>VOFC01000261.1_pt1 | contig 48001 bp, 57 predicted proteins | sample 5384161 | NCBI WGS metagenome assembly VOFC01 (sample SAMN12384722, study PRJNA508395) | human gut metagenome | isolation source: healthy gut B | host: Homo sapiens | reverse complement strand
GCAACGTTTACCCGCCATCAGATCGGCACCGTAGAACGCGCTGCAAATCTTCCTAAAACTCGGCTTTGTCGAGCTGCTGACCGATGGTGCGTACTATATGCCGGATATCCAGCTGCTGGTCGGGCGATCCTCCACCGAAGCGGAGCGAAAACGCCGGGAACGGCTGCGTTTACAAGCGCAGAAGCTCCTGTCTAACGCAAAAAGCGGACATTTGTCCACCAGAGAATAGAGATAAAGAGATTAGAGAACAGAAGTGCGCGCGGACAAATATCCGAACTTACGAAGTAACGGAGGAAGATGTCGTATGATGCCAATTACAGAAGAAGTCCATGCGTTTTTGACGGCAAATGCAGCTGCGCAGATACAGCGAGATGATGAGTATCTCGATCCCGCTGATGGATTGCTGCACTGCAAGACCTGTCATGGATTGCGGCAAACGGTCATTCCTGCTCCCGGCGGGACAGGGTTTCTCCGACCACGCTGCCTGTGCCCCTGCCAGAGTGCTGCGGAAAAACAGCGCAAAGCGGCAGAAGAAAAACGGAGCGTCTGGAACGCATTCAGCGTCGAAAAGCACATGGGTTACAGGATCGCCGCCTCTACGATTGCACGTTTGCCAACGATAACAGAAAAACGCCAGGGCTGACTGCCAAAGCCAAACGCTATGTGGAACATTGGGAGGATGCGGTCCGGAAAAATATCGGGCTGCTCCTATTTGGCGATGTGGGAACGGGAAAATCTTTTCTTGCCGGGTGCATTGCAAACGCGCTGCTGGAGCAGGACGTGCCGGTTTTGATGACAAATTTCCCAACAATTCTGAATCGTATGACGGGACTGTTCGGTTCTGAGCGTGCTGACTTTCTTGCCAGTCTGAATGACTATGATCTTCTGATTTTGGATGATCTTGGTGCAGAGCGAGGAACAGAATATGCATTAGAACAAGGCTTTGCCGTGATCGACGCCAGATACCGAAGCCGCAAAGCCACTGATTGTCACAACAAATCTGACGCTGGATGCACTCAAGCACCCAGACGACCTTGCGCACGCCCGCATCTATGACAGAATCTTGGAAATCTGCGCCCCGATTCTGTTTGGCGGCGAAAACCTGCGCGTGGAAAAGCAAATGAAATGAAAACCGCCGCCAGAAATCTCCTGCTGCCGGGCAATGCCGCCTGAATCGCTGCCGTAGCGACTATTGTAGCGACTACAAAAGGCAAAAAAATCAAATTTCGAACTGGCATAGCGACTAATGTAGCGACTGCGAAATCCGAAACGCAGAAATTTTTTTTTCATGTGTCGTAAAACAAAAGCAAAAAAATTTCTTCTAAGCGGAGAATGCGGATTAGGCTGCGTTTTAGGCTTTTCCTGCTGCGCAAGAAAAAGCGCAAGCATCGCGTTTTGGTACCAAAACGCGGCTTGCAGGAGAACCCTGACCCCAATGCCGCCTGCAGGCGGAAAGACTAACGGTTGAACTACGGCACAAGTCAGAAAACGCACATCGGCGCAGCCGTTTGCTCCGCGGCGTGGGGCGCGTTGTGCCGACGTGTGCGGTTTTGCAGGCGCATCCGTGCAGGTCTGCGCGCAAAAACGAGGGCTGGCATCAAGCCAGCCCCTCGCCTTGCAAATCGAACGTCATGACAGCATCACGCAGCCCAGCATCACCAGAAAAATCCCATCCGCCAGTGCCCACACGATACCACGGTGAAACGCGGAGCATCGTGAAGAAAATAGAATAAAAAAAGCAGCAAATGAACCATCATGGACAAACAGGCAGTTAACATCGGCGATTGGTTTGTCGGAAACTCTCTTGCTCAATTTTACAAGGCCATTCAAAAAACAAATTTTGATTCCCCAGAATGGGAGAAAGGAAGCCAAATGAACCAGAAACAGTATCACTCGCTGGAAGAATTGCCCCTGATGATGAACATGACAGATGTTGCTGCCGTCCTTGGCATTTCCAGAGCCGGAGCGTACAAACTCGCCCACAGCGCAGATTTCCCGGCGTTTCCAAATCGGCAGACGCATCGTTGTCTCGCGGGAAAACTTCCTCGGCTGGCTGAACCGCCAGTCCACAGAACAAAAATGCGCCTGAGCGCAAAAAGTACTCGCTATTTCACTGTGTTTGTGGTAGTTGTGTGAGCTACCGGAAAAGGAGGAATTTACATGAGAAAAAAGCGAGCCAACGGCGAAGGCAGCATCCGCAATCGGAAGGACGGATGCTGGGAGGGCCGATATACTGCCGGGTATGACAAGGGCGGAAAGGTCATCACAAAAAATGTTCTCGGAAAAACGCAGGCAGAAGTCAAAGAAAAGCTGAAAACAGTGATCGAAGAAAGCCAGAAGCTTGACCCGACCCGCACGGGGCAGTACACCGTTCAGACATGGGTGACGTTGTGGTACGAGGTGTTTATCAAGCCGCAGATCCGCCCGAATACGAAGCAGTTCTACCGCAACTGCATGGAAAACCATCTCTTTCCCGCGCTGGGTGACTGCCCGCTGGAAAAGCTGAGCACCATTCAAATTCAGCGCGCGATCAACGAGATGAGTGAGCACGGCAGAAATCACTACTACAGCCACATTCCGTTGAAAGAAACGACGCTCAGCCCACGCATTGCGCAAGGCATCCTCGGGATCCTGCGGAAAAGTCTCGATCAGGCCGTCGCAGAAAAAGCTCATTCTGAGCAATCCGGCAGCAAACTGCAAAGCCCCGAAAACGGTACGAAAAGAGATGAAAGTGCTGCCGGAAGAACTGATCGGGCCATATCTGCACGAAGCGAAGCAGCGCGGTGTGTTTGCACCGCTCTATCTGGAGCTGACCAGCGGGCTGCGCCGGGGAGAACTGCTGGCCCTGCTCTGGAAAGATCTGAACGTGAAGGACCGAACGCTTTCTGTCACCAAAAGCGTCTGCCGCATCGACCATCAGCTTGTTGTCAGCCAGCCAAAAACAAAAAACTCGCTGCGGCTGCTGACACTTCCGGAGAGCACCGTGCAGATTCTGGTGGAAGAACACGAAAAGCACCCGGATAATCCCTATATGTTCCCGTCTCCGAAAACCGGAGAAATGCTCGACCCGGCATCCTTCCGCGCCATGCATGACCGGATTCTGGAAGCCATCGGCGCAGAACATGTGAGATTTCATGACATGAGACACACATTCGCGACCTTGGCACTCAAAAACGGCGTTGACGTGCGGACACTCTCCGAAATGCTCGGACATTACAGCGCGGGGTTCACGCTCAGCACCTACGTCCACTCCACGCCCAGCATGCGCGTGCAGGCTGCGGACACCATCGGTCAAATGATCGGCCGGGAAGTCGTGTGACGCAAGCATAGCGGGCGCGCTGCCAAAACGGCAGCGCGCCCCTTTTCTCGTGAAAAAATACCGATTTTATGTACGTCTTATGCGCTGCGGAATGGTCTTTTTGTGCCATTGCGTACCGTTTCGTACACCGACGTACATCGCGGTTTGGGTCACGGTTTGGGTCAAAACGTGACTTCAAAAATATGGTTGAACTTTTTACAGAAAAGTGCAAGAAAAAGCTCCGAAATCAAGCGATTTCGGAGTTTTTATGGTGGACAGTACAGGACTCGAACCTGTGACCCCATGCAGTCAAGCATGTGCTCATACCAGAACCTGTCCATCAGATTATACTCCCGCTGTATTTGTCAAGTATTATTTTTCAGATACCACGCAATCAGCAGATCGGCGGCTTCGCCGTAGCTTTGGACTCCGGACTCTTCGGAGAAGGCCTTCAGAGCAGGCCAGATAGGCGCAGAAATTCGCGTCGTCTTCGGCGGTGACGGCCTGCCGGTGGGCCAGTTCGTGGCACATGGTGAAGGGAATCCATGCGGTGTAGGTGTCCGGGTTGACGCAGGCTTCGGCTGTGAAGCAGATAAAAATGCCCGTCGTGCCGGTCTGGCTGAACAGCCGCCAGGAGGCCAGCGGCTTTACAGGGCCCAGCCCGTCTGTGAACTGGTCATACTGCCGCGCAAGTGCCGTGTAGCCGTCGGGGGCCTGCTTGGAAAGTGTGGAAAACGCCGGATAGACAGTCAGATTTTCCACGTTTCGTTCGACTTTTTCTGCATATTCGTTTGCCTGCGCGGCATAATAGGCCGTTGCGGCGATCAGCTCCTGCTTGGAATATTCGCGCACATCGAGCCCAAAGAGATTTATCTACCGGCGGGCCAAAATGCCCGAGGCCCCAGATGGCAACGAACAGAAATACGCCCGTGCTGAGTCCCAGCAGAACGCCGGACAGCCAGCGCAGCAGGCTCCGGCGCCCCGTGAACACGCGGATAAGCGTATAAAAAAACCACAGCGCCAGCAAGACGGTCAGCACTTCCCACAGCGCGATGGGCACCAGCCCGGACACCGACGCGATTGCCGACAGGATGCTTCTGGAGAGGGCGGGGTAGAACGAAAAGACCACACTGGGCGCGGCCTTTGCAAACGCGACCATCAGGCCCGTCAGGACGAGAAGGATCGCAGATGAGATGACTCTTCCGATTGCTTTCAAGATGAAGATATCCTTTCCGGAAAAATAACTTCCTGCATTATACCACATTTTCGGGAAAAACAAAACTGGTCTTTCAAATTTTTGCCGCGCGGTTGACTTTGCGGGCTTTTTCATTATAATAATAGGATAAAATCCTTGATCATATACGTCAGGAGGACGAGAAGTATGATGAAAAACAGCGAAAAGTCCATGGACAAGATCATTGCCCTTTGCAAAAACCGCGGCTTTGTTTTTGCAGGCTCCGAAATTTACGGCGGCCTCGCCAACAGCTGGGACTATGGCCCGCTTGGCGTGGAGTTCAAGAACAACGTCAAAAAGGCTTGGATCAAGAAATTCGTGCAGGAAAGCCCGTACAACGTAGGCCTCGACGCGGCCATTATCATGAACCCGCAGACGTGGATCACGACCGGCCATGTGTCCAGCTTCTCCGATCCGCTGCTCGACTGCAAGGCCTGCAAAGCCCGCCACCGTGCAGACAAGCTGATCGGCGAGGAGCACCATGAGGTCAACGTCGATGCCATGAGTTTCGATGAGATGGACAAGTTTATTGCCGAGCACGAGGATATCGTCTGCCCCGTCTGCGGCAAGCATGACTTTACCCCCATCCGCAAGTTCAATCTGATGTTCAAGACCGCTATCGGCGTGACCGAGGATTCCTCCTCGACCTGCTATCTGCGGCCGGAAACGGCGCAGGGCATCTTCGTGAACTTTGCGAACATCCAGCGAACCACCCGCCGCAAGCTGCCCTTCGGCGTCTGCCAGGTCGGCAAGGCGTTCCGCAACGAGATTACCCCGGGCAACTTCACCTTCCGTACCCGCGAGTTTGAGCAGATGGAATGCGAATTCTTCTGCAAGCCCGGCACGGACCTCGAATGGTTCGCGTACTGGAAGGAGTACTGCGTCAACTGGCTCAAGAGCCTCGGCATCCGCGAGGAAAACCTGCGCCTGCGCGACCATGAGCCCGCAGAACTGGCTTTCTACTCGAGAGCCACGACCGACATTGAATATGCGTTCCCGTTCACCGACTGGGGTGAACTCTGGGGCATTGCCGACCGCACCGATTATGACCTCAAGCGCCATCAGGAGGCATCCGGCAAGGATCTGACCTACTTCGATCAGGAAGCAAACGAGCATTATATCCCCTACGTCATCGAGCCGTCGCTCGGCTGCGACCGCGTGGCGCTGGCTTTCCTGTGCGAAGCGTATGACGAGGAGGTCATCGACGAGGCAAAGAACGACGTGCGCGTGGTCCTGCACCTGCATCCGGCGCTGGCCCCGTACAAGGCTGCGATTCTGCCGCTGAGCAAGAAATTGGCCGAGCCTGCAAAGAAAGATCTATCAGGATCTGTGCGGCGACTTTATGCTCGACTACGACGACACCGGCTCCATCGGCAAGCGCTATCGCCGCGAGGACGAGATCGGCACGCCGTACTGCATCACGGTCGATTTTGCGACCGTCGGCGACGACAAGACCCCGGCGGACAACGCTGTTACCATCCGCGAACGCGACTCTATGGAGCAGGTTCGCGTTCCCATCAGCGAACTGAAGAACTGGCTGGCCGAGCATACGAAATTCTAAAACTAAAAAGGGGGCCGCACGGCCCCTTTTTCCATATCCGCGCACAGGAGGAACGACACATGAAAGCCATTATCACCGTCGTCGGCCCTGACCGGGTCGGCATTATTGCAGAAAGGTATGCACGCTGCTGGCAGAACTCCACATCAGCGTCGTGGAAATCAGCCAGACCATCATGCAGCGCACGTTTACCATGATTATGCTGGTCGAATGGACGGCTGGCGCGCCGGAATTTGACACGGTGCAGACCCGCGTCACAGAAAAAGGGCGAACAGATGGGCCTGTCCATCCGCATCCAGCGGCAGGACATCTTCACGGCCATGCACACCATCTGACGGAGGGGACAGACCATGCTGAACCATTCCGATATCATGTCCACGGTCGATATGATCGACCATCAGCATCTGGACATCCGCACCATCACCATGGGCATTTCGCTTCTGGACTGTGCAGACCCGAACCCGGAGGCCTGCGCCCGGAAAATTCATGACAAGATCTGCCGGCAGGCAGAGCATCTGGTCACGACGGGCTGCCAGATCGAGCGGGAACTCGGCATTCCCATCGTCAATAAACGCATTTCCGTTACGCCCATCGCGCTGGTCGCAAGTGCGTGCGAGACGGAGGATTTTGTTCCGTTTGCCAAGGCGATGGACAGCGCCGCAAAGACCTGCGGCGTGGATTTCATCGGAGGCTTCTCCGCTCTTGTGCAAAGGGCATGGCCTCCGGCGACCGTCGGCTGATCGCTGCCATCCCGCAGGCGCTGGCCGAGACAGACCTTGTCTGCTCGAGCGTCAACGTTGCCACAACGAAAGCGGGTATTAACATGGACGCGGTGCGGCTCATGGGACAGGCAATCAAAAAGACGGCTGAACTGACGAAGGAACGCGATGGCCTTGGCTGTGCGAAGCTTGTCGTATTCTGCAACGCGGTTGAGGATAACCCGTTTATGGCAGGCGCGTTCCACGGCGTGGGTGAGGCCGATGCAGTTGTAAGCGTCGGTGTATCCGGGCCGGGCGTAGTGTACCACGCGCTGCAGAGTGTGAAGGGCCGGCCCTTCGGCGAGGTAGCCGAGTGCATCAAAAAACGGCCTTCCGCATCACGCGCATGGGCCAGCTGGTGGCGCAGGAGGCGTCCCGGCGGCTGGGCGTGCCGTTCGGTGTTGTTGATTTGTCCCTCGCGCCGACGCCCGCTGTGGGCGACAGCGTAGCGCGCATTCTGGAGGAAATGGGACTTGAGACGTGCGGGACGCACGGAACGACGGCGGCTCTGGCGCTTTTAAATGATGCGGTCAAAAAAGGCGGCCTGATGGCCTCCGGTTCCGTCGGCGGGCTGTCCGGTGCGTTTATCCCGGTGTCTGAGGACGAGGGGATGATTGCTGCGGCCAGAAGCGGCGTTCTGACGCTTGACAAGCTGGAGGCCATGACGTGCGTATGCTCGGTGGGCCTTGACATGATTGCCGTTCCCGGCGACACGAGCGCGGAGACGATCTCCGCCATCATCGCGGACGAAGCCGCCGTTGGCATGGTCAATTCCAAGACGACCGCCGTGCGCCTCATCCCGGCTCCGGGCAAGACAGTTGGAGACGAAGTCTCCTTCGGCGGCCTGCTCGGCGCAGCACCCATCATGCCGGTGCACGCGGAATCCTCTGCGGACTTTATCGCCCGCGGCGGGAGAATCCCGGCTCCGATGCAGAGCCTGAAGAACTGAGCAGAGGCGGCTGTTTTACGGAAGGCTCTCTGTTTTGTGAGTAGGGGCCGATGCCCACTCAGCCAGGCAGAATGTGCTGTTTTTACGGGAGTCTTTGGCGAATTCGTAACTTCCCAATGGGTCGATGTGGGCATCGACCCCTACAGGGGCAACACGCTTTAATAAATCCTGCTTGCTTCACTGGGGTTTTCAGCGAAGCAAGCGGGGATTCGTGTCATTTTCAGCCCTTCAGCGTCTGCTTTGTGTGCAGCAGCGCGTGATAGAGCGCGTCAACGTCGGCTTCGGTGTTGTCGCGGGAGAACGAGACGCGGATGGAGCCGTCGATGACGGCGGGAGGCAGGCCCATGGCCTCGAGCACGTGGCTGCGGTGCCCCTTCGAGCAGGCGGAGCCCGCCGAGACGTAGATACCCTCCGACTGCAGGCAGTTGATGATCCCCTGCGAGCGCAGGCCCGGCAGCGAGAGATTCACGATGTGCGGCGCGTGCTGGCTGCCGATCAGAACAAGGCCGTCGATGCCGGACAGCTTTTCCCGGGCCAGATCGCGCAGGTGCGCCATGTGCGCGATCTCAGCCTTCGCGTCCGTATCGGCGCAGGCCGCGCCGAAGCCGCAGATGCCGGGCATGTTCTCCGTGCCGGAGCGGTAGTTGCTCTCCTGTCCGCCACCGTTTAAGAAGGCGGGGAGGGGAGGCCGGGACGGATATATAACGCGCCCGTGCCCTTGGCTGCGTGGATCTTGTGCGCGGAGACGGAGATCATGTCCGCCCCGAGCGTCCTGGCCCGGAACGGGACCTTCAGAAAGCCCTGCACCGCGTCGGTGTGGAACAGCGCGAGCGGCGCGGCGCGGCGCGTGGCCTTTACCATGTCGGCAATCGGCATGACTGCGCCCGTCTCGTTGTTGACCATCATGACGGAAACGAGAATGGTATCGGGGCGGAGGGCCTTTTTCAGTTCCTCGACTGTAATATTGCCGTCGTGGTCAGGCTGCAAATATGTGACCTCGAAGCCCTTTGCCTCGAGCTTCTGCATGGGGTGCAGGACGGCGTGGTGCTCCACGGCGGTGGTGACGATGTGGTGCCCGCGCTTGCCGAGCCGCTCAGCAGCGGAGAAGATGGCCCAGTTGTCCGCCTCCGTGCCGCCGGAGGTGAAAAAGACGCGGTCCGGCTCCGCGCCGAGGGCGGCGGCGACCGCCTGCCGCGCCTGCCGCAGACGGTGGGCGGCATCAATACCGAGGGCGTAGACGGACGATGGATTGCCCCAGCAGTCCGTCAGAAGCTCTGTCATCGCCCGCACGCAGGCCTCACAGGGCTGCGTGGTGGCGGAATTATCGAGATAGATCATAGTAAAACCTGATTTCTGTGGTTTATTTTCCAACGCAGAACCGCTCAAAAATGCGGTTCGTGATATCCTCGCGCATCGTGCGCCCCGTGACCTCGCCGAGCGCGCGCATCGCCGCCTCCAGATCGACCAGCACGGCGTCCGGCGTCATACCCGCACGCAGGCTCTGCACGGCGGAATCGACGGATTTTTTGGCGCGCACGATCGCGTCGGCCTGCCGCGCGTTGGTCAGAAGCGATCCGTCGCACGGCGCGTCGTCCGGGAAGAGCATATCGAACGCCTGCTCGAGCAGGTCGAAGCCCGTGCTGTCCTTGCACGAGACGGGGACGATATACGAAAACGGCAGATCCGACGGCTCGATCACAGCAGCCGAGATCCTGCTTGTTCAAAATCGCAACGGCTTCCGGCGCTTCGAGCGCCGCGCCCATCGCGCGGCGATCCTCTTCCGTCATAGGCTTGGAATCATCAAGGACATACAGCGCTACATCGCAGTCCTTCGCGGCTTCCATCGAGCGGTCAACGCCGATTTTTTCGATCACATCCTGCGTGTCGCGGATGCCTGCGGTATCAACCAGACGGACAAGGTGCCGCCCGAGCGTGACGGTCTGCTCGACGGTGTCGCGCGTCGTGCCGGGGATGTCGGTGACGATCACGCGGTCAAAGCCGGACAGGTGGTTAAGAAGGCTGGATTTTCCGGCGTTTGGACTGCCCAGAATGACCGCCTTGATTCCGGACTGCACCATCCGGCCGCGACGACAGGAGGAAAGCAGTGCGGTAAGCGACGGCTGCTTTCTGTCAGAGACGCTTCATAGCCGGAGAGCGTGAAGGGGTCGATATCCTCGTCGGGGTAATCGAGCACGGCGTGGAAATGCGCGCACAGATCGACCCAGCCGTCGTAGATCGGGTCGATCTTTTGCGGATCGCACCTGCAACTTGTCCGGCGGCGTTTGCCGCCGCGTCGGCTGTCTCGGCGTCGATGAGATCGATCACGGCTTCGGCCTGCGTCAAATCCATCTGGCCGTTCAAAAACGCGCGGCGCGTGAATTCACCGGGCCGCGCCTGCCGGAAGCCTGCGGCGAACAGCGCTTCAAGCCCGGCGGTCAGTGCTGCGGGGGAGCCGTGGCACTGAATTTCGGCGGTATCCTCGCCGGTGTAGGAATGCGGGGCGCGGGAGATGAATGCCATGCAGTGGTCGATGGGCCGTCCCTGTGCGTCAAAGAGCGTGCCGAGCGCAAGCTTGCGGTCGGAGAGGGAAGAAAGCGGCCTGCCGGAGTTCAGCCGGAAGACCTGTTCCGCGGCCTCAATGCACCCGTCGCCGGATAGACGCAGAACGCCGATGCCCGTGCGGGCGTGGCCCGTGGCAATGGCGGCAATTTTATCAGACATGGTTCCTCCTTACCGGTAGACGACTTCAATACCCTTGAGCAGCAGCGGCTTGATATCGAAGATCGCTGTGTCGCCGACCGCGCATTGGAGTTTCGTCACGTCCACACAGGTGTGCAGCATGCCGATATGGCCCAGTACGCGGCACTTTTTCCCGTTTACCGTCACATAAAGATGCTTCTTAAAAATCATCTGCTTCAGATTCCGCAGAATGCCGCGCAGACAGTCGCGGAAACGGAACAGATCGTTTCCCATCTCCACGCCGAACCCGTGGTACCAGCCCACGGAAAAAACGGCCACGCGAGTGGGTTTTTTCGCTGTCCAGCCCGCGCCGTAGCCGCAGCTGTGGCCCTTCGGGAGCCAGCGAAGCTCTTCCACCGTTGCCTGACACTCGCCGATGCGGACAAGACCCCAATTTCCGCGCACAGACACACGCCCCAGGATGGCCGAGCCTACGCGCACGCCGTCCATCGCGTATTCGGGGTATTTCAAAAGCCCGGCGGAGTTCAGCATATGCGCCATGCCGGTGTCGCAGCCCTCGGCGTGCAACTTGTCCAGAACGCCCTGAAACGCCTCGGCCTGCGCGATGGTTGCTTTCTGACTGCAGAATGTAGAGTGCAGATGGGTATAGATGCCGGTCACATGCAGGCCAGGCATGTATTTGAAGATCGGCAGCAGCTGATCCAATTCGTCCGGCAGAAAGCCATAGCGCCCCATGCCGGTGTCGATCTCGATGTGCACCTGCGCCTGCATGCCAAGTTTTTCTGCTACGCCGTTCAGGACTGCCGCGTCATTCTGGCTCGAAACGGTCAGAATCGCGCCGAGGTTCAGCAGCTGCGTCAACTCGTCCGCGTCGGCGGTCGGGCGGAGCATCAGAATGTCACAATCCTGAAACCCGCCCGCGCGCAGACGGCTGACCTCGGAAAGTTCCGTCACGGCGAAGTGCGTGACACTTGCTTCCCGGCAGATCGCGGCCATCTGGACAAGGCCCAGGCCATAGCCGTCTCCCTTTAAAACGGCCCAGAGAACCGCGCTGCCTGCGCGGTCCTTTAGAAATTTGCAGATTGCTCCGCACGGCGGCGGAATCGACGACATACGCTTTCATGCTGCGCCTCCTGCGTTATTTCTTATCGCGGTTTTTGATGAGATAGACGGCCTTGCGCACATCCTTGAAGACCGACGTGCCGTGCTCCACGGCCCAGTAAATGACCGGCGAGAGCACCAGATCCTCTTCGCCGACGAACTCGGTGAAGTCTCCGCCGAAGCCCTGCTTGAAGCGGAACAGGCCGTAGAGCGGGTTATCCTCGGACACGTTGCCGGATACGCCGCGGAAATCGTAGATGCGGCAGCCGGTTTCGACGGCCCACTGGATCATGCGCCACTGCAGCAGATAGTTGGGCATCAGATTGCGGTGCTCGTTGCTGGACGCGCCATAGAGATACCAGACCTTGTCACCGTAGTGAATGGCAAGCGTGCCCGCGATGGGGGTTCCCTCGGGGTCGAACGCCATGTAGAGCCGCGCGTGCTCGCCGAGATTGTCGAGCATGTTTGCAAAATACTCGGGCTGGCGCGTGACGAAGCCGTCGCGCACGCCGGTCGTCAGCATGAGATCGGCGAACGCCGGAACCATTTCCTTGCCGCAGATCTGTACGGTCACGCCCTTGCGCTCGGCCAGCCGGATGTTATAACGCCACTTCTGGTGGAAGGAGGCCATGAGTTCCTCCTCTGTTTTACCCTCGACGTTCAGGCGGAAGACATAGCGCGGCTGGATTGCCTCAAAATTCTTGCCGCCCTCCTTGCACCGGAAGCCGAACGACTGCATAAGCGCGGCAAAGGCGGTGTTGCTTGACGGAACATCCGGGTCAAGCTTGATGACATAGGACTTATATTTTTTTGCCAGTGCCTTCGCACCCTCGAGCAGCTGGGCAAACGTCTCGCGGTCGTCCAGATCGCAGACCGGGCCGCGGCAGCCGTACATCAGCGTCCGGCCGATGCCGGGAACTCTGCGGGTCATCAGGGCCAGCGAGCCTTTGATTTTTCCGTCCTCGCCGCGCACAGCGACGGCGTCCCACGTCCACATGGGCTTCTGTTTGGCCCAGAGGCTGCTCTGCGCAAAATGGCCCTTCGGATGGCTCTGTAAAAACGCCTCGTATTCTGCAAGCGTCTTGTCGGTGATCAATTCATACATGGCGGTACATCTCCAGATACATATTATATATGTGTGATTTCAAATCGCTTTCGCTATAGTCTACCACAAACAGACGGGATATGCAAACCTGCGGTGCGGAAAACAGGTATACTTTTCTGCATTTGCGGAAAAATGACAGAAGAATCAACCACACAGGAGGCAAAACGATGGCGCATTGGGGCATGGAGGACGTGCAGGCGTGCTTCGGCGATACGGCGGATCTCAATACCCGGCAGATCACGGTCGGCGGGCAGACGCTGGGGCTTCTGTTTCTGGATGGGCTGACCTCGGGCGGAGATATCGCCGAGCAGGTCTTAAAGCCGCTGATGGAGACGGTCACGCCGGGAAGCATGCAGGAGGTTCTGACGCAGGCGGAGCGGGCGAGAGTCTACTGTGCCGTCGCCGAGCGTACGCAAAGCCCTGCGCAGACGGCGGACAAGCTGCTGCACGGCTACTGCGCTGTGCTTTTCCACGGAACGGATACGGCGCTCTGCTTTGAAACGAAAACAAGCGCGCGGCGCGGCCCTTCCGCGCCGGAGTCGGAAAACACCGTCAAGGGCGCGAAGGATGCGTTTACCGAGACGATGCGCATCAATACAAGCCTCCTGCGCCGCCATCTGCGCACAGCGCAGCTGCGCTTTTTGCAGAAGACCGTCGGTCTGCGCACGAAAACCGCCGTCACAGTCTGCTATCTCGCGGATCTGACCGCGCCGGAGTTGGTGCGGCGCATGGAAAAGCGGCTGGGGGCAATCGATATTGACGGCATGCTCACACCCGCGAGCGTTGAGGAATACGTCACCGGTTCACGAAGAACCGCATTTCCACTATTACAATATACCGAACGTCCGGACACCTTCTGCCAGGGGCTTCTGAACGGACAGGTCGGTCTGCTTGTCGATGGGCTGCCGCTGGGATATCTGGCGCCGGTCAATCTCGGCATTCTGATGAAATCGACGGAGGACCGCGCGGTCGATTATCTCTCGGCGTCTTGCCTGCGGGTGCTGCGATACCTGGCACTGCTGGCAGCGCTGCTGCTGCCGGGGCTGTATGTCGCCATGGCAATGTATCATCAGGAGATGATTCCGACGAAGCTGCTGCTGGCGATCATCGAATCCAAGCGCGAGGTGCCGTTCGACACGGTCTTCGAGGTGATTGGCCTGCTTGCCACGTTTGAACTTCTGCAGGAGGCGGGACTTCATCTGCCGCAGGCCATCGGCACGGCAGTCTCCATCATCGGTGGTCTCGTCGTTGGCACAACGGCGGTCGATGCGCATCTCGTTTCGCCTGCCGCGCTGATCGTCACAGCCTCTGCCGGGATCTGCGGCTTTACGCTTCCGAGCCGGGATTTATCAGACGCCGTTCGTATCTGGCGCTTCGCACTGGCAATTTTAGCGGGAGCGGGAGGCCTGTTCGCGCTGACGGCGGGCGGCATTGCGCTGCTGATCCACCTGTCGGGGCTGACAAGCCTGGACGTATCCTATCTCGCGCCGTTTTCCGACGCACGGGCAAGACGCGCCGTGCTGCGTCCGCTTCTGGCGCGGCAGAAATGGCGCGATGCGACGCTGCACCCACAGGATCTGAAGAATCAGGGGGACGGGCAGGATGAAAATCGCAAATAAAATCAGTATCGTGCTGCTGGCTGCGACTTCGGTGGTCAGTCTGTGCATGCTGCCGCGCACCGGGACGGATGCGGCGAAACTCCTGCCCGCGCAGGTGCTTATGATCGCGCAGAAGGACGGGCGGATCACCGTGGAAAGCGACAACGGCGCGTCCGGCTCCGGCGCGACCCTCCCGGATGCGCTTGCGGCCATGCGGGAAGGTGCAGAGGGCACGCTCTTCCTGGACACGGCAGAGCATATTATTCTCCTGCAAAGCGCACAGGCGCTTCTGCCTGCAGCGGTGCGGCAGCGGCAGTTCCGCCCGGCGGCAAAGCTGTATCTGGCGCGGATGGACGCGCTGGACGCAGAAAGCTGCGTGGATTTTTTTGCAGGCGCACCCCGGCAGCGTGACGCTGGCGGATGCGCACGCCGCGCTCCTGCGCGGCGAAACGCTCAGCCCGGCGGTTCTGCTGCCGGGAGAAAACGGAGGATTATTCTTGCGGGATAAGCTGACGCCGCGGCAGATGCGCGCATGGAGCCTGTGCGCGCTGAGCGTTCCGGCGGCGATGGCGCTGCCGGGCAACGGCTGGCTCTGGGTGCTGGGCGGGAGCGTGCTTGCCTGCGTGCTCACAGTCTGCCTGCAGGTAATGCAGCGGCGTTCTGGACTTTGTATGCGGGAGGCGTTTGACCAGGCATTCGGAACAGGCGGCAGACGGGTTGCGGCAGCGGCAGAACTTTTGTGGCTGCTGTTTGCAGCCTCCGGCGCAGCTGCGGCCAGCCAGATTGCGTTTGAGGATGATCTGGGGCCGTTCCTGTCTGCGATTCCGCTGCTGCTGGCAGCGCTGGCTAGGCAAAAGGGGAGATTGGCCGTCGGGCGTGTCTGTGGGGCGCTGGCTTTATGCCTTGCGGGATTGTATGCGATCATTACCGCGGCATCCGCCGTCATGTGCAGGCGTGAACAAACACCTTGGACAATTTTTCGATGATCATAGCCGAATTTTAAAAAACGAAGTTGTTCAGTGAATGTCAGAAATGAGATTCTTTGAATAGCCAACGAAAATTCTTGAGTTAAGCTAAGAGCGAACGAAGAATGAAATTGATGTTAGAGCTTCGGCTTTAAGATACCATTTTATTGAGAGTCGAACGAAGCTCTCCGATACAAGACTTCGGTCAAGTTGAACGGATGACTTAGTGGCGGACGGGTGAGTAACGCGTGAGGAACCTGCCTTTCAGTGGGGGACAACAGTTGGAAACGACTGCTAATACCGCATAATGTATTCTGACCGCATGATCTGGAAACCAAAGCTTTATTGCTGAAAGATGGCCTCGCGTCTGATTAGATAGTTGGTGAGGTAACGGCTCACCAAGTCTACGATCAGTAGCCGGACTGAGAGGTTGAACGGCCACATTGGGACTGAGATACGGCCCAGACTCCTACGGGAGGCAGCAGTGGGGAATATTGGGCAATGGGGGAAACCCTGACCCAGCAACGCCGCGTGAAGGAAGAAGGCTTTCGGGTTGTAAACTTCTTTTACCAGGGACGAAGGACGTGACGGTACCTGGAGAAAAAGCAACGGCTAACTACGTGCCAGCAGCCGCGGTAATACGTAGGTTGCAAGCGTTGTCCGGATTTACTGGGTGTAAAGGGCGTGTAGGCGGAGCTGCAAGTCAGATGTGAAATCCAGGGGCTCAACCCATAAACTGCTTTTGAAACTGTACTTCTTGAGTATCGGAGAGGCAAGCGGAATTCCTAGTGTAGCGGTGAAATGCGTAGATATTAGGAGGAACACCAGTGGCGAAGGCGGCTTGCTGGACGACAACTGACGCTGAGGCGCGAAAGCGTGGGGAGCAAACAGGATTAGATACCCTGGTAGTCCACGCTGTAAACGATGAATACTAGGTGTGGGAGGACTGACCCCTTCCGTGCCGCAGTTAACACAATAAGTATTCCACCTGGGGAGTACGATCGCAAGATTGAAACTCAAAGGAATTGACGGGGGCCCGCACAAGCAGTGGATTATGTGGTTTAATTCGACGCAACGCGAAGAACCTTACCGGGATTTGACATCCTACTAACGAAGCAGAGATATTAGGTGCCCTTCGGGGAAAAGTAGAGACAGGTGGTGCATGGTTGTCGTCAGCTCGTGTCGTGAGATGTTGGGTTAAGTCCCGCAACGAGCGCAACCCCTATTGTTAGTTGCTACGAAAGAGCACTCTAGCGAGACTGCCGTTGACAAAACGGAGGAAGGCGGGGACGACGTCAAATCATCATGCCCCTTATGTCCCGGGCTACACACGTAATACAATGGCGGTCAACAAAGGGAAGCAAAGCCGCGAGGCAGAGCAAATCCCCAAAAGCCGTCTCAGTTCGGATTGCAGGCTGCAACTCGCCTGCATGAAGCTGGAATTGCTAGTAATCGCGGATCAGCATGCCGCGGTGAATACGTTCCCGGGCCTTGTACACACCGCCCGTCACACCATGAGAGTCGGGAACACCCGAAGTCTGTAGTCTAACCGCAAGGAGGGCGCGGCCGAAGGTGGGCCTGATAATTGGGGTGAAGCGGCTGGATCACCTCCTTTCTAAGGAGAACTCCTGAACTGAATGAAGTTCAGGTAGTGTCCTAAGGTCAGTCAAGTGTTAGGGATTGCAACTCGTTGTTTAATTTAGAGGGCGCACTTCGGTTCGGAGATGGGGGTTTAGCTCAGCTGGGAGAGCGCCTGCCTTGCAAGCAGGAGGTCAGCGGTTCGATCCCGCTAATCTCCACCAAACGGGCCAATAGCTCAGCTGGCTAGAGCACACGACTGATAATCGTGAGGTCGGTGGTTCGAGTCCACTTTGGCCCACCACTCTCCGGAGAGTATTAAGGTTGATTGAAGTCTCCTGAAGGGGATTTCAATGAGTCTTAAGACTCAAGGATGCACCTTGAAAACTGAACACCATGAAAAATGATGCAAATTATGAGAAGGCAACAGTAAGGAACAATTATTTTTTAGGGTAAGATACAATTTCTAAAAGGTAAAAGAACTTAATGAGCCTGCATAATTCTACTAAAGAGAACCAGATCGCAAGATTGAGATTCTATTAGGTCAAGCTAATAAGAGCGCAAGGGGAATGCCTTGGCATCAGGAGCCGATGAAGGCTGCAAATGAGCATTGATCCGGAGATATCCGAATGGGGAAACCCGGTGCGGCAATACCGCATCAACATGCTGTGAATCAAATAGCAGTATGTAGGGAACCGCCTGAACTGAAACATCTAAGTAGGGCGAGGAAAAGACATCAACCGAGATTCCGCTAGTAGTGGCGAGCGAACGCGGAAGAGGCTAAACCGAAGGTAGCAATATCTTCGGGGTTACGGACAGACATCATGATCAGAGGTATTAGACGAACGGCATGGGAAGGCCGGCCAGAGAGCGTGAGAGCCGCGTAGACGAAAGAGATCGAGACTGGACTGGATCCAGAGTACCGCAGGACACGAGTAACCCTGTGGGAAGTTGGGGGGCCCACCCTCCAAGCCTAAATACTACCTGATGACCGATAGAGGAGAAGTACCGTGAGGAAAGGTGAAAAAGAACCCCGGGAGGGGAGTGAAATAGTACCTGAAACCTTGTGCTTACAAGCAGTTACAGCCCGTTAAAGGGTGGTAGCGTACTTTTTGTAGAACGGTCCGGCGAGTTATAGTCACTAGCGAGCTTAAGACATTCAGTGTTGGAGGCGTAGGGAAACCGAGTCTGAACAGGGCGAATGAAGTTAGTGGCCATAGACCCGAAACCATGTGACCTAGCCATGAGCAGGATGAAGTGGAGGTAAAGCTCCATGGAGGTCCGAACCCACGTTCGTTGCAATGACCGGGGATGAGTTGTGGCTAGCGGTGAAATTCCAAACGAACTTGGAGATAGCTGGTTCTCCCCGAAATAGCTTTAGGGCTAGCGTTGGCAATGAGTTTAGCGGAGGTAAAGCACTGAATGAGCTAGGGGGCGCTGAGCTTACTGAACTCTATCAAACTAAGAATGCCGGAGAAATGCTTACCAGCAGTCAGACTGCGAGTAATAAAATCCGTGGTCAAAAGGGAAACAGCCCAGACCCACAGCTAAGGTCCCTAATACATGCTAAGTGGAAAACGATGTGAGATCGCATAAACAACCAGGATGTTGGCTTAGAGGCAGCCACTCGTTCAAAGAGTGCGTAATAGCTCACTGGTCGAGTGATCTTGCGCGGAAAATTTAACGGGGCTAAGCATGTAACCGAAGCTTGGGATTGCGCATTGCGCAGTGGTAGGGGAGCGTCGTGTACGGGGTGAAGTCGCACCGGAAGGACGGTGGACTGTACACGAGTGAGAATGCCGGAATGAGTAGCGAGAATTATGTGGGAATCATAATGGCCGAAAATCTAAGGTTTCTTGGGGAAGGTTCGTCCGCCCAAGGTAAGCCGGGAGCTAAGGCGAGGCCGCAAGGCGTAGTCGATGCACATACGGTTGAAATTCCGTAGCCACCTTATTGATAAAAAGCTGACACATGGAGATAGCGGGACCCGGGCGTTGGTTGACCCGGGCGTAAGGGACCGAAATCAAGTAGGGAAGTCCGCGATGCTCTGAGGCGAGAAAAAGGCGAAGATAAGGTGCCCGTACCGCAAACCGACACAGGTAGATGAGGAGAGAATCCTAAGGCCAACGGGAGAAAGGTTGTTAAGGAACTCGGCAAAATTGCCCCGTAACTTCGGGAGAAGGGGCGCCTCCGAAAGGAGGCCGCAGTGAAAAGGCCCAAGCGACTGTTTACCAAAAACACAGGTCTCTGCTAAATCGAAAGATGACGTATAGGGGCTGACGCCTGCCCGGTGCTGGAAGGTTAAGAGGAGAGCTTAGCGGCAAGACGAAGGCTTGAATTTAAGCCCCAGTAAACGGCGGCCGTAACTATAACGGTCCTAAGGTAGCGAAATTCCTTGTCAGGTAAGTTCTGACCCGCACGAATGGCGTAACGATTTGGGCGCTGTCTCAACAGCCTACCCGGCGAAATTGTAGTACCGGTGAAGATGCCGGTTACCCGCAACTAGACGGAAAGACCCCATGGAGCTTTACTGCAGCTTAATACTGAGATTCGGTAAATCATGTACAGGATAGGTGGGAGACTAAGAAGCCAGGGCGTCAGGTTTGGAGTCGCCCTTGGGATACCACCCTTGGATTGCTGGGTTTCTAACCTGCGGCCATGAATCGGGTCGGGGGACACTGTTAGGCGGGCAGTTTGACTGGGGCGGTCGCCTCCTAAAATGTAACGGAGGCGCTCAAAGGTTGGCTCAGCATGGATGGAAACCATGCAATGAGTGTAAACGTATAAGCCAGCCTGACTGCGAGACCGACGGGTCGAGCAGAGACGAAAGTCGGAGTTAGTGATCCGGTGGTATGTGAGTGGAAATGCCATCGCTCAACGGATAAAAAGCTACCCTGGGGATAACAGGCTGATCTCCCCCAAGCGTCCACAGCGACGGGGAGGTTTGGCACCTCGATGTCGGCTCGTCGCATCCTGATCTGTTGCGGGCGTAAGAGATTTGAACAGGAGCTGTCCTTAGTACGAGAGGACCGGGATGGACTGACCGCTGGTGCACCAGTTGTTCTGCCAAAGCCTGCAATAGCGGGCTGTTTTTTTTTTTAGTCGGTGTTGATTGGCGCAATAAAAAAGGCGAAGGCTGTGTGCCTTCGCCTTTTGTGCATCCTTAATATCCGGTCGGATTTTTGCTCTGCCAGTTCCAGTTGTCGCGGCACATGTCCGCAAGTGTCTTTTTTTTTTGCTTCCCAACCAAGAATCTGCTTCGCCTTGGAAGGATCTGCATAAACCGTTGCCAGATCACCCGCGCGGCGCGGTCCGATAACGTAAGGAACGGGAACATGGTTGACCTCGGAGAAAGTGTGTACCATCTCCAGAACACTGACGCCGTGGCCGGTGCCGAGATTGAAGATCTCGCAGCCCGTGTGCGCATGGGCGTACTGAATCGCGCACAGATGACCTTCGGCCAAGTCAACAACATGGATATAATCGCGGACACCGGTGCGTCGGGGGTGTCATAGTCGTTGCCGAAAACAGTCAGCTTTTTCACGTCTGCCGATTGCAACCTGCGAAATATACGGCATAAGATTGTTCGGAATGCCGTTGGGATTTTCGCCCATACGTCCGGATTCGTGCGCGCCGATGGGGTTAAAATAACGAAGCAGCACGACAGAGAGTGTCGGATCAGCCTTGCAGGCGGACTTCAGGATCTCTTCAATCATAAACTTTGTCCAGCCATAGGGATTGAGCAGCCGCCGGTCTGCGCTGTCTCGTACAGCGGCGCGGGCTGGTCGCCGTAGACCGTCGCAGAGGACGAGAAGACGAATTGATGGCAGTTATGTTTGCGCATAACTTCGAGAACGGTCAGTGTAGAGTCCAGATTGTTGCGGTAATAGAGCAGCGGCTTTTCGACAGATTCACCAACAGCCTTGAGCCCGGCAAAGTGAATCACGCCGGTGATGTCGTAGTCTGTAAAAAGCTTGTCCATCGCGGCTTGATCACAGCAGTCGGCCTCAACAAAGGGCGGGCGCTTGCCGGTGATTTTCTCAATGCGGTCAATGACCTTTGGAGAACTGTTGTACAGATTATCGACGATGACGATATCCTGTCCTGCGTTCAGCAGTGAAACGGCGGTATGACTGCCGATAAACCCGGCGCCGCCAGTCAAAAGAATGGACATATGATGCCCTCCTGTATCCAAGATTTCAGTGGAAGTATAGCACGCAGAGAAAAAAAGCGCAAGGCAAAAAAAGCACAAATTCTGCGCAGAAACTGAGAATATGATAAAATCCGTGTATAGTATGATAAATATAAACGACAGAAGCATGGCATAGGCTGCGCCTATCACTGCAATGACGATGATAACGAAAAACGTGAAATGCCCTTCCAAATGGGGAAAAAGATTTGGTATAATAACCAAAACCCCATAAAAGAAGGGATGAGGATATGGCAAAGCTGTACTTTAAATACGGCGCAATGGGCTCGAGCAAAACGGCAACAGCGCTCATTACCAAATATAACTACGAAGAGCGCGGCATGCGCGTTTGGCTGATCAAGCCGGCTGCCGACCGGCGCGACGGAGAGTTCACCCTGCGATCGCGCATTGGACTGACGGCGCAGTGCGAGGCAATCGGACCGGAGTGCGATTTGCGGGAGCGCTATGCCGCGCACGGTAAGGCGGATGTGATCATTGTGGATGAGTGTCAGTTCCTGACCGGTGAGCAGATCGACCAACTGCGTGAACTGGTCGATCGTGAAAATCTGCCTGTTTTGTGCTTTGGATTGCGGACAGATTTCCAGACAAAGCTGTTCCCCGGCAGCCGGAGGCTGTTTGAACTGGCCGACTCCATCACTGAAATCAAGACCATCTGTGACTGCGGCCGCAAGGCGACCACGAATGCCCGTATCAGTCCGGACGGTTATGTCATCACCGAGGGCGATCAGGTCTTCCTGGGCGGCAACGACAGTTATATCGCCATGTGCCATAAATGCTATCAGGATTATATCAATGAACATAGAAAGGTGGAACTTCTCCATGGAACTGAACGAGATTCTCAGTAAAGTCGATCACACCCTCCTCGCCCAGACGGCGACATGGGCCGAGATCAAGGCCATCTGCGACGACGGCATGAAGTATCATACCGCGTCGGTCTGCATCCCCGCATCCTATGTCAAGCAGGCGAAGGACTATGTCGGAGACAAGCTTCCCATCTGTACGGTCATCGGCTTTCCGAACGGCTACGACACGACAAAGGCCAAATGCCTTGAAGCGCTCGACGCCGTCCAGAACGGCGCGGATGAGGTCGATATGGTCATCAACATCGGCTGGGTCAAGGATCAGCGCTGGAACGATCTGCTCGAAGAGATCAAGGCTGTCAAGCAGCACTGCGAGGGCAGGCTTCTGAAGGTCATCATCGAGACGTGCCTGCTGACGGATGACGAAAAGATCAAGATGTGAGATCGTCTCGGATTCCGGCGCGGACTATATCAAGACCTCCACCGGCTTCTCCACCGGCGGCGCGACATTCCACGATGTGGAACTGTTTGCAAAGCATGTAAAGCCCGGCGTGAAAATCAAGGCGGCAGGCGGCATTTCGTCGCTTGAGGATGCGGAAAAATTTATCGAACTCGGCGCCTCGCGCCTTGGCACCAGCCGCGTTGTTAAGATCGTCAAGAAGCTGGAAGCGGAGAAGCAGTAACGCACCCAAAGGCGCTCCCGCGCCAGCTATGTAGGGGCCGATGCCCATCTTCGGCGCTAAGAGCCGCGCAAAGCGCGGTTGCGCCTCGAAACTAGCCTGCGGGCATCGCATCGGCCCGCGCAGTACAGACCGTTTTTACGAGAATCTTCGGCGAATTCGTGATTGCCCAACGGGCCGATGTGGGCATCGGCCCCTACAAGACTTCGGTGAATTCGTACTGCTCTGCAGATTTTGAACGCAAAGCTAATTTGCCGCAGTTATTCTAACGCAACAATTCACAAGTTTGGCGTACCGTAACAGGCGTCCTTTTCTCCCCCCTTCTTTTCCGGCAAGGCGGAAAAGAAGGGGCCGTCGGAGACATGACCAGCTCGCAAATTTGAAAAAACCCGCATATTGCGATTTTCCCCATCATACACATAGAAAGGAGCCAAATTATATGGCTAATTATCCGACTCCGCATATCAATGCCAAGCCCGGCGACTTCGGCAAAACTGTTCTTATGCCCGGCGACCCGCTGCGGTCGAAATTCATTGCGGAAAACTTCCTGGAAAACGCAGTCCTCGTCAATAACGTCCGCGGTATCCATGGCTATACCGGAACGTACCACGGTGTGAAGATCTCCGTCATGGCCTCCGGCATGGGCATGCCGTCCATCGGTATCTATTCGTGGGAACTGTATACTGTGTTTGGCGTGGAAAATATTATGCGCATCGGCTCGACCGGCGCCATGCAGGAGAATATCAACCTGCGTGATATCGTCATTGGACAGGGGGCCTGCACCGATTCCAACTGGGCGGGCCAGTACCATCTGCCCGGCACGTTCGCGCCCATCGCGGACTATCACATGCTCGAAACCTGCGTCGAAACGGCCAAGGAGCTGGGGCTTCCCTATCACGTCGGCAACATCCTGTCCTCCGACCGCTTCTACGGCGACGACGGCGACATGACTGGCGGCTGGATCGGCAATCAGGCGTGGAAGAAGATGGGCGTTATGGCCGTCGAAATGGAGGCTGCCGCCCTGTATATGAATGCGGCCCGCGCGGGCAAGCATGCGCTTGCCATCTGCACGGTGTCTGATCATCTGCTGCGAAACGAAAACTGCACCGCCGAGGAGCGGCAGAACGGCTTTACCAACATGATGAAGCTGGCGCTCGAGACGGCTGTGAAACTGGAGAAATAAGCAATGAAACGAGTATTTTTGATCGTTCTCGATTCCTGCGGCGTGGGCTATGAGCCGGACGCGGCGGATTTCGGCGACGTTGGAGCCAATACGCTGCACACCTGCAGCCAGTCTCCGAAATTCGCCATGCCGAATCTCATTTCCATGGGCCTCGGAAATCTGGATGGTGTGGACTACCTGCCGAAGACGGACCAGCCGCAGGCTGCGCTTGCGAGGCTGCAGGAACTTTCGCGCGGCAAGGACACGACCATCGGCCATTGGGAGATCGCGGGGCTTGTCTCGCCGCAGCCGCTGCCGACGTTCCCGCACGGATTTCCTGAGGAGATCCTGAAGCCGTTTTCCGAGCAGACGGGCCGGGGCGTGCTGTGCAACCTGCCGTACTCCGGCACGGAGGTCATCAAGGACTACGGCCGGGAGCATGTGAAGACGGGGGCTCTGATCGTCTACACGTCGGCGGACTCCGTGTTCCAGATCGCAGCGCATGAGTCCATCGTTCCGCCCGAGCAGCTTTATGAATATTGCCGCATCGCGCGGAAACTGCTTACCGGCAAATACGGTGTGGGCCGCGTCATTGCCCGTCCGTTCGAGGGCGAATGGCCGTATACGCGCACGTCCCGCCGCCATGATTTCTCGCTTGAGCCACCCGCAAAGACCATGCTTGATGCGATTGTCGAGGCCGGACAGGATATGATCGCCGTCGGCAAGATCCATGATATCTTTGCCGGCCGCGGCATGACGGAGTTTACCTATACTTCCGGCAATACCGATGGACTTGCAAAGACGCTTCAGATCGCAGACCGGGACTTTACCGGCCTGTGCTTCGTGAATCTCGTTGATTTCGACATGCTCTACGGCCACCGCAGAAACCCGGACGGCTATGCGCAGGCGCTGCATGAATTCGACAGCTGGCTGCCGCAGCTGCTTGCAAAGCTTGGCGAGGATGATTGTGTGATGATCACCGCCGACCATGGCTGCGATCCCGGCTATCTCAAGCATACCGACCATACGCGCGAGTATATCCCCATGATTGCGCTCGGCAAAAAATAAAACCCGTCAATCTCGGCACGCGCGCAGGCTTCTGCGACATCGCCGCGACCGTGACGGAACTGCTTGGCGTCCCGTACCAGCCGCCGGGGAAGAGTTTTGCTGCAGAACTGGTTTAAACGGAAGGAAAGGAGAACGTCCATGACACCGGAAGAACTTGTCGGGCAGGCGCTTGCCGCGATGAAATTCGCCTATGTGCCGTATTCCGGCTTTACGGTCGGTGCAGCGCTGCTGACAAAGAGCGGAAAGGTCTATCTTGGCTGCAACATTGAAAACGCAGCCTACGGCCCCAGCAACTGCGCGGAGCGCACCGCAATTTTCAAGGCCGTCTCCGAGGGAGAGCGGGAGTTTGCCGCCATTGCTGTCGTTGGAGGCAAGGACGGCAATGCCGCCGATATTTTCCCGCCCTGCGGCGTCTGCCGGCAGGTCATGCAGGAATTCTGCGAGCCCAGTTTTATGATCTACATGGGCCGCAGCGACGGTACCTACGTCGCCGAATCTCTTGGTGCGATGCTGCCGTATGGCTTCACTGCAGATAAGTATATGAAATAAGCGCAACGGCCCGCCCGGAATATCAACCGGGCGGGCCGTTTTGCGCCGTCAGCAGTTGCACATCCGTACCGCCCTCTTGGCGGTTTTTCGTTTTGTGCTATAATTCTCCCAGATCCAAACGAACGGAGAACGGCAATGACCGCACAGGGAACGGAACGGACGGAAAAACGGCTTTGCGTGGGGCTGCTTGCCCATGTGGACGCGGGCAAGACGACGCTGTCGGAGGCAATGCTCTATCGGGCGGGCGTGATCCGTACGTTTGGCCGCGTCGATCACGGCGATACATTTCTCGACACCGACGCGCAGGAACGCAGCCGAGGTATCACGATCTTTTCCAAGCAGGCTGTCCTCCCGCTGCCCGGCTGCACGCTGACGCTGCTTGACACGCCGGGACATGTGGATTTTTCTGCCGAGATGGAGCGGACGCTGCAGGTGCTCGATTGCGCTGTGCTCATCATCAGCGGTACGGCGGGCATTCAGGGCCACACCGTCACGCTCTGGCGGCTGCTGCGGCGCTATCAGGTGCCGGTCATTCTGTTCTTCAACAAAATGGACATGGAGACGGCGGATCGGGACGCGCTGCTTGCCGCTGTCCGCGCGGAGCTGGACGAGGGCTGTATCGATTTTTCCCAGCCGCAGGCACAGCTGTTTGAGGAACTTTCCTTGTCCGACGAGGCGCTGATGGAGGACTATCTCGCCTCCGGCACGCTTTCCGACGCGCAGATCGCGCCGCTCGTCTCGCACAGGCGGGTGTTCCCGTGCCTGTTCGGCTCTGCGCTGCGGCAGACGGGTGTGGACGCGCTTCTGGATGCGCTGCGCCGGTTCGTGGACGAGCCTGCGCGGGGCGCGGAGTTCGGCGCGCATGTATTCAAGATCGCGCGCGACGAGAAGGGCGCGCGTCTGACGTTTCTGAAGGTCACGGGCGGGACGCTTCTAGTTAAGCAGACGCTCCGCGGTGAGGGCTGGGAGGAAAAGGCCGACCAGCTTCGGCTCTATTCCGGCAGTAAATTCACGCTTTTGCAGCAGGCACCCGCAGGGACGGTCTGCGCCGTGACGGGACTGAGCAAGACCATGCCAGGCGATGTGCTGGGCCGCGAGACGGCGGCGCAGGCACCGGTTTTGCAGCCGGTTCTGGAATACCGCCTGCTTCTGGATGACGGCACGGATGCGGCGCTGGCGTATGGACAGCTGCGCATGCTTGAAGAGGAGGATCCTGCGCTGCATCTGGTCTGGAACGCGCTGCTGCGAGAGATTCGCGTGCAGCTGATGGGGCCGGTGCAGATGGAGATTTTGCAGAAGCTGATTGAAAGCCGCTTCGGGCTTCGCGTTTCGTTTGACGCCGGAAATATTGTCTATCTTGAGACGATCGCCGCGCCGGTCGAGGGCGTGGGGCATTATGAGCCGCTGCGGCACTATGCCGAGGTGCATCTGCTGATGGAGCCGGCGGAGCCGGGCTCCGGCCTGCAATTTGACACCATGTGTCCGACGGACACGCTGGCGCTGCACTGGCAGCGGCTGATCCTGGCGCATCTGGCGGAAAAGGCACACCGGGGCGTCCTGACCGGCGCGCCCATCACCGATATCCGCTTCACGCTCGTCTCCGGCCGGGCGCATCTGAAGCACACGGAGGGCGGCGATTTCCGGCAGGCGACGTACCGCGCTGTGCGGCAGGGGCTGATGAAGGCGCAGTCCGTGCTGCTCGAGCCGTGGTACGCGTTTCGCATGGAACTGCCTGCGCCGAATGTGGGCCGGGCGATCACGGATATTCAGCGCATGCAGGGCGAATATGAGCCGCCGGAAACGGACGGCGAACAGACTGTCCTGCGCGGAAGTGCGCCTGTGCGGCTGCTGCGGGAGTATCAGACTGAACTTACGGCCTATACCAAAGGCCGGGGACGCATCCAGCTGCGCGTCAGCGGCTACCGGCCCTGCCGGGATCAGGAACAGATCGTGAAGGAACTTGGCTATGACCCGGCGCGCGATCTGGAAAACCAGGCGAGTTCCGTTTTCTGCGCGCACGGCGCAGGCTACGAGGTCAAGTGGCAGGACGTGGATGCGGCGGCGCATCTGCCGCTGCTGCGATTCGGAGGCCCTGCGCAGCAGGAGCCGCAGCGGATCGTAAAATCCGTTGCGCCCGGCGGCGCGCCGGAACTCGAAAAGGAACTGCTGGCGATTTTTGAGCGCACCTACGGCGCTATCCGCCGCCGCGACGTGCTGCCGCAGATGATGCTGCGCAGCGAGGACAAGCGCGAATTTCTGCAAAGTCTCGGCCCTGCGGACGATTTCCTGTTGGTTGACGGCTATAATATCCTGTTCGCATGGGATGAATTGAAGGAACTCTCCCGCACGAGCCTTGACACGGCACGGCATGTGCTTATGAATCTGCTGTGTAATTATCAGGGCTACCGCGGCTGTACGCTCATTCTGGTTTTTGACGCGTACAAGGTGCCGCAGGGACTTGGTTCTGTGGAAAAATACCACAACATCCATATTGTCTACACCCGCCAGGCAGAGACAGCGGATCAGTATATTGAGCGGCTGAGTTTTGAACTCCGCGGCCGCCGCCGTGTCCGCGTGGCAACAAGCGATAATCTTGAGCAGCTGATCATCCTCGGCCACGGCGCCGAGCGCATCTCTGCCCGGCACTTCCACGACGAGGTTTACAACGCGCAGGCCGAGATCGAGCGTATTCTGGCGCAGAACAATCAAAAAAACAACGGATAAAAAAGCAGCGCCTGAGCGCTGCTTTTTTTAGGCCTGTATTCCGATGCGCCGGTAGGTGTGCGCCGCCAAGTCGATCTGGTATCCGCCGCCGGGGCGGGGCTGCCAGTCGTAGCCGCTCTTTTCCTCCTCCGGGAACAGCGCCTGCATGATCGTGAGCACTGTTCCGCCGTGCACGACGGCGAGAATGTCCGCGTTCTGCGCCTGCATGCGGTTCAGCGCAGACAAAATGCGTGTCTCCGCCTGCGCGAAGGATTCTCCGCCCGGCGGAACGTTCCGGAACCAGTCACCTGCGAGCCATGCTTCATAATCCGGCTGGCCCTTGAGTTCGTTGTAGGATTTCCCCTCAAAGATGCCGAAGCGAACCTCGCGCAAATCTGCCCAGCTTTCGTGCAGCACCTCGCCGTAAATCAGGCGCAGCGTCTGCTCTGTGCGGAGCATTCCGCTCGTCAGAACGCGTTCGCCGCTGTACGGGGGATACAGGCCGCCTGCGGCGGCCTCCCGCAGCGCTGATTTTCCGGTTTCGCATAAGGGAAGGTCGAGCGCGCCATAGTACCACCGGCGGACATTTCCTTCCGTCAGCCCGTGGCGGATGAGCGTGAGCCGCCTCATCGCTTTAACTCCAGCGGGAGTCCACAGAAAATCCGCGTGACTGTATCCGCCTGCGCAGCCAGCGCTGCGTTCATGCGCCCGACAGCCTCGCGCCATTCGCGCGCTTCCGCATCCATCGGCACGACGCCGCAGGAGATATCCTCGCAGATCAGAATTTTTTCGCTTAAATCAAGCCCTCCCAGCACGTCTGCAGGCTCTTTCCCCGTCCGGACGCAGGCAAGCGCGAAGCGCTCCAGATGCCGGAGGCAGCGGGCGGACAGGTCCAGCAATTCCGTTTCGCAGGTGAAAATATCCGCGGCCCGCAGGCCGTATTTTTTTTGCGCGTATGCCGTTTTTCCCTGATACGCGCCGCCGATCAGCAAAACCATATCCGTTCCTCCTTAAAAGACTGCCAGAATCAGAAGGCCGGACAGTTCGCCCAGCGTGATGGAAAAGCCTGCAATGTCGCCGGACATGCCGCCTAAATTTTTTCGTGCGGCCCGGCAGGAAAGAATCGTCACGAGGCCTGCCCACGCAACGGCCAGTGCGCAGCTGGGCCGCGAAAACAGGAACACAAACACCGCCAGCATGACGGCAAGGTACATGCCGAGCAGGATATTCCGCTGCCGCTTCGTTTTTCCGGCTTTGAATGTCCCGGCATATTGGCTGGTCTTCATGGGCGCGAAGGACTCCACTGCGACGCCCGCCATGCAGCGCGTCACGACCGGAATGAGCAGCAGCGCCCGCCAGATATACGAGAAGTCGCAGTCTGCCAGCGCTGCAAACGAGAACAGAAACAGCAGAATTGCACACACAAACCGCAAACGCGCCGACGCGCGAATCCTTTAGAATCTTCTGCCGCGTGCCCAGGTCGCGCCGCGATAAAATCGCGTCGCAGCAGTCGAGAAATCCGTCCAGATGGAAAAAGCCCGTTACGAGAAACGGCAGCGCCGTCAAGCACGCGGCAGCCAAAAGCCCGGTAAACCGGAAGTGCGCAAAAAGAGCCGCGCACAGCGCCCAAAGTCCGCCCACAATCAGTCCCACCGGCGGCAGGCACACGATCTGCCACGGGCGCAGCGCATCGTCCCAGACCTTATACGGGCACGGAATTGCCAGATACGTCCCCCACGCCATCATAAGCGCCGTCAGGGGCTTTTTGATTCTGGTTTTCATCGGGCAAAACCTCCTTTGTACCAATATGCCTGCGCGCAGCAAAGTTCCGCGACGTTTTCGCACGCTGCGGCCAGCGCGCGGTCAAGCGCAGCCAGTCCCCGGCGATAGCATTCTGTCCACGCGTCATACTGCCCGCCATCGGCGTAAATAAAGTCGCTCACGAACACGCAGCAGCGCATGCGGCGGGAGAATTCCAGCAGTTCTGCTTCCAGACGCGCCGGGGCCAAAACGTCCATTGTGCCGTCTGCGCGGAACATTTCATTTGACAGCAGCGCCGTCACGCTGTCAAGCAGCACCGCGCCGTCCGGATCCATCTGCGAAAGCGAGGCGAGAATGTCCGTTCCGCATTCGACGGTCTGAAAGCCCAGTCCCGCGCGGTTTTCCAGATGCCGCCGGATGCGCAGCCGATCCTCGTCGTCGTGCGGGATCATGGTCGCCAGATAATAGTGCGGCCCGCCCTGCGCGCAGACGATCTGCTGTGCAAGAGAGGATTTTCCGTTTTTTGCGCCGCCGGAAAGAAAATAGTTCATACCGTAAAGCTGTCCCTTTCGCGTATTTCGGTCAGATATCCGTCGTCGATGGCGGCCTCGGGGAATGTTGCCATCGTGTTCATCACCGCGCAGGCCGCTTCGACCACGCGGAAGGCAATCGGGCAGCCGCTGCCCTCGCCGAGCCGCATGCCGAGCTGCAGACAGGGCCTCAGGCCGAGTAACCGGGCTGCGATCTCGTACCCGCGCTCATAGGACACGTGCGAGCCGATGAAATAGCCCCCCTGCGTTTTCCCGCAGCCGGGCAGCGCAGAGCGCGGCAACAACGGAAATGAACCCATCAACCACGACTGGCAGGCGTTCATGTGCCGCGCCCAGAAAGACGCCCGTCATGGCGCACAGATCGAACCCGCCGACCCTGTGCAGAACGTCAATGGGATCGTGTGCATCCGGCGCGTTTATGGTCAGTGCCTGTTCAATGACCTGTTTTTTCTTCAAAAACGCTGCGCCGGTCAATCCGCCGCCGCGTCCCGTGACGGCCTCAACGGGTTCGCCGCTCAGCGCGCACAAAACAGCGGAGGACGTCGTCGTGTTGCCGATGCCCATTTCACCAACGCCAAGAATCTGAATCCCGTCCCGTTTTGCCTGTGCGGCAAGTTCCATGCCGGTCAGAATGCCCTGTACAGCAGTCTGCCGCGTCATGGCCGGGCCTGCGGCGATGTTCGCTGTGCCTTTACCGAGACTGCGGTTCAGAATCTCCGGGCAGGTATAGGAAAGTGCAATGCCCATGTCAACGACCATCAGGCCGTCATGAAAGTGTTTTGCCAGACACGACGCGCCGGTCAGGCCGCGCGTCAGGTTGATGGCCTGCGCCCGCGTGACCGACTGCGGTGCGGACGAAACGCCCTCGCAGACCACGCCGTTGTCTGCCGCAAGAACGTAAATGCGGGTGTGGCTGACTTCATTTTTGATATGCCCGGTGATGCCTGCCAGCTGGACAGAGAGGTCTTCCAGCAGACCGAGACTTCCGGGCGGCTTTGCAAGCGCATCCTGCCGGGCTTTCGCCTCGCGCATAGGCGCTTCGTACAATGGGGTAATTTCGGAAAGCAGCGAGAAAAGCTGCCGTTCATTCTGTTCCATAGGGTTTACTCCAAAAGATGTTCTGTTACGAGCCAGTCGAGGCTCGGCCTGTCCTGCATCAGTTCCAGTGTACACGTCGCCTGCGGGGCCAGCGTTTCCAGCATGGAAAGAAGACCCGTAATGTCCATCACGCCGTCAAAAAGCGCCGCATGCAGATCATGGCCGCCCTGATTGTTGTGCAGATGCACATGAGACAGATACGGCGCGCAGGCGCGCAGCCAGTCTTCCGGGGGAATGTGCGACGCGCAGGTATTGGCGTGGCCGAGATCGAGGCAGATACGCAGGCGCGGGTCGCAGACGGCTCCCATGATTGCCGTGAGCAGACGCGGCTCCGGCTCGAGCACGTTTTCCAGGCAGACGGTCATATCATCCGGGATCTCGCAGAGCAGTTCCTGCCATACGGCGGCGCTGCGGTCTATGAACCATTCCGGGTAATAGACCAGCGGCTGAAAGCCTGCGTGCAGAACAACTTTTTGGATTCCGAGTGTCCGCGCCTGCGCGATTGCCTGCCGGTATCGTTTTTTGTCACATCCAGCACCAACGGGTCGATGGCTGCCGGGGTCAGTTCGTTGAACGGCCCGTGCAGAATGAATCGGTCTGCCGCAGACAGACAGCGCTCTACCGGAATTTCCCACGGCTCCGCCGGCGCCCCGTCGAGCCGGGCTGCCGTGCAGAACTGTGCAAGTTAGATGCCGACGTGAAAGTCCTGCGCGGCTGCACAGCAGTCTTCGCCAATGGACGAGACGTACAGCAGGTTCCGCCTCACGGGAGTTTTCCCTCTTTCAGCATACACCACACGCGAAGCGCGGCGGCCTGCGTTTTGGCGTCTGGGATTTCGCCGTTCAGAACCTTCTCGACCAGTTCACGCAGCGGCAGACGGAATACGTTTAGAAATTCGTCCTCGTCCAAATCCCGTTCGCCGAAGGTCAGCCCGCGGGCCAGAAACATATGGATGACCTCGGTCGAATATGCGCAGGTGGGATAAAACGGCCCGAGCGGGATGAGTTCGCTTGCAACCGCGCCCGTTTCCTCCCGCAGTTCGCGCAGCGCGGCCCGTGTGCGGGTCTTCTCCGATGTGGTCAAGCTTCCCGGCGGGGATCTCCGTCAGGACTTCGCTCATGGCGTAGCGGAACTGCCGCTCGAGCAGCACGTCGCCGTTTTCCAACAGCGGCAGGATGCACACAGCGCCGTGGTGGACGGTATATTCCCGCGTGGAGGTCTTGCCGTTCGGCAGGCGGACGGTGTCCTTATAGATATGCAGCACATCGCCGTCGAAAATCGGCTGGGACGAGAGTTTTGTTTCCTGCAAATTTTCAAATTCTTCCATTGCTTTTCCGCTTCCTTTGTTTTTTCTTATCTTACCGTTTTACGCCTGTAAAGTCAAATTAGACCTTGTGTATTTTTCTTCGCCCTGCGCATACTATGGCCAGAGAGATCGTTGGCAAATGCTTTTGAAATGCTTTGTCCGCCGGATGATCCATACGCAGGTGCGCGTTTCGGTCAGACGCCGCGCTTCGCCGGAGCGGCAGAAGGCAGACAGAACGGGGGTTCCGCGTCCCGCTGATCCGGGCGGAGTCTGAAAAGCAGCCGCCCGGTTTCTTCGCAGCCTCCCGTTCCGGCCGCACCGATTGACCGGAAGGGCTGTTTTTCCGGCAAGAGCCGGGGAAGCGTTGACGCTTCCTCGGCTCTGTTCGTCTGTCAGCGCCTCTGCGCCAGCGGCTTGGATTTTTGCTGGGCCTCCAGAAGTTCCACCAGAATGGTGTTTGAGAGCATGAAGCCCTTCGGCGTCAGATGCCAGCGGCCGGAGGTGAACGCGGCATATTCCTGCGTCTGAAGCCGAAGCAGAATTTCCTCAATCGGCTCGAACGGCAGCAGGAACGAGCGGGTGTACTCGCCCTTTTCAATGCCATCGACCGTCCGCAGGCGGAGCATGAGATACTCGCCCGCGCGTTCGCGCAGCGGGACGAGTTCGGACTCGGACAGAATCTGGCCCTTGTCCATCACGCCCTTGATATAGCCCTCCAAATCGGGCTTGATGGTAAATCGCCGCCCGGCGAAGTCAGAGGCCGCGCACGGGCCGAAGCCCAGATACTCGTCGCCGACCCAGTATTTCATGTTGTGGCGGCAAATAAAGCCGTCGTGCGCGAAATTGGAGATCTCGTACTGGTGATAGCCGAATTGCTCAAGCGTTTCAACGGCGTAGAAATACATATCCGCCTGTGCGTCGTCGTCCGGGAGATTGGCGCAGTCCTTGTATGACCAAAGCTTCGTGCCGGGCTCTACCTTGAGGCCGTAGCAGCTGATGTGGTCGGCCTTAAGGTCGATGACGTTGCGAAGCGTCTGCATCCAACTTTCGCGCGACTGGTTCGGCAGGCCGAACATGAGGTCAACCGAAACATTGTCAAAGCCCGCGCGGCGCGAGAGCGAGACGGCCTGCTGCGCCTGCCGGTAGTTGTGCGGGCGGCCGAGGGCCTTGAGCTGGGCGTCGTCGTCCGACTGCACGCCGATGGAGATGCGGTTGAAGCCCGCGCGGCGCAGCCGCGTGAGCATGGGCAGCGTCACAGAGTCGGGGTTGGCCTCAAGCGAGACCTCCGCGTCGCGGCTGACATCGAAGCGGCGGTCGATCTCAGCGAAGATCTTCGCAAGTCCGCCTGCGCCGAAGAACGAGGTGTGCCGCCGCCAAAATAGACGGTATCGACCTCATAGCCGGCCGCGCCCTGCGCTGCTTCCCGGATGTGCAGAATGACGGCATCGAGGTACCGGTCCATCAGATCCCGGCTGCGCGCGCCGGGGATGGAATAAAAGTCGCAGTATTCGCATTTGCTCCGGCAGAACGGGATATGGACGTAGATGCCGAGGCTTTTTTTCTTGTTTTCAACGATTGGAATGAGCGCCACGGAAAACCCCTCCTACGATTCGTCGTCAAGCTTGAGGACGGCCATGAACGCCTCGGACGGCACAGCGACCGTACCGAATGTGCGCATGCGCTTTTTGCCCTCTTTCTGCTTTTCAAGCAGCTTCTTTTTGCGCGTGATGTCGCCGCCGTAGCACTTGGCGAGTACGTCCTTGCGCAGTGCCTTAATCGTCTCGCGGGCAATGATTTTGCCGCCGACGGCAGCCTGCACCGGGATCTCAAACATCTGGCGCGGGATATTGTCCTTCAGCTTCTCGCAGATCTTTCGGGCTCTTGGTATAGGCGTTGTCCGCGAAGAGAATGAAGCTCAGTGCGTCACGATCTCACCGTTGAGGAGAATGTCAAGCTTCACAAGCTTCGACGGGCGGTAGCCCTCGAGCTCGTAGTCGAGCGAGCCGTAGCCTCGCGTGCGGCTCTTGAGCGCGTCGAAGAAGTCGTAGATGATCTCGTTGAGCGGCATGGAATAGTGCAGCTCGACGCGGGTGGGGTCGAGATACTGCATGTCCTTGAATTCGCCGCGGCGGTTCTGGCACAGGTCCATGATCGCACCGACATATTCGGGCGGGGCAATCAGGTTCGCTTTGGCATAGGGCTCCTGCGCTTCGGCAATCTCGGCGGGGTCGGGATAGTTGAGCGGCGTATAGACGTCAAGCTGCGTGCCGTCTGTCTTGGTGATCTTGTAGACGACGTTGGAGCGGTCGTGATAAGATCGAGGTTGTATTCGCGCTCGAGCCGTTCGAGGATGATCTCCATATGCAGAAGACCGAGGAAGCCGCAGCGGAAGCCGAAGCCCAGCGCAATGGAATTTTCCTGTGTGTAACTCATCGAAGCGTCGTTGAGCTTCAGCTTTTCCAGCGCGTCGCGCAGATCGCCGTATTTCGAGCCGTCTGCCGGATACACGCCCGAGAAGACCATCGGCTGCGCCTGATGGTAGCCCGGAAGCGCTTCAGCCGCGGGATTGTCCACGCCCGTAATGGTGTCGCCCACGCGGGTATCGGAGACGGTCTTGATGGAGGCCGTGAGGTATCCGACCTCGCCCGCGCCGAGGCTCTCGGCCGGAACCATACCCTTCGGGTGCAGATATCCGACTTCCACGACCTTGTAGACCGCACCGGAGGCCATCATGCGGATATCCATGCCGGGATAGACCGTGCCGTTGACCACGCGCAGGTACACGATCGCGCCGCGATAAGAATCATACTGGCTGTCAAAGATCAGACACTGCAAAGGTGCGTCGCGGTCGCCCGTGGGCGCGGGGACATTCTTCACGATCATTTCCAACACGGAATGGATGTTGATGCCGTTCTTGGCAGAGATCTCCGGCGCGTCCATGGCGGGGATGCCGATGACGTCCTCGATTTCCTTCTTGACCTCGGCGGGCCGCGCTGCGGGGAGGTCGATCTTGTTGACGACGGGCAGGACCTCCAGCCCGTTGTCAACCGCGAGATAGGTGTTGGCCAGCGTCTGGGCCTCGATGCCCTGTGATGCGTCAACGACCAGTACCGCGCCCTCACAGGCGGACAGCTGCGGGAGACTTCATAGTTGAAGTCGACGTGGCCCGGAGTGTCGATGAGGTTCAGGACGTATTTTCGCCGTCGTCGGCGCGGTAGTCCAGACGCACGGCGCGCGCCTTGATGGTGATGCCGCGCTCGCGCTCAAGCTCCATGGAGTCGAGGATCTGGTCCTCCATCTCGCGCTTTTCGACGGAGTGGCATTCCTCGAGCAGCCGGTCGGCCAGCGTGGATTTGCCGTGGTCAATGTGGGCGATGATGGAAAAATTGCGGATATGCGAAAGGTCGGTCATAGCGGTTCCTCTCAATAAGCGATATTTTCAGTCGCGACAGTTTCATATTTGGCGGAGCTGGAGAAATAGGCGTCGAGAATGGGAATACAGACGTTCGCCAGATTGCCGCCCTGCGAGCCGCGTTCGACATAGACGGCGATGGCGATCTCCGGATCGTCCGCCGGGGCGTAGAGCACGAACGAGGCGTGATCGGAGCCGGAGAACGAGCCGGTGGAGGTGGTGCCCTGCCACTGGGCGGTGCCGGTCTTACAGGCGATGGCGATGGGGTAGTCCTTGAGATACTGCTCCGCCGTGCCGATGGTCGCGGTCATACGCATGCCCTGATCGAGTGCGGCCAGTGCCTTTTCGGAGATGTTCAGCGTGCTTGCCACAACGGGCTTGGATTCTTCAATCAGATCCTGATAGTCCCACGAGACGACGCGGGACAAAAGTGTCGCTTCATAGCGCGTGCCCTTGTTGGCCAGCGCCGAGGTATAGCAGACCAGCTGCAGGGGGGTGAATTTATTCAGGCTCTGGCCGATGACGGCCTGCAGCACGTCCGCGCCGAACCAGCCGGCGTCTTCGCCCGCGTACTGCTTGTTCTTTTCCTCTGCATTCGCGCGCGCGCCGACCGCCTCCGGCAGCTCGATGCCCGTCGCCTCTCCAAGGCCGAGGGCCTTGGCCACGATGTCGAACGGATTTTCGCCCGTCTTTTCCAGTATAGCTATCGTAGGTCAGCCGGCCAACCTCATAGAAGTAATAGTTGCAGGAATAGGCGATGGCTTCCATCAGATTGATCTTGCCGTGCGTGCGCGGGTTGGCCAGCGACCAGATGTGGCACTTGGGCTGGAAAGACTCATAGAAGGTGTAAAGGCCCTTGTCCTCAATGATATAGCCGGGGTCAAAGCCGCCCATGTCAACGGCGGCGATGGCCGTAACCATTTTATAGACCGAGCCGGGCGGGAAGGACGTGAGCGCACGGTTGAACAGCGGATTCATTTCGTCTTCGCTGAGGGTTTCATAGTCCTGATTGAACGTAGAAATGTCATAGGTCGGGTAGCTTGCCATGGCGAGGATTTCGCCCGTCTTGCACGCCTGGACGACGACCGCGCCGCCTCGGGCGTCCTTGCCCTCCTTGTTCCGGCCGACGCCGTTTTCGCGCAGATCAAGGATGACCTTCTCGAGCGACTGCTCGGCCACAGCCTGCAGGGAGATATCGATGGTCAGCTCGACGTTGTTGCCGGGAACGGGCTCCGTCACGTAATAGCGGTTCAGGATCTCGCCGGTCGAGGAGACAGTCGTCTTTTTCAGGCCGCTCGAGCCGTGCAGATACTGCTCAAACGCCTTCTCCACGCCGGATTTACCGACGAGTGCATTCAGGGAGTAGCCCTTTTCACGGTATTCATCGGCTTCCGCGCTCCAAATTGGACCGATGTAGCCGAGAATGTGCGCGGCATACTTCGTGTTGTATTCGCGCACCGTGCCGTTTTCGACCACGACGCCCGGCACGGCCAACTCCATCACGGCGGCGAGGGATTCTGCATCGACGTCCTCAGCCAGCGTGTAGTTTTTTCCAGGCCGACGCCCTCGATCGAGCGCAGCTCCAGCTCGTACCGGACGGCGATGATGCGGTAGACGTCCGCCTGCTTCCAGTCGTCAGGGATCTTGTATTCGCTGCGCAGCCGCTTCATGAGCGTGGGCGCGGAGATATCGAGGTCATAGCCGCGGTCGGCAAGGAATTTGCGGAAATTTTCCTGCCAGGCCGAATTGTTGTCGTCCGTATATTCGTAAGGCCGGTCCGGAGTGACGGGGAAGTGCGATTCGTACTGGATCCCAAGCTCGTCGCAGAGGTCAGAACCTTCAAGAGATTCCCGTTCGGGTCGGGGCGTTGAAGAAGACGAAGTTGACGATGACAAGGTTATAGCTCGCGCGGTTGGAGACCAGTGCGTTGCCGTTGCGGTCCAGAATATTGCCGCGCGCGGCCTCAACCGTCGACTGATAGGTCATGGAGTCGGCGTCGGCGGTGACGAGGGATTCCTCGGTAACGACCGCCTGCGTCTTGTAAAGCCGCAGGGAGAACACGCCGATCATGGCCAGAATGATGACGATGAACACGATCATGCGGAAGCGGGAGATTCGCTGCATTTACTTGACACCAACCTTTCGGATCGCCCAGGCTCCCAGGTAGAGAGCGGGCAGGAGAGCAGACTCAGGCCAATCTGAATCGGCAGAGCAGCAATCATGCCGATGTGGATCGTGCCGAGATAGCATTGAAGCAGGAATAAAATCGTCTGGCAGAATACGAGTGCCAGCAGGCTCATCAGAACGGCGGACAGCAGCTGCCGCACCAGATACCGGTCGCAGAGATAGCCGATCACCGCGCCGCAGATAGTCAGCAGCACAATGTGCATCGCGCCGCCGCTTGCGCCCGTAAAGCACCAGACGGCGCCGCAGCAAAGGCCGTAAAGCGCCCCGGCCTCGGCGCCTGCCAGCATGGCGACGCAGGCGAGGCAGACAGGGATCAGCGTCAGCTTGACGCCGAAAAACCGTGCCCGGCCGAACACAACCGTCTGCAAAACGGCGATCAGCAGAAACAGCACGCCGTAAAGCGTCCACATCAGCGCATTTTTATAGGTCGCGTGCATCGCGCGCCTCCTTTCGGTCATATACACGTCAAGCTGCATTTTTCGAGGTTCGTTTGTAGGGGCCGATGCCCACATCGGCCCGTTGGGCATTTACGAATTTGCCGAAGACTACCGTAAAAAACGGTGCATTCTGCCGGGCCGATGCGATGCCCGCAGGCTCGAGGCGCAACCGCGCTTTGCGCGGCTCTTAGCGCCGAAGATGGGCATCGGCCCCTACAACACAGCGTTCGCAGTGCGTCACGAAAATCGAACACGCCTGCTGTCACTGCACATTATACTCCGTAATGATTGCGATCTGCTCGAGCTTGCCGAGGTCGCACGACGGCTCGAGCGTGGCGTATTTCGCAACGCCCGTCTCGTCGAGGCTGGCGTTCGTGATGTAGCCCAGCAGCAGCCCGCGCGGGTAGAGCGTCGAGCCGGTGGTGACGACCTGGTCGTTGTTTTTGACGATGGCGTCTGTCAGAAGATAGTTCATGCGCAGAATTTCCGTGCCGTCCTCAAGGAACGTGCCCTGGACCACGCCGGTATAGCCGGACGAGGCGATGGAGGCGGAGATCTCCAGCGATGAATCCATGATCGTCGTGATCGTGGCCCAGTTGGTGCCGACCTTGGTCACAAGGCCCACGACCTGCCCGTTTTCCGTAACGGCGCACATACCCTCCTCAAGCCCGGCGTTCGTGCCCTTTCCGATGGTAAAGGCGCTTTTGTAGTCGGAGGAATCCCAGGAGATGATGTACGACGTGAGGAACTTATAATCCTCATGCTCGTCTGACAGATGCAGAAGCGCCTTGAGCCATTCGTTCTCGCGCTGAAGCTGCTCGGCGTCGCGGACGTCCTCCTGCATGGCGAGGATCTGCTTTTCCATCTCCGCGTTTTCCGCCTCGAGCGTCTCATAGCGGAACATATAGTTGTAATACCGCTCGGCCAGCCGGTCGATGGACGCGACGCCCGCGCGGATGGGAGAGAGGATCGTCCCGACCACATTTTCGATCGCGCTCGTCCCGCTCGTGATGGCAAGCGTCACGGCCGCGCAGATGGCAATGACGAGCGCGACGATCAGGATCGTCTTGAGCCGGCCCGTCCAGAATTTCTTTCTTCATCCTGCGCCTCCTGCACGTCAAGAATGCGTACGCCGAACGCGCGCAGCATCCGGCACAGCGGGCACAGCGGCAGACCCATGACGGAGAAATAATCACCCTCAAGGTGCATGACGAACATGGCTCCGTAGCCCTGGATGCCGTAGCTGCCGGCCTTGTCCATGGGTTCGCCGGTGGCGATATAGGCGCGGATCTCTTCGTCCGCGAGCGCGCGGAACGTCACGCGGGTGACGACGGCCTCCGACTCGGTCCGCTCGCCGCGGCAGACGGACAGCACGGTCACGACCTCGTGCGTCCTGCCGGAGAGAAGCCTGAGCATGTCGAACGCGTCCTGCTGCGTATGCGGCTTGCCGAGCTCGCGGCCATCGATGACGACGATGGTGTCCGCCGCGATGACGATATCGTCGGGCGCGGCTGAGGCCGCGATGGTCCGGGCCTTGAGACGGCTGACGCGCGCGACCTCCTGCTGCACAGGAAGCGGCGGGGTCCATCGTCTCGTCCACGTCCGCGACGCGGACGGTAAACGGCAGGCCGGTGAGCTTCATCAGCTCCTGCCGGCGGGGAGATTGCGATGCAAGGATGATCATAGAGCGTTCCTCTTTTGTTTGGGCAGCGCCGCACGCTCCGCCGAAGCCGCAGACACGTGCGGGCTGCCTTTGGTTTATTCCACGCCGCGCGAGTAGAGCCCGCGCGTATAGCTGCCGGCGTCAAGACGCCGCGCGGCCCTGATAGTCCATCAGCACCTTGTCGATCTCGCTGGGGTTTTCCGTTGTAAACTGCAGCCGCAGCGCCCACAGGCCCATACCCCGGAACGCATCCTTCTTATCGAGCAGATACAGCTTTTTGCCGTTCAGCAGCACATTGCGGCAAGTGCCGGGGTCTTTGACGATGGGAAATTCCTCACCTACGCGATCAACGAGGCGGACCGTGCCGGTCTGACAGGTACAGGTGCCGGTGCGGTTTTTAATGACGCAGTTTTCCATCAGCATCAGCGGCAGCCGCCCGTAGATCAGAACCTCGGCCGGGACGGCCTTGGAGATATCACGGATCTGCGGCAGCGTCAGTTCGAACGACAGAAGCTGCGAATCAAGCCCCTGCTCGCGCAGATAGCGCATGGCGCGGGAATTGACGATATTGAGGCCGAAATCGCCCCGGACGGCGAAGCCCGCCGCGCGCGCGATGTGCAGCTGTCCGAGATTTCCGGCCAGAACCTGCCGCACGCCCATATCGTAGACCGTGTGCAGCTGCCGCGCGATGGGAACGAGTTCACCGCTCCAGATCACGCGCGGCAGAATGGCCGCAAGCTGCGTGTCAACGCCCACGCGCTGCACGAGATCGGGATGCGCCGCCAGCTCGGACAGCGGCACATACAGCACCGTCGGCTTCATGGAGAGCATACGGGAGGTGATCTGGTCGGCCGTGCGGACGGCCACGGTCAGCTGCGGCTCGCCGGAGATGCCGTCGTAGCGCGGCGGCTCATTGTAGGCGTTCAGCCGCGGCTTTTCGGCGCGGCCGCGCTTCGGGCGGTGAGCTCCGCGATCACGTCACGCCGCATGGCGTTGATGGCGGAGGCCGGGAGCATCAGATCGGGGCCCAGCGACGAGCCGACACTGGTACAGAGGTACGGCGTGCCGCCGGTCTTTTTTGAGCTGCTGCTCGAGATCCTGCTGCTGTGAGTGAGCGGTAGACCGCTGGCTCCGGCACGGGGCCGTAGGTCTTGCAGAGATTGCCGTCCGGGTCTTCTACGGCGAGCTGCGCGGGCTGGCCGCGGTGGATCGCATAAAAGCGCACGCCGATGCGCTGCGTCTCGCCCTGCTCATAGGTCGCGCGGGCGGAGGCGAACAGGGATGCTGTATCCTCGCTCTCCTGCCGGCGGCCGAACATGTCGCGCCGGTCTGACCCTTGAAATAGCCGTCGGTAAAGCCCTGACGGGAGAAGGCGGTTCAGCTCCTGCAGATCGCCCTGCGTCAGCTTGCCCGCCGTTCAAGACTGTGCGGTAGGCCCGGGTGACGATGGCGACGTACTCGGGCCGCTTCATACGGCCTTCAATTTTGATGGACGCGACGCCCATGCGGCGCAGCTCGTCCAGTTCGCCCGCCAGACAGTTGTCCTTGAGGCTGAGGGGGTAGCGCGTCGATTCAAACCGGCCGTAGCCGTAGGGTAGGCGGCAGGGCTGCGCGCACTGGCCGCGGTTGCCGGAGCGGCGGCCGATGACGGAGGACAGATAGCACTGCCCGGAGTAGCACATGCACAAAGCGCCGTGGACAAAAACCTCGATCTCGACCGGGCTTTTCTTTGCAGATATGCGCGATCTCCGCCGCCGGAAGCTCCCGCGAGAGCACGACGCGGCTGCAGCCGAGGGCCGCCGCCTCCAGAACGCCCTCGAGCGAGTGGATGCTCATCTGCGTGGAGGCATGCACCGGCACGTCGGGTGCAAGCTGCCCTGCACAGCGATACTATGCCCAGATCCTGCACGATGAACGCATCGACGCCGAAGGCCGCGGCCATGCGGATCAGATCCGCCACGCGGCATCTCGCGGTCGAGCACGAGCGTATTGAGCGTCAGATGTACCTTGACGCCGCGCACATGACAGTAGACGATGGCCTCCTGCAGGTCGGCGGCGGAAAAATTGCGGGCATTCATGCGGGCGTTGAAGGTATCGGCGCCTAAATAAACAGCATCAGCGCCGTTGCAGACGGCGGCGCGCAGCGCCTCCATCGAACCGGCGGGCCGCGCGATGCGCGGTTGCGCCTCGAAACTAGCCTGCGGGCGTCGCATCGGCCCGGCAGAACGCAACGTTTTTACGGTGATCTTCGGCAAATTCGCAACTGCCCAACGGGCCGATGTGGGCATCGGCCCCTACAATCATACAAGCAGGTACATACGGATTCGCCGCAAACTTCCGGGAAAACCACTGCCTTCTGCGGGCGGACAGAGTCGTCCGCCCCTACGCGAACTTCGGAAAAATTGCGCAGAATCGAATAGCAGCGGACTATTTCAGCTTGAATCGGATGTCGTCGCCGTAGAATTTGTACAGGCGGTATGCGCCGAGCAGGCGGGAATAGATCTGCGCGGAATAGCGCGGCGCAATATCCCCCAGCGGAAGATTGGTCGAGACGATGGTGGGCCTGTTTTCAAGCAGGCGGCTGTTGAGCAGCTGATAGAGCGCGGAGACGGCGAACTGCGTTGTCATTTCCGTGCCGAGATCGTCGAGAATCAGAAGATCACTGGAAAAATAATCCGCCGTGCGTGACACGTCCGGCTGCGGGCGGAACTTATCGGCCTCAAACGCGGCCAGCAGCTCCGCCACCGGCGCATAGCTGACGGAATAGCCCCGGTCGGCGACCGCCCGCGCGATGCAGGCGGACAAGTATGTCTTGCCGAGGCCCGTTGCGCCGACAAACAGAAGCGACGGCGAGGCGCAGGTGAAGTTTTGCGCATAGCCGAGCGTGTCGCGGTAGGTGCGTTCCATCAGCGTCCGGGGGCTTGTCTTCAGCCGCTCGTCATACTGTGCCGGATACAGATCGAGCCGGAATCGGTCAAAGCTTTCGGAGCCGAACAGCGCGGCAAGTTCCTTTTTCTGCTCCTGCCTGCAAAGTTCCTTGAGGCATTCGCACATCTGCGCGCCCACATAGCCTGTGCCGCCGCATTTGGGGCAGAGCGGCTGGACAGTCAGATCGTCAGGCTCCAGCCCCTCGGCCTGCAAAATCCAGTCGCGCTCCTGCTGGAGCGCCAGATTGTCCTTTTCAGCTGCTGCATGGCAGCCACGGGGTCGCCCTGACGGCGGAACGTCGCGGCAAGCATGTGCGGCGGTCCGGCGCAACTCCGTTCGATCTCGCCCAGACGCGGCTCTTTTTCGTAGATCGCCGCAATGCGGGCGCGGGAGGACTGCTCGTTCTGCTCGTTTTTCACTTTGCAGGCGCTGCATTGCGCGCTGCACAATGGCCTGAGAGTATGCCATGGTCAATCCTCCTTGTCATTCAGCAGACGATCAACGGCGGCGCGCTCCAGCGCGCTCAACTCGTCATGGTGGCGCTGTACGCCGTAGCCGGGGCGGCCGGACGCGGGCTTTGCCGGGGCGCGGTCGCCGGATTCAATCTGGCTGAGTGTGGTAAAGCCCTGCTCGTGCCAACTGCGCAGGATGGAGTTGCAATAGGGCCACTTGAGTCCGCCGGTCGCCATACAGGTCTTTTTCATAGGCCAGACCGATTTCTTTTTTCGCCAAAGCCCCACGAGAGCCACGTCAGGATGTAATTCTCCTCGCCCGTTGTGAGCCGTCTGTCCGTAATGCCGAACAGTTCGCGGATTTTTCCCAGCTGCGACTGCCGCAGCAGCTGGTTCTGCATGTAAACAGCTGCCTGCTCCATCGTGTCGATGCCGTGGTCGGCCCAGTAATACGCCTCTTTCTCGATCGACCGCAGAGACGGCATGCGCGAGATGCCGCGCGAACGCTGCCGCTGGATGCAGTAGTTGACAAGAATCGAAATGACCTCACCGGGAAGCCCCAGATAGCGGTAGACCGAAAGCAGAATTTTAAGTTCCTCGTTGGATAGCACCCGTCCCAGCCGCCGCTGCGTCTCGCCGGTGATGGCTTCAAACTCGCGGCTGGTGCGCGTTTCGCGGATGACGTCCTGCTCGGTATAGACCGGGGCCTGCGACGCGTCGAGATGCTGTCTCGCTTCCTGCGGCCAGAGCCCCAGCTGTTGAAGCGTTGCGCAGGCCAGATCGTACGGGCCTGTGTCATGCGCAGCGCCGTCTGCGCATCGGCAAGCGGACGGTTTGCGAAAAGATAGAGATACAGCAGCGCAGCGTCGCCGTTGGCGGCGGCCAGCAGCCGCTGCGCGGCGTCGGCGGGGATGAGAAGCGGTTCCGCCAAGGCGAACGCCCCCTTTCGTAAAAGCTGAAATTATCCGAAATCAAATGCAAGATACACATCTGGCATGTGCGCATCCGAAAGCCATTTGCACATGGCAAATGGTGCGCTGCCGCCCACGGTGCGTACGCGGCACTGCTTTGCCGGAAGCTGTTTTTAACAGTGCCGGAAGGACAGAACAGTCCGGCAAGATCTCGTCCACGACGAGTGTCTCGCCGTCCGGATGTGCGCAGGCGCAGCCGAAGTGGCTGCCGAGTTCCAGCCGGTAAAAGCCGGACATGGAGGCCTGATACCGAAGATCGGACAGGCCATAGCGCACATGCGGCAGATCATAGAGGACCGTCTCACGCAATCCGGCATATTCGGCGGGCGTCAGCACTTCGCACACGCCGCGTGCCTCCGGCGCGCCGCCTTCGTCAAAAAGGCTGTGTTCTGCGAGACAAAGCCCAGCGAGGCGTAATAGCTGCGCAGCGCGTCCGTCGCCGGAACAAGCGTCAGGCAGTCAAAATACCGCTTTGTCAGTTCTTTTTCTGCGTAGGCCAGCAGCTTTGCGCAGATCCTGCGCGCTTTCGGAAGTCCGGATGCGTGGTCACGGCATAAAGATAGGCCGTGCGGCAGTTTTTTTCGCCCCATGCCACCTCCTGCGGCAGCGCGTAGGCGGCGGCAATGACCTTGCCGTCCTCTTCTGCACAGAAGCCGGTCGCGGTGGGATAGGAAATGGCGAAAAACGCCTCGATCTCCTGTTCCGTGTCGCCGAAGCCGAGCGCCCAGAGCGACTTCAGCTGCGGCAGATCGCCGGGGTTTGTTTTGCGGAAGCGCATCGGTCAGTTCTCCTTCCAGTCGGCTGTGTATTTTTCCAGCAGCACCGTCGGCTGGTACGATTCCTTCGCGCGGCGCAGGCCCTCGGAGCCCATGTCGTCTTCACGGTTCAAAAAGCGCACCTCCGGGTATTTCTCCGCGATCATGCGGGAAAACTCGCGGTTGATCATGGCGTAGGCACCGTTCACGTCCGGGAAAGCCTTTTTCAAAGCCGACGTCATAATAGTCCCGGTTCATGCGGCTGCCCATGGAAAACGCGATGATGCGCTCACCGTCGGACAGCAGCAGACCGTCCATTTCCAGTTCGTCAAAATGGTCAAATGCGCGCTGCAGCGCGGCCTTTTCCAGCTGCAGCTGGTCGAGCTCCCTGCGCGTTTACGGCAGGTTCATGCGTCTCATACCAGATGCGCAGCATCTCATGGCACTGCGGAAGATTTTCATCGGTAATGGGAGCCGTGAACCAGTCGGGGAACTCGTCTTCAAAGCGGTTGCAGTGGTTGCGCTTGGACTGCAGCTTCTTGCCGTGCAGTTCGGAGAGTTCTTCAACGGTATAGATATAGTCGTAGGAATTGCGGCAGGCGGTAAACTCAAATTTGCCCGGATAGAGCGCTTCGAGTTCCGCGCGCGTTTCGTTCGTCAGACTGCGCAGGCGCAGCGGATTGCCGCGTTCGGCCGCGTCGGCACGGATGGCCTCAATGGCCTCGCGCAGATCGCCGGTCCCGGCGGGGTAGAGATAGACCTCGCGGCCGCGCCACGGCGCGTGCTGGGTCAGGCGTTCCCCGGCCCGGCCGAGTTCGCCAAAATAGTCTGACCAGAGATACATGCAGCTGAATGCGTATTCCGCGCCGGGATATGCACAGTTTTTCAGAATTTCATGCGCCCACGCGCGATCGGCGGCCTCCGCCTTGTGAAAAGAAATCATAAAAATTCGAGACTCCTGTCTGTTTATAAAATTATTCTTGATTCTCTGTCAGTATACCACGGATGTCAAATATTTCGCAACAGCGTTGACAAAAATACGGGAAAAGGATACAGTATAAAGGAACAGCCCCTCTTTCATTCGGAGCGGGCAGAAAAGAGGAAAAAAATATGTGCGAAGCATGCAAGAAACCGTTTTATATCACCACGCCGATCTATTATCCGTCGGATAAGCTCCACATCGGCCACACCTACTGCACCGTAGCCACCGATGCCATGGCGCGCTATAAGCGCCTGCAGGGCTACGATGTCATGTTCCTGACCGGCACGGACGAGCACGGCCAGAAAATCGAAGACAAGGCGAAGGCCGCCGGCGTCACGCCGCAGCAGTTCGTTGACAACATCGTTGCCGGGCCGAAGGGCATTCTCGATTTGTGGAAGCTGATGAACATCTCCAACGACCGCTTCATCCGTACCACGGACGATTATCATGTGGAGGCCATCCAGAAGATCTTCCGGAAGATGTATGAAAATGGCGATATCTATAAGGGCGAATACAAGGGCAAATACTGCACCCCCTGCGAAAGCTTCTGGACAGAGAGCCAGCTGGTAGACGGCAAATGCCCCGACTGCGGCCGCGAGGTGCACGACGCGTCAGAGGAAGCCTATTTCTTCCGCCTCTCCAAATACGCGGGCCGCGTGCGCGAACTGCTGACGACGACGGATTATCTGCAGCCGAAGTCCCGCGTCAACGAAATGATCAACAACTTCATCGATCCGGGCCTCGAAGATCTCTGCGTTTCCCGTACCAGCTTCACCTGGGGCGTGCCGGTCGATTTTGATCCGGGTCATGTGGTCTACGTCTGGGTCGATGCGCTGTTCAACTATACCACGGCGCTCGGCTTTATGAACGAAAAATACCAGGATTATGAGAAATACTGGCCTGCGGACGTGCACTTTGTCGGCAAGGAGATCGTCCGGTTCCACTCCATCATCTGGCCCGCCATGCTCATGAGCATGGGGATGCCGCTTCCGAAGCACGTCTACGGCCACGGTTGGCTCGTCATGGACGGCGGCAAGATGTCCAAATCCAAGGGCAATGTCGTAGACCCCTATATTCTGGCGGAAAAATTCGGCGTCGATGCGCTGCGCTTTTTCCTGCTGCGCACATTCCCATTCGGCTCCGACGGCAATTTCTCCAACGAACTGCTCATCAACACCATCAACATCGATCTCGCCAACGATCTTGGCAACCTCGTCTCCCGCACAACGGCGATGGTCGAAAAATACTTCGGCGGAACGCTGCCTGAAGCGCGCGAAGCGGGCGAGGTGGACGAGAGCCTGATCGCAATGCTTTCCGGCCTGCGCGACCGCTATGAGGCGCAGATGGAGAAGTTCCAGTTCCAGAACGGACTGGACGAGATTTTCAAGTGCATCCAGCGCGCGAACAAGTATATCGACGAGACAATGCCGTGGGCGCTTGCTAAGGACGAAGCAAATAAGCCGCGCCTTGCCTCCGTTATGT
>VOFC01005363.1_pt1 | contig 48007 bp, 64 predicted proteins | sample 5384161 | NCBI WGS metagenome assembly VOFC01 (sample SAMN12384722, study PRJNA508395) | human gut metagenome | isolation source: healthy gut B | host: Homo sapiens | reverse complement strand
CTGCCATGAGGTGGCGGCGGATTACCAGGCCGCCAGTTGGTATATTGATATCATGACCGCCAATCTGGTGAACCCGGAGATCCGCAGCAAATTTCAGGTGTTCGTACTGCCAAACCTGTACGGCGATATCATTACCGATGAGGCTGCCCAGATTCAGGGCGGCGTCGGCACGTAGTTCCGGTAGCCGGTATGCCATGTTGAAGCCGTCCACGGCACGGCCCTACCTCGTACCGACGGCGAGGGCGACTAAATCCCGCCGGTATCCTGAAAGCGGCGGGCTGCTGCTGCGGCACATCGCCATGGCGGACCAAGGCGGATCGGCTTTCCGCCGCCATGCGCCTTGCACGGAGGCAGGCGTCGGGTGGTGATGACCGGCCACCGACGGCAGCCGAATTATGACCAGAGTCGAGGCGGCTTTTCTGTGGCGTTTTATCCGTTGAGGATTTTCATAGAACTACTTCGCCAGTTTCGTCCAGCTTTTCGGCCTCGGTTTTCCGTCAGAATATTCTTCGCCTTTCTGATGCTGCGATTTGACCAGCTCCACTACCTTCGCGGTCGATGCTGTGCTGCGTGGGTCTGCAGAGAGCAGGCCAGAGACGTCGCCGCCGAGATACTGGTTCGTCACGGTCTCCATGGCTACCATGTCAAAATCCTTGCTCATACCGTACTGCGGGTGATCATGGCGCGTGCCAGCTTTCGTGGCCTGCTCAATATCATTGGACGCGCCAGTCGTGATCTCGCCGAAAGCGACCTCTTCCGCGGCTCTGCCGCCGGTGAAGGTCGCGATTTTGTTCTCGATCTCCTCCTTGGTCATCAGGTTCTTTTCGCCCTCCTCGACCTGCATGGTATAACCCAGTGCACCGGAGGTACGGGGCACAATAGTGATCTTCTGTACCGGTGCGGAATTGGTCTGCTTCGCTGCCACCAGGCGTGTCCGATCTCATGGTACGAAACGACCTGTTTTTCATGGTCGGAAGCACGGCGTTTTTCTTCTGATAACCGGCAATGACCACTTCTATACTCTCTTCTAAGTCTGCCTGGGTTGCGAACTTCCGTCCGTCTCTGACTGCCCGAAAGCCGCTTCATTGACGATATTGGCAAGCTCTGCGCCGGAAGCGCCCGCTGCCATACGGGCGATTTTATTGAAGTCTACGTTATCTGCGACTTTGATCTTGCGGCATGCACTTTAGAATTTCTTCTCGTCCTTTCAAGTCGGGAAGTTCTACCGGCACCCGTCTGTCAAAACGTCCGGGACGCAGTCAGTGCGGGATCGGAACTCTCTCGGGCGGTTCGTCGCGGCGAGATCATCACTTGCCGTTGTTGCCTTCAAAGCCATCCATCTCCGTTAACAGCTGGTTCAGGGTCTGTTCTCTCTCATCGTTACCGCCCACCTGTCCGTCACGCTTTTTTGCCGATGGCGTCAATTTCATCAATAAAGACAATACAAGGCGCTTTTTCCTTTGGCCTGCTTAAACAAGTCCCGCACCTTAGACGCCCCCATACCGACAAACATTTCCACAAACTCCGAGCCGGAAATGGAGAAGAACGGGCACGTTTGCCTCACCCGGCTACAGCCTTTGGCCCGCATGGTCTTGCCGGTTCCCGGAGGGCCTACTCAGCAAAATCCCTTCGGTGTTATGGAAGCACCGATTTCTTTATATTTTCTGGATTATGGAGATATTCTACAATTTCCGTCAGGTTTTCCTTTGGCCTCATCCTCACCGGCTACAACCATGGCGGTCTTGTAAATGGACTTTTCATCCTTGGTGAAGAGAATACGGTTATCCTGCTCCTGAATCTCCACCTTTACCGATCTCACCCTGCTGCGTCATGGTGACGAAGGGTGTTGTAATCCACCCTCCTTGACCTGATACTGGGGACAGCCAGGGCATGGCGATGAAGTTGAACAGCATCACCAGCAGCATTGCCACAATGTAATAGAAAATCAGAGGTTTTGGGATCTGACTTCGTTCATACGGGTCACTCCTTAAATAATTGCCTTATTCTATCATCATTTTTCCCCGGATACAAGGCATATTTTTGTCCTGAGTCCGGTTTTGCCAATTTTTCTGTGTCGAAATTGTTAATTTTGACGTGTCCGAGTGTTTTCGATAAAATGAAATGTCAATGGAAAAATTGGAAATCATAAATATTTCCCAGATACGAAAGGCAGCGGCATATGGCAACAACATTCGACAAGGCCCGGATCACTGTCCGGGCAGGCAACGGCTTCCACCGGGAAAAATACGTGGCGGCCGGCGGCCCTGACGGCGGCGACGGCGGCAAGGGCGGTTCCATCATTCGTGCAACGACAATATGTCCACTCCTGATGGACTTCCGCCATAAGCGCAAGTATACGCGGAAAACGGCGTGACGGTCAGGCGGGCAATATGGCGGGGCAAGGACGGGGGAACCTGATGATCGGTCCCCGGGCACCGTTGTGCGGGACGCCGAAACGAACCAGATCATCCAGACATGTCCGACCGGAGCCCCACGTCCTCGCAAGGGCGGCCGGGGCGGCTGGGGCAACAGCCACTTGCCACCCCACCCGGCAGGTGCCCTGGTTTGCCAAAAGCGGGCCTGCCCGGCGAGAGCCATGATGTGTTTCTGGAGCTGAAGCTTCTGGCGGACGGGGTCTGGTGGGCTTCCCCAACGTGGGCAACCACCCTGCTGAGCGTGGTCAGCCAACGAAAAATCGCCAACTACCACTTTACCACCCTGTATCCCAACCTGGGGTGGTTACGTGGAGGAGGGCGTGTCCTTCGTCATGGCGGACATCCCCGGCATCATTAGAGGGCGCCGCCGAGGGCGCGGGTCTGGGGCACGATTTTCTCCGGCACATCGACCGCTGCCGCCTGCTGGTCCACGGTGGACGTGTCCGGCAGCGAGGGCCGGGACCCGGTGGCCGATTTTTGAGGCCATCAACGCCGAGCTGGCACACAGTACAGCCCGGACCTGCCAAGCGGCCCCAGATCGTGGCGGCCAACAAGGTGGACATCATGACCGACCCTGAAAAATCCTGGAGCGGCTCCGACCCATGTGGAAGCGAAGGGCTTTGCGCTGATGGAATCTCCGCTGCGGCCACCAGCATGGGTCTCATCGCCGAATACCTGCGCCGGGGTACCCTGCTCACAGATAACGCCTGCATGACGTTCAGCACCTCGCCCACCATTTCCGGGTCCAGAGCGGAGGTCGGCTCGTCAAAGAGCAGCACCTCCGGCTCCATGGCCAGGGCCCGGGCGATGGCCACCCGCTGCTTCTGACCGCCGGAGATCTGCCGGGGCTTTGCCTTGATATAGGGGGCCATACCCACCTTTTCCAGATATTTCAGTGCCTGCTGCCGGGCCTCCTCCTTGCTGCGCTTGAGGACCTTCACCTGCCCCACCACGCAGTTGTCCAGCACCGTCATGTTGTTGAACAGGTTGAAGGACTGGAACACCATGCCCACATGGGACCGGTACGCCGGGGCGTTGACGCCCCGGCCCGCCACATCGGTGCCGTGGTAGAGGATCTGACCGCTGGTGGGGGTCTCCAACAGGTTGACACACCGGAGCAGCGTTGACTTACCGGATCCGGAAGCGCCGATGATGGAAATAACGTCCCCTTCTGCACATTGAAGTCGATGTCCCGCAGAACCTCGTGGGTGCCGAAGGACTTGCCCAGATGGCGGATCTCTAAAATATTCTCGCTCATATCAGCGTCCTCCTCTCATGCTGCCGTTGCGGTTTTTCAGACCGATGCGGATGCGGTTCCGCTTTTCCTCGCCGGTGTATTCCCGGTTGACCTCGTCAAAGGGTGTTCCCCGGTCAGGATGGCTGTAAGTGCCAGCCGCCATCACCAGCTGATCTCCCTGAGCCAGTTCGTAGCTGTCGGAGCCGTCCATCAGCTTTTCGATCAGCCGCAGGACAAAGGACGCCACCAGCGTCAGCGTCAGATAGCCGATCATTTCAACGGTTGCGGAAGGGAAGTACATATTGTTCACGCCCACGATGTAGCGGTGCTGGGCGAAGAACTCCGTAAAGCCGATGATGAACATGACGGAGGTATCCTTCACGTTGATAATGTAGTTGTTGCCGATCTGGGGCATGATATTGCGAAGCGCCTGCGGCATGATGACGTTCACCATGGTCTGGAAGTGGGTCATGCCGATGGCCTTGGCACCCTCCGTCTGGCCGGGATCGATGGAGATGATGCCGCCCCGGACGGACTCCGCCATATACGCGCCGGTGTTGATGGACACGATCAGGATGGCAGCGGCCCAGATGTTGTCAAACCGCAGGGCGTTGTCGGAGAAGTAGGGCAGGCCGTAGTAGATGAACACGGACTGGAGCACCATGGGCGTGCCGCGGAACACTTCCACATAGACGCGGATGATGATCCGCACCAGCTTCAGCAGAAACCGCTTGGGCAGGGGATCGTTCTTCGTGTAGGGGGATGGTATTCAGAACGCCGCACAGAAGGCCGATGAAACAGCCAATCACCGTGGCGACGAAGGCCAGCCGCAGCGTGCTCCAGATGCCGCTGAGGTACATGGCGTGGTATTTGTCCCACAGCAGAGCCATGTCCTGCCCCAGCTTTACAAATTTGTCCATGGCAATCTCCAATCTATACAAAAAGCAATTTCTTGCGGAAAGAGCGCGTTGGCGTCTCACACATATTAAAATAAGTCACATCTGTATTTCACCCTGCAAGGCGGCAGCGCTTGCAGGGTGAAAACCGGGGACATCGGGGCTCCCACAGGAACCCCGGTGAAGAAATCAGACCTCAGGCTGAATGGCGATGGCCTGATCCATCAGGGCGTTGAAATCGTCCTCAGTCATAGTGGAGAGGACGGCGTTGATGGCATCGGCCAGCTCGGTGTTGCCCTGCTTGACGGAGATACCGATGTTCACGTTCTCGGCCAGCTCCTCCTCGGAAGCAAACTGGAAGTCACCGTCGGTGCCGGAGAAGTTCAGGATCACCAGATTGTCGTCCTTGGCAACGGCGGCCAGAGCGGTAGGCATATCGGTGCAGACATAGTCCACAGCGCCAGTCTGGAGCTGCATGATCATAGCGGGCGCGCTGTCGGCGGGAGCCAGCAGGTTGGCGTTTTCAATCTGGGGCAGGCAGGAATCATACCAGATGGTGCCGGACTGAGAGGTGCAGGTGCCGCCGGCCAGATCGGCAATAGAGGTGGCGTTGGCATAGGGCTGTCCTTGGTGGTCAGCACCACGATGGTGGCGTAGTAGTAAGGGCCGGCCATGTCAACTTCCTTCATCCGCTCGGCGGTCATGGACTGACCGGCAATGTTGGCGTCCATGGTGCCGGCCTGCACGGCGGGGCAGAGGGAATCCCACGCGGAGGACACGATCTCCAGCGTCCAGCCGTTGGCGTCGGCAATCTTCTGGGCGATCATCACGTCATAGCCGTTGGCGTAAGCACCGGGAACGTTGGAAATGGGGACTGCGCCGTTGGAATCGTCCATCTGGGTCCAGTTGTAGGGAGCGTAGGCGCACTCCATGCCCACGGTGAACACGCCGTCGTCGCCCACGCCGGGGTCACGGTGGTGTCGGCAGGGGTTTCGGTCTCAGCGGGGGTGGTGCCAGCGGCGTCGCTGCTGGTGTCGCTGCTGTTGCTGCCGCCGCAGGCGGTGAGGGCCAGCGCCATGGTCAGGGCCAGAATTGCGCTCATCCATCTTCTTCTCATGATTGTCTCCTTCTTGTCCGGCGTATCGTTTTCCCCGCCGGCTGGGAATGATGTAAAAAAATGAACCGCTTTGTCAAGCGGTCCATGGAATATACGGAAAACCGGCCCTAACGGGCCTCTCCGAACAGCCAATGATAGCGCTTCACAAAAAAACTTGTGACAGTCCGGCAGATCTTCTCTGCCGACCCAGCAACCGGACAACAGGCATTGCCCGGCACTTCGGCGGTGGCCCCTTTCCCGTTCCGCAGCTGCACTGGCCTTACGGAGGGTACTGATGGATACCGCGCCTCTATCAAGCGATTCAATTTTGACTGCATCTTAGCATTGCTTTTCCGCCCTGTCAACTGTTTTTTTGCGTTTTTCGGAAATTTGGGTAAAGAGACAAAAAGAACGTGGCGGACGGCGCATATACGGGCAAAGAGACAAACATAAACAAATGGCGGAATACTGGTTAACACATATAAGATCGGTGACTTGGTGCCAGATGTAGGAAGAATGTGATCCGAAGATGCCGGTGGCAGGAAAACAGACATAACAGCAAATGTTTTGCACTGCTGTCTTTTGTGATATAATTTTATAGAGAATACTGGTTAACACTTGAATTGTCCGTGATCACGGTTACCTATACCCCGAAGGATGTGATCTACATTGACCAGTATTACGATAATGGCAAATCGTGGGTCAAGTGGACCGAGAATAATATCAAGGTCAACGGTCCTGAACTGCTGAATGGCGCAGCGGAAGCGGCTGTCATTGAAGGGGAAAACCTGACCGACGCTGTGGAGAATTACCGCTTCCTGACGGTCGATGGCGTTACCTACGATTTCAGCTTTGCCAGTCTTGTACCCGTAAAAGGTACCATACTAACGCCGATTACAGACGTCTGGTATGACCGTGATGAGGGAACATGGTATTATTCGCACACGGATCGAAAAGGGGTGTTGGGGCTGGGTGACAAGGTTCCTGTTGTCAATAGGGGCTGCGTCAATTTCTGCTACAACGTGCAGCACACCGAAGCCAGCGCGCACCATCAGTTCGACCAGTTCGTTGAGACTGTTGCCCCCACCTGCACGGAAAAGGGCTATACCGTGTACAAGTGCGCCTACTGCGAAGAGACGGAAACCCGGGACGAAACGTCCATCAATCCCGATAACCATGAATGGGGTGCGTGGGTGCATAACGGCGCGGAAACCATGGAAAAGAGCAGCCATACCCGCGTCTGCAAGCTGAATGCGTCTCATACGGAAACCAAAGACTGCACCTTCGTGGAAAAGGACGGCAAATCCGTCTGCTCCGTCTGCGGCGGCACTTATGACGGCGCGCCGGAAACCTTTACCGTGACCTATGACGCCAACGGCGGATATTGCGGTAATGCAACTGAGTCGATTACCACTAAGGAAGATCCTGCATCGTATGGAGTCAACGACGTTGCGAATCTGTCCTACGCTGGAGAGTACGTTCCCCAGCACGACGATGTTGACGGCAGCAATGTGCTGTTCCTTGGCTGGTCTACTGAAAAGGTTCCGGGTATCATCTCCTTCTCCGCTGATCCTGAGACTGTTGCGGCATATCTGAAAACCACTGTTACCATGGATGGCGATAAGACCGTTTATGCAGTCTGGGGAACAGATGCTAATAAGAATGGTACGCCCGACGTGTTCCAGGCCAAGGTGACTTACAAGGTTGTGAACGGCTGGTGGACGGATAATGGCACTACTGTTCTTCCAAATAAGGAAATCGTTGCATGGTTCAACCTGTATCAGAAAGTTGGAAATACTTGGAAAATTGCGACGCCCGCTCCTAAGCTGGGTGACACGGTTCCCAAGGGCCATTCCGGGCAGCCCGGTTATACAGGTGCTGGTTGGTTTATGAATGATGACCCCAACGAAATGGAGTCTGCGCCCGATAGACGCACGGAAGTGACCAAGCCGGTAACGCTGTACACCTTCAAGTATGTGGATGCCTCCCATAAGACCGACATTGTTGACACCCTGAACGCGATCGTCAAGAAGGAGTTCACAAAGGCCAACAATGTGGAGAGCGGCGATGTGACCTTTACCGCAAAGGCCACCATAACCAAGCAGCCGAAGCCTGATATTCAGAGCCTGCCGGAAGTGGAGCCTGCCGGAGCTTCCCACACCATCCTCGGCACGGTCACGCTTTCTACCAAGGTTGGCACAGGCAGCTTTGCGTTTGCGCATTCTTCTCTGGACGATGTGAATCCTGCGGATGGCGATTATGTCGTCGAGGTAAGCGAGGTAAACGGTGACGCAGACAACGTTACCTATGACAAGCAGACTTTCATCGTAGAAATTACTGTGAAAGACGGTGCGGTTGGTAAGAATTCCGTTCAGGTTATGTCCTCCGTTGATGGTAAAGAATGGGCACCTGTGACTGACGGCAGGATTACCTTTAAGAACACCTACACCAAAAAGACCACCTCCCGCGACGACGATTCCGACACTTACAGCTATGTCGTCAAGAAGGTGGACGCACAGGACGGCCACGCTCTGAAGGACGCACAGTTCGGCCTGTATGTGGACGACAAGCAGATTGCCACCGCTACCTCCGGCAGCAAGGGCTACGCACGCTTCAGCCTTGACGAGCGGGTGTACAACAAGCTGGACAAAAACGACGATCTCTATGTCAGGGAGCTGACGGCCCCCGATGGTTACGTCAAGAGCAGCCGCAAATATGATGTCAGCGTCAATGATTTCGTGAAGAACAACGTCATCGGCGCGCAGGAGCAGGCCATCACCGTGACCAACTCCCGCAGCTCTACCCCTGACCGGCTCAATGATGAGGAGCATTTTGCCTACGTCATCGGCTACAAGGACGGCAATGTGCGCCCCTATGGCCTGATCTCCCGCGCGGAGACCACCACTATCTTCTTCCGTCTGCTGAAGGATTCCGTCCGGGACGGCAACCTCCTCACCAGCAACACCTACACCGATGTGGCGGATAACTACTGGGCCAACACCGCCATCTCTACCATGACGGGTCTGGGCACCGTTCAGGGCCGCACGGCAACGACCTTCGATCCCTATGCGCCCATCACCCGCGCCCAATTTGCCGCCATCTGCGCCCGCTTTGACGACGGCAAGACCCAGGGCGGCCAGACCTTTACCGACATTCAGGGCCACTGGGCGCAGGCTTACATTGAGCGCGCCGCCGAGCTGGGCTGGATCAAGGGCTTTGAGGACGGTACTTTCCGCCCCGATACCTACATCACCCGCGCACAGGCCATGACCATGATCAACCGGGTGCTGAATCGGATCCCGGAGGATGCAGACGACCTGCTGTCCAACATGAATGTCTGGCCGGACTGCAACCCCGGCGACTGGTTCTATCTGGCCGTGCAGGAGGCTACCAACTCCCATGATTACAAGCACAAAGCCGGTAATTACGAGACTTGGAGCAGCATGAACAAGGATCCTGACTGGACCGCTACGAAAACTGAACGGTTGGAATCCTCTGCGGATTCTGACTGACATGAAAGCGAGGCAGAGACCCGGATTCCGGGTCTCTGTCTCATTTTGCCTGATTCGGGCAAACTTTGCCGCATATGGCGTCGCGCCCCTCTGCGGGCAAGGTACGGCCAGCCCGCTGACTGCATATTCTGTATGGGGTAGAACCCCACAATCTGATATTGGAGTGTGCGATATGGCAAGGTTTACCAACTATGCCACCCTTTCCTATAACGGCGGTACCACGGATTCCAACACCGTTACCGGCGAACTGCTGGCAACGCTGTCCATGACAAAGACTGCCGTTATGGATGATTATACCCAAAAAAGGATGACGTAACCTATGTGATCTCTCTGGTGAACGGCGGCACGACCGCCGTGACCGGATTGACGGTGACGGACGATCTGGGCGGGTATACGCTTGGAGAGAATACCGTGTATCCGCTGGCCTACACGGATGGCTCACTGCGCTATTATGTAAACGGCGTTCTTCAGACAGCGCCTGCTGTGACCGCTGGGCCGCCGCTGGTTGTGACCGGCGTCAGCATCCCGGCAGGCGGCAATGCGCTGCTGATCTATGAGACGTCTGTGACCAATTATGCGCCGCTGGGGCCGGAGGCTACCATCACCAATACCGCCACGGTCACAGGCAATGGTTTTGACCAGACAGCGCAGGAGACCATCGCCATGGAGCCGCGGGCGGATCTGAGCATCAGCAAGGCGCTGTGTCCGGTGACGGTGACGGAGAACGGCCAACTGACGTATACCTTCGTGATCGAAAATGCCGGCAGTGTGGCCGCTGCGGCTGCGGATAATGTGGTGCTGACGGACACCTTCGATCCCAAGCTCAATTCTATCGCGGTCACGTTCAACGGGAAGCCGTGGAGCGAGGGGGTCAATTACACGTATGACACAACGACCGGCCTGTTCCAGACGCTTCCGGGACAGATCACCGTTCCTGCCGCCACGTACACGCAGAAAGCGGACGGCACCTGGTCGGTGACGCCGGGCGTCGCCGTGCTGACGGTTACGGGTACGGTCTGAGACAGCGCAGGGGATTGAATCGGAGAGAGAAACGAAAAAGGGGCAGGCCGGGGAATCCCGGCCTGCCCTCTTGTTTGCAGCGCAGTTGGTTTCTGCCTCACCGTTTTTGCAGAGAAGAAGTGCTTAGAGATCGAAAATACCCATAATGGCGATGCCGATGACTACCAGACAGATCATGGCATAGTGCTTCCAGGAGAGCTTTTCCTTCAGGAAGATGCGGCTCCACAGCACGGAGGCAGCGCAGTAGGAGGAGATGATGGGCGCGGACATGGCCAGATGGGCGGTGTCGGAAATGGCATAGATGTAAGCAAACTGACCGGCGGTCTCACAGACGGCGCCCAGATACTTGGGGGCCTCCATCTTGGGGGATCAGGCGATCCTTTTTGATGAGTACCACATAGATGAAGCAGAACACCGCCGCGGCCAGAAAGGTCAGCTCATAGGCGCAGTTGGCGGAGGCCGCCGCCTGATCGGAGCATGCCTCCAGCGTGGCGTACATACCGGCGTTCATGTAGCGGTCCGTCAGGATCTCCAGCACCCGGTTGTCGGCAAAGGTGCCGGCGGCGTCCAGCAGGCAGTAGGCCACCGGCAGGGCCAGGGCCAGGAAGCTCTTGGCGTACTTGTAGTTGCCGTCCTTCTGCCGCTCGGCTCGCAGCTCCGGGTCCTCGGTGGCGTCCACCACGCCGAGACCGATGGCACCGGCGCACACCAGCAGGATGGCAAACAGCGCCAGCGGAGAGTAGTCGTCTCCGCCCACGAAAACCAGCGTCAGCACCGCTACCAGTGCGCCGGAGGAGTTGCAGATGGGGGAGGACACGGACAGTTCGATATACCGCAGGCCCAGATAGCCAAGGGCCATAGAGCTGATATACAGAAGGGAAACCGGCAGGTAGGTCCCAGATGACGGACCTAGCTGATGGCCGTGCCGCCCACGAAAATCTCAAAGGCGGCGTGCAGGCCCATCACCACGCCCACGGCAATGACCATTTTCAGATGGCTGTATTTGTCACTGCCGTCCCGGCAGCCAATTTTGGAAAAGAGGTCGCTGCCGCTCCAGCACAGGAGGGCAGTCAGGGAAAGCCAAAGCCACATGGGAAAGGTCTCCTTATTGAAAAATTAGAATTGGACTTACAGAGTCACGAGACCGGCGTCCACCAGCTTTTGCAGGCTCATGAGGATGCCCAGCTTGGCATGATACCAGGTGAGGCCACCCTGAAAATAGACAGCGTAGGGGGGACGGATGGGGCCGTCGGCGGACAGCTCAATGCTGCTGCCCTGCACGAAAGCACCTGCCGCCATAATAACGTCGGAATCATAGCCGGGCATGGCCCACGGCTCCGGGGTCACATAGCTGTCCACCGGCGCGGCGGCCTGAATACCCCGGCAGAAGGCCACCATGGCTTCCTTTACTGCCCAGCGTCACCGCCTGAATGATGTCGTGGCGGCTTTCCGTGCCGTTAGGGACGCAGGCAAAAGCCCAGCTTTTCGTACACGTTGGCGGCAAAGATTGCGCCTTTCAACGCGCCGGATACCACGGTGGGAGACAGGAACAGACCCCTGATAGAAGGCGGGCATCAGTCCCAGATTGGCCCCCACTTCCTGCCCCAGTCCGGGGGCGGACAGCCGATAAGCGCACCGTTCTACACATTCCTTTGTGCCGCAGATGTAGCCGCCGATGGGAGCAAGGCCGCCGCCGGGGTTTTTGATGAGACTGCCCACGACCATATCAGCGCCCAGATCGGAAGGCTCGATCCGCTCCACAAATTCCCCGTAGCAGTTGTCTACCATGACCTTGACGCCGGGCTTGACCTCCTTGCAGAAGCGAATCAGTTCGCCGATCTGCTCCACGGAAAAGCTGGGGCGGGTGGCGTAGCCCTTGGAGCGCTGGATGGTGATGAGCTTCGTGCGCTCATTGATCTTGGAGCGGATGGCATCGTAGTCAAAGGTGCCGTCCGGCTTCAGATCGGCCTGTGCGTAGGTCACGCCGTACTCCTTCAAAGAGCATTTGCTCTCCCGGATGCCGATGACCTCTTCCAGCGTGTCGTAGGGTGCGCCCACAGGGGAGAGCAGCTCGTCTCCCGGCAGCAGATTGGCGGACAGCGCCACGGTCAGGGCGTGGGTGCCGCAGGTGATCTGGGGCCGTACCAGGGCCGCTTCCGTGTGGAACACGTCGGCATAGACCCGTTCCAGATTGTCCCGGCCCTCGTCGTCATAGCCGTAGCCGGTGGTGGCGGCAAAGTGGGTGGCGTTTACCCGGTTTTTCTGCATGGCCGCAATGACCTTGGCCTGATTGTACTCTGTGGTCTGGTCGATGGCGTCAAACCGGCCCCGCAGCTCCGCGATGATCCGCTCTCCGTATTCATAGACAGCCGTGCTGACGCCCAGCTGCTCATACATGGATTCCATTTTCATGTTTGTTGTTCCTCTTTTCCCAGAATCTCGTCTGCCAGATTGTTCAGTATTTCAGGACGGGTCACTACCAGACCGCTGGCCTCATTGCCAAGGATCAGCAGAGTGTCTCCCGGAGAGATGCCGAAGAAGCGCCGGGCCTCCTGGGGGATCACGATCTGACCGCGGTCGCCCACCTGGCGGTGCCAAAGACCCGGTTTTTCCCCTGATCCAAAATATGCTTGCCCTCAGGCATGGGATCGCCTCCTCCATCACATTTTTCACACTTGTATGAATATAGCAGACTGCTTCTGAAAAGGCAAGCTTTTTATGGGGGATCCTTTAAAATTGCGGAGACTTTTTGCAGAATATCCTCAGAAGCAGGGGGATTCCGCTCTAAAAACAGAAACACCCGGCACACAATCGTGTGCCGGGTAGAAGATGCTGCCTGACGGTCAGCTGAGACGGAGACCGCCTACAAAATATGTATTGTAGTAACCGGAAGTCATGTCGCTGATGATGACGCCGCCGCCCCGGGAGGAGGAAGCGTGGATGTGCTGGCCGTTGCCGATGTAAATACCGGCGTGGGAGCAGGCCTTTCCTGCGTTGCGGCTGGGATCGTTGAAGAACACCAGATCGCCGGGCTGCAATTCGGAAATGCTGTAAATTTTGGCACCCATGCCGCTGAGCCACTGGCTGGTAGCGGAGTGGGGCAGGTTATAGCCGAACTGCTTGTAGATGTACATGGTGAAGCCGGAGCAGTCGAAGCCGCCGGCGGAAGCGCCGCCGTAGACATAGCGGGTTCCCAGATGCTTCATTGCGGTCTCTACGATGGAGGAACCCTTGCTGCTGGTGGGATTGCTGGTCAGAACCAGCAGGTCGCTGCGGATGTATCCCTCCGTGCCGTACTGGCAGGTGACGTCGTACCACCCGTTTACCAGCCCGTTGACCGTGACGATGGTTCCGGCGCTGATGGTGGCAAGGCTGGCGCTGTCGGTGCTGGCGTCGGCACGGACGTGAACCGTGCCTTCAGGCACGCGGCCGTAAGTGGTGAAGAGATTATCCTGATCGATCGCAATATAATCGGAGGACATATAGCCGGTATTGCCGTTATAATCGACCTTGTACCAGCCGGGGGTGCTGGTATCCAGCAGAGCCACAGCCACGGACTTGTTCAGCGTGGTGACAATGCTGGCGGAGGTATTTGGCTCGGAACGCAGGCGCAGGGAAGTACCAGTGGTGCAGCCGGCGCTGATGGCGATCTCTCCCTCAGCAGAGGCAAAGGCGGTCAGCGCCAGGGTGGTGAGCGCGGTAAACACTGCGGCCTTTACGGCCTTTTTCATTAAAAGCTTCATCGAAACGCTTCCTTTCCTTCGTATCAGTAGGGACGGGCTTATTTACCTGCCAGCGCCCGTTCCAGCCAGATAGAGGCAAAGTCCATCGCCTCGTACAAGCTGCTCTTCTCGCCCTTCTTAACCACGCGGTCACGAGCCTTTACCTTGGGATCTGTCAACTGGAGCTGGAGGGAAACCTTCGTGGCCATATCCAGACCGTTTTCCTTCTTGCTCTCCAGAATCTGCATCATAACGATATATTTATCAGCCATCGTACCGTAGTAGATCAGATTATCGATCCGCCGCAGAGGATGGCCCTTATAAATCAAACCTTCCGTTTTTGCTTCTGCCATGGTAACACTCCCTTGGAAAAATTGTAACCAAATTGTAACATCTTTTTATCCAATTTGTCAACGTTGGAATATCGGAAATCTTTTCCTGCATCTTTTTGCCGGAAAACACAGCAGCAGGAGCGATTTCTGTGCGGAAAAAATAGAACAGCGCGGCACTGTGCCACGCTGTTTTCAGCAGAAAGAGGAGAGAGCGCTTCTGCGGCTGACGGTTTCGGAAAACACGCCGCAGTGCGGACTTAGGGCCGTTCAACCAAATCCCGGAAGTTTTCCTGAAACCGCTCCCTGACTGTAAGCGTTGATATCCGCCGCAAAGCGTTCGTAGGCATTCAGGATCCGTTCGCCCTCCGGCGTCAGCACTGCGCCGCCGCCGTGGCGGCCGCCGATCGTGGAGCTGAGAAGCTTGCAGCCAAAGCCGTCCTCCGCAGTACGGATGATCTGCCAGGCTTTGGAATAAGCCATTTCCATAGAAAATGCTGCAGCGCGCAGAGAGTGATGCTCCTGTACCCGCTTCAGCAGCTCGGCCACACCGGGGCCGAAAACCCGCTCCGTTCTGATAGAAGCGGGGGGCCAATTTCATCTCCATGGGACACCTCCGGTTTAACAGATACTTCATTCTATCATACTTGTTCTGATTTGCAAATGGAAAAAAACGATGCTATAATCAGTCCCGCAAAATAAAATGTCCCCGGCCACAGCCGGGGCGGGAAGGAGACTGCAATGCTGCTGAAGAATGAGAACGCCAGCCTGAAGCTGGAATTTGTCAATTACGAATTCCCGGAAGCAGGCCGCGGAACGGATGCATATGACCAGAACTGGCTCCTGCTGCGGTGTACCTGGGTGGATGAGGAGGGCTACACCCACAAGGATTCCAACGCCTGCCTGCTGGCACAGGAGCTGGCGGGCATGAACGCGGGACTGAAGGTGCTGCTGGCGGGGATCAGGGATCGCTACGACAGCGATTTTATTGAGCCGGACTTTTCCCTGTCTGCTGAAAAAGCGGGAGACACATTCCGAATCTCCGCGTCCTTCTACCTGCCCAACACCATGGACGGGGACGATACGGCAGAGCTGGACTGCATCCTGACCGGCGCGGAACTGAAAGCGGTGATCGAAGATCTTGATAAGGCCTGCGCGCGTTTCCCGGAACGGAAGGCGTGACGGGAGAGCAGGAACTCAATTTGAATATGCGATGATAAAACGCAGATCGAATCTCATAAAAAGACAGCGGCAGGATAAGGCTACCACGAATAAGGCCAACATCTAAAACCACCCAGAGCATTGCAGAATACTGGTTGTACACTAAAATCAGTGTACAGCCAGTATTCTGCTTATTGATGAGTCTGTTTTTCGGTAATAGACTGCAATAGAACAGTGCAAGCCAAGTTCAGCGGTGCAGAATACAATCGGAAAGTTGACGGCAAACCAATCATATTTTGCACCGCTGTAATCAATAATAAAAGGGTTTGAATGAAATTTCTCCAAAAGAATCAGATCAAGCTTACAGGACAAGTGTCCGAACGACCTCCATCAATTCAACCGCTTCGCTGCGGGAAATATAGGCGACGATTTTGCCGTTTACAGTTTCCGGTATTGTATACCGCCATGCCGGAAGAGAGTGATGGTGATTTCAGGGAAATCTTCGTTATCCAAATGCAACGTCAGGCTGATTCCCTGCTGTCCATCCGTTTTCTTGTCAGGAGACTCCGCTGACGTCAGATTTTCCAATGCATCCTGCAAATCGTTGATCTTAACCTCTTGATTCTGATAGAGCCACTTCTGTGCTTTGCCGCTTCCATCATACACGCTGGCTGCCCGTCTGCTTTCTATTGAGTCTCCTTGGCAGTTCCCTCTGTTTCCAGACGGCGGGTGAAGCTGATGAGTTCCTCTGCCAGCTTCGGCAGGTGCCGGCGGGTATTGACGATAAAGCCGGCGGCAAGAGTCACTGGCGGATCCAGAGGCCGGATGATAAGACCGATATCCGTCAGGTACTGGCGCATGATGGGATCCGATGCATTGAGGAAGCCTACAAAATTGCCCAGTTTCACCATGTTTAGCATACAGAATATCTGCTCGTGGGTGGATCGGATCCGAGGCAGAATGCCGAGCCGTTGAAATTCCTCCATGATCTGCCCTTGAATGCAGGATTTAGCATCCAACAGGATTATGTCCGTGTCGCTGAGCTGGTGAAGGTCAATTTTTTTCAAAGACGGCCAGCGGATGGCTGGGCAACATTGTCGCGTAGATCTCCGCGGTAGAGGTGGGGATCAGCTTCAGCTGGGAGGTGGGATCCGGGGCGGGCAGCGCGTTATAGGACAGGTCCAGGGCCCCCTGCCGCAGCTTTTCAATGTGGTTGTTCATAGAACCTTCATCCAGATAGATGGTGGCCTTTGGAAACTTTTTTTGGGCAAATTCCGGAGAGTGAAGGAATATTTGCAGCTTCAGTCCCAAGGTAGGGGAGACCCCCAGATGCAGGATCTGATTCTTCGTCTCCGACAGATCCGCCATCCGGGTCTCCGCCTCCTGGCAGTCCTGCAAAATTTTCCGGGCGCAGAGAAGAAACTGCTCCCCTTCGTATGTAAAAATGACTTCCTTGGGAGTCCGGACGATGAGCCTGACGCCAAGATCATCTTCCAGAGACTTGATCGCCGTGGAGATGGTGGACTGGGAAACAAAGAGTTCCTCACTGGCTCTGGTGAAATTCCGGTAGCGGTAGACTGCATACAGATATTGCAGCCGTCTGAAATCCAGCATGGACGCTTCCCCTTTGCAGTGCGTGAATCAAAAAATTGTTTTTTATTATAATTGCTGTTTTCTGCAAAATCAAGGAATAATATGTTAAAATTGGACGAAAATATACGTGTTAAGAAGATGCAAAATGTACCATTCAAATTTTTGATGATACGATTGACGGTGTGAATTTTACAAATGTGCGGGAACCTGCTAATATTTGATTATGCAAGTTGACAGTCAACACTTTTCAAAAAACCTTGTGTAAGAATCTGCGTGTATTAACATGAAGCAACATCAGAGAGGAGATTTCAAATGGCTGTTCCGATAAAGAAGTGGCTGGATAAAATTCCCGGCGGTATTATCATTGTTCCTCTGTTCCTTGGCTGTCTCATCAACACATTTTTTCCGGCGGCGCTGCAAATCGGTAGCTTTACCACCGGTATTGTCAATGGTACCAGTGCTCTGGTGGGCATCTTCTTCGTTTGCATGGGCGCTCAGCTGGATCTGAAATGCGCGCCCCAGGCCATGAAGACCGGCTTTACCATCACCATTGTAAAATTTGCGGTGAGCGTGGCCATCGGCCTTGTCGCCGCCCACTTCTTTGGCGACAGCATGTTCGGCCTCAGCGCTTTGGCTATTATTGCCGCAGCTTCCAACTCCAATGGCGCCCTATTCGGGGCTTTGACCAAGACCTACGGCTCCGAAGCCGATCAGGGCGCGGTGGCCATCATTTCCCTGAATGACGGTCCCTTCCTCACTATGGTAGCTATGGGAACTGCCGGGCTTGCCAGTATCCCCTATATGATGCTGGTGGCTTCCGTTATCCCTCTGCTGGTGGGCATCATTCTGGGCAATCTGGACCCCAAAATGCGGAAATGTCTCAGCGACGGCGGCGAGGTCACCATCATGGTTCTTGGTTTTGCTCTGGGCGCCAACATGAGCCTTCAGCAGGTAGCGCGGGGGAGTGTCCGGTGTGGTGCTGGGCCTGATCACCGTGATCATCGGCGGTGTGTTCAACATCTTCTTTGACAAGCTCACCGGTGGCTCCGGCATTGCCGGTGCAGCTATCTCCAGTGTGGGCGGCAACGCTGTAGCGACGCCTGCCGCTCTGGCTGCCGTGGATAAGTCCTTGGCTACAACGGCTGCGATTGCAACGCCCCAGGTGGCTGCCGCCGTGGTGGTGACCGCTATCCTGTGCCCCTTCATGACCAACTGGATCAGCAAGCACACGGGAAAAGAAGTAAAGACCACCTTTTCCCAGGTAGAGGAAAAGGTAGCCGAAGAGAACGCAACCTATTGATCGACCGTTGACAGAAAGGAAGTCTGCGTACTTATGAAAATCGGCTTTTTAGGGATGGGCGTTATGGGACTGCCCATGGCAAAGAATGTTGTAAAAAAGAGCGGCTGTGAAGTTCTGGGTTACGATGTTGCCAAAAACAGCTGGATGACTTTGCCGCCTCCGGTGGTAAACCGGTCAGCGACCCGGTTGAGATTTACAAAAACTGCGATGTCATTCTCCAAATCCTGCCCACCCATCCCATCATCCGCAACTCCGTGGAGCAGGCTATCCAATATGGCAAGCCCGGCAATATTATCGTAGACCTCAGCTCTACGGCCCCGGACATCATTCAGGAGCTTTATACCGAGACCAGAGCAGCGGGTATGTACCTGCTGGACTCTCCCGTCAGCGGTGGAAACCCTATGGCCATTGCCGGAACGCTGGCCATCATGACTGGCGGCGACAGAGAGGCCTATGAAAAGGCGAAACCAATCCTCTCCTGCATGGGAAACCCGGTCTATACCGGTGGCACTGCCAGCGGAAGCGTCACCAAGTTGGTGAACAACATGGTGGCCGGGGCCTATATGGTGGTTATCGCCGAGGCATATGCCTTCGCCGCCAAGGCAGGCATTGACCTGCAGACCACCTTTGACGCCACCCGGGGCGGCTTTGCCGGCGGCCCTGTGTATGAAAACAAGGTGCCCAAGCTGATTCACCGGGATTATGAGCCGGGGGCGCGTGTAGCGGTTCACAGAAAGGATATCGTTAACGCCAAACACTTTGCCCATCACATGGGCGTGGATACGCCCATGACCGACGTGGTGCTGCGGGTCATGGACTGGATGAACGACAACGGCCATATCGACGAGGATCAGATCGCCATGGTCAAGTATTACGAGGACAAGATGGACGTGCATGTAGGCAATGCTGACAACTGACCTGACTGCAAGAAACAGCGTCAGTTTACCATATACTCCCTTCTCGAAAAGGAAAAGCGGAAAGCGTTTGCTTTCCGCTTTTCCTGTAATATGGAAAAACTTAATATGTAACAGACAAAAGGCAGGTGACCAGATATGCTGACTGTGCGGAATGTTTCCAATAACCCCTTCTATAATCAGGCTTTCGAAGAATATGGATACAAGACGTTTCGGGACGACGATGTGTTCCTGCTCTGGAAAAACACCCCAGCTGTCGTGGTAGCAGCTACCAAAATATCTGCCGGGAGATCCATGTGGAGGCCCTGCGGCAGCGGGGAATCCCCGTGGTGCGCCGCATGAGCGGCGGCGGCACCATCTATACGGACATGGGCGGCTGGCAGTTCACCTTCATCCAGCACAAGGAGGCCGGGGAGATCGAGTTCAGCCAGTACATCGCCCCGGTGATCGACGCGCTGTGGGAGATGGGTGTCAACGCCGCCTTCAACGGCCGCAACGACCTGACCATCGACGGCAAGAAGTTCTCCGGCAACGCCCAGTACCGGCTGGGAGACTGCATTGTTCACCACGGCTCCCTGCTGTTTGACACGGACATCCGGCAGATGGTGGCGGCCACCACGCCGGACAGCTACAAGATCACCTCCAAGAGCATCAAGTCCGTCCGGGACCGGGTCACCAACATCTCCGAGCATCTGCCCGTCCCCATGGACGCGGAGACCTTCAAGGAGACCATGGTGCGCCACATTATGAACGGCAGCACCGACACCTATACCGTTACGCCGGAGGACGACGCCCACATCCGGGAAATTGCCGATGAACGGTTCCGAAACTGGGAACAGATCTTCGGCAGAAGCCCGAAGTTCACCATTGACCGGACAGGCCGCTTTGCCGGCGGGAAGGTGCAGTTCAAGCTGGACGTGCAGAAGGGGCGTATCCGGGACGCCGCCGTATACGGCGACTTTTTCTCCACGCTGGACGCAGATACCCTCTGCGCCGCACTGATGGGCTGCCCCTATGAGCGGGGCGCGGTGCTGGCAGCACTCCGCAGCCACGGCATTGACGGCGCGGTATACCGCATTTCCGCCGAGGAACTGGCGTCGGTGGTGGTTGACTGACCGAATGCCCCGGAGGTCTGCCGCAGAGAGAGTTCGGCTTTCCATTGAAGGGCGCGTGAAAGAGCAATCTCACTTTTACGAAACGGCGTGACTATGGTCATGCCGTTTCCTGCTTCAGCAGTTCTCTCACAGGGAAAAAAAGCTTGCAGGGTTACACACAGTGGGAAGAAATATAGATTTGCGAATATGATGCAAGGCCTTTGCTGTGTAACAAAACAACACAGGGCTGTGGTGATTGATGCAGGAGACTCTGACTCAATTTATTCGTACGTCGGCAGCGGCCAGCAGAATGGCGTAAGAAGCACTGGAAGTACCACAAAACCTGAAAACAGAGGATCCCCGGCAGGTATCGTAAATACAATGACCTGCCGGGGGTTCTCAGAAATCACTTGTTACCATTGTGAGGGGAGCATATCCTGCCGCTGCCTTTTTTCAGGAAACCGCTGTCGGCGCTTCAGATGGAGCGGGGCTTTCTTCCATGGACTTGAAATTGCGTACAACCTTCCGATAGGCGAAGGAGAAGCAGATCCCATGAGCCAGAGCGGTCATGATCCAGGAAATGGGGTAGACGATGTAAACGGTTTCAATTCGATGATAGGCCGGGATCTGGAACACGGTTGCCAGCCATATCAGGCGGAACACGCAGGCACCGACCAGAGACACCAGCATGGGCGTCACATTGTAGCCGATGCCGCGCATGGAACCGACCTGTACATCCATCAGGGCGTCCAGACCGTAAAGGATCAGCAGGAACCACATCCGCAGCATACCAGCCTGCACCACCTCCGGGCTGGTGGAGTAGATGCCCAGCAGCTGATGGCCGAACAGAATTGCTATCCAGCCCAGCAGGGAGGTGCTGAGCACGCCGGCAGCCACTGCCGTGTGGCGGACTTTCAGGATGCGCTTGTAGTTGCCTGCACCGAAATTCTGACTGGTAAAGGCGGTATTGGCCTGATAGAACGCGTTGACATTTGCGTAGACAAAGTTCTCCACACTGCTGGAAGCGGAACTGCCTGCCACCAGAACGGTGTCGTCAAAAGAGTTGATGGAGGACTGGACGGTGACGTTGGCCAGAGAGAACAGGACGCCCTGGAAACCGGCGGGGATGCCTACCTGCATGATCTGCTTGAGCTTCATGCCGTGGATCTTCAGCTTTTTCAGATCCAGCCGCAGAGGGCCGGTTTCCTTCATCAGACACCGAATGACCAGCGCGGCGGAAATGCACTGGGAGATCACGGTGGCCAGCGCCACACCGGCCACGTCCATGTGGAACTTGATGACAAAAACCAGGTTCAGCAGCACATTGACCACACCGGCGGCCAGCAGGAAATACAGCGGACGCTGCGTATCCCCGCCGGCACGGAGCAGGGCTGCGCCGAAGTTATAAAGCATGGTGGCGGTCATACCGGCAAAATAGATCCGCAGATAGACCGTGGCCAGCCCCAGCACATCGTCGGGGCACTGCATCCACTCCAGAATCACGCGGGCACCGCAGATACCTACCACCGTCAGAAGAAGACCACTGCAAATCGACAGGAGAATGGAGGTGTGGACGGTTTTGCTGAGTTCTTCATCCTCATGCGCGCCGTAATGCCGCGCGGCCAGAATGTTTGCGCCGATGGAAAGCCCCAGAAACAGGTTGGTCAGCAGGTTGATGAGGGCCGTGTTGGATCCTACCGCAGCCAGCGAGTTATCTCCGGCATACCGGCCCACCACAACGACATCCGCCGCGTTGAACAGCAGTTGCAGCATCGTGGAGAGCGTAAGAGGAACGGAGAACCGCAGTATCTTTGGAAGAATCGGGCCGTTCAGCATATCGATCTCATAACTTTTACTTGAATTCCGGGCCATGAAAACCTCCTGAAAACCATAATTTGCCAAAAATATCAAAAAAGTGATGAAAATTGAAAACTCCATCGTCGGGCAGTGCCCCTATTTTAACACTGCTCCGCAGGAAAAGCCACCACTTTTTTAAAAATACCGTACCAATTTTGCAGAACTTTACAGACTGAAAACGGCAAATATATACAGTGCAGCCCCTTTACAGGCAGGACGAGGCAAAGAAAAATTCTGATTTGTTCATAGGTTGTTCATTGAACCCTGCGGAGAATACTGCTACTATAAGGCGATGAGGGACGGTGAGGAGCTTGAAAAGGGAAGAACGGACCCGCTTCCTGCGGGATTTTCTCTGTGGTGCGCTGATCGGCGCAGGAGCCATACTGCCCGGCGTGTCCGGCGGCGTGCTGGCGGTGATCTTTGATGTGTACCGTCCGCTGATGGAGACTCTGACGCATCCGAAGCGGGGATTTCTTCAATACTGGCATATTTTTCTGCCACTGGGAATCGGCTGGGCAGCGGGCTTTCTGGGACTGGCGCGGGGCATCACGACGGCCTACCAGCTTTCTGCCACGGCTACGGTGTGGCTGTTCATCGGCTTGATCGGCGGTACGTTTCCGGCGCTGTGGCGGGAAGCCGGGAAGGAGGGGCGCGGCTTCGCTGCGTGGATCAGCTGCGCTGTCTGTGCGATGGGGGTATTTTCCATCCTGTTTTATGTGCGCCATGTTCTGCACACGACGGTCGAACCGAATTTCTGGTGGTATAATTTCTGCGGCGCTCTGTGGGGCGCCGGCATGGTGCTTCCCGGCTTGACCAGTTCCTCTGTGATGATGGCGCTGGGGCTTTATGAACCCATGATGCAGGGACTGGCGGATATGAAATTTTGGGTGCTTTCCGCCTGCCTGCCGGGGATGCTGCTGACCATGCTGCTGCTGGCGCGGGTGGTGACGTGGCTCTTCCGGCGGCATTACGCCATTGTATTTCATGGGATCATGGGGATCGTAGCGGCTTCTACACTGGTGATCCTTCCTGTGCGGTATTCCGGATGGGGAGAAGCGCTGATGTCCGCGGTGTGCGGGATCGCCGGCTTCGGACTGGCTTTCTTTCTGGAGCGGCTGGATCGGAAGCTGCCCCGGTAGGCGCGCAGCGCTGGGCTTTTTCCCTGCCTGTCCCTGCCAATCGGGGACGTTTTTCCTTATTACAATTTACAATAGATCCCCTCTGGTGCAGAAATTCTGCGCCAGAGGGGATTGCTCATGTCAAATTTTATCAGAGTTCTTCGCAATTTGCTGTCAGGGGCGTTTCTGTGAAAAAATCATGCGGTTTGAAAGAACGGTTATGCGGCGGGGATAACCAGCACCTGACCGATGTTGATCAGATAGGGCGGCTTCAGGCCGTTGGCACTGGCGATTCTGGTAAACTTGGCGCCAGAACCGTAGAAGTGGTAGGAGATGTTCCACAGGCAGTCACCGGAAACAACTGTGTAGGAGGTTCTCGCCGCCGTCACCAGCGGGTTCGGCGGGCTTTACGGCAGGCGGCGTTACAGGCTTGGCAGGCTCCTCGGCGGGGGCTGCGGCCGTGACCACGGTGATGCGGCCCTGCTGCTTGGCGTAGGTATCTCCCACAACGCCCTTCAGCTCCGTCTTGATATAGTCCATCAGGACTTCGTCCATGGGAACGCCGATGTCATAATTGGCGGAAGCGGTCTTGAAGGCATAGTAGGTGTCGCCGCCGGCGGCCATGAAGTCGTTGGTGGCAATGGTATAGACCGCCTTGACGTCAAAGCCCTACCGCCTACGGACTGGATGGTGACGCGGTTGATACTCTTGGGGGCATGATAGGTGGAGTCGGGATACAGGCTGCCTGCGTCGTAGGTTTTGGTGGTGTCCACGGTAAAGGCGATGCCGGAGACCTGAGGGAAGCCGCCCAGTGCGTCCGGGGTGCAGTAGGTGGAGGCTTCCAGCGCTTCCAGCAGCTCCGCACCGGTGACCTTGACGATGCTCAGGGTATTGCCGAAGGGCAGCACGGTGTTGACGTCCTTCTTGGTGATGTCGCCTGCCTTGACAGTAGCGCGGATGCCGCCGCCGTTGGTCACGGCTGCATCTACGGCCTCGCCGTTTTTCTTGGCGCCCCAGACCAGCGCATCGGTGATCAGGTCGCCCAGATTGGTCTCGCCGTCCCGGTTGCCGTTGGGTGCCTTGGCGCCGTTGAGCTCATAGGTGGTTTTGGCGAACACGGTACCATAATCGTCGTCGATCTGCTTCTGGATGGCGGCGGCGCGGGCGGCAACCACCTTGTCGGGGGTGGTAGTCAGCTCGGCGGTGGGGAGGGACTTGACGGAAATGCTGTCCTTATCCATGATGATGCAGCCGATGCCGGCCAGCTTGGTGCCGGTGGAGGTCAGCAGGGTGTCGCCCACCTTGCCGGTGCCGCCGGTGGCGGCCTTCACGGCCTCCAGATCGGAATGGGAGTGGCCGTCGATGAACACATCGATGCCCTTGACGGCGTTCAGCAGATCAATGGAGCGGTTGCCGGCGGATTCACTGTCAATGCCCAGATGCCCCAGACAGACGATGCGCTCGCAGCCCTGAGATTTCAGGGCGTTGACCTGATTCTGCGCGATTTTGAACATCTCCTGACCGGCAGGGAAGGTCACACCCTTGATCTTGCCGGGGTGCGCCTTGGTGGCAGTTTCCGGGGTCTCCAGACCGAACACGCCGATCCTGGTGCCATCCGGGGCGGTGAAGATCTTGTTGTCGCCGAAGGCGGTTTTGCCGTTGTACAGGGTGTTGGCGGAGAGAATGGGGAACTTGGCCGTCCTGGAGAGCTTCACCAGATTGTCGTAGCCGTAGTCGAATTCATGGTTGCCCAGAGCGGCCGCGTCGTAGCCGGCCAGATTCATCAGTTCGACAGCGGTTTCCCCCTGCGAGGCGCTGACGGTGGGATCACCCTGAATGAAGTCGCCTGCGTCAAAGAGCAGGACGTAAGCGCCGCATTTCTGGTAGTACTGCTTCTGGGCGGCGACCTGGGCGTATCCGGCGATGCCGCCGTGGACGTCGTTGGTGTGCAGAATGACAATGCTGCCGGTGAGATCGGGATCAGAGGCAGCCGCGGCAGGCTCCTCTGCGGCGCTGGCGGTCACGGCCAGAGAACAGGCCATGGCCACTGTCAGGAACAGGGACAAGAGTTTTTTTCATGCGAGATCCTCCTTTTCAATTTGGGTACGCGTACAGTAGGAACAGAGGTACAGGGTACTGCCAAATGCCGGGAATATCGCTGGGAAAGCCGGGGATTATCTGATGACGTTGAAATAGAGGTACAGCCCTCCGATAACAACGATCCAGATCAGGGTGAACAGGGGGACGCAGATACGGAAAGAGCGGTGCTGGGTCTTGTGGCGGAACAGCTCCATGCCCAGCCATGCGCCGATGCCGCCGCCCAGCGCCGCCAGAAGCAGCAGCGTCTTTTCCGGGATGCGGCGGGTTTTGGGAGCGTGCTCCTTCAGCTTTGCCAGCAGCTTATCCAGACCGTAGGCCAGCAGCGCCAGAACGTTGATGATCAGGAGCCACAGCCAGAGGAATCCCCATTTGGAGCCTAAAATCGTAAAAGAAAGCCGTTTTTCGCCGTTGGTTCCGCAACGGTTCTGGCAAGCCGCATCACCATAAACCCACACCTGCTTTTGTAAAAATATAAAAAGGACTGACCGGTTTCCTGGTCAGTCCATTATAACAGAGCGCTCAGTTCTTGGCAAGAGCCATCAGCTCGGCAGCCGTCTTGGCGGCCAGCTTGGCATTGTTGTACACCAGCTGAATGTTGGAAGCCAGAGAATCGCCGCCGGTGATGTCCTTGATCTTGGCCAGCAGGAAAGGAGTGGTCTCCTTGCCGTGGATGCCCAGCCGGTTGGCCTCGGCCACGGCCTCGTCGATGGCCTTGTTGATGACCTCGTGATCCATGGAGTATTCCTCGGGGATGGGATTGGTCACCAGCATACCGCCGCCCAGACCCATGTCCTGCTTCACATAGAAGGCCTTGGCCAGCTCGGCGGGAGTGTCGATGCGGTAGTCCACCTTGAAGCCGGACTTCCGGGTGTAGAAAGCAGGCAGTTCCTCGGTGCCGTAGCCGATGACCGGCACACCGTGCGTCTCCAGATACTCCAGGGTCAGTCCCAGGTCCAGAATGGACTTGGCACCGGCGCAGACCACCATCACGGGGGTGTGAGCCAGCTCCTCCAGGTCGGCGGAGATGTCGAAGGTCTGCTGGGCGCCCCGATGCACGCCGCCGATGCCGCCGGTGGCAAACACGGAGATACCGGCCATGTGAGCGATGATCATGGTGGTGGTAACGGTGGTGGCACCGTCCCGGCCCTCAGCCACCAGAATCGGCAGGTCCCGGCGGCTGGCCTTGGTGACGCCCGCGCCGGTCTTGCCCAGGTAATCGATCTCAGACTCGGACAGGCCGGCCTTCAGGCGGCCGCCGATGACGGCGATGGTGGCGGGAACGGCACCGTTGTCCCGGATGATCTTCTCTACGTTCAGAGCAGTCTCCACGTTCTGAGGATAGGGCATGCCGTGGGAGATGATGGTGGATTCCAGAGCCACCACGGGACGGCCCTCGTCCAGAGCCTTCTGCACTTCGGGAGCGATGTCCAGGTATTTGTTCAGCGTCATGTTGAATTCCTCCATATGATTGAATTTGAATGTTGTCTTATTTGGAAAAAGCGGCTCGCTGCCGCAGAGCGTCCTCGCTCATGGCGGGATTGATGGTCTCAGCGGACTCCATGGCGATGACGGAGGCGGCAAGACCGGCCTTTACAGCGTCCGTCAGGTCGGTTCCCTGCAAATAGGCCCAGGTGATGGCCGCCATGAAGGCGTCGCCGCAGCCGGTGGTGTTCACCATAGCTCCCGGCAGAGGGGGAAGCTGCACCTGATTGCCGGTGTGGTCGGCGGCGAACACGCCGTCTGCCCCCAGAGAGATGAATACCCGGTGCAGCCCGGTGGACAGCAGCACGTCTGCCGCCCTGCGGAGACTGGTGTCATCCGTGATCTTCACGCCGGAGAGCAGCTCTGCTTCGATGCGGTTGGGCTTCAGGGTGTGGAGCTTGCCCAGCACCGGCTTCAGCTTCACCGCCTTGGCGGTGGATACCGGGTCAGCAAACAGGGGAGCGGTGCAGTGATCCGCCAGATACTGAATGCTTTCGGCGGGGATGTTGGTGTCCAGCACCACCGCCTGACTGGCGTTCAGCAGGGTCTGCCGCTGGGAGAGCATCTGGGGGGTCATGTGCTTGTAGATCTCCATATCGCTGACGGCCAGGGCCATGTCGCCCTTTTCGTCGGTGATAAAGAGGTAGGTGGAGGTGCGGCCCTCCGGGATGATGGGAGACTGGGAGATGTCGATCCCCAGTTCGCCGCAGCTGGCGGCGATCTTCTGGGCGTTGATATCGTCGCCGAACACCGTCAGCATCCGAACGTCCATGCCCAACAGGGCCATGTTGTGGGCAATGTTCCGGCCCACGCCGCCCAGGCTCATCCGTACCACACCGGGGTTGGAGTCCTGCATGACGGGGACCTCGCCGGGCCAGCCGCCGATGTCCATATTCACGCCGCCCACCACGGTGACATAGGGGGGCTGTGTGGACGATGTAGCCCTTGCCGGTGATGTAGCCCTTTTTCATCAGGTTGGAGATGTGCACCGCCACGGAGGACCGGGTGATCCCCGCCTTGTCCGCCAGCTCCTGCTGGGAGATAAGCGGATTTTCCTCAATCCAGTTTAAAAGCTGCCGCTCCCGCTGGGTCATACGGATCCCTCCTGAGTAAGCAAAAATTTAGATATCTAATCTATTGCTTATTTTACAGAACCGGCGCGAAATGTCAAGCCCTATTTTTCAAAATTCCGGCAGAAATTGAAAAAAGCAGGGAACAAACTTCCGTCTCACAGCGACAAAGAGAATAAAGGAGGCGGTTTGATGAAACGATTTTTTGCGGCGCTCCTGTGCCTGTGCCTGCTGGCGGGGTGCGGACGGACAGACAGCACCGGCAATACCTGCCGGGCAGAAGAAACGCCCGGTAGTGGGGACATGTCCGGGAAAACGGAAAAGCCCGGTGAATCTGCGGCACCGGCGGGGGAGATGTTCCGAATTGTCCGGGAAGAAAAAAGACGGACTCCTGCTGGCCAAAGCGGGTGGCGGCCCGGCGGATGTGTATACCCTGTCCCTGCCGGATACCGGGGTCACGCTGGACGGCGAAGCCTTTGATCGGAACGAACCGGGGGCTTATCAGGCTTTGCCGGGCAGCACCCTGACAGGCGCACTGGCAGAAATCACCTATGGCACCGTACTGGAAACCTACCCCGGCCAGTTGGGCGGGGTGACGGCGGTGAACATTCGGTCTGACGGCTTCGATGACCGCTGCGCCCTGTACCTCCGGGTGCTGGATGACCTGTGGAATGTGGACGGCGGACTGAACGGCGGCGTCACCTCGGTTTCCGTGGATCTCTCCCAGACAAGCCTTTCTGAAAGTGAGCAGGCGGCGGTGGCTTGGGCTTTTCGCCGGAGAACACGGCATTTCCCAGGTCCCTGTCTCTGAATTATGAGCAGCTGGCGGCGGAGGGATATCTCACCGGCGCAGACCCGGACAGCGACGGGATACCCTGCTGGGAGGAGGGCTGTCTGTTCACCATTACAGAACAGGAGACCGGAGACAATGAGCTGAACGGCGCAAGGAACACCGTGACCTTTGACGCCCAGAAGTGGCGCTCTGCCTTGGGGGCTTACTTCTTCTGTGACTGTACTGCTTCGCAGGATATAGACGGCCGCTGGGGGACTATACCGTGGGCAGTCAGGCAATTTCCTGAACAGTGCTGCGTCTGCCGCGCAGAAGCGGACAATGAAAAAAGCCCGGCGGAGATGATTTCATCTCCGCCGGGCTTTTCGCGGCACGACCGGGCGGGAAATCGTGAACGGCCTGTAAAATCTCTTGAAATCCGGGAGAGGGGCTACCATTTTTGTGGAAGATGTGGTATTGTATCCTTGTATTGATATGTACTTGGGAAGGAGGCGGAAGCGTGCAGAGAGCAAAAAAATGGGCGGCGCTGCTGCTGATGATGAGTCTGAGTCTGGTTCTGGCAGGCTGCGCCATGCCGAAGCTGACGCTGGACCCGGAGGAACTGTATGCGCTGCCGGAGCTTCCCGCCCGCTATACCACGCTGAATCAGCAGCTGAACGCCATTCAGGAAAGCAGCGCGGAATACGCCGCCCCGGTGTCCGGCAGCAATATCCAGCCGGTGCAGATGATGGATCTGGACGGCGACGGCAGGGAGGAGGCACTGGCCTTCTTCCGCCAGAGCGATGGGGAAAAGCCCCTGAAAATTTATGTATTTACCGACAATGGCAACAGCTATACCCAGACGGCGGTCATCGAGGGCAGCGGCCTTGCGGTCTACAGCATTGCCTACAGCGACATGGACGGCGACGGCCGTATGGAGATCATCGTGGGCTGGCGGGTCAGCATGGATTTGCAGGCGCTGACGGTCTATGCGTTGGAGCCGGGCGGCGCACGGGAGCTGGCGCGGAGCAACTATGTCAAGTATGCCGTGGCGGATCTCAACGGCGACGGGATGCAGGAGCTGACGGTGTTCCGGGCCAATCAGGACGGCGTAGGCGCGGCGGACTGCTACCTTTGGAAAAACGGCGCGCTGACCTTCAGCTCCACGATCCGGGTGTCTATGACCATGGCGGAATTGAGCCAGCAGGGCAAGGTGACGGTGGGGACGCTGCGTTCCGGGAACCGGCTCTGTTTGTTACTGGGGTGGCGGAAGGGATGCGGGCAATGACGGATGTTCTGCTGCTTCGGGGCGGGGAACTGAACAATGCCGTGCTGTCCCCACCACCGGCGTGTCCGGGGAAAGCTCCCGGTTCCGGGCGCTGTATCCCGCGGATATCAACGGGGACGGCGTGACCGAGGTACCCCGCACGGCAGCCCTGTACGGCGAGGAACTGGAGGGGGACACTGCACAGCGGGTGGACTGGATCAGCTTTGACGCCGCAGGCGCTGCGATCCGGGTGCTTTCCACCTACCATGCCATTGAGGACGGCTGGTACCTTCAGCTGCCGGACGGCTGGGCAGACACGATTTACGTTGGCCGCTCCGCGTCTGCGGACGAAGCAAGCGTTACTTTTTACATGGGGGACAGCAGAGATCAGTCCTATACCCCTGTTCTGCGGATCACGGCCCTCAGCGGCTCCGAACGGGAGCGGCTGGCGGTGCGGACGGGACGGTTCATCCTGGGCCGGAATGACGGCGTGATCTATGCAGGCGAACTTCTGAAGGGCAACGAGGGCTGGGCAGACGGCGTGACCGAGGATGAAGTGCGGAACGCATTCAGCCTGATTGCCCCGGAGTGGTCGGCCGGCGATAACTGATAAGTGGAGGAATTTCCGTGAAAAAAATTCTGGTTTTGGAGGATGAAGCCAGCATCCGCAGCTTCATCGTCATCAATCTCCGCCGGGCGGGCTACGATGTGATCGAGGCTGAGACCGGCGAGGAGGCATTGGAACGGCTCCGGGCCAACCCGGATACCAAGGTGGCGCTGCTGGACATCATGCTGCCGGGGATCGACGGCTTTGAGGTCTGCCGCCGCATCCGGGCTACCAATACCAAAATCGGCATTATCATGCTGACGGCACGCTCCCAGGAGATGGACAAGGTGACGGGACTGATGACCGGCGCAGACGATTATGTGACCAAGCCGTTTTCTCCGGCGGAGCTTACCGCGCGGGTGGACGCGCTGTTCCGCCGGGCGGGCGGCGAGGAAACGGCACAGACGGGAGAAATCAGCCAGCCGCCGTTCCTGCTGAACACCCGGAATCGGACGCTGGAGAAGAACGGCCAGCGAGTGAAGCTGACGCAGGTGGAGTATGCCATCATGCGGATGTTTATGGAGAACCCCGGCAAGGCTCTGTCCCGGGAGGAAATATTGGACCGGGTCTGGGGCCGAGACTATTTCGGCGAGCTGAAGATCGTGGATGTGAACATCCGCCGCCTGCGGCTGAAAATCGAGGACAATGTGCAGAACCCCACTTATATTACAACCGTCTGGGGCTACGGGTACAAGTGGGGCGCGTAAGGAAAATTACGATCCCTTATGAATGGAGGGGCTTCATGCCTGAACGGAATCAAAAACGAAAAGCCATGCGGGTACGCAGTCTCCGCCAGCGGTGGATTCTGAACTCTGCGCTGCCTGTATTCATGCTGCTGGCATTGGCCGTAGGCGGGATGTCCATCGGCATCTCCAACTACTATTATAAGGGAATGCTGGACGGGCTGGAGCGGCAGGCGCGAGCGCAGGCCGGCGCATTTATCGACTATTTTATGGATCAGGGATTTGCCAATTATTTGCAGCGGGCCAATCAGGCTATTTCCGACTATGCGGACAAGGAGCGGGTAGAAATGCAGTTCCTGTCCAGCGTCGGCCGTATTCAGGCGTCCTCCACATCTAATCTGACGGTAGGCACCCATCCGGGGACAGAGGATATCAGCCGGGCAGTGGAAACCAATAGATCAGCTATTATCGGGGCGCTGATCCCAAAACCGGCGAGCAGATCCTGGCGGTGTCCCATCCCCTGACGGTGAACGGCAAGGTGGTAGGCGTCCTGCGGTTCGTCACCTCCCTGCGGCAGGTCAACGTTCAGGTGTGGATGACGGTACTGGCAGTGGTGCTGGTGGCTTTGCTGTGCCTGCTGTTGGTGTTAAGCTCCAACCTAATTTTCATCAACAATGTGGTGGAGCCGGTGGCGGTGGTATCTGGATGCTGCCAAGCGGATCTCTCAGGGAAGCTACGGCTTCACGCTGGAAAACAAGTATACCGGCGAGCTGGGCGAGCTGGTGGATAATATCAACGATATGTCCCTGAAGATCGGCCAGAACGAGAAAGATGAAAACGGAGTTTATCTCGTCGGTGTCCCACGAGCTGCGGACGCCCCTGACAGCCATCAGCGGCTGGGGGGAAACCCTGCTGGCTGACCGGGAGCGGGATCAGATCCAGCTCCACCGGGGGCTGCGCATCATTGTCAACGAATCCCGGCGGCTCTCGACCATGGTGGAGGAGCTGCTGGAGTTTTCCAAAATGCAGGACGGCCGCTTCACCCTCCAGGTGGAGGACGTGGACCTGCAGGCGGAATTCGAGGACTCGGTCTTCACCTACCGGGAGCTGTTCCGGCAGGAGGGCATTGAGCTGCGCTATGAACCGGGAGACTGGAGATCCTGCCCGCCATCAGCGGCGACCCGGAGCGGCTGAAGCAGGTGTTCTGCAACGTACTGGACAATGCCGCCAAGCACGGCGGCGCCGGAAAGCGCATTGACGCTTCCATGACGCGGGAGGGATCTGCACAGGTGATCCGGGTTCGGGACTACGGCCCCGGCATCCCGGAGGCGGAGCTGCCCTATGTGAAGCAGAAGTTCTACAAGGATCCTCCAAGGCCCGCGGCAGCGGCATCGGCCTTGCTGTGTGCGACGAGATCGTGCGGCTCCACGGCGGCACCTTCGAGATTGCCAATGCCGAGGGCGGCGGCGCGGTGGTGACGATCTGACTCCCGGAAAAGGGATAGAACAAATGTTTGATTTTCGCAAAGCAGTGTGATATACTGAAACAGAAAGGAACCAATCTATGGCGGAGCATTCCAGCGGCGCCTTCCGCACCAGTATCGGCGGACAGGCGCTGATCGAAGGCATTTTGATGCGCGGGCCTGAAAAGCAGGCCATCGTGGTCCGGGACAAGGACGGTCAATTGGTGGAAAAGGTGGAGGAACTGAAGCTCATCAAGGACCGCTACCCCATTTTGGGCGTCCCTCTGATCCGGGGAACCGTAAATTTTCTGTCGGCGATGGTCAGCGGCGTGAAGGCGCTGATGTACTCTGCGGACTTTTACCCGGAGGAGGAAGAGAGCCAGCCCTCCAAATTTGAAGAGTGGTTGGAAAAGCACCTCAGCAGCGAAAAGCTGGAAAAGGCCATTGTGGCCTTTGCGGTGCTGCTGGGCGTGGGAATGTCCATTTTCCTCTTTCTGGTGTTGCCGACGCTGCTTACTGGCGGGATCCTTCACTTTCTTCCCCGGCTTTCCCCTGTGGGGGCGGAATGTGGTGGAGGGGCTTTTGAAAATCGTGATGTTCATGGCCTATCTGATCCTCTGCTCCAAGCAGAAGGACATTTACAGGGTGTTCCAGTATCACGGGGCGGAGCATAAAACCATCTTCTGCTACGAGGCGGGCCTGCCGCTGACGGTGGAGAACGTCCGCATCCAGCCCCGGCACCATCCCCGCTGCGGAACGAGCTTCCTATTTGTGGTGATCTTCGTGTCCATTCTGGTTTCCAGCGTGGTGTTCGGCATCTGGCCCATCACCAACGCGGGATTGCGGACGCTGGTGCATTTGCTCCTGCTGCCGTTGGTAGTGGGCATCACCTATGAGTTCAACCGCTGGGTGGGCCGCCATGTGCAGGACAGCAAGCTGGCCCAATTCCTGACGGCCCCTGGTATGTGGATGCAGAATTTCACCACCAATGAGCCGGATGATTCCATGATTGAGTGTGCCATCCGTTCTCTGGAGCTGGTTCTGCCCAGCGAAAAGGGCAAGGACGCATGGTAAGTCTTATCAAATAACTTTTTCCGCAAACCAGCGAAGCGTTTGCGGAAGAAAGAGGAGGAGCAAGGAAGCGGACGAAGTTTTCACCGCAGGTGGAAACGGAGTTAAGCGGACTTTGCGACGACGTATGGCTATCACATATAATGACTTGTTTTTGGATATCCGCCGGGAACTGAAACGGGGCGGTATCATTGACACCACGCTGGAAGCGCGGGAACTGACCTGCTTCGGCGTGAATAAGACAAAAGAAGAACTGACCCGCGACGGGCGGCTGTATGCTCCTCCAGAGCTGGAACGCCGGGTGCGGGAGCTGACAGCCCGCCATCTGGCGGGAGAGCCGGTGGCGTATCTCATCGGTGAGTGGGAGTTTTACGGCCTGCCGCTGGATATTTCCAAGGAGGTGCTGATTCCCCGGCCGGATACGGAGGTGCTGGTGGATCAGGCGCTGCCCTACATCCGGTCCCTTGGAGACTGCCGGGTGCTGGATCTGTGCGCCGGCAGCGGCTGCATCGGTCTGGCCGCGGCGTCACAGTGTCCCGGTGTCCATGCGGTGCTGGGTGAATTTTCCGATGCGGCGCTGAAGATCTGCCGGCAGAATATCCGCCGGAACGCCTGACCGGCCGGGTGATCCCCATGACGGTGAACGCACTGGAGCGGCCGGACCGGGCTTTGGGGGAATTTCACTGCATTGTCAGCAACCCGCCCTACATCCCTCGCGATGATATTCCGGGATTGGATCATTCGGTGAAGGACTATGAACCCCATCTGGCGCTGGACGGCGGCGAGGACGGTCTGGATTTCTACCGGGCCATCAGTGAGAAGTGGAAGGCAGCACTGGCTCCCGGCGGCCGGCTTTACTTTGAGGTGGGTATCGGGCAGGCGGACAGCGTGCTGCGGATCATGCGGGCCCAGGGCTTTGGAGACATTCAGGTGGTAAAGGATCACAACGAGATCCCCCGCGTGGTGTTCGGCACCCTCTGCGGAGAGGTTTATAGCGAGTAAGAACGCCCGGATCGGGCATACAGATAGAAAATCAGATTTGGGAGGAAGAGCGTATGGCAAAAGAGAAAGCGCCCCTTGGCCGGCGGCGGCTCCGGCGGAGGATAAAAAGCGGGCCATTGAAGCGGCCATGGGCCAGATCGAGAAAATGTACGGCAAGGGCTCCATTATGCGTCTTGGCGATCAGAATAATTTGCAGGTGGACGTGATCCCTACAGGTTCCCTGTCCTTGGACGTGGCGCTGGGGGTGGGCGGCCTGCCCCGGGGCCGCATTGTGGAAATCTATGGACCGGAATCCTCCGGTAAGACCACGCTGGCGCTCCATGTGGCGGCGGAAGCCCAGAAAAAGGGCGGCGAGGTGGCGTTTGTAGACGCGGAGCACGCGCTGGACCCCACATACGCACGAGCTCTTGGGTGTGAATATCGATGAAATGCTGATCTCCCAGCCGGATACCGGCGAGCAGGCTTTGGAGATCACCGAGGCGCTGGTTCGTTCCGGCGCTATCGACGTCATTGTAGTGGACTCCGTTGCGGCGCTGGTGCCCCGTGCCGAGATTGAGGGCGAAATGGGTGACAGCTATGTGGGTCTTCACGCCCGGCTGATGAGTCAGGCACTCCGGAAGCTCACCGGCGCGGTGGGCAAGACCAACACCATCGTCATTTTCATCAACCAGCTTCGCGAGAAGGTGGGCGTTATGTACGGCAACCCGGAAGTCACCACCGGCGGCCGCGCGCTGAAGTTCTACGCCTCCGTCCGCATCGACGTCCGCCGGATTGAGGCGCTGAAAAACGGCGGCGAGGTGGTGGGCAACCGCACCCGCGCCAAGGTCGTCAAGAATAAAGTTGCGCCTCCCTTCCGGGAGGCGGAATTCGACATTATGTACGGCGAAGGCATCGCCCACACCGGCGAACTGGTGGATCTGGGTGTCCGGCTGGGTATCATCACCAAGGCCGGCTCGTGGTTCTCCATGGGGGAGGTCCGCATCGGTCAGGGCCGGGACGCGGCCAAGAAGTATCTGGAGGAGAATCCCGATATTGCTGCCGATGTGGAAGCCCAGATTCGGGCCAATTTCGATAAGCTGATGGGCAACCAGTCCCGGATCGCTGCTGCCAAGGCCGCCGGCAAGGCGGTGAACGTCTCCGCTGACGATTTCAACGATGAGGATTGACCGCATTGAAGCCTCCAAGCATAAGCGGGGGCGGGTGCTGGTATTTCTGGCAGACGGCAGTCTGCTGAAGGTGACGGAGCAGGAGCTGCTGACCTTTGGTCTGCGCTCCGGCGATGAATTGGACGAGGAAATCCTGACGCGGCTGAAGGAGTCCGCCGGAGTGTCTAACATCAAGACCACGGCGGCGGACCTCGTTGGCCGTCGGGCCATGAGCCGCCGGGACCTGGAGAAGAAATTGCAGGAAAAGGGGGCCACGGAGACTGAGGCCCGCTATGCCGGAGAGTGGCTGGAAGCCATCGGCGCGCTGGATGACGGCGCCTATGCCGCCGCGCTGGTGCGGCATTGCGGAGATATGGGGTACGGTCCCCGGCGGGCCAGAGAAAAGCTGCGGGAAAAGGGCGTGCCTCAGGAGCTTTGGGACGAGGCGCTGGACGAGCTGCCCCCGGACGGGGAGCAGATCGACCGCTTTCTACAAAGCAAGCTCCACGGCCGGTCCCCGGAGGATAAGGAGAAGAAGCGGCTGACGGACGCCCTTTTGCGCCGGGGCTTTTCCTGGGGCGAGGTGAGGTCCGCCTGGGGCCGCTATGGTTCTGAGATCTGGGAGGAGTGACCTTTGTTGGACAGCGTTTTGTATGAGCTGCATTTTGTCAGACCGCCATTGTGGACGTTGGCTATTTCTGCCGCGTTCTTGATCTTCTGCTTATGGGGCTTGTGGTGGAGCATAAAAGAGGCCCGCAGGAAAGGTGAAAAACTCCGGAAGCTGATAGGAATTTACGCACTGGCATTCTGGGGAATCGTAGTATTTTGGGGAGTCTGGATCAGTCCTGTAAAAGAGTATTGGAATCTTCGAAGTACTTACCGAAGCGGCAATACAGAAACGGTGGAGGGAACGGTATGTTCCTATCAGTGCCGCTATCCCGGTAACGGAATTTATTATGAAACGTTTACGGTAAATGACATTGTGTTTTCATCTGACAGCTGGCGGTACTATCCGGGTTATGCGGTCAGGGGCGGCGTTTTCCGGAAAGCGGTGAGTGCAATTCAGGGGGACGGACAAAGCCTGAGGATTACCTATGTTCCGAATTGGATACATGAAGGCGACAAGATAAATGCCATTGTGCGGATAGAAGAATTAAGAGAGTAAGCGGAGGAATCCATTTTGAGCTATAATGTATCATTCATTTCCCTTGGCTGCGCCAAGAATCAGGTGAACTGCGAGCAGATGATGGCTCTGTGCGCCGAGGCGGGCTACTCCATTCAGGCGGAGCCCGCGGGCTGCGACGTGGTGGTGGTGAACACCTGCGGCTTTCTGGCGTCCGCCTGCGAGGAGGCCATCGACAACATTCTGGAGATGGCGGAGCTGAAAAAGGCCGGACAGGTGAAAAAGATCTTAGTCACCGGCTGCATGACCCAGCGCTACAAGGGGGACATCTTCCACGAACTGCCTGAGGTGGACGGCCTGCTGGGTACCGGCAGCTACGGCGACATTGCCACGGCCATCGCCGAGGTGATGGAAAAGGGCGAAAAGCCCTGCCATCTGGGGAATATCCACACCGCCAACCAAAGCGGTGAACGCATTTTGTCCACGCCCCCGTGGTACGCCTATCTGCGGATCGCCGAGGGCTGCGACAACCACTGCGCCTACTGCGTCATTCCGTCCCTGCGGGGCAAGTACCGCAGCCGTCCCATGAACGAGCTGCTGGACGAGGCAGCGGAGCTGGCCTCCGCCGGGGTGAAGGAACTGATCGTCATCGCCCAGGACATCACCCGCTACGGCACGGACCTGAGCGGCGAGCACCAGCTGGCCAAGCTCCTGACGGAGCTGTGCAAGCTGGACTTCCATTGGATCCGGCTCCATTACCTCTACCCCACGGACACCACCGACGAGCTGATCGACGTGATCGCCAGCGAGCCGAAGATCGTCAAGTATCTGGATATCCCCATCCAGCACTGCAACGATACCATTTTAAAGGCCATGAACCGCCGGGACACCAAGGCGGACCTGCTGGCCCTGCTGAAAAAGCTGCGGGAGAAGGTCCCCGGACTGGTGCTTCGGACCAGCCTGATTGCGGGCTGCCCTATGAGGACGATGCGGCCTTTGAGGAGCTGTGCGACTTTCTGCGGAAAGTCCGCATCGAGCGGGCGGGTGTGTTCCCCTTCTCCCCGGAAGAGGGCACCAAGGCGGCCCTGATGGAGCACGTGGACACGGAGGAGGCCCAGCGCCGGGCGGAGCTGGCGGTGGATGTCCAGTCTGACATTATCGACGCGTATAATGACTCCATTCTGGGGGAGGAGCGGGAGGTTCTCTGCGAGGGCTATGACCCCCAGGCCCAGATGTTCTATGGCCGCAGCTATGCGGAATCCCCGGACATTGACGGCCGGATCTGGTTCACCGCCGACAGCGAGATCCGCCTCCCCATGGACAGACCACCGGCGAATGTCCGGCATTTTGCCTCCCGGACTGTTCCACCATGGACGGGCGAGACCACCTGCTGGCCGGTGTTTCTGGCGGTGGGGCTGCTGCTGGCCGCTGTTCCCTGACGGTGAGCAATCTGTATGCCGGGGCATTGCATTGTGGCCTTTTCCTGCTTCTGGAAACCCTCCGAAAACTGTTTGACGTATATTATGTGAAAAGGGCTGGTTCCCCAAAAACGAAAAAGAGGAAGAAAACATTACCCAATAAACTGACCATGCTGCGGATTTTGCTGATCCCGGTGTTTATGGTGGTGCTGTACTGGGACTTCCCCGGCGCTACCTGGGTGGCGCTGGCCATTTTCATCATCGCCAGCCTTACCGATCTGCTGGACGGGAAAATTGCCAGAAAGTACAACTTAGTCACGGATTTCGGCAAGTTTGCCGACCCGCTGGCAGATAAAATGCTGGTGACGGCGGCCATGCTCTGGTTCGTGGAGATCGGCCAGATGCCTGCTTGGGCGCTGCTGATCGTCATTGTCCGGGAGTTCGCCGTCAGCGGTCTGCGGATGATCGCCAGTGATAAGGGCCGGGTCATCGCCGCCGGCTGGTCCGGCAAGGTAAAGACCGCCAGCACCATGGTGTGCATCGTGCTCATGTTCCTGCCCATCCCCGGCTGGCTCAATACGGTGTGCGTGGCCGTGATCGCGGTAACCACCCTGTATTCCGGCGTGGAATACTTTGTGCTGAACCGGGACATAATCGCCACAGCCTGAGAATTGAAATCGAAAATGAAAAAAGGTGCGTTGCACTTTTTAACATTCAGTATACTGCACAGCTCCCGGACCTTGGCCTGAATACTTTTTAAATCCAGAAAGGTCTCCGGGCGCTTCTGCTCATCCCGCAGCAGCGCCGCCGGGTGATAGATGGCCGTCATCTGGACGCCGCCCCGCTGGAACCACTGGCCGTGCTCCTGGGTGATCTTGAAATCTTCCTTGATGATGGCTTTGGCGGCGATCCGGCCCAGGCACACGATGATCTTGGGCTTCATCAGTGCTGCCTGCCGCCGCAGATAGCCGATGCAGGCGTCCTGTTCTACATTCAGAGGGTCCCGGTTCTGAGGCGGGCGGCACTTCACCACGTTGGCGATGTAGACCTTGGTGCGGTCCAGATGGATGATCTCCAGCATATCGTCCAGCAGCTGCCCGGCCCGGCCTACAAAGGGAATACCCTGCTCGTCCTCATGCTGGCCGGGGCCTTCGCCGATGAGCATGATCTCCGCCGTCTCGCAGCCGTCCCCAAACACCACATGGGTCCTGGTGTCCGCCAGCGCGCAGCCCCGGCAGATGCCACATTCCTGTTTTAAACGCTCCCAGCTATCCGCCATGGTATCCCCCCGCCTTTCTGAAATAGCCTTGTTTGAGTATAGCATATTGTTTTCTCCCGTGCAAGCGTATAAGGCGGTGGCGGCCTGCCGATACTGACAGGGCATCAAGCAGGGAGGGCGGCACATGGCGGAATTTTTGTGGATCTTCTGGAGCTTCAGCCTTTTAGGATGGGTGCTGGAGCGGCTGTTTGCTGCCGTGACCCGGTCTCCCCGGCAGAGGAGACGATGTCTACTGCTCCTGCCTTTCTGCCCGGTGTACGGACTGGGTATGGCGGCGGTGCTGGCCCTGCCGCCGAGCCTTCGTTCCGGGTGGCCGCTCTACCTCTGGGGCGGGCTGACCGCCACCTCTGTGGAATATATTTACCACTGGTGGGGGGAGACCTTTTTGAGCGTGTCTTTCTGGGACTACACCGGGGTTTTTGGAAATTTCCGTGGTCGGGTGTGTTTGCCATTTTTCCCTGGCGTGGGGACTGCTGCTGTTCCCGGCTGTCTATCTGGTGACGCCGCCGGTGGTGGCGCTGGCGGACCGTGTTCCCGTCGGCGTGACGTGGTGGCTGTTGTTGACCTTTACCGCCGACGCGGTGTGCTCCCTCCGTTTTTGGCGGTGACCCATGACCTTGAAGCCCTGCGGGCCGTTATCTGGCCGGTGTCAGGTGACCGCTGATTGTGCAAAGGCAGCCAAGTGCCTGACCGATTTATCTTGTCGCAAGCCATTTTTTTGTGGTATTCTGTTGCAATGATGAGCGGTCATAGCCGCCGGACAGGAGGAACCATATTGAAAAAACAAGAAAAGAGCGGGGCTGACTGAAAAAGACGTTCAAGCGGGCCATGGACAAGGAACTGCGGGAACATAAAAGCTCGTTCATCGTCTTTTATATTCTGCGGGCCTTGGTGATCGTATCTCTGGTGCGCCAGATCATTCTGGATAACTACGAGGGTGCGTTTTTCTGTATTCTGACCATCGTGCTGCTGTATGTGCCAAGCTGGGTGCAGGTCCGGCTGCGGATCGAGCTGCCGCCGCCCCTGGAAATTACGATCCTCTGCTTCATTTTCGCGGCCGAGATCTTGGGAGAGGTCAACGCCTTTTACGTCAACGTGCCCAACTGGGACACCATGCTCCACACTATCAACGGCTTTTTGGCGGCGGCGGTAGGCTTTTCTCTGGTGTTGTTGCTCAATGACAATGAGAAGCTGACCTTCGACCTGTCGCCATTCTTTCTGGCCATGGTTGCGTTTTGCTTTTCCATGACCATCGGCGTTCTGTGGGAATTTTTTGAGTTCGGCATGGACTGGTTCTTCCATACGGATATGCAGCGGGATACCGTCATCAACGCCATCTACTCCGCCAGCCTGGACCCTACCCGAACCAATAAGGTGGTGGCGGTGAAGGAGATCCACGATGTGGTCATCAACGGCGAGAGCCTGGGCATGGGCGGCTATCTGGACATCGGCTCATCGACACCATGAAGGACCTGCTGGTGAACTTTATCGGCGCGGTGGTGTTCTCCGTGGCCGGGTATTTCTACGCCCGGAGCAAGGGCAAGAAGCGGGCAGCGGCGCTGAACTTTGTGCCCAGCAAGAAAAATGAAGATCACGATTACCTCCAGCAGGCCCGTGAAAACGGCCCGGATCTCCCTGAAAAAAAAGGAAGAAATAAAGAAACCCGGAAACACGTTAGATGTTTCCGGGCGAGACTGTCGATAAAAAAGTAGTAAATTCTCCGCGACGGTAAGGAAGGGTGTGCGCGGGAAACCCAGAAAGGGGTGTCCGCGCCATTAAAACCTAAGTTTTCAGAACTTTTATGAAGTTCTGAAAACTTGCTCAGGGGGAGAAAAGACTTTTTCGACACGCTGACTCGGAAAACACGTTAGATGTTTCCGGGCCTTTTTTACACTTTTTTCCGGGGGAATGACTGCGCCAGCTTTGTTCCCAGCCAACCTGCCAGAATACCCACGGCGGCGCCCCCCAGAATATCTGTGGGCCAGTGGGCGTAGAGGTACAGCCGGGACAGGGCGATGACCACGGCCAGCGCCAGTGCTGGCTTCCAAAGGCGGCTGTTCGCTGTTTTCAGCGCGGCCACCGATGCGAAGGAGGCTGCCGTGTGGCCGGAGGGGAAGGAGGCGTCCAGTGGGGGGCGGATCAGCAGGGAAAACGCCGGGGCTGACGGCGAAGGGCCGCATCCGTCCAATGAGCGGCTTGAGAACAAGGTTGCAGAACAGAAGATCCAGAACCAACCCGCAGGCCACGCAGGCTCCCAGCTTTCTGGTCTTTGGGATCGCCAGCAGGATCGCCGCCAGTAAGATCCACACCTCACCGTGGTCGCAGATCCGGCTGACTGGCACCATGACGGCGTCCAGAACGCCGCAGCGCAGGTGAGCCTGTATCCAGTTCAAAATTGTCAGTTCAAAGGCTTGCATCGTTTCGGTCCTTTCCTATTCGCTGTGGGCCATCATACCATATCCGCCGCAAAAAGAAAAGTGCCTTTCCACGAATGGAAAAGGCACTTTTTTCAATGAGTTTACGCGGCCTTGCGGCGCTCCATGCTGCGGATGACGAACAGAACGCACAGCATCAGCGCAAAGCTGACGGCCCAGGTAATATACACGTTCTGGACGAAACCGGCCACGATGAAGCCAACCACGCAGACACCGGCCACCGTCAGCACATAGGGGATCTGGGTGGCAACGTGCTCCAGATGGTCACACTGGGCGCCGGCGGAGGCCATGATGGAGGTATCGGAGATGGGGGAGCAGTGGTCACCCATCACAGCGCCGGCACAGCAGGCGGAGATACCAATGATGAGCAGCTCGCTGGAAGCGGGGAAAATAGCGGTAACAATGGGGATCAGGATGCCGAAGGTACCCCAGGAGGTGCCGGAGGCGAAGGCCAGAATACAGGCCACCACGAAAATCACGGCAGGGAGCATAGAGTACAGCGTAGCGGCGGCGCCTTCCATGAGGTCATGGACATAGATGCTGGCGCCCAGAGAGGTGATGGTAGCCTTCAGAGAGACGGCCAGGGTCAGGATCAGGATGGGGGAGATCATGGCGTTGAAGCCCTTGGGAATGCAGGCCATGGCGTCCTTGAAGGTGATGACCCGGCGGGCCACCAGATAGATGACGGTGAAGAGCAGAGCGATGATGCCGCCCCAGGGCAGACCCATGAAGGCGTCGGTATTGCCGAAGGCACCGATGAAGTCTCCGGCGCAGTCGGTTCCGCCCCAGGCATCCACGCCGAAGAAGCCGCCCACGTAGATCATGCCGGTGGTGCACACGGCGATCAGCACCAGAACAGGGAGCAGCAGGTCGATGACCTTGCCCTTGGGGTTCACGGCTTCATCCTCCGCGTTTTCCAGAGCGGAGAGGTCACCGGTCTCCCGGGCCTTGCGCTCATAGGTCCGCATGGGGCCGTAATCAAACTGCATAAAGGACAGGGCAATGATAAAGATGAAGGTCAGCAGGGAGTAGAGGTTGTAGGGAATGGCCTTGATAAAGAGCTGGATGCCGCTGATGCCGGTGTCCAGACCCTCGGCGGTAGAGGAAACGGCGGCGGCCCAGGAGGAGATAGGGGCGATCATGCACACGGGGGCGGCGGTGGCGTCAATGAGGTAGGCCAGCTTGGGACGGGAGATCCGGTGGCTGTCGGTGACGGGCCGCATGACGGTGCCCACGGTGAGGCAGTTGAAATAGTCATCGATGAAGATCAGAATGCCCAGCAGGAAGGTAGCAAGGGAAGCCCCACCTTGGTTTTAATGTTCTGGGAGGCCCAGCGGCCGAAGGCAGCGGAACCGCCGGCGGCATTTACCAGGGCGACGATGATGCCCAGCAGGACAAGGAACAGGAAGATACCGGCGTTGTCTTTGATGGCGGCCACCAGACCGTCGTTGACGATCATGTTTAGCGCGCCGATGGGGGAAAAGCCCTGAGAGAACAGAGCACCTACTGTGACGCCGATGAACAGAGAGCTGTACGCCTCCTTGGTGATGAGGGCCAGGGTGATGGCGATGATGGGGGCACCAGTGCCCAGAAGGTACCGTACATGCTGTTGGCGGGCGCGCCGTCCTCAACAGCCAGAGCGCTGACACACAGCAGCGCGGCGGCGGTCATGACCAGCAGGGCCGTCCGCAGTAAGGGGATGCTTTTTCATGGAGATTCTCCTTTCATTTTTGGGCCGCAGCCCATGCAACCGGAGAATACGCGTGAACTCCATCCTGTCAAAGCGCGTTGTGTTTCAGAACAAAAAATGGAGTCATGACATTCCGCCATGACTCCATTTGAAGGTCTCATTTCACCAAACAGATCCATGACAGCGCCCCGCCCGTTTCCGGGCGACAGTCCGGCGGATGTTTTCCGACGGCCCAGGCACCGACCCGCCAGGCAGCGGTACGGCCCTTCGGCGGCTGACCCTTTCCCCATCCTCTATGCCTGTCTGCCGGATGGTTACTCTTATCAGTCGCGCCTCTATCATGCGTTATCCAGTTGTATCCTACCCTATTATAGGTGAATTTCCGAACTTGTCAACGGTTTCTTCACAAAATGTTTATATTTTGCAAAAAGAACAGGGAACGCCGCGTTTTTGGCGTTCCCTGTTGAAAAGTGCTGTTAGAAATTAGTAGCTGCCCAGGTCGGCGGACTTATCGCCATCGACGCTGATGCCGAACTCGTAGTCATTGCCGGGCAGGATGGCGTTGAGGATCACGCCGCACAGAGCAGCGATGGCCAGACCGGACAGGGTCACAGCCGCACCGCCCACGGTGAAGGTCACGCCGCCCACGGAGCTGAAGCCGAGGCCGCTGACAAACATGACGGCGGCGATGATCAGGTTCCGGGACTTGGTCAGATCCACCTGATTCTCCACGATGTTGCGGACGCCCACGGCGGAGATCATGCCGTACAGCATGAAGCTGACGCCGCCCACGATGGCGGTGGGGATGGAGTTCACCAGTGCATCGAACTTGGGGGAGAAGGAGAGGATGATGGCGTAGACGGCTGCCAGACGGATCACGCGGGGATCGTAGACCTTGGAAAGAGCCAGCACGCCGGTGTTTTCGCCGTAGGTGGTGTTGGCGGGGCCGCCGAACATACCGGCAAAGGCGGTTGCCAGACCGTCGCCCGTCAGGGTGCGGTGCAGGCCGGGGTCGGCGATGAAGTTACGGCCGGTGGTGGAGGAAATGGCGGAGATATCACCGATGTGCTCCATCATGGCAGCGATGGCGATGGGGGCCATCACCAGGACGGCGGACACGTCGAACTTGGCGAGGATGAACTTCTGGAGGCCGATCAGGTGGGCCTCGCCCACGGAGGCGAAGTTCACCAGGGGCTGCATGACACCGTTGGCGTCAGGCAGCTGAGCGCCGCAGGCGGGGCGATGACCGCCACAATGTAGCTGCCTACCACGCCCAGCAGGATGGGGATGATCTTCACCATGCCCTTGCCCCAGATATTGGCTACCACGATGATAGCCATGGCCACCAGGGCCAGCCACCAGCAGGAGGAAGCATTGGTAATGGCGGAGCCGGAGAGGTTCAGGCCGATCATGATGATCATGGGGCCGGTGACGATGGGGGGGAAGTACCGCATGACGGTCTTGGCCCCCAGCACCTTAAAGAGCAGAGCCAGCACTAGATACAGGAGACCGGCAATGACAATGCCGCCCAGAGCGTAGGCCAGCTTCAGTTCCGGGTCCAGCCCGTCATAGGCGGGCATGGAGGCCACGGTGGAGAAGCCGCCCAGATAGGCGAAGGAGGAGCCCAGGAAAGCGGGGACCTTGATCTTGGTGCACACATGGAACAGCAGGGTGCCCAGACCGGCCATCAGCAGGGTAGTCTGGATGCTCAGGGGCAGGCCGTAGCCCTGAACCAGAATGGGTACCAGTACGGTGGCGCCAAACATGGCGAACAGATGCTGCAAGCCTAAAATCAGCATACGGGGGGTGCCTAGGGTGCGGGCGTCGATCACGGCTTCCTGACCGAGGATGGGTTTCTTTTTCTCGTTCATGTTTTTCTCCTCTCGTAACACACAAATCCTCTATCTAAATTATATAAATAGACCAGTTTCCTGTGGCTGTCCGCAAACAGGCATAAAAATACCGGCTCCTATAGCCGGTCAAAAAAGGGAAATGAAAATGACGGGACCGTGGACCCCAAAAATGGAGGAAACAGCGCTTCGCATGCTCGTACTGGACTGCATCATGGTGTTACCTCCTAAGAAATTTATCTGGTTCATTATACAGAAGCCGGTTCCGGATTGCAAGCCGTAATATCTATGATTGGAATAGAAGTTTTCTGTTGAAATTGTCAAAAATCACAGAAGAACAGCATTCGTGATGACCGGTTCCCGTTATTTGAGAGAACTGCTTCAGGCTTGCTGTAGCCCGAGATTGTCGATAAAGTGGTAGATTCTCCGCAACGGTAAGGTAGGGCAGCCGTTAGCGGCTCCGCCGCTTTACGGATGCTGCATACCCCTTTGCGGGTGAAGGGTGTGCGGGGACTGCCCGCCGACGCGTTTCGGAGCGCAACCGCCGCAAGGCGGCTCTTGGCGCGGAGATAACCCAAGAAGGGGAAACAGGCGAAGCGCCGCCAGTGGCGGATGAAGCGAGGGCTGTTTCGAGGAAGGCTCCCGGTTTCCGGGCGTCTTGCGCCCGGAAACCGGTTAGACCGGCAATGTATTTCTTCACCATTGAAATCCTAAGTTTTCAGAACTTTTATGAAGTTCTGAAAACTTGCTCAGCGGGGAGAAAAGACTTTTCGACACGCTGAGACCACGGCTTGCCCGCGGCCCTCTTGTCCGATCAGGTTCGATCAGGTTCCAGACCCACAGTCCGCATCACGTCCTCTACCAATCGGGCGGTGTCGGACTCACCGTCTTGGCTGACCACGATGAGGTCGGCATACCGGGCGTAGAGAACGCAGCGCTCCTCATAGATCTCCCGCAGCGGCGCGATGCCCCGGTCATACAGATCCGCCGGCATCCGCTTTCCAGCTGAGAAAAGGGCGTCTGGAGCCAGATCACTGTGCTGTTTTCCTTTAAGTGGGCCATGGCCTCCGGGTAGAGCACCATGCTGCCACCGGTGGCAATGACGGTGTGGGTCCGATTTAGATCCGTACCTACTTTATTTTCAATTTCGTAAAAGGCCTCCAGCCCGTCCTGCCGCAGGATCTCCGGCAGCGTTTTGCCGGTGGTCTGGACGATGAGATCGTCCGCGTCCACAAAATCGTAACCAAACCTCTCCGCCAGCGCCTTTCCGACGGTGCTTTTCCCTGTGCCGGGCATACCGATCAATACAATATTTTTTTCATAGGCAGAGCCTCCGTGGTAAAAGTATTTTTATCATACGCGATACACGGACAAATGTACATAGCAAAAATACACAAAAATTCGACAAAGAAAAGATCGACCTTTCATGACAGGGCGGACAAGACGCACCCGAAAATCACGGTCGAAATCTGTTAAATATGTGCATTGTCAAACGGTGGGCCATTCGGTACAATGTCTAAAAATGGTAATACCTATTTTGACCGCTCCGTAATCGAACCGGGCGGCGAAGCGGAAGGGAGGACCGAAATGAGTCAGAACCCAAGACAGTCCAAGAGTATCCGGGCGCAGTTGCTTACCCCGCTATGCAGGTGGGAGAGTACGCCCATTGTGACCGGTTGCCCCGGGAAAGCGTATTGTCGGAAATGCTGGGCATCAGCCGCACACAGCTGCGGGATATTCTGGCCTCTCTTTGGACCGGGAGGGCTTTATTACCCGGCGTCATGGAGTTGGCACCATTATCAACCGTCATGTGCTTAGGCGCACCGGCCAGAATGGACATTGAAGTGGAGTTTCTGGATATGATCCGCCAGAGCGGACACACTCCCGGCGTGGCCTTTGTCCGGGCTGCCGATGACAAGGCGGATAGTAAGGTGGCCGCCCAGTTGGGCATCCCCACCGGAACGCCGACGCCAACGAGCTGCTGGACGCCAACAAGCGCTATGTGGTGGGCGCCGGCATCAACACCCGCGACTACGCTGAGCGCGTGCCCGCTCTGGTGGAGGCCGGTGTGGACGTGCTGTGCATCGACTCTTCCGAGGGCTACTCGGAATGGCAGGCCCGCACCATCGGCTGGATCCGGGAGCATTACGGCGACAGTGTAAAGGTGGGTGCCGGCAACGTGGTGGACCGCGAGGGCTTCCGCTTCCTGGCTGAGGCCGGTGCAGACTTCGTGAAAGTCGGCATCGGCGGCGGCTCCATCTGCATCACCC
>VOFC01005788.1_pt1 | contig 48051 bp, 75 predicted proteins | sample 5384161 | NCBI WGS metagenome assembly VOFC01 (sample SAMN12384722, study PRJNA508395) | human gut metagenome | isolation source: healthy gut B | host: Homo sapiens | reverse complement strand
ACAACAGATGCGGCAATTTCAAAAGTTATGTTGCAGGAAGCATTGAGCAGTATGTAACAGGATACCTACAATATGATTTCTGTAGATGGAGATACTTCCACCAACGACACCTGCCTGTTACTGGCAAATGGCCTGGCAGGCAATGAAAAATCAAAGAGAAGAATGAAGATTACGAAACATTCTGTGAGGCACTTTATTATGTCAATGAAGCACTGGCTAAGATGATGGCAGGAGATGGCGAAGGCGCAACTGCTTTATTTGAAGTAAAAGATCATCGGTGCGGCATCCAAAGAAGATGCGGTTATCTTTTAAGCAAATCCGTATTAACATCAAGTCTCACCAAGGCTGCAATTTTGGACATGACGCAAACTGGGGACGAATCCTCTGTGCAATGGGTTATTCCGGCGTGGAATTTTGATCCGGAAAAGGTTGATTTATTCTTTGAAAGTGCAGCCGGCAAAAATGATGATTATCAAAAGATGGTGTTGCCGTAGATTATTCTGAGGAAGAGGCAACCAAGATTTTATCTGAAAAAGAAGTAACAGCCATTGCTGATGTGAAGATGGGTGAAGCATCCGCAACAGCATGGGGCTGTGATTTGACCTATGATTATATTAAAATAAATGCGTTCTTAAAAAGATTCGTTAAAACATACTTTTTAAGAAAAGGAAAGAGGATTGGACAGATGGAAGAAAACAGTATGCAGGAAATATTGAAAAAAGCGGAGGTGCTGATCGAGGCACTTCCATATATCCAGCGCTTTAACCGTAAGATCATCGTTGTCAAATACGGCGGAAGTGCCATGGTGGACGAGGAATTAAAGCAGCACGTCATTCAGGATGTCACTTTTTAAAGCTTGTAGGTTTCAAGCCGATCATCGTGCGGAGGCGGCAAAGAGATCAGCAGATGGGTAGAGAAAGCCGGCATGGAACCGGAGTTTGTCAACGGGCTGCGCAAGACGGACGAGGCAACGATGGAAATTGCGGAGATGGTATTAAATAAAGTGAATAAATCTCTTGGTAAAACTGGTGCAGGAGCTGGGTGTAAATGCTGTCGGCATCAGCGGAAAAGACGGCGGAATGTTAAAAGTGGAGAAAAAAATATTCCAACGGAGAGGACATTGGTTACGTAGGAGAGATCACAAGAAGTCAATCCGCAGATCTTATATGATCTGTTGGAAAAAGATTTTCTTCCGATCGTCTGCCCAATCGGCATGGATGAAAACTATGACAGCCTACAACATCAATGCAGACGATGCAGCCTGTGCGATTGCGAGAGCAGTCCACGCAGAAAAATTAGCTTTCTTAACTGATATTGAGGGTGTATACAAAGATCCGAAAGATCCGTCCACACTGATCTCGGAACTGCCGATCTCAGAGGCGAAAAAACTGATCGAAGACGGATACATCGGCGGCGGAATGCTTCCGAAACTAAACAACTGTATTGATGCGATCGAAAACGGAGTTTCCAGAGTGCATATTTTAGATGGACGTATCGCACACTGCCTGCTGTTGGAGATCTTTACAAACAGAGGAATCGGAACTGCAATCTTAGGGGATAAGGAGACAAAGTATTATCATGAATAAACAGGAATTACATTGATGGAGCAGAGAGTGCGCTCCTTCATACATATAATCGTTTCCCACTGGTCATTGATCATGGAGATGGTGTGTACCTTTATGATACAGACGGAAAAGAGTATCTGGATTTTGCAGCGGGAATCGCTGTGCAGGCATTTGGCTACAACAACAAAGAGTATAACGACGCACTGAAAGCGCAGATCGATAAAGTGATGCACACATCCAATCTGTACTATAATGTTCCAATCATGAATGCGGCAAAACGGGTATTAAAAGCAAGCCGGATGAATCGTGTTTTCTTTACCAACAGCGGTACAGAGGCGATCGAGGGAGCGATCAAGCGGCAGCGAAGAAATATGCTTACACCAGAGACGGACATGCAGGACATGAGATCATCGCAATGAACCATTCTTTTCATGGAAGAAGTATCGGAGCATTGTCTGTGACAGGCAATAAACATTATCAGAGAACCGTTTGAACCACTGCTTCCCGTGGAGTAAAATTTGCAGATTTTAATGATCTTGACAGCGTAAAAAAGCTTTGATTAATGACAAAAAAACCTGTGCTATTATTTTTGAGACAGTACAAGGTGAGGGTGGAATTTACCCTGCAACAGAAGCATTTATGAAAGGGTTTCAGCACTTTGCAAAGAGAAAGATATTCTTTTAATTTTAGATGAGATCCAGTGCGGTATGGGAAGAACCGGAGAAATGTTCGCATGGCAGCATTATGGTGTGAAGCCGGATATTATGACGAGTGCCAAGGCACTTGGCTGTGGTGTCCCGGTAGGAGCTTTTGCCATGACAGAACGTGTGGCAGAGAAATCCTTGGCACCGGGTGACCATGGAACCACATATGGAGGTAATCCGTTTGTCGGAGCAGCGGTCAGTAAGGTAATGGACTTATTTGAAGAATTAAAGCTTACAGACCATGTAAAAGAAATCGCAGTTTATCTGGAAAAAAACTGGATAAGCTGGTAGAAGAATATGATTTTATTACAGCCCGCCGTGGTATGGGACTGATGCAGGGTCTTGTAAGCAAAAACCAGTTGGAGCCATCGCAGCAGAAGCATTAAAAGAAGGTTTAATTATTATAACAGCCGGCGCAGATGTAATCCGTATGGTGCCACCACTTGTGATTGAAAAAGAACATGTGGATGAAATGATAACGAAACTGAAAAACGTACTGGATCGTATGTAGGCAGGGTATATGAAAAAGAAAACAAAGGAAATCATAGAAACAACAACGCTGGCAGTGGGAGTTATCCTGCTGTCAGCGGCTGCTTTTTACAGCAGCAAAGAAACATGGAAAACAGAGTTAAAAACAGACAGAAAAGAGCAGATAACATCTGAGCAGGAAACAAAAGAAGCATATGAAGCAGCACAAAAGGAACTATCCTTTTGGTACAGTGATGCAGACTGCAGGAATTATTTTGAACAGTGTGCAGTGGATTATTATGCCAAAACCGGTATCGCAGTGGGAATCCGTTATGTAGATGAGGAATCTTATCTTGAGCAGATTTATGATGCAACGATGACGGAAGAAGACTATCCGGATTTGTATCTTGCCTGGAATGATGCAAAAGATAAGGCGTATTTATATGGTGGAGAAAAATATAATGATGAATTAACTTTCTTTAAAAACCTTTCAGAAACTGTGGGAATTGATACGGATGAAATTGACAGAAATCAGGTGGTGGAGAATTTTAATCAGGGAGCATCTTTGTGTGCAATCATTGATTCTGATGATTTAAATAAGATGACAGCAGAAAATTATGGCGTTTGCGGGCTGCCGATGTTAGACGATACCACACCGATGCAGGGGGTTGCCAGAACGGGGATTCTTTTGGTAAATGAATTTTCGGGGGAAAAAGATATGGCGGCTGATTTTGCTGCTTTTATAGAAAAAGAAGAAGTGGATGCCCTACATGCAATGACTGGTCATATTTCTACAGATGAAGGTGCCAGCCGGGATGAAGCAGAACAGGCAGCTTTTATGCAGTATCAGAACAGCCAGCTGGTACCGGATGCTGCAAATGCAGGTGAGTTCTGGTCAGAATTTACAAGGCAGATGAAGGCACTGTGGAATGGTGGAAGCCTGCCACAGGAATAATTTGAAAATACTACTTGTATAAAGGGCAAATTTTCGTTAAAATAGAAAACAGTAAGCATTAGGGGACTTTCTTGCATAACAGAATTTATGTAAGGGAGTGATACGGATGAAAAAAGTCGGGTTATTAGCTCTGGCTTTATATTGTGGGATTATATATACGGCATGTGGAAAAGAAGATACCGTATATTTTGAGCCGGATACGCAAATGGAGAGTGAAGAGGTTACAGAAGCTGTCTTATGCCCGCCGGCTTCTTGTTATGTATATGTCTGCGGTGAGGTAGTGCACCCGGGGGTATATGAAGTGGCAGAAGGAGCCAGGGTCTGCGATGTATTAGAACTGGCAGGAGGCTTAAAGGATGCTGCAGCAAAAGAGGCACTCAATCAGGCAGAACCGGTTGTTGACGGACAGATGATAAAGGTGCCGGATCAGGAAACTTACCTTTTGCAGCAGACAGGGAGTGCTGATTCGGCAGCAGAGCCGGAGGATGGCAGAATTAATCTGAATACTGCATCAAAGGAACAGCTTATGACACTTTCCGGAATTGGAGAATCAAAAGCTGAGACAATTATTTCTTACCGGGAAAAAAATGGCGCATTTCAGACTATTGAAGATTTAATGAATATTCCCGGAATTAAAAATGGCGTTTTTGAAAAAATAAAAGATAATATAAGGGTTAACTGAGGTGTAAAATGGCAAAAAAAGTTCTGGTTGTGGACGACGAAAAATTAATAGTGAAAGGAATCCGTTTTTCATTGGAACAGGATGGAATGGAAGTAACCTGTGCGTATGATGGTGAAGAGGCACTGCGTCTGGCACAGGAGAATAAGTTTGATATGATTTTATTGGATATCATGCTTCCGAAGATGGATGGATTTGAAGTGTGTCAGGCAATCCGGGAGTTTTCTAATATGCCAATCGTCATGCTGACAGCAAAAGGCGATGATATGGATAAAATCTTAGGACTGGAATATGGTGCAGATGATTATATCACCAAGCCGTTTAATATTCTTGAGGTGAAAGCCAGAATCAAAGCAATTATGCGAAGAACTGCTGCCAGTGAACCGAAGGAAGAAAATTCCAAAGTGATAGAGAGCGGCGATTTAAAATTAGACTGTGAGAGCCGCAGACTGTTTGTCCAGGGAAGAGAGATTAATCTGACAGCCAAGGAATTTGACTTGTTAGAGCTTCTTGTTATGAATCCGAATAAGGTATACAGCCGTGAGAATCTGCTGAATCTGGTATGGGGTTATGAATATCCGGGCGATGTCAGAACGGTGGATGTTCATGTACGTAGACTGCGTGAGAAGATTGAACCGAATCCGAGTGAGCCAAAATATGTGCATACGAAATGGGGTGTAGGTTATTTCTATCAGAAATAACAGCGATAAGCAGAGGATGAAGGTACAGACTTATGAATAGAAAAAAAGGTATTCGTAATTTTTTGAAAAGCATGAAATTCCGGCTGATTTGTCTTTTTATGCTGATCGGTATTTTGACCGGAATTTTAATCCGGACCGGGATTTTAACTGCTTATGAGAAACATGCAGTTTCTAACCGGAGTGTAGATGTAATTGGTCAGGCAAAGATTCTTGCAAACCAGATGGTATCCACAGATTATATCAATGGAGCGGAGTCGGAAAGCATCACTTCACAGTTGCAGCAGATGTCACGTATTTATGATGGAAGAATTCTTCTGATAGATTCTTCTTTTCATATTATAAAAGATACTTATGATCTGGATACCGATAAAACAATTATTTCAGAAGAAGTCATGAGAGTTATTCCGGCGGGAGATTCTAAAAAATATGACGCGGAAAACCGCTATATTGAACTGACCGTTCCATTGACTACAGATAACAGACCGGGGCAACAGAGTTTTAGGTGTTATGTTATCAGTGTGTCGACGGACAGCATTCCTGCCAATATGGAGTATCTGGCGAGAAACGCCTATTAGATCCAGATTTTCAGGGCAGTTTTACTGTTTGCAGTCAGCAGTTTTTATCCGTTCGTCTGATCTTAAATCCAGTTGAAAAGCCTTTCCATAAGATGTCAAAGTCTATCGATGAGATCAAAACCGGATATGGGGAAGATGCGCTGTCTGTGAATGATTACAATTCGGAAACAATTGAAATCTGTAAAAAGTTTAATGAGATGTTAGGCAGAATGAAAGTGCTGGATGATTCCAGACAGGAATTTGTATCCAATGTGTCTCATGAGTTAAAAACACCGCTGACATCCATGAAAGTTCTGGCAGATTCTCTTAATGGACAGGAAGATGCGCCAATCGAACTTTACAAAGAGTTTATGGGCGATATCGGAAATGAGATCGACCGTGAGACGAAGATCATCAACGACCTTCTATCTCTGGTGAAAATGGATAAATCCGCGGCAGACTTAAATGTTACCAATATAACATCAATGAGCTGCTGGAGCAGATTTTAAAGAGATTAAATACCGATCGCAGAGAAAAACAGAATGTGGAACTTGTGTTAGAAAGCTTCCGCCCGGTGTCCGCGGATGTGGATGAAGTGAAGATCACACTTTGCATTTACGAATCTGATCGAGAATGCAATCAAGTATAATAAAAGACCGGGGGATGGGTGCATGTCACATTGAATGCAGATCACCAGTATTTTTATCTGAAAGTTGAGGATTCGGGTATCGGTATCCCGGAGGATTCCTTAGAGCATATTTATGAGCGTTTTACCGCGTGGACAAGTCCCATTCGAGAGAGATCGGTGGAACAGGTCTTGGACTTGCAATCACCCGCAATGCAGTGCTGATGCACCGCGGTGCGATCAAAGTGTTCAGTACAGAGGGAGAGGGAACGATTTTCAATGTCCGTATTCCTTTGAATTACATCGCGTAGTGCGATATGTGACAGCAGATTTTTGGTAATGGAGTAAAAAAGTAATGAGAAAAAAAATAGTCTTTCTTCTGGCATTTCTGTGCATGCTTTTACTGGCGGGGTGCTCGAATGGAAAAGAGACAAGTAAATACAACATCGAATATCTGAATAAAGATAAAACCGGGATTGTAGCGGTGCCTTATGATGCGTCCGCAACAACGAAAGATGCATTGATCGAAGAATTTTTTGCCGCCTTAAGTTCAGATCCGGATAATGTGGAATACCGTAAACCGATTCCAAATGATGTGGAGATCACAAAGTATTCGCTGGACGGAGCACTTCTCACCATTTATTTTGATGTAGATTATCTGAATATGAAGGAAGTGGAAGAAGTTTTGTGCAGGGCAGCAGTGGTTGCACGATGACGCAGATTTCCGGGATCGACTGTGTGTCTTTTTATGTGGATGAAAAGCCTCTGACGGATGTGAACGGTAAAATGGTCGGAACGATGTATGCAGAAAGCTTTGTGGAGAATCCCGGAGAACAGATCAATACGATCCAGAATACGAATCTGACACTTTATTTTTCCAATCAGGCGGGAGACGGACTTGTGAAAGAGACAAGACGGGTTCACTATAGCAGTAATATCTCATTGGAAAAAACTGATCATGGAGCAGCTTCTCGAAGGGCCAGAATCGAAGAATGGCAGGTCCGCAATTCCTTCGGAAACCAAATTAATGAGCGTATCGCTTGTGGATGGGGTATGCTATGTCAGCTTTGATGAGAACTTTAAGAATCAGGATTATTCAGTGAATGAAGCCATTGTGATTTATTCTATTGTGGATTCATTGTCAGAGTTATCCTCCATCAGTAAAGTGCAGATTTCCGTGAATGGCGATACAAGCGGTGTATATCGGGACAGTTTTAAACTTGCAGATATGTATGACAGGAATCTGGATTATATCGCCAAAACAACGGAATCGGATACAGAGGTTGTGGAGGAGACAGAAACGGAGGAACAGTAATTATTGTTTAAACGGCCATTATGTGAAATGGCATCTGGATTGATTCTTGGAATTTTGTTTATGAGGTATCAAAAATGGTATCTGGCAGCAGTTGCTGCCGGAATACTGTTTGGAATTGTATGGAATTTATGGCACAATACGATCCGTAACTGTAGTGAGAAAGACAGTATGGCAAATGCCAGAGCGTGGATATACCCAGCCTTTCGTGTGGGATGTTTCCTTATATTCTTTTTGGCAGGGGCATTTCATTATGCACAGAATGAATCATTTCGTGACGCATACATGATGAAACTACAGGATGGAATGAATGTGACTGTGCAGGGAAAACTTTGCAGCAAACAGTTAAAAAACGGACAATATTCCTATTGTTTAGATCATTGTTATCTATCGGTCGGGCAGGAGATCCTGCCATGTAACCAAATTCTTTTTTATCAGACTTCCGATGATGATTCCATCGGGCAAACCCTTATTGTAACAGAACGGTTGAATTGTGGAAAAGTGCATCCAATGATGGTAATTTTGACGCAAAAGTATTTTATGAATCCAAAAAGATCGATTTTCAATTGAAGGAAGCTGTTGTGAAAAATGTTTACGGAGCAGAGGATGGATTCGGGGAGAAAATTTACAGGCTGCGCCGGAAGATAAGCGGTGTATACGAAAGCTGTATGAGCACATCAGATGCTGGTGTGCTTTCCACGATGACGCTCGGAGAGAAAAATCTTCTGGACGCAGAGGTGAAGCAGATGTATCAGAAAGCAGGAATTTCCCATGTGCTGGCGATTTCCGGACTGCATATTTCTGTGATTGGGATGGGACTTTATAAATTGCTTCGGAAAATAAAATGCTCCTTTTTGACTTCCGGTGTTATTGCAGGCACGGTCATCGGCGGCTATGGGATGATGTCTGGACTTGGGACATCGACCATACGCGCGGTGCTCATGTTTTCGTTTTATTGTTCGGACAGTGGATTGGAAGGAGCTATGATACGCTGTCTGCTCTGGGACTGTCCGCCATTGTGATTTTTTATTGGACAACCCTTATCTGCTCTGGTATGCAGGATTTTTGCTGTCATTTGCAGCGGTGCTTGGAATTGTGGCTGTGGGACAGACACTGATCAAAATAAAAAAGCCGTTCTTTACTTTTTCGGAGAACTTTCTGGTGAGTTTTGCAATTCAGCTTGCAACGGTGCCGCTTACGGCTTATTTCTTTTACGAGGTGTCGGTCTGGTCAATGCTTATCAATTTTTTTGTACTGCCAATCATTGGGATACTGCTTTTCCTGGGGCTTCTTGGCGGAGGGATTGGTTTATTGTCTGTCCGCGTGGCAGGGGTTCTTTTTGTGCCATGTCATTGGATTTTACTGTTTTATGAAAAAAGTGTGTAGATTCAGTGCAAGATTACCGGGGGCTGCCTGGATCACAGGGCAGCCGGACTGGCGGAAACTGTTGCTTTTTTATCTGATATTGGGAGCCGTGCTTTTCGCAATGAAAAAGATGAAGCGACGGCGTGGATTTGTTTTCATAGGCTGTTTTATGCTGCTTGCAGTATTGCATAACCCGGTGAAGGGATTTGAGCTAGATGTGCTGGATGTGGGGCAGGGAGATGGGATTTATCTTCACACGAAAGAGGGGACAAATTTCTTTTTTGACGGCGGCAGTACGGATGTGAGTAAAGTTGGAACATACCGGATGCTTCCGTTCCTGAAAGCAAAGGGTGTGAAAAAAATAGATTACTGGATCGTTTCACACACAGACGCAGACCATATTTCAGGGTTAAAGGAGATCTTGCAGGCAGAGTATGAGATCAATCATATTGTGTTTTCGAAATATGTATTAAATGACGAAGCCTATCAGGAACTTTTGGCACTGGCGAAAACGTATGGAACAGAAATTTTAAAATGGACTGCGGTGATACACTCACCGATGGTGAAGCGGGACTGCGCTGCATTTTCCCGGACAAAACTTATAAAAGTGATGATAAGAATGCACTGTCCCTTGTGCTGCGCTATGAGGATCAGGAGTTTTCCGGTATTTTTACCGGGGACATCAGCAGCGCAGAAGAGCAGTATCTTGTGGAACACAAAAAGGCTGGCAGCGTCACATTTTACAAGGCGGCGCATCACGGCTCAAGATATTCCAACAGTCGGGATTTCCTAATGGCACTCTCACCGGAGATCACAACCATTTCCTGTGGGGAAAACAACCGCTATGGGCATCCGGGTGAGGAGGCACTCTGCAATATAAAGGAGAGTGGAAGTGCAGTCTATGAGACAATGGAGTGTGGACGTATCCGCATCCGCATGGAAAATGGAGAACCCGTGGTGGAAAAATTCCTTGAAGGAAGATGAATTGTTCTATATAATGGGGAAAAGAGTTTATAGACAATTGCGAAACTCATGAAAGTGTAGATTGAATTGTGAAAATTGACAAAAGACATGAAAGACATTGGGAAACCGCCGGTACTTAGAAGGCTGGTACAACGATAAGTTGTGCCTGGCTTCTTAGTACCGCTGCGAGCGACACGTAGCGAGAGCGTGTCTTGAATGTTTTTGTTAATTTCGAACAATTTAAAGAAGATTATGATGAGTTTTGCAATTATCTGGAAAAGAGTATAAATGCAAAGGGAGGAAAACATATGTTAGTATGTGACTATATGGTAGAACAAATTGATGGTGACTATGCACATTTAAGAAGGGTAGACGAGCCGGACGGCGAGCTGAAACTGGTGGCAAGAGCGCTGCTCCCAATGGAGATCACAGAGGAAGCAGATTACATTATGAACTGATGCAGTACACTTTGATTGGATAACAGGCGAAAATGAAAACGATTGATGAAGATATTAAGAGTGGACAATTTAAAAAGATATATCTGCTCTACGGCGACGAGGCGTACCTGAAAAACAGTACAAAGACAAGCTGAAAAAGCGTTGGTGCAGGGATGATACGATGAATTTTACTGCTTATGAGGGAAAAGACACAAATCCGAAAGAGGTGATCGACCTGTCGGAAACCCTTTCCTTTTTTTGCCGACCGGAGAGTGATCCTGATTGAAAACAGCGGCTTTTAAGGGCAGTTGTGAGGGGAGTTGGCAGAGTATATGCCGCAGGTTCCGGATACGACACTGTTTCTTTTTGTGGAAGAGGAAGTGGATAAGCGCTCAAAACTTTATAAGGCAGTGAAAAACGCCGGAAAGATCGTGGAGTTTACGACGCAGACGGAGGAACTTCTGACACGCTGGATCCTGACACGCTTGAAAAAAGAGGGTAAGAGTATCACAGGTTCTGTCATGCAGCTTTTTTTGAGCAAGACCGGAACGGATATGGGCAATATTGATCGGGAACTGGAAAAATTGATCTGTTACTGTATGGATAAGGATGTCATCGAGGCGAAGGACGTGGAGGCAGTGACGACAGAGCAGACCACAAATAAAATTTTTGATATGGTCAATGCGATCGCGGAGCATAATCAGAAGAAAGCGCTGGACCTGTATTATGACCTGCTGACATTAAAAGAGCCGTCCATGCGGATTATGTATCTGATCTCCAGACAGTTTCAGATCCTGTTGAATGTCAAGATATGTCGCAAAAGGGATTTGATAATAATACGATGGCACAGAAAGCAGGAATTCCGCCGTTTGCAGTGCGAAGAAATGTGACGCAGGCAAAAGGATTTACGATGCAGCAGTTAAAGCAGGCAATCCGGGATGGTGTGGATTTTGAGGAAGCGGTAAAGACCGGCCGAATGAATGACCAGATGGCAGTGGAACTCTTTTAATGAAATACAGAAACAATAGAATGCACGCTTTGAGTGCATTCTATTATAAAAAAAACACCAGTATGACGGTACTGGTGATTTTTGAATTCGCGAATTTTAATTTATCTTCTATTAAGCCATTGCGTTAACAAGCTTTGTTAAACGGGAAACTTTTCTAGCAGAATTGTTTTTGTGATAAACACCTTTAGAAGCAGCGCTCTCGATAGTAGAAATTGCAACTGTTAATGCAGCTTTTGCAGCTTCCTTATCGTTTGCAGCAACAGCAGCCTCAACTTTCTTGGTTACTGTTTTCACTTCAGATCTGATAGATTTGTTTCTAGCAGCTCTTGTCTCTGCTACTAAAATTCTCTTCTTTGCAGATTTGATGTTAGCCAATCTGTACACCTCCAATTTTTTTATGATTGTAATTGTTCATGATTGTTACATTAAAGCCGGACACGGACAGTTCAATGTAAACATACTAGAGTAGTATAGGATATTTCTATCATGCTGTCAATATATAAAATGACATTTTTTGCAAATTTTTTTGAAATATTTTAGAAAAGCTTTTTCTGAATTTCAGGTTCATCTGAATGTGAATGCAGATCCGCTAAAAGCTGCGGATAAATTTCGGGGAAAGGACATACTAAGTAAAATGAGCGGGAACTCATGAAAGTACAGATTGGACAATTGAAAGAAGAGACAATTGCTTATAATCAAAAGAAGTGTAGAAGGAGTTCTGCAATTATCTATATCCATAGAATCAGAAAGAGGAGAAGCGCATATGTACCAGATCAGAACAGACCTTGCATTAGAGACGCAGGAAAAAATGCAGGAAGATAAAGTGGAACTGAAAGGTGTCCGTTTTTCGGAGGAGCATGTCAGTAAAAATCTGACCATCAGCACAGTGGTGATCGAGACGGAGAATGGTGCAAAAGCCATGGAGAAACCCAAAGGTACTTATATCACGATCGAGGCATCGAATATGGATGAGGAGGACGAAGATTATCACAGAGAGATCTCGGAACAGCTTGCCAAAGTGTTAAAGCAGTTGATCAGCGTAAAAAAGAGGATGTCTCCGTACTGATCGTCGGCTTGGAAACCGGGCAGTAACGCCGGATGCGCTTGGACCAAGAGTGGTGGATAATCTCTACATTACGAGACATATTATCAATGAATACGGAAAATATGCGTTTGGAAAAGAGCATGTCAATCGCGTGAGCAGTATTGTTCCGGGTGTAATGGCACAGACAGGCATGGAATCTATGGAGATCGTGAATGGAATTGTGAAGGAGACAAAACCGGATGTTGTGATCGCAATTGATGCGCTTGCAGCAAGAAATACCAAGCGTCTCAACCGGACCATTCAGGTGACGGACACCGGGATCAATCCGGAAGCGGTGTCGGCAATCACAGACACGGATTAAATGAGAAAAGTATTGGTGTTCCGGTCATTGCAATCAGGGGTTCCAACGGTCGTGGACGCTGCCACGATAGTAAATGATACGATGTTTAATCTGATCACGGCGATGAATCAGAGCAGCGAACTTAAGACGCTTTGGCAACACTCTTGGAGAACTCAATGAGACAGAGAAATATGAATTGATCCGGGAGCTGTTGTCTCCGAATCTGAACACCATGTTTGTGACACCAAAAGATATTGATGAATCTGTCAAAAGATTAAGTTTTACCATATCAGAGGGGTTAAATATCGCTTTGATCGATCACAACATTTTTGCATAATGAATGGAAACTGGCATAAGTTGTATTATGTATTTTCATGGTTATAGAAGTTATCAGAAAAAAAGGATTAAAAAATAAATATGGAAAATATCTGATGGGAATGCTGGTAGTTACAGCACTTGTAACATTTTTTGTACAGCGGCAGGAGCTTTGGAGTATCGGGAAAAAAGCAGCAGTAAAAATGGCAGGGACGGCAGTGGTGGATGTGCTGGCACCGGGACTTCACTATGAAGAGAAGGAAAACGGTAACCATTTTCTTGCCAAAGTGGAGAAAATATTATTTCCAATTGCAGATTATACGGTTCAGATACAATCTTACGAAACGGATGCAGAGAGCACGCTTTCCTATGAGATGATCCTTGCGATGGAAGCATTGGACGAGAACTACGTGGATGAAGACGGACAGAGTTGTGATGCAAAATAATGGTGGTACAGACAGTCCACAGCCGGCTGACGGCACACAGAACGCTGGATAATCCAGGCAGCAGACGGTGCACAGAACGCCGATAATTCGCAGGCAGACGGTGCACAGAGCACCGACAATTCACAGGCAGCTGCAAATGCACAGAACCCGGACACCTCGCAGGAAACATCCAACTCCGCAGAGCAGACATCTCTCACAGTTGCACCGCCCATAGCAGCAACACAGAAAGCAGTCGAATATTCTCTGGATAAATTAAATGATTTTGATTATCTTGTGCAGAATTTTTATCAGGTGGACAGTACTACAACTGTAAAAAGTGATCAGTTAAATGTGGCAGCACTCACTGGAAAAAACATGAAAATCGCGCACATGATGCGGGCACCCGCAAATCTTAATTTATCATACCCATTCGCTGGAAGGGTATGCGGATTCTATTCCGGGAGACCGACTCACCGTTGTGGGTGTCGGGGATTATCTGACAGAATTGCTGACGCAGCAATATGGATACAATGTCATACACGACACCGGGGAATATGATACCATCCGTGATAAGGCGTATTCCAAAGCAGCACCGGCATTAGAGCAGATACTGGCAGACAACCCGGGCATTGACGTGGTCATCGATCTTCACCGGGATGGCGTGGGGGAGAACACAAGGCTTGTCACGAATGTGAATGGAACGGACATGGCAAAAGTAATGTTTTTTAACGGATTGAGCAGAACGACCAAACTGGGGGATATCGCCTATCTGTACAATCCATACATAGCGGATAATCTGGCATTCTCGTTTCAGATGCAGCTTGCCGCCGCAGAATATTATCCGAGGATACACAAGAAAAATCTACCTCAAAGGATACCGTTTCAACATGCATTACTGTCCGAAAACACTGCTCGTCGAGGTCGGGGCGCAGACTAACACCGTGCAGGAGGCAAAAACGCCATGGTTCCGCTCGCAGACATCCTGAACAAAGTACTTTCCGAATAACTGAAAGCATTGTCCCGGCTGTCCGGTCTGGCAGTCTGCCGGGTTATATTAATTGTGTATGCATGGAAAGGAAGCGGGGCGCAGAATGAAACTTTCGTGAAAAATTGCGTAAATTTATCAATGTTTCTTTTTTGACTGCTGGTTTATGTACATTCATCAATGAACAGTCCGCGCAATATGTCCGTTTCAGACACACACTCGTTAGCTTTCTCTAGTGTGCGTAAATGCCAGAATCAGCATCGTTTATTGCAGGGCAAAAAATCAAAAAGGAAAACCGGGTGATTTTTGCCCTGCTTCTCTGCTGATCTTCTGGCATGTAACGCACACACAAAAACCTAAGACGAGTGTATGTCATGAAACGGACATATTGTGCAGGACGGTCCATTGCTGAATGAATATAAACAATGAGAGCAGTCAAAAGGAAACATTGATAAATAAGCAATTTGAACAAGATTCATTCTGCGCCCGCTTCCTTTCCGTCACCTCAGTTATGAAAACCCGGCAGACTGCCAGACCGGACAGCCGGGGCTGCGCTTCCACCCATCCGGAAATTACAGATTCAGGTGGTATTTCTGCATCCAGTAGTTGATCTGGATGAAGTAGGCCAGAAGCTGTGGACCAGCCATGAGCTGTCCAAACCACGGCTTTCCGTATTCGGTCGGTGCCTCTAGGAAGGTTTCGAGTTTTTTTGTGTCGATGAAGGTCTTGACCGGTGCATCCGGCTGGTCAAGGATGTGCTGCATTTCTGCAATCAGAAGTTTCTCATAGCCGGGATGATAGGTTTTCGGGTAAGGGCTCTTTTTTCCGGTGCAAAAAGCTCCTCTGGGAGCAGGTCTTTACATGCGTCACGGAGCAGTGCTTTCTCGACACCGTTCTGGTATTTCATTTCCCACGGAACATTAAACACATACTCGATGATGCGGTGGTCGGCAAATGGAACACGGGCTTCCAGACCGGAGTACATGCTGGTGCGGTCCATGCGGTCGAGGAGCGTCTGCATGAACCACTTGATATTCAGATAAGCGATATTATAGCGTTTCCGCTCGGTTTCCGTCTCGTCTGAAAGGTGTGGTGCCTGGTTTAAAGAAGTCTGGTAACGGTCGTGGGAGTAGGCGGCCAGATCGAGATCTTTTATGAAGGAGTCTTTAAGAAACAGCGTTCGCACAGACATATCCGCGGACCACGGAAAGCCATCTCTGGATAAAAGATCTTCCCGGTAAAACCACGGATATCCGCCGAAAATCTCATCGGCACATTCACCGGTCAGTGCGACCTTATTGTGTTTTTTACAAGGGAACAGAAGTAGAGCAGTGAGGAGTCCACGTCTGTCATACCCGGAAAATCCTTTTGCGTCGACAGCATCTCTGAGTGCGGAAAAAGAGCGTGTTTTCATCGCATTCCAGATAGGTGTGGTTTGTGTGATAGTGATCTAACATGATCCTGACATAAGGAAGATCACGCTCCGGTTGAAAGGCGTTGGATTTAAAATAAATGTCATTGTCCTTAAAATCAAAGGAAAAAGTATTTAAGGTTTCACCGTGTTTTTCCATGTAACGGCAGGCAATCGCGGTGACAATGCTTGAGTCAATGCCGCCGGACAAAAACGTGCACACCGGAACATCGGATACCATCTGTCTGGTCACGGAATCGCGCAGAAGAAAAGAGACAGTTTCCACTGTCTGTTCATAGGAATCGGTATGCGGGGCGCGGAACAGATCCCAGTAAGTGTGATCGGACATCGTATTTTCAGAAAAAATGAGATAATGTCCGGGAAGCACTTCGTTTACATCATCAAAAATTCCATTTCCCATGGTCCTGGCAGGTCCGATCGCGAGAACTTCGCGCATGCCATCCATAGAAACCCTCGGAGTGAATCCCGGAAAACAAAAAAGTGCCTTTGGCTCAGAGGCAAACAGGAGCTGTCCGGATACAAACGAGTAAAAAAGCGGTTTGATTCCTACGCGGTCACGGTATAAGAGAAGTTGTTTTTTGTTGTCATCCCAGATGGCAAAGGCAAAAATTCCATTCAGTTTCCGGACAAAACTGGCGCCGTACTGCATATAGGCATAAAGAATGACTTCGGTGTCCGTAGTCGTCGAAAATTCATAGCCGGACTGCCGCAGGTCACGGGCGAGTTCCCCGGTGTTATATAATTCGCCATTGTATACGATCGCATATTCCTTTCCGTTCTTTTGGCGTATGATCGGCTGTTTCCGGTGACAATGTCGCGGATGCTTAAACGCGCATGGGATAGACCGGCCATATCTGACAGATAGATCCCGGATTCATCATTTCCACGGTGCGCAAGATATTCGTGCATGGAAACCAGCACAGATGCCCATTTTTCTTTCTGTTGTTGATAATTTCCTTCTGCGTTATAAAAACCTGCAATTCCACACATATATTTTTTCCTTACATTCTGATCGCATTCTATTTTGGTTTAGTTTATGCTAAGGGGATGGATTCATGCATAGAATAGAGAAAAAAAACGGAAAAGAGCATGAAGGAAAACTGTGGAAAGATAGAAAATATACTAAATCTGGCATTGGATGCCACGCGGGAGGAGCGGGAAAAGTCCTGAATCTGGATGTAGGATATGATGTTGCAGATGATAGCTGGGAGGTGATCGTAAAATTTTTTGGAACGACAGAGGAACTGCGGCAGAAGCTGTCGGAGCGTTTCCCGGAGGAACAGGCTCAGATTGGAATTTATAACCTCACAAATGAATATGCTATTTTAAGGATTCCGCAGCCGTTGGTAGAGCTTGTCGCATCCATGCCTGAAATTGAATATATGGAGAAACCAAAACGACTTTTTTTTCGGTGGAAAACGGAAAAAGAAGTTCCTGCATCAATCCGCTGCAGACCGGGCAGGGTACAAGTCCGACAAGTAATCTGACAGGAAAAGAGGTGCTTGTGGCAGTCATTGACTCCGGAATTGACTATGCGCATCCGGATTTTTGCAACAGTGACGGAACGACAAGAATTGCTGTGCTGTGGGATCAGACGCTTGACACGGTCTACGAGCGTGAGACGATTAATCTGGCGTTAAGGCAGGAGAGTGAGCAGGAGCGGTACGCAATCTGCCCGAGCAGGGATGCATCCGGGCATGGTACGCATGTTGCAGGCATTGCGGCAGGAAATGGCAGGGCTTCCAATGGGCGGTACCGCGGCGTGGCATATGAGAGTGAACTGATCGTTGTGAAACTTGGTGTGCCGAGAGAGACTTCGTTTCCGAAAACAACGGAACTGATGAGTGCTGTGGATTTCTGTATTGCGAGAGCAAGGCAGTATGGAAAACCAATTGCATTAAATCTAAGCTTTGGCAATAATTACGGTTCCCATTCCGGGAATTCACTGATAGAGACCTATCTGGATGACATGGCGAATTACTGGAAAACGTCTATTGTGATCGGCAGTGGCAATGAAGGGAGCGCAGCAGTCCATACAGCGGGAAAACTGACGCTGAATGAGGAGCAGGAGGTTGAGATTGCGGTGAGCGCGTATGAGGCATCCTTAAATTTGCAGATCTGGAAAAATTATGTGGATGAGATCGGTGTCTCTGTGATCCATCCGGGCGGAACTGCGATCGGACCATTGAAGCGGATACAGGGAACCCAGAGATTTCAGTTGGGAGAAACAAACCTTCTGGTGTATTATGGAGAACCAAGTCCGTACAATCCCTACCAGGAAATTTATCTGGATTTTATCCCAGTGGGCAGTTACATTGACGATGGAATCTGGAAGATCAGGCTCACTCCCATCCGGATTACAGACGGCGCGTTTGACATGTGGCTTCCGGCAGGAAATGTGTTAAACAGCGGAACGGGATTTTTAAATCCGGTGGAGGAGACAACTCTCACGATTCCCTCTACAGCGACGAAAGTGATCACTGTCGGGGCATACGATGCGAGATTTGACCAGGCAGCTGCATTTTCCGGGAGAGGTTATACGAGGGCAACCAATCAGGTAAAGCCCGATCTTGTGGCTCCGGGGGTGGAGATCATGTCCTGTGCACCGGGCGGCGGCTATCAGGTGCGTACCGGAACATCCATGGCGACACCGTTTGTGACCGGAAGTGCAGCACTTTTGATGCAGTGGGGCATTGTAAACGGCAACGATGCCTATCTTTACGGGGAAAAAATGAAAGCTTACCTGATCCGTGGGGCGCGCAAACTGCCGGGTTTTACAGTTTACCCGAATCCGGTGTTAGGCTGGGGAGCACTGTGTACGGCAAATAGTATTCCACGATAACTCTATAAAATGTTAAAAAACAGAAAAATATAAAAAAAGTTCACAGAAATATAACGTTTTGTGTTATACTTTACTATATGTAGTGGAGATTAAGGTATCAGGGGTACTTATAGTTGAACAGAAAGTGATCAGAAGTACCGGATAATGACAGGTATGGGATAATTACGAGAGTATGAGGACAGAAGATGACTAATTTTGGGGAACATTATAATGAGGAATTAGCGCAGCAGGAGATTGAGATCAATAAGAAGACCCTGAGGGAGATGGTCGGAGCGTTTATTGTTTTGACGGCGGTCTGGGGACTGGCGTTTGGACGTTTTCCGACAGCAAACGCAATTGTGTTCAGTGTGACGTATGCAATTTCCACAGGTTTTTTTATTGCGTCTGTGATCTTATTTTTTAAAGCAGATCCATCGGATGAGCGTATGAAATGTTTTTTTGTGACCGGCATCTGCATAATTTCAGCAGCAATGAACCTTATGTTCAGTTACCATATGGTTCTGGCGTATGTGTTCCCACTCATCGTGGCAGTTCAGTATAAAGAGAAAAACGTATTATGGCTGTCTTATGCACTGGAAGTTTTTCTGCTGCCGGTCAGCATGATCGTGGGATTTTATTACGGGATCTGTGATCTGAACCTGCTGCTGCAGGGAAATCATACCAGAACATGGTATTTGTCTGAACTGGCAGATGGATTTGCGAGGATCCCTTTTCGAAGATGCCGGTTGTGGTCATTATAGTTTACCGGATATTACCGCAGCTTCTGATCCTATTTGTGTTCGTGATGATCATCCAGCATACCATTGGCAGCATGCGGGAGGATGCTTACAGGATTGCGGAACTTACCTACCGTAAGGAGGTCGATTCTGCAACAAGGCTTTATAATAAGAATAAATATGAAGATATGCTTGCCAATTACTATACGATGGTGGATCGCGTTGCAGTGGTTTTGTGGGATATCAATAATCTGAAAGAAATAAACGACCGCATGGGACATGGCATGGGAGATAAACTGATCGAGACAATGTCCGGTGCGATCTATGCACAGACAGATAGCCGGAAAAAGGCATATCGTATCGGTGGTGATGAGTTTGTCATGCTCATCGAAAATCCGGAGAAACAGGAGGCAGAGCAGATCATCCAGAATGTCAGGGACAAACTTACAAGACACAGGGAAGAAGGCGGTCTCAGGGTTTCGAGTGCAACCGGTACAGCGGAGGGAAACGGAATCGATATCTTAAAAATAGTACATGACGCGGATGAACGGATGTATGAGGATAAGAAGAGAGGAAAAGGAGAGCCGCGAATATGCTATGTTTTATAGTGAATGAGCATTCCAGAAGCGGTAAAGGCGCAAAGATCTGGAAAGAAGCGGAAGCAGTTTTAAAAAAGAAAAACATTGCTTACGAATCATACGTCACCCAATATGAGGGGCATGCCTTTTCACTGGCACATGACATCTGTGAATGTGGAGCGGATGACATTCAACTTGTCGTGGTAGGTGGTGATGGGACCGCAAATGAAGTCATCAACGGAATGACGCATTTTGAGAAGGTACGCTTTGGTGTGATCCCGACCGGTTCCGGCAATGACCTCGCAAGGGGACTTGGAATCACAGGAACGCCTACAGAGGTGATCGGGCATATTTTAAACTGCAGGGAAGATTATGTGATGGATCTGGGGCAGGTGAGCTGGAACGGCTGTGAGAAGCCGAGATTATTTGCAATCAGTGCCGGGGGCAGGACTGGATGCATTAGTCTGCAAGAAGGCTTTGAAGTCCAAGGTAAAAAGACGCTTTGAATAAGCTGCATCTCGGAAAGCTTACCTATCTGTTTCTGACGGTACAGTCGTTATTTACCATGCAGACAACAGATGCAGGTGCAGTTTTTGATGGAAAAGGACAGAAAAATCATAAGAAAATGATTTTCGCTGCGGCAATGAATTTCCGGGCTGAGGGCGGCGGTGTGCCGATGGCACCGGGGGCAGATGCGCAGGACGGAAAGCTTTCGGTGTGTATGGCGTGGGGAATCCCGAAATGGCGCACTTTTTTTATGTCTGCCATTGCTTGTGACAGCCAATCATCTGCGGATCAGAGGGTTTGAGGTGACAAACTGTAAGGAATATGACCTGAAGCTGAAAACACCTATGGTACTTCATGCAGACGGAGAGTACTGTGGGGATGTCACAGAGATGCACTTTCAATGTCTGCCCAAAAACTGCATGTGATGTGGTGATCGAATAAATACGAATAAAACAAAAATTCCCTTCATACAATGTGATAACATATGGAGGGAATTTTTTATGGACAATTATAGCGGAAATAAAGAGTATAACATTTACAGGGATATCAGAAATCGTACCAACGGGGAGATTTACCTCGGGATCGTAGGTCCGGTGCGCACTGGAAAATCCACCTTCATCAAACGGTTTATGGAGTTGATGGTACTTCCTTTTATGGAAGGAGAAGCAGAAAAGAGAGAGCCATGGATGAACTTCCGCAGGCGGCAGCCGGAAAAACCATTATGACGACGGAACCAAAATTCATTCCACAGCAGGCGGCGGAGATCCGGCTCTCTGATTTTAAGACGGAAGAAGAGCCATTAAAGCTGCGTGTAAGACTGATCGACTGTGTCGGTTTTCTGGCGGACGGGGCAGTGGGACATATGGAAGGAAATGGAAGCAGAATGGTAAAGACACCGTGGTCAGACCAGGAAATCCCATTTGCGGAGGCAGCATCGATCGGAACCGAGAAGGTCATCAGAGACCATGCGACGATCGGCATTGTAGTGACGACCGACGGAACGATCGGAGAACTGGCACGGGAAAATTACATAAATGCAGAAGAGAGAACCGTTCAGGAACTGAAAAATATCGGAAAGCCGTTTGTGATCCTGTTAAATTCGGCAAAACCTTATGCGCAGGAGACAATAAAACTTGCGTCGGAGATGGAAAAAAATATCAGACAACGGCTGTGCCGGTCAACTGTGAGCAGCTGCGCAGAGAGGATGTCTTAAAAATTTTTAGAGAGTGTGCTGTATGAATTTCCGATTGAACGGGTGGAATTTTTTATCCCGAAATGGACGGAAATGCTCTCCGCTGATCATCCGGTAAAAAGTGAGATCATTGCACAGGCATCGGATATTTTAAGTCATATGGAGCGCACGAAAGACGTTTACCAGCAGCAGTCAGAACCGGGAGACTGCATTTCAAAGATTAAAATGGATGAGATGGATCTCGCCTGCGGCTGTGTGAAAATACAGATGGAGGTTGCAGAGCCGTATTACTATGAAAATATGAGTGAACTTGCAGGAGTTCCTATCCATGGTGAGTATGAACTGATCTCGATGATCCGCGAGATGGCGGCGAGGAAAGAATCTTATGAGAAAGTCGCAGGGGCTTTTGAGGAAGTGCAGATGAAAGGATATGGTGTTGTGAATCCGGGGTTAAAGGACATTGAACTTGCGGAGCCGGAACTGATCCACCATGGAAACAAGTTTGGTGTAAAAATTAAGGCAGTTTCCCCATCCATCCATATGATCCGTGCCAATATTGAGACGGAAATCGCTCCAATCGTGGGAAGTGAAGATCAGGCGAATGACCTGATCCGTTACATCCGGGAGGGACAGCAGAGCGAGGAGGGCGTCTGGAAAACCAATATTTTCGGCAAATCCATAGGGGAGCTTATGGAGGACGGAATCCGGAATAAAATCGCCATGATGGATGATGAATGCCAGCTTAAACTGCAGGATACCATGCAGAAAATCGTAAATGATAATAACGGTGGAATGGTTTGCATTATCCTATGAAATTTGGTAAGATTTAAGAATCAAAAACAGTGTATCCGTCGGGAAAATCATAGATTTTTCCGGCGCGCACTGAATTTATGACGATCGGATGCCCACAGTGCGGGCATTCTGCTGCAGGATACAGGCAGTGATAAAAGTGGGGGATCGGTATGAACATTCGTTTTTATCATGCAAAAATATTATTGACGAAAGCAGATCACACCTTCGAGGTGGCGGAGGGGGACTCTGGGTAAGAGGAGACCATATCTGTTATATCGGGGATGGCACAGATACTTCTGCTGTCTGCAAAGAAGGTGATATCATTATCTGGGACCGGGAGATCGATGCGAAGGGAAATTTTTAATGCCGGGATTTAAGAATGCACATACGCATACGCCGATGACATTTTTACGATCTTTTGCAGATGATCTTCCACTGCAGGAATGGCTGCAGCAGAAAGTGTTCCCAAACGAGGCAAGGTTGAAAGGGGAGGATACTTACTGGCTTGCAATCCTCGGAATTATGGAGTACCTGACGAGTGGTATCACCTCAAATTTTGATATGTACATTATGCAGGACTATCATATCAATGCCTATGTGGATACAGGTTTCCGGACTGTTTTTACCAGTGGATTGAACAACTTTTACCGACAGTCTGGAAGTGCTGGAGGAGAATTATTTAAGGATCAATAAACTGAGTGATCTCACTTCCTATGTGCCGGGATTTCATGCAGAATACACAACATCGCGTCCACTGCTTGAAGGGGTTGCCAAGATTGCGGACAAGTATCATGCACCGGTCTGGACGCACAATTCTGAGACAGAGCGCGAGGTGGCAGAGTGTAAGGCACGCTGGGGAATGACACCAATGCAGTTTACGGAAAGTCTGGGGCTGTATGAACATGGCGGCGGCGGTTATCACTGTGTCTGGCTGGAGGAGAAAGATATTGAGATATTGAAAAAACACCACATGTCGGTAGTGACGAACCCAGGTTCGAACACAAAGCTTGCTTCCGGTATCTGCCCGGTCAAAAGACTGCTGGATGAGGGGATCAATCTTGCGATCGGTACGGATGGACCGGCAAGCAACAACTGTCTGGACATGTTCCGGGAGATGTTTCTTGTGACGGGACTGGCAAAACTCAGGGAACGGGACGCTTCCTGCATGCCGGCGGATGAGGTGCTTTATATGGCGACCGCCGGAGGCGCATATGCGATGGGACTGCCGGATTGTGACTGTCTTGCAGTCGGGAAAAAAAGGCAGACCTTGTCATGATCGATCTGAGACAGCCGAACATGCAGCCGGAGAACAACCTTGTGAAAAATCTGGTTTTACAGCGGTAGCAAGCAGAATGTGAAACTGACGATGGTAAACGGAAAAGTACTTTACGAGGATGGAATATTTCTCATTGATTTGATCCGGCAGAAATTCGTACCGGAGATATTGAAAATGTAGGTAAGACAGCAAGACATCTTACCTTTTTGAGATGCTTGGAAACTTCTCTTTTGGTGATTATTTCAAACATGAAGCAATTGCATGGTCATGGGAATTCTTAACAAAAGTGTTAGAGCTTGACCCGGAGCGTCTGTATCCATCTATTTATGGAGAAGACGAAGAAGCATTTGAAATCTGGACTAAAGAAGTCGGTGTTCCGGCAGAGAAAATTACCAGATTCTATCGTGACCCGGAAACCGGAGAATGTGATAACTTCTGGGAGCATGGTGCAGGACCTTGCGGACCATGTTCTGAAATCTATTATGACCGTGGAGAAAAATATGGCTGTGGAAGTCCTGACTGTAAAGTAGGATGTGAGTGCGACCGTTTCATGGAAGTATGGAACAACGTATTTACACAGTTCGAAGGAGATGGCAAAGGTGGTTATACCGAGCTTTCCCAGAAAAATATTGATACCGGAATGGGATTAGAGCGTCTGGCAGTTGTTATGCAGGATGTAGACTCCGTATTTGATATTGATACTATGAAAGCAATCCGTGATAAGATTTGTGAATTATCAGGAAAGACTTATCAGCAGGATGCATTAGATGATGTTTCTATCCGTCTGATTACAGACCATATCCGGTCTGTAACCTTTATGGTATCTGACGGAATTATGCCAAGTAACGAGGGAAGAGGTTATGTTTTAAGAAGACTGATTCGGCGCGCTGCAAGACATGGCAGATTACTTGGAATTGACGGACTGTTCTTAGCAAAACTCAGTGATACTGTTATTCATGAGAGCAAGGATGGTTATCCGGAATTAGAAGAGAAGAAAGATTTCATCTTCAAGGTATTATCCCAGGAAGAAGAAAAATTCAATAAAACAATTGATCAGGGACTTGCTATCTTAGCAGAGATGCAGGACAAGCTGGAAAAAGAAGGAAAGAAAGAATTATCCGGAGCGGATGCTTTCAAGCTTTACGATACTTACGGATTCCCTCTTGACCTGACCCAGGAAATCTTAGAAGAAAAAGGATTTACCATTGATGAAGCCGGATTTAAGGCTGCAATGGAAGAGCAGAGAGAGAAAGCAAGAAAAGCAAGAAAAGTAACCAACTACATGGGTGCAGATGTTACCGTATATGAATCCATCGACCCAAGTATTACAACTGAATTTGTCGGATATGAGAACAATACTTATACTTCCAAGATTACAGTAATGACTACCGAGACTGAAATCACAGAAGCTTTATCCGATGGTGAGATTGGAACTATTTTCGTAGAGAAGACTCCATTCTATGCAACCATGGGTGGACAGGTAGCAGATACCGGTGTTATCAGTAGCAAGGACGGAAGCTTTGTCTTTGAAGTAGAAGATACCGTAAAGATGCTTGGCGGCAAAGTCGGACATATTGGTAAAGTTACCAAGGGAATGATTAAGACCGGTGATGAAGTAGAACTTTCCATTGATGTAGACAGAAGACTTGCCATCGGAAAGAACCACAGTGCAACACATCTTCTTCAGGAAGCTTTAAGAGAAGTACTTGGTACCCATGTACAGCAGTCCGGTTCTTATGTAGACGAGCACAGATTAAGATTTGACTTTACACATTTCTCAGCAATGACAGCAGATGAGATTACCAAAGTGGAAGACATTGTAAACCAGAAAATTGCAGAAGCACTTCCTGTTATAACAGAAGTAATGTCTTTAGAGGATGCAAAGAAGACCGGTGCAATGGCATTATTTGGTGAGAAATACGGTGATACCGTCCGTGTTGTAAAAATGGGAGATTTTTCTACCGAGCTTTGCGGTGGTACCCATGTAAGCAATACAAGCGCAGTCCAGGCATTTAAGATTGTTTCCGAGGCTGGAATCCAGGCTGGTGTCAGAAGAATTGAAGCCCTGACATCCAAAGGTGTATTTGAATATTATGACCAGTTAGAAGAAACCTTAAAAGAGGCTGCAAAATTATTAAAAGCGACACCTGCAAATCTTGTTGAGCGTGTAAATCATGTATTAGGCGAAGTAAAAGCATTACAGTCTGAAAATGAATCCTTAAAGAGCAAAGCGGCAAAGGATGCATTAGGCGATGTTATGAATCAGGTGGAGGAAGTAGCTGGTGTGAAACTTTTAGCAACCAGCGTTTCCGGTGTAGATATGAATGGTTTAAGAGACTTAGGAGACCAGCTCAAAGAGAAGCTTGGCGAAGGTGTTATCGTATTAGCTTCTGATTGTGATGGCAAAGTAAATCTTGTTGCAATGGCAACTGAGGAAGCAATGGGCAAGGGTGCACATGCCGGTAACCTCATCAAGGGAATTGCTGCGAAGGTTGGCGGAGGCGGCGGTGGCCGTCCAAATATGGCTCAGGCCGGTGGTAAGAATCCGGCTGGCATCAAAGATGCTTTGACAGAAGCAAAGACTGTTCTTGCACAGCAGTTAGCATAAAATATACTGAATTAAAAATATTTTCCGGAAAATTGGAAAAACAGCAAAAAAACGGTTGACGTACGGGAAAATTATGCTATAATCTTTGGTAGTGCAATAAAATTACCCAAACAGTTGAATATGCACAATACGCAACTGGAGGGAGGTTAGGTGTGAGACAATGTCAAATGTAATCGTAAATAAGAGATGCGGAGGAACTTGCAGCAGATGCATTTCATGCAGAACATGCATTTTTGATGGTGGGAGGAACTACTTCTGCAGTGCAGAGCATGATTTTGTCAGTCTGTAAGAGAGGGGATAAAATTATCCTTCCGCGAAATGTACATAAAAGTGCCATCAATGCACTGGTGCTTTGCGGAGCAATTCCGGTTTATGTGAATCCGGAAGTGAATCCAAAACTCGGAATTTCTCTTGGAATGGAAGTGCCGTGTGTAGAGCAGGCGATCAAAGAGAACCCGGATGCAGTTGCAGTGCTTGTGAACAATCCGACTTATTACGGTATCTGTTCGGATATCCGTTCTATCGTAAAGCTTGCACATGCGCATGGCATGAAAGTGCTCGCAGACGAGGCACATGGAACACACTTGTATTTTGGAAAAAACCTTCCGGTTTCAGGCATGGAAGCCGGTGCTGATCTGGCAGCAATTTCCATGCATAAGTCCGGTGGAAGCCTGACGCAGAGCTCCATTCTGCTTGTAAACAAAGGTGTCAATGCAGATTATGTCAGACAGATCATCAATCTCACACAGACTACAAGCGCATCGTATCTTCTTCTGTCAAGCCTTGATATTTCAAGAAGAAACCTTGCGTTAAGAGGTGAGGAATCCTTTGCCAAAGTGTCCGAGATGGCAGAATATGCAAGAAATGAGATCAACAATATCGGTGGATATTATGCTTATGGGAAGGATCTGATCAACGGAACCAGCATCTACGACTATGATGTGACAAAGCTTTCTATCTACACGCTTGGTATCGGGCTGGCAGGGATCGAAGTGTATGATCTTCTTCGCGATGAATATGATATTCAGATCGAATTTGGGGATATCTGTAATATTTTGGCCTATATTTCCATTGGAGACCGGACACAGGATATTGAGCGCCTGGTGGGGGCGCTGGCAGATATCGCAAGACTGTATAAAAAGATAAGGCAGGACTTTTATCCGGTGAATATATAGCACCGAAAGTCATCCGTTCACCACAGGAAGCTTTCTATGCGGAAAAGAAATCCCTTCAGATCCGTGAGACCAGCGGCTGTATTTCCGGTGAATTTGTCATGTGCTATCCGCCGGGAATCCCAATCCTGGCACCGGGTGAGATGATTACAGATGAAATCATCGAATATATCATTTATGCGAAGGAAAAAGGCTGCTCCATGCAGGGAACGGAAGATCCGGCAGTGGAACATCTGATGGTGCTGGTGTAAGAGATGAGTGATCCCGAGAAAACGGTGGAAACCGGGACAGGGAAGGAGAAGCAGAAAAATGGAAATGTGGTTTTCGGAGCTTCACACATCGAATGTAAAGCTCTCAATGAGAATTGAAAACAATTATTCAGCGGTAACAGTGACTGCCAGAGGATCGATGTTCTGGAATCGGTAGAATTTGGCAAGTTTCTGGCTTTGGATGGAGATATCCTTTTTTCCGAAAAAGGATGAATTTATTTATGACGAGATGGTAACGCATGTGCCGATGGCAGTACATCCGGACGTGCGTCACGTGCTGATCATCGGTGGCGGTGATGGCGGTGTTGCAAAAGAACTGACACAGTATGATTCCATAGAAAAGATTGATGTTGTGGAGCCGGATGAGATGTTAGTGGAAGTCTGCCGGGAGCATTTCCCGGAGCTTGCCTGTGGTCTGGATGATCCGCGTGTGAATGTGTATTATCAGGATGGACTTCGTTTCCTGAGAAACAAAACAGAGGAGTATGATCTGATCATCAATGACGCAACCGATCCATTTGGGCATACTGAGGGACTTTTTACCAAAGAATTTTACGGAAGCTGCTATAAGGCGTTAAAAGAGGACGGAATCATGGTTTATCAGCATGGAAGTCCATTTTATGATGAGGATAAGGAAGAGTGCATGAAGATGCACCGCAAGGCATTCCGGGCATTTCCGGTAAGCCGCGTATATCAGGCACATATTCCGACGTGTTCGTCCGGCTACTGGCTTTTTGGATTTGCTTCCAAAAATATCACCCACTCAACAATCTGCGCGTAAAAGAGTGGAAAAAATTACATATCAAAACAAGATATTACACAACGAATCTTCACCGGGGAGCCTTCATGCTCCCGAAATATTTAGAAGATATGTTAGAGGACGAGGAAGACAGGTAGAAAAATATATTAAGTAAATAATGACATGGATAATTGAGAAACTTAAAAATCCAAATTGAAAGAAGAGTAGGAGGAGGTTTCGCAATTATCTAAAAAACAATAACGTAAAAAAGGAGAAAAAAAATGAGCAGAGTAATGATTATCGGATGTGGAGGCGTAGCTTCCGTAGCAATTGCAAAATGTTGCCAGAACAGTGATGTTTTCACTGAGATTATGATCGCAAGCAGAACAAAGTCCAAATGTGATGCTATGAAAGAAAAATTACAGCCAACAACAAAAACAGTCATCACAACCGCAAGGTAGATGCTGACAACACAGAGGAGCTGATCGCACTGATCAAAGAATATAAGCCGGATGCAGTGTTAAACTGTGGCACTTCCATATCAGGATCTGACGATCATGGATGCCTGCCTTGCAACAGGAGTAGATTATATTGACACCGCAAACTACGAAGCAGAGAATACGGATGATCCGGAGTGGAGAAAAAATCTACGAAGAACGCTGCAAGAAAGAGGGATTTACAGCATATTTTGATTATTCCTGGCAGTGGGCTTACAAGAAAAAGTTTGAAGATGCAGGTATTACAGCAATCCTTGGAAGCGGATTTGATCCGGGTGTGACAAGTGTTTATTCCGCATATGCATTAAAACATTATTTCGATGAGATCCATTACATTGATATTTTAGACTGCAACGGCGGCGACCATGGTTATCCATTTGCAACGAACTTTAACCCGGAGATCAATTTACGAGAAGTATCTGCGATGGGTTCTTACTGGGAAGATGGTCACTGGGTAGAAGTAGAGCCAATGTCTATTAAGCGTGAATATGATTTCCCGGAAGTAGGAGAAAAAGATATGTATCTGCTTCATCATGAGGAGATCGAATCACTTGCAAAAAATATTCCGGGAGTCAAGAGAATCCGTTTCTTCATGACATTCGGACAGAGTTATTTAACACACATGAAATGTCTGGAAAACGTTGGAATGCTTTCCACAACACCGATCAACTTTGAAGGAAAAGAGATCGTGCCGATCCAGTTCTTAAAAGCATTATTGCCGGATCCTGCAAGCCTTGGACCAAGAACGGTAGGAAAAACAAACATCGGATGTATTTTCAAAGGTGTAAAAGACGGAAAAGAAAAGACCATTTACATTTATAATGTATGTGATCACCAGGAATGCTACAAAGAGGTTGGTTCTCAGGCAATCTCCTACACAACAGGAGTCCCTGCAATGATCGGAACAATGATGGTAGTAGAGGGACTCTGGAAAAAACCTGGCGTATTCAACGTAGAGGAGTTTGATCCAGATCCATATATGGAGGCACTGAATAAATGGGGACTTCCTTGGGTAGTCTGCGAGAATCCGCAGGAAGTTGAGTAAGAAAAAAAAGGAATGAACAGACAGAATGAGAATTGAAGAATTAAAAACACCGTGCTATGTCATAGATGAAAACAGTTGAAAAAAAACTCTTTCCATTCTCAGAAAGTGGAAAAAGGATACCGGATGTAAAATCCTTCTTGCACAGAAGAAAGAAAAGCTTTTTCCTGCTTTTTACGAATACCCGCTGATCGGTCAGTATATCAGCGGAACAACGGCAAGCGGACTTTTTGAGGCTCGTCTCGGAAAAAGAGGAAATGGGAAAAGAAAACCATGTATTTGCTCCGGCGTATAAAGAAGAGGACGTGAAGGAACTGGTAAAATCTGCGATCACATGGTTTTTAATTCTTTTTCGCAGCTGGAAAAAATACAAAACTCTCTGCAAAGAAAACCAGCGTGGGAATCCGTATTAACCCGGAGTGTTCCACACAGGGGGATCATGCGATCTATGATCCATGTGCAAAGGGTTCGCGTCTCGGTGTGACAATTGCACATTTTAAAGAGCAGTTTACGGATGAGATGTATGATTATGTGGATGGATTGCATTTTCACACGCTCTGTGAGCAGAATGCGGATGATCTTGCAAAAAACCTTAGAGACAGTAGAAGAAAAAATTCGGCAGTTATCTTTACAAAAATGAAATGGCTGAATTTTTGGCGGCGGACATCATATTACAAGAGCAGATTATGACATCGAACTGTTAGAAAAATGCATTCTGCACATGAAGGAAAAATATGATCTTGACATTTATTTAGAACCGGGCGAAGCGATTGCATTGAATGCCGGATATCTTGCCACAACCGTTATGGATGTGGTAGATAACGATATACAGACGTTGATTCTGGACGCATCCGCAGCATGCCATATGCCGGATGTGCTGGAAATGCCGTATCGTCCGCCACTTCGCAGTTCGGGAATGCCGGAGGAAAAAGAAGTATACTTACCGGTTATCTTCCTATACCTGCCTTGCAGGCGATATTATCGGGGATTATTCTTTTGACGAAGAGAAAAAAGTGGATGACAGACTGTATTTTGAGGATATGGCGATTTACTCCATGGTGAAAAATAATACATTTAACGGAATCCCGCTGCCGGATATCGCAGTGATGGACGAGAGTGGTGAATGTAAAGTGATCCGAAGCTTTTCTTATGATGATTTTAAAGGAAGACTGTCATGAGAAAGTCCGGCCGGATGGAAGAACATGTAAATGAAGCTATGATTCATGAAAAGACAACACGGAAAAAGGCAGGATAACAGAAGTATGAAGATAGAAAACAGAACTCCGCATCAGGATGGATTTTATATGCCGGGGGAATTTGAACCGCAGGATGGTGTGATCTTAATCTGGCCGAAACGTCCGGGTTCCTGGCCATATGAGGCAAAAGAAGCCGGAAAAGTATTTGCAGAGATTGCCAATAAGCTGGCAGAGACAGAAAAAGTATATATGCTGACAGAACCGGAAACGGAAGCAGCGGCAAGAGAGCTGCTGTGTGAGAATGTAGAAATTTTAACAATTCCGACAGACGATGCATGGGCAAGGGATGTCGGACCAACCTTTGTGACGGATGGAAAAGAAGTCCGTGGGGTCAACTGGAGCTTTAATGCCTGGGGCGGAACCTATGATGGCCTTTATCAGGACTGGCAAAAAGGATGATAAGGTTGCAGAAGAATTTTGTAAACAGACCGGTTCTGATTATTATGATGCGGCTCCTTTTGTGCTGGAAGGCGGTTCCATCCATTCAGACGGACAGGGAACGGTGATCGCAACGGAAGCCTGTCTGCTCAGTAAGGGAAGAAATCCGGAACTTACGAAAGAGCAGATCGAAGCAAAATTGCAGGAATATCTTGGTGCCAGAGAAGATCATCTGGCTTCCAAACGGAATCTATCAGGATGAAACAAATGAACATGTAGACAATGTCTGTGCATTTACAAAACCGGGTGAGGTTGTCCTTGCATGGACAGATGATGAGAGTGATCCGCAGTACGCACTTTCAGCGGAAGATCTTAAGGTTCTTGAACAGGAGACAGACGCCAAAGGAAGGAAGATCCGTGTGCATAAAATGCCAATCCCGAAGAAACCGGTCTGTATTACGGAAAAAGAGCTGGCAGGTTACGTGTTTGAAGAGGGCGAGGATACAAGAGAAGCCGGAGAACGGTTAGCGGCAAGCTATGTGAATTTTTACATCGGAAATCAGGTTGTACTTGTGCCGCAGTTTGGAGACGAGCATGATGCCCTGGCAACAGATTTATTGCAGAAACTGTTCCCGGAGCGTGAGATCGTGCCAGTCTTTGCAAGGGAGATCATCATTGGCGGTGGCAATATCCACTGCATCACACAGCAGATACCGGTACGCAGATGACGGATAGCAGGAAATCATATAAAGTATCGTTGCAAGACAGATGGAAAGATAAAAATGCCGGATTTCAGAATAAACAGGAATAGAACGAAAAAGCATGGAAAATATTAAGAAGCGGGAGACAGCATATTATGAGCAGAAAACGTAACGTCACAGTAGCCGCAGTTCAAATGAAATGCAGCACAAATGTGGAAGAAAATATCGCAAAGGCAGATGCACTTGTCCGGGAAGCGGCAGAAAAAGGAGCACAGATCATCCTTTTGCCGGAGCTTTTTGAAAGACAGTATTTTTGTCAGGAACGCAGATATGAATACTATGAATTTGCAAAAGAAGTGAATGAAAATGATGCGGTAAAACATTTTTCTGCACTGGCAAAGGAATTGTCTGTTGTGATCCCGGTCAGCTTTTATGAAAAGGATGTGAACCGCCTGTTTAATACTGTTGCAGTCATTGATGCAGACGGAAGCAATCTGGGCATATACCGCAAGACACATATCCCGGACGACCATTATTATCAGGAAAAATTTTACTTTGTTCCGGGAGATACCGGATTTCAAGTGTTTGATACAGCGTATGGAAAAATAGGAGTTGGAATCTGCTGGGATCAGTGGTTCCCGGAGACAGCAAGAGCCATGGCGGTCAAAGGAGCAGAGCTGCTTTTTTACCCGACAGCAATCGGCAGTGAACCGATCTTAGAGTGTGACAGCATGCCGCACTGGAGAAGGGCGATGCAGGGACATGCAGCAGCAAACCTCATGCCGGTGATCGCAGCAAACCGTATCGGAACAGAAGAAGTAGTTCCATGTGAAGAAAATGGCGGACAGAGATCAGCACTCACATTTTACGGATCTTCTTTTATCACAGACCAGACCGGAGAACTTGTGGCAGAGGCAGACCGCGAGACGGAACAGGTGATACTTGCAACGTTCGACTTAAATGAAATGCAGGAGAACCGTCTTTCATGGGGAATCTTCCGGGACAGAAGACCGGAGTGCTACGGGGATATCTGTAAATAAAAAGGACGCATGAAGATATCCCTCTTTACTGGACAAACCAGTAAGGAGGGTATTTTTAAGCGTCCCTTTGCTTCTTATGGATACAAGAGTGGTTATACTCCATAAAAAAGTGCCTTTTGCATCTTTTTAGTAGCCAAGTTCCTCTCAATTAAAATAACCTTAATTCTTCCCTGAATACCGCTTCGTCTTGTGATCACGACCTGATTGCAGATACAGTCAGGAGAGAGGCAGTCGGCACAGACTCCGGTGACAGCACATGGTGTCTGCTTGTTCAGACGTACGCAGTTCATAGGAGTAGCGGTTAAGTGGACACGGTCAACAGCTTCTGCAACGTCCTTTGCAACCTTGTTCATTCCGGCAAGAATAATGACATTTTCAGGACCATAGATCAAAGCAGCAACCCGGTTTCCATTACCATCGATATTGACTAATTCTCCATCAATTGTCATGGCGTTAGTGCTCATGAAATAGTAGTCAGCCATCAGTGCGTCGTGGAATATTTTTTCTGGAATCTTCCGGCGTCTTACAGACAGCCCGGTCTAAAAACTGAATATCGGCTAAACGCAGTGCATCCATCATGCCGGTTTCCTCTAATGTCATGGAGCCGCCGTGAGCCACGACTGCACCGGATGGCAGGAAAGAAAGTGCTTTTTCTACGGCTTCTTTTTGCAGTCGGGTAGTAGTATGCTTCCATTCTTCTTTTTTCAAAATTTTTGATCATGGTATTGGCGAGTGTTTCGTAATATTTTGCTTTTGGTGTCATATGCTCCTTCTCCTCCTATTTACCTTTTTGAGTTTTATTATAAGCGGATTTTTTCGTTATGCAAGCGCTATTAAAATAATTGAAAACGATCAGATTTTCTTCTATTAACAATTCTGAAACAAAACTCAAACAAATTCAAAATAATATATGTTATGATATAATCAATGGACAATGATAGAAACCAGAAAGGAACAGAAAAATGATACACATTCTTGTAGTGGATGATGATAAAAATTTAAACCAGACGGTATGCACCTATTTAAATGACTGTGGATTTGAGGCAAAAGGCGTTTTGAGTGCGAACGAAGCCTATGACGAGATGTATAACAATCTCTACGAGCTGATCATTTCCGACATTATGATGCCGGAGATCGACGGATTTGAATTTGCGGAGACAGTGCGTCAGGTCAATAAACAGATCCCGATCCTTTTCATGTCGGCTAAGGATGATCTTCCTTCCAAACGGAAAGGATTTTTAGTTGGAATTGATGATTATATGGTAAAACCGGTGGAGTTAGCAGAACTTGAGATGCGTGTGAGGGCACTGCTCCGGAGAAGTAATATCGAGATGGAGCGCAAACTTATTGTCGGAAATCTGGAGATGGATGCGGACGGCATGACTGCAATGATAAATGGGGAGGAGACCGGTCACAACACGCGAATTCAATATTTTATATAAACTGTTGTCTTACCCGAAAAAACATTTACAAAGGGCACAGCTTATGGATGAGTTCTGGGGGCTTGATTCGGGAACGAGCCTGCGGGCTGTGGATGTCTATGTGACAAAGCTCCGCGACAAGTTTTCCACCTGCGATGGATTCGAGATCAAAACCGTGCGTGGACTTGGATACAAAGCGGTATTGCTATAGAAAGGGACTGCCTGAAACCATGAACAAATTGAACCATACCAATACAATCAAAAATGACCGTTTTCCATCTTCCCTGTTTCTGGTGTATTTTCTCGTATTGCTGTTAATGTCCGGTATTCATACAGGAATTATCGTAGGTATGAATGCACTGGGGTGGAACAAAATCATACAGGTAATTTTACCGCTTGGTTACTGGACTGTTGTGGCAGTTGGATTGACACTTTTTACGAAAAATGTGATCCGGAAAAGCTATGAAAAGCCAATGCATGACCTGGCAGATGCAACAAAAAAGTGGCAGAGGGCGATTTTTTCAGTGTATGTTCCGACACTTCACACCGCTGACCGGCTGGATTATCTGGATGTCATGATTATTGATTTTAATAAAATGGTGGAGGAACTCGGCAGCATTGAGACGTTGAAAACAGACTTTTTCTCCAATGTTTCCCATGAGATCAAGACGCCGCTTGCAATTATCCAGAACAATGCGGAGCTGCTCTGTATGGAAAAGAAGCCGGAGAAACAAAAAGAATATGCCGAAGTGATCTTTCAGACTACAAAGCGTCTGTCGGAACTTATCAGTAATATTTTAAAACTGAACAAGCTTGAAAAACAGGCAATCACGCCGGTAGCAGAAGAGTACGACCTGTGTGGACAGCTTGCGGAATGTGCCGTGAATTATGAGCCGGTGTGGGAGAAAAAAGATATTGGATTTGATGCAGATATGGAAGATTCTGTAAAGATCACGGCAGACGCTGCGTTGATGGAGTTAGTCTGGAATAACCTTTTTTCCAATGCAGTGAAGTTCACAGAACCGGGAGGAACGATAAAGCTGACTGAGCAGTCGGATGATTCTGAGATCCGTGTGTCGGTGGAGGATAACGGCTGCGGAATGACGGAAGAGACAAGGAAACATATTTTTGATAAATTTTATCAGGGGGATACGTCCCACGCAATGGCTGGAAATGGACTTGGACTGGCACTTTCCCTGCGTGTTTTGCAGTTAAATGATTATAAAATCGAAGTGGAAAGCGAACCGGGACGCGGCAGTAAGTTTACGGTGATCATTCCGAAAAGGTAGAATATTGGATAACAGACAGAAAGCGAATTTCTGGGAAAGCGTAGAAAAATGAGTGAGTTTGAGAGTTTTGATTATACGAAAGTGACGGTTGCCGAGAATCAGATGTCACAGTATATGGATGGCTACGAGCATTTTGGATGGAAGGTGGATTCCAATGTACCCATAGAAAAAGGAATGGGAAAAGTAACAATCCATTTAAAGCGGAGCAGGGCAGTTTTAAATAAAATGGAACTGACACGGTTACAGAGACATTTTGAGGCGTGCATGAGTGAGATTGCGGCGCTCGAAAATTCCACAGAATCTTTTGCAATGATCGCGGCACTGACCAGTGGGATTTCAGGCTGTGCGTTTATGGCGGGGTCGGTATTCGCTGTGACGGCTGCAAAACCGATCATCTGGCTGATGATTTTGCTCGCAATCCCGGGATTTTTTCTGTGGGGGAATCGCATATCCTCTTTATAAAAATGTGAAAAAAGCGGAGAGAAGAGAAAGTGAAGCCTCTCATTGAGGCAAAGCTTGATGAGGCGGAAAAAGTGTGCGAGAAAGGGCATGCGCTGTTATAGCTGTAAAGCATCTGACGGAAAAATACGGTGGCACGCTTGTGGCAAGCCAGGAGAAATACATTTTAATAATTCCGAAACAAAACAGAAGCAATTCGCAAACAAAACCTCTCTATGATACAGACAACAAAAGAAACACAGATCATTACAAAAAGAGAGGAAACATAAAATGAGCGAAACATTATATTTAGTAACAGGAGCAGCAGGATTTTTAGGAAGTCATGTATGTCATCAGTTGTTGGAGCGTGGAGAAAAAGTGAGAGCATTTGTTCTTGATGGTGATCCGGCAATCAAATATATTCCAAAAAGAGGCAGAGATTGTAAAGGGAGATCTCTGTGATATCGATTCACTCGAAAACTTTTTCAAAGCACCGGAGGGCACAGAGACAATCGTGCTCCATGTGGCAAGCATGGTCAGTGTCAATCCTGATTTTAACCAGAAACTTGTGGATGTGAATGTGGGTGGAACCAAAAATATCATCCAGAAATGTTTAGAACACAAAGAGTGCAAAAACTTGTCTACGTAAGTTCTACCGGAGCGATTCCGGAACTTCCAAAGGGACAGAAGATCAAAGAGGTAAATGAGTTTGATGCAGAGAAAGTCGTGGGCTGGTACAGCAAGACCAAGGCGATGGCAACACAAAGGCTGTTTTGGATGCAGTGAAAAAGGAAGGATTAAACGCATGCGTCGTACACCCGAGTGGTATTTTAGGACCACAGGACTATGCAGTTGGGGAGACTACAGGAACCATTATTAAAATCATCAATGGCGAAATGCCGATCGGCATGGGCGGAAGTTTTAACCTCTGTGACGTGCGTGACCTTGCAGCGGGCTGTATCGCAGCAGCCGATAAAGGACGAAAAGGCGAATGTTACATTCTTGGAAATGAGGAAGTAACGTTAAAGAAAATGTGTGAACTGTTAGACAAAGATCTTCACTGTGGTACCAGTAAATTTTATCTGCCGCTCGGATTGGCAAAACTGCTCGCAAAGCAGATGGAGAGAAAGGCAGCGAAAACCGGTGCGAAAGCATTGATGACGACATTTTTTCTGTCTACAATCTGGAACGCAATAATGCATTTGACTATTCCAAGGCAGAAAAGGAACTGGGCTATCATACAAGAAGCTATGCGGAGACATTGCATGATGAGGCAGTGTGGCTTAGAGCAGAAGGAAAAATTGCATAAAAGGCAGTGGAAAGGAAAAAAAGTTTATAACGGAGATTTTTGTGAGATGAAAAAAGTATGTGTTGTAACCGGAGGCGGCTCCGGAATCGGTTTTTGCAGCTGCAAAAAGAGGCAGCAAAAAAGGGTACTATGTAAGATAGTTGGACGAAATGAAAAAAAAAACTTGCAGGTGCAGTAGAAGAATTGAGAAAAGACGGATGCGAAGCAGAAGCGTATAGCTGTGACGTTTCAGACAGGGAACACTGCTTTGCATTGGCAAGGCATGCGGCAGAATGTGGGGCAGTAAAGGCCGTGTTGCATATTGCCGGAATGAGTCCGCATATGGGAGATGCGGAGAAAATCATGCAGGCAAACGCACTTGGAACCGTCAATATCAACGATGCATTTTTTGAAGTGATCGCAGAGGGCGGCTGTGTGATCGACACAAGTTCCACTTCTGCTTACGTGGCACCGTCGTTTATTATGCCAAAAAGGGTTTATCCGCTTGCATGTACAGACCGGAAGCTTTTTATGGATAAAATGATGAAAAAAGTAAAAATGTTTCCACGGAAAACAAGAGAGGGTGTCGCCTACAGTATGAGTAAGCATTTTACTATCTGGTTTGCAAAGCAGGATGCAGCACGTTTTGCCAGAAAGAATGCCCGGGTGTTAAGTATTACGCCAGGAAACTTTGAGACACCGCTCGGAAATCTCGAAAAAGAGGAAGCGTCCACCTATCTGAAATTTGCGGCAATCAAGAGAAATGGACTCCCGGAGGAGATTGCACCGCTTTATGTTGCACTGATCGATGAGAGGTTGTTATCTGACCGGCACAGACATTCTCTGCGATGGAGGCTGTATCGCAGGCGGAGCCAGTGCCTTTGCGAGATAAAAGTCATAGTAATTAGCCAATCAAATTGAATCAATTGTATTTTTATAAAGAATCCGCTATACTGAAACAGATTTAGTATAGTGGATTTTTTGCATTTGGGAGAACACTTTGATTACAGTAGCAATCGCAGAGGATGAAGCGGCAGTCACAAGGAAGCTGACGAATATGGCGCAGGATGGAAAAACATGGGAGAAGATGAATGCATAAAATGAATGCTAAAAAATCCGCAGATTATTGCAATCTGATAGAAAATGTAAAAACAAATATCGAAAAAATCCTATATATGCTAAGAACACACCACATATTAAATATATGCTGATAGGTCAGGATTTCGGACCGCCTGAAAAGGAAGAGATAAAGGGTACGATTGCAAATGTCCGTAAGATGAATGATGGTATAGATGTGATGTTCCATGAAAATGTAGATTTGGAAGCAAAGGGATTCACAGACGGATAAAAATATTGTCGGATACTTTGAACTGCTTGGTAAAAAAAAAATTGACAAGAAAAAATATCCAGATTTGTTTTTCTGCAATTGTAATTTGGGCTATCGCAGAGATAAGTATTCTGGAAATATGACCAGAAAGATATTGGCAAATGATGCAGCCGAAATAAAATCATTGATTGACATTATAGAGCCGGAAAACATAATCTGTCTGGGGCTTGATACATCCGTGGTTGTAATACGAACTCTGATTGATAAAAAGTTTTCCTGTAATAGAGTATCTGAACTTATAGGAACTGGAGAACCTTATATTTATGGAGAAACATATATATATCCTGTAGAACATCAGGGGTATTGGGGAGATACATACAAATATAACAAGAGGGGGTATTGGGGATGAGAAGAACAAGGAGGGGCCAAGATAATGTTATTGCAGATTGGATGAGAATATCCAGAAAAAAGGATTATGCAACTGGAGATGCCACAGACTGGATGTGAAATAGATAAGATGAATGAACTGACATCTGAGGAAAATCTATGGTATTGTGGTTGTTGAAGAGGTGGTAATAAATCTTTTTAGAGACCGGAGAAATTCTGGTCTCTTTATTTCGATTACCACTGTCAAATAAAGACAAAATGGTTTATACTTTTATCAAGTGAAAGAAGAAAGCATTAAAAGTAGATTTGATGGCAAATTATAAAAGGAATGATGGATATACTATCAGGGTGACAAAAGAAGAATTTTATGCAGGTGGCAATAGTGATCCACGAAATCCGAATATCTTAAAAATGTTTGGTTTTGTAAATGTTGGTGAGCGCGCCGGAAGCGGCGTCGATAAGATTATGACTGCATGGGCAGAACAAAACTGGAAAAAACCGGAATTTGATTTCTCAGAGCGCAGTGACAGGGTAACATTAAAGCTCGAAGTTGGACAAGTGGTATATATTCCGGGAGCTGCTGATATCAGAAATGAAAATACAAATCAGGAAAAAAGCAACTGCTGTGTCAAAAGAAGATAAAATACTTGAGTATATCAGGCAGAATGGAAGTATTTCTTCTCAAAAAGCCGCTGATATAGGGGGTTATAAGTCAAAGACAGGAGCTAGAAAATTGCTTGATAAGATGATAGAAAAAGGATTGATTACGAAGATTGGAAATGGACCGGCAACTAAATATGTGATTTAGTGGTCACATTGCTACTTATCGAACACTTTATTGAACACTATCGGACACTTTTGCGGGCTATCGGATACAAAGTGTTCGATAAGTGACCATTTATCGGACACTTATTAGCATAGGCTGAATAAAAATATTTGTGCAGAGACTAACCGCACAAATGGATTAGAAGGTGAAATATGGATTTACAGAACATACAGGATCAATTAAATACAGAATTTGCCAAGTCAGAGACAAGAATCATATTCTGGATGATAAAGATATTGATTACATAAATGAAAAAAGTGTTGGACACAATCAGCAACATGCTGCAGGGAGTGCATCCGAAAGTGGCATAAAATGCAGCCAGGCAAGGAACTAAGTCAGGTGCAGCAGGATTATCTTGTAGATGTAATTATGACATGGATTCAAAAAGAAATGGAGAGAGTTAGTGCAGATATTTGTAGATGCAGATGCGTGTCCGGTAGTGGGCATTGTAGAAGAAATTGCAGAGAAATATAATATTCCAACCACCTTGCTGTGTGATACGAATCATATTTTGTATTCTGATTACAGCGAGGTGATTGTGGTAGGTGCAGGAGCAGATGCAGTAGTAGGGGACCGAGAAAGCGTACAGAAGAAGATGATGTACGTTTTGCACAGTCCTTTGAAAAACTTGTTGCAGGTTTAAGGACAATCATACTTGTAAAATTGAGAACTACGGAGGTAAATAAAAATGGCAAAGAATCAACGATTTGAGAAAATATATTCACGAGGGCACGATGAGTGTTACAGAAATTTGGGTAGATAAGGAGACTGGAATAAATTACTTATATCATGCAAGTGGTTATTCGGAGGATTGACACCATTATTAGATAGAGAAGGGAAAACACGTTATTTCATCAATTGTGAATAGTTAAATTATTTGTTAAAACTGAAGCGGATATGATTGCGATGTTTGAAGAAACATCGACCAGCATGTGCCAGATAGTAATAACATCATAGGTTTAGATTTGGTATGATAATTGTATTAAAATGATAAAAAACACATAAAAATAACTTGACAAATTTGTTTTACATTATTAGGTTAACAATATGTACAGGAATAACATAAAACAGAGTAAATTACAACATATTATTAACATGATGGAGTGAAAATATGAATTTATACTATGAATTGCTACAATACCCAGTTTTTCTATGAAAGAAGTAAATGCTTTTTTATTCAAGTGAACGGACGGCAAGAGCGGCTTTGGGAAAGCTTCTTAAGGAGAATATAGTATTAAAATTCGAAACGGACTGTACACGTGCGTGAGTGGGAAAATGGAGGACCGGTGGCGAACAGATTTCAGGTTGCCAGTGCTATCACGCCATCTTCTTATGTATCCCATCACACTGCATTTGAGTATTATGGAACTGTAGATCAGATTTTCTATGAGGTTTATGTTGGTTCTGAGATGCGTTTCCACGACTTTGAATTTGATGGGTACACTTATCATTATGTCAAAGAACAGATGAAGGAAGGTATAGTTTCTCCAGAGTTTAGCGGTGGCGTGAGGGTTACGGACAAGGAGCGGACAATAGTAGATTCCATAAAGGATATCAATCTTATCGCCGGTCTTGAAGAGGTGCTTTCGTGTGTAGTGTCCGTGAATAGTATTGATGAGACAAAATTGTTAAACTATCTGGCTGGATATGACAGTGCTTTTTATATCAGAAGATTGGTTTTATTTTTTAGTGAATTTCAGACAGAGCTTGGCATAAGTGATGATTTCATAAAGATATGCAACGATAGAAGCGGAAATTCAAAGCGATATCTGACAAATGGTATATGTGAGCCCGGATATTCAGTGAGTGGAAACTGGTATACCCAAAGAATATTAAGCGAATGAAGAACGGGGGATAGAGGATGCCGCAATATAACAGAAGAGAGAGCTTGATGCAAGAGCACGGGAATATGGCTTTAATCGTGATACATTTGAGAAGGTTCTTCGTTTGAGAACAATTCTTGAATTTCTGAATACGCATGAATATATGTGTGAACATCTGCTGCTTAAGGGTGGAACAGCTATAAATCTGACTATTTTCAACCTTCCGAGATTGTCTGTTGATATAGATCTGGATTTTTATCCCGAATCTGACAAGAGAAGAGACGGCAAATGAAAGAGAGCGATTGACAGAGATTCTGAAGAGATACATGTCAGAGCAGGGATATTCTCTTTCCGATGCGTCAAGATTCAGTCACAGTTTGGATGCATTCCACTATAACTACGTGAATGCGGCAGGCAACGAGGATATGATCAAAATAGAGATTAACTATTCACTGAGAACACACGTGCTTTCGTCAGAAGACAGAGTCTTTATAACAGATGCTTTCGGAGAGCCGATAAAGGTTAGAACGGTAGCGGCTATGGAAATCTTTTTGCGGCAAAAACCAACGCTCTGATAAGCAGAGCTGCTGCAAAGGGATCTGTATGACTTCTGCAATATGGCTGACATGGAGCTGTTTTCAGGTGAAGGGGGATATATTCAGAAAATGTATCATTTTTCTATGCGACTATCTCTACAAAAGATGTGAACAAAGATTTTGATACATCTGCCATAGACAGTCTTGTCTTTTCAAAGATAAAATCTGATTTATTCCAGGTTCTGGCTACGAAGGATAAGTTCGATTTGGAAGGGAAGAAACAACGGGCGAAGGAGTATATAGAATCGCTTATGAAGCCGACAGAAGCAGAAATGGATTATATGGAAAAAGTTTATAGCCAAGGAATATAAACCGGGTTGCTTTTTGAGGATACTGAGATTGTAGAGAGAATAAGGAATCATCCGATGGCGTTGTGGAAATGCAAATGATAGAAGGAATGTTGAAGTCCTGGTACAGAGCGAGGGAATTACGATGTTATCAGAGATTTCATTTCAGTATTCTTGCAGTTATATCGGTATTGGTAATATTAGTAGGAACTTATATTTCATTAAGTGAAATCAAAAACACCGATAAAACAAGCATTTGCGGGAATGATACAAATTGTATCACGTATGTGAAAGAGCGTTTCTTTCATAGTTTTATGCTTTTTGCTAATGAAGGTGGAACAAAGCAGAGTGCAATAATTTGATAATATTGTGGGTATACATATGAAATTATTTATGAATAAGAATGAGAAATATGAAGAGCCTGAGGTTCACATGTTTTTTCATAAACAAACGAAAGAAGTAGAGCAGGTTGAGAAGTTTGTAAGATCTCTTTCTATTACCATTCCGGCTAAATATGAGGATGAGATCTACAAATTATATCCAACAGATATATATTATATTGAGACAATTGACAGGCGTACATATCTGTATACAGCCAGTCGGGTTTATGAAAGTAGTGAGAATCTACTCTCATTAGAGAAAATCTTAGAGGCAGCTGGTTTTACCAGAGTAAGAAAAAATTGTATTATAAATAAGTATAAGCTTAGAAGTATGATGATATCTAAGAATAGTCACATAGAAGCAGTGCAGCAATGATGAGCATATTGTTGTTACAAGAAGCTATATAGCAGGTATAAAAAAGCATTGCCCGATAATTTGTAACTTGGTACATAATATTTGTATTTCCGGCAGGAATCCATCACATAGTATCCTTTTTTGTGTATATTAAAGCCTGAACTTTTAATTTTAGCAGGAAAGGAAAATTGGATCATGAAAGATAAGCGGGTAATTAGACAGGTATTAACAATTTATCTTGTGTGTTTTTGTTGCGAGGATATTCGAGTATTTTGTATTAAGAACTGACCAGACTATTTTAGGAGAAGCTTTTATACATAAGCTGTTTGGAATTATTGTCATTTGTCTTGTTGTAAGAAGAAGTGGAGAAACACTTTCAGATATTGGATTTGTAAAAAATGGCTATATTAGAAGTGCAGTAAAGGGATTGGCACTTGGGCTTTCCATGTTTGCTATAGGCTATTTTATGGAAATATTAATACTTATGCAAAACAGAACATACGCAGGTATAAGATTCTATGTAAGTGCATATGCCGTAGATACTAATATTGCTAAGCAGACAAGTGTGCTTTTATTCTAATTTGTATCATTGGCAATTTCATTAATGTACTAATGGAAGAGGGACTTTTAGAGGTTTGTTTCCTCGAATGCTAAATAGCAGGAGATTCTGGAAGGTTACCGGTATATGTTCTTTACTTTTTTGGATTTTGGCATATTGTTGGACCTGTAAGGGAACTATATTGACGGACAGAGCAGCTTTCAGGGGGTTGGTAGCCAACGCTATCATGCTTATAGTTTCATCAACTTTGGTTGGGCTTAAGCTTGCAATGATTACATACATGGAAAGCAATTTGTATATGGGTATGGCCAATCATTTTGTGAATAATACTATTGTGAATCTGCTTCATATAGAGAGTTCTACCGGCGCAGATGAAATGATGTTTTTAAGGATTACTGTGGCACAGACCATTTCATTTCTTATAGTACTTTTTATTTTTTTGGAAAGGAAAAATCATGGGAAGAAAGGGATTATTAATAAAACAATTTCTGAATAATGCATTTGTCACAACTGCTATTGTGCTGATAGTGCTGTCTGTTGTTGCATTATGGTATGATGGAACAATGATCTGCATATCAACCATCTTTTGAGACTCTTTTTACTAAGTGTTGTTTGTGAAGTGATCAAACACATGATGTATAAGATTGATATTGCAAATATTTATCTTGGTATACTGCTTCATTATCTTCTGGTATTAGCAGCTGTTCTGATATTTGGGTATGCATTTAACTGGGGTAATCAGCTTCCTGTCTATGTTTTGGCTGGAATGTGTGGTGGTGTTTTAATCTCGTGCTGCTATTTGGATATTAGTAGAGTTAAGGCTGATATTGATGAAATTAATGGATTGTGTGAAAATAGAGTGTAATCATGCTCGTCTGTTTTGACCGTATAACTATGGTACGTTATAGTCATTGACGTGATGATCAAATGAGGTCTTCCGTTAATCGGTCAATGGGTATATATTTGCATTAACAATCGGAGGCAGCTTATGAATGAAAAATTTTATGCATTGCTGGAATATCTGGAAATGATAAATCATTGGGAAATAGTTTATGGAAAAGAGACGGAAAATGACAGAAAACAGTTATAAGACACCCTGTGGCTGCATCCATTATTTTGTAAATATAATAGACAAGCAGAAAATTACGTTAGTGTTTTTGCCGGGACTTACAGCAGATCACAGACTTTTTGAGAAGCAGATAGAATATTTTGAGAAAAAACAGAATGTGTTTGTATGGGATGCACCATCACATGCATTATCAGTCTGTCTGACCATTTAGCGAATAATTACAGTCTGTCTGGCATGGCAGAATAAAAGGCTTTATCTCCATTGATTCTGCACCGCTTCAAAAGTCTTATATGACTGCAATGGAAATATGGCTTCTTGAAAGAGCAGAGCCATTATATAAGATATATCCATGGAAAGCGCTTCTTAGGGGCTGGTTCAGGAGGATGCGCAGAGACGGAATATGGTCAGAATCTTATGCGTAAGATGATGATGTCCTATGATCCAGATCTAAAGAATATGCACGGCTTGCCGGCTTGGGTACAGAATGCTTGCTGAGGCAATCCAAGCGGATCTGCCATATCGTATCAGTTGTCCGGCACTTCTTATCTGTGGCGAAAAAGGATAAAGCGGGCTCAGCCAAAAGCTACAATAAAAATGGCATCAGAGAGAAGGTTTACCGATTAAATGGATAAAGAATGCTGGTCATAATTCCAATACGGATCAGCCGGATGAAGTCAACAGACTGATAGAAAAATTTATCGGCGAGGTAGATGGAAAAAATTTAGCAAAAAGTAAAAAGACAATACTCTACGAAGCGTAGAATCCGCACAAATTCACTATTTTCTACGTTCCGTGGGTGTAAAACATCTATTTTATATACTACTCTGTGGTCAGAAAGGAGGAAAAGTTAGAATAATATATATGGTTTGTGTGTGACAATCATCAAAGAAGAAGAGCGGCCTGCCCATTTGTAACTATTCACAAATCTTATATCAGTTTTTAACGTTTACACAAAACTTGAAACGGTCTCCGAAGAGCCGATGCACTTGTAAACTGTTTCACAAGATCATCGGCTCTTAATTAACATATTGGCTTCAACCGCTGATGTAACATCAAGTTTTTCAAATATATGCTGCAAATGATTTGATAAGGTACGTTCACTAATATAAAGTTGTGCTTGCTATGTCTTTTCGCTTTTGTCCCTCTGCTATAAGCTGTATAATTTGTTTTTTCACTATCGGTCAATCCTTCTATGAATGGAATTTCCTGTCAAAATAAAGTATCCCCTCATTATTTTAGAAAGAATAGATATGAGCTTTTCAGGTTCAATATTTTTATTAACAAATCCTTTGCTCCTATTTTTCTTCCTTCACTTCGATATACGGGCAAATCATAACCAGACAGAATTACAACCCTTTGTTCTGGATAACAACTTAGTATTTGTTTTTTTGCTAATTCCAGACCATCCTCAGAAGATATATTCTTCTTCAAGTTTATATCCATAAGGATGATGTCTGGTTTCTTAGATACAATATAATTGTCTAATTGAGAAACATCATTGATACTATCAAAGGTTTCAATTTCTGAATAATCTGACAATGCAATCTCCAAACTTTTAGAAAATAAAGCGTGATCATCGACTAATAAAATATTGATAAGAAACATCTCCTTTCATTGGCAATATCGTTTGTACGCAAAATCCCATGTGGATGGTTATTAGATATAGTTACAGAGCCATCCATGTCATTCACTCGTTCCGTAATCATTGCAAGTCCTCGATGTTTTAACCTGTCAGCAGATGAGAGAACATCTGCATCAACAGTTCCATTGTCACTCACACTCAGTATTATAATCCCATTATCCTGCGTAAGGGTTATCCATGCTTTTTCCCGTCGAATGTTTGTAAACATTCGTGACAAAGTTCCTTCAGCAGGCGGTACACAAAGATATTGTATGGCTCAACCAGAAATAAGGAGTCTGAACAATCAAAGGAGACACAGAGATTACGATTCGGAAAAGATTGCGAAATACCATCAAGCAAGTTTTGGTAGTTTTCCTTTATAGTCAGTTTTGGAAGCAATGTAGGATGGTAATCCTGCATTTGCTCACGAATATACGTGTTCATATTTTCAAGAGTTTCGGTAATCATTTTTTGTATATCAGGTCGGTTTACCTTTTTCATCATGTTTTTACGGAAAGCAGGTCTTGGAGAATATCATCGTGGAGAAAGTTTGCAAATTCAAGATTTAATTGTTCTTCCCGTTGTAATTGTTGTAGTGCGACATGGTATTTTCCTTGATTATCTTATTATGTCCTTTCTTGAAATTGAAATCCAAAGCAATATTGCAAACATATAAAAACGCAAACAGGGCATCCAGCATAATAAAAAGCAAAAAGAATATCCACCATTTAAGATTATTGCTATCAAGCTAAAAATAATTACTCCAGAAAATATAGTAATGTTAATTGGCGATTACTGAATACGGCAGATAATGGAAGGCTGTTTGTTCTTTCAGTATGATACCGTGGATGCTTACCCAAAACAATAGTATAGGAATATATACCCAAAATTTGAAAGATGT
>VOFC01006098.1_pt1 | contig 48089 bp, 88 predicted proteins | sample 5384161 | NCBI WGS metagenome assembly VOFC01 (sample SAMN12384722, study PRJNA508395) | human gut metagenome | isolation source: healthy gut B | host: Homo sapiens | reverse complement strand
GCATAAGGAAGCGGATAGAAATTCAAATCGATTACATTGTCCAAAGCACGTACGGTAGTATGGATAATACTGCGGAGTTCCTCTTGATTTTCCACATCAATATTTCCCAAAGAAAGAGATGCCAAATTACAAACCACAAACTCTCCGGGTTTTGTAGTGTTCACTACAACAGTTTCGCCATCAACCGTTTTTTGTCTCTTGGCTGACGGTAGAAATGGGACTCATATTTTTGTGCAATTTCTGTACACAAATTGGACAATAAATCATACCCTTGTGTCCGTTTGGATTCATTTTGTTAACATGGTCACGGTTAAAGGTAAATGGAGTTCCTGTTTCCACTGCCGATTTAATAATCAATCGAATGAGTTCTTTGATTGGAATGACGCGTTTAGAGATACGGTGGTCAGCCACACAATCAAAATATCGTTTTTCCCATTCTTCTCCGTAATAATCCTCCAGAGCATAACCTTTTTACCGATAAAATTTCATGAGGACACATCAAATACCAATTGTCTTCAATCTGGTCACGAGCCATTTTCCAGAACAAATCAGGATAACAAATTGCAGGAAATACATCATGTGCTTTCATGCGGTCATCACCGTTATTGGTGCGCAATTGTAAAATTCAGGAATATCCTTGTGCCATATATCCAAGTATACAGCCACAGCTCCCTTGACGCACACCCAATTGGTCTACAGCTACAGCTGTATCATTGGCCAGTTTAATCCAACGTATCACACCGCCTGCAGCCCCTTGAAATCCACGAATCGGAGAACCGGAAGCACGAACTTTGCCAAAGTACATTCCCATTCCCCACCAAATTTTGAAACCTGTGCAAAGTTTGTAATACTGCGATAGATGCCGGTTAAGGAATCCGGAACAGTATCAATAAAGCAGCTGGACAATTGATGAAACGGTTTTCTGGCATTGGACAGTGTAGGCGTTGCCATGGTTACCTGCAACTGACTGAGCATATCATAAAAACGTTTTACCCACTGAGAACGGTTTTGTGTTTCATTCATTGCCAGATGCATCGCAATTCCCATAAACATCTCTTGCGGTGTTTCAAAAGAAAGCAACTGGTGTGTATGAATCACATAGCGTTTTAAAAAGTACGTCCAAACTGCTGTACGTAAACAGGTGATTGCGTTCTTCCACAATCCATGTTTCGAATTCATCAATCTCTGCTTTTGTATATGCCTGTAATATATAGGAACCATATAGGTTTTGGTTTGTTAAATAGCAAATTTTTCTCATAAAAAGCCGGTAATTTGCTGTTTGTCCAGTTCAGCTTGTAATTGCAGCTGAAAGCGCAGCATTAACAAACGCGCTGCAATATACTCCCATTTGGGAGATTCCTGTGAAGTCAACTCCACAGCCGCTTTTATCAGCATGGATAATTTTTCTGTTTCGGACATCTGCTCTTTTTGAAACGAAAAGAACTTATGGTACAGCAGTTCCAGACGGTATTCATCACTGTCATAATCTTTTGGATTCCTTTTAATACATCACCAACTTGTCTGTTTTCAAACAGGCAAGCAATACTATGTCTGGCAGCCCTTTTTCTTTGCCTGACTGTCACGGTATAAAATCCAAAGCTTTTACTTCATTATAAAAAAATTACGTGCAACTAACGTTTTCTCTACAACATCTTGAATGGTTTCTACTTGCAAAGATTCATGTTGCTGCTGCATCTGAACCAATTGCTGCTGTACATCTTCCGTAATACTGTTTAGGACAGCTTCATCAATTTCTGTCTTTATACTTTGAAAAGCCGCTGCAACCGCAGCTTTTTATTTTTTCACTTTGGTAAGGCTCAATACGGCCATCCCTTTTTATGATTTCCATTCTGTTCTCCTTACAACTTGATAATTGGTCTATTTATTATTATAACGGCTAATTTTAAAAAATCAATATATATTGTGTATCATTTTTGTAACCACCATAAATATTGTGTATACAGTAAAACAAGAACAGGACCGAAAACGGCCCTGTTCTTGTTGAAAATATGAAAACGTCGTAATCAAAGATTATGACAAGTCGTAAAGTAAAATTAAAAATATCTTTTTTAGTAAGCCTGCAAAACCTGCACCATGACGCGCCTCGTCTTTTGCCATTTCATGAACAGTATCATGAATGGCATCATAGTTCAATTGTTTTGCACGTTTTGCAATTTCAAATTTACCTTCACAAGCACCCGCCTCAGCAGCTGCACGCAATTCAAGATTTTTTCTTTGTGGAGTTTGTTACAACTTCACCTAATAGTTCAGCAAATTTAGCTGCATGCTCAGCTTCGTCAACCGCATATTTTTGAAAGCCTCTGCAATTTCAGGATAGCCTTCACGATCTGCCTGACGGCTCATTGCCAAATACATACCAACTTCACAGCATTCTCCGTTAAATGAGCAACCAAACCTTCGTAAACATCTTTTCAATTTTGTCTGCTGCACCTACGCCGATTACGTGTTCAGTTGCATAGCCTGTTTCTTCTGTTTGCTCATAAAATTTGTCTCTAGGAGCTTTACAAATTGGGCAGAATTCCGGTGCCTCGTCTCCTACATGAACATAACCACATACACTACATACAAATTTTTTCATTGTAAAACCTCCACATACATTCATTAAATATAGTTATGGCCTAATGCCTAACTTTACATTGATTACAAACACCATAAAAAATAATCTTTTGTTCCTCCACAGTAAAACCATATTTGTTGTTTACCTGTTTTGCAGCCTCAGAATTTTCAAATGTTTCTTCAATATCAATCACTGCACCGCAACAATTACAAATAAAGTGAGAGTGTGGGGATATATTCGCGTCAAAACGCTCCTGCCCGTTAATAACACCCATACTTAAGATAATACCCTCTTCTTTGAATTGGGAAAGATTACGGTAAACAGTACCAAGACTTAAATCAGGATAATCATTTTTTAATGTTTGATGAACCCACTCTGCGGTTGGATGAATTTTGGTGTTTCGGAGTGCTTCTAAAATCGCTTGTCTTTTGCGACTAAAATTTTGTTTCCTAACCATCGATCTCCACCTTAATAAAATAATAATAATTACTGTTTTCATTTCAATAATAACATATTCAAATCATTTTGTAAAGTACTATTTCATATAAAGGGAAAAGATCAGGCATACAACTGTATATCATAAAACATTTTTCTACTTTTTTCAATACAACAATTACAATATTTTTTAAGCCGATTCCTTTTGTCAACAGATTTGAACCATTACTTGGAATGGTTATCCTTTTGTCTTGTACGGATATCCTTTTTTCTTTTTTGTAAGAGATATTACATTTGATAACAGGAATTAACAAACCGCCTACGGCATTTCCTGCCGTCATAATTAACAACCAAAGGAATGTTTTCCATGTCCATGCATTTGCAATGGAAAAATAAAACATGTTTTGCTACACAGTGCTCAAAACCGCATAAAATAAATACGGGCACTCCAATGAATACCCCCGCATACTTGCCAATGGGATTTTCTGTACTGCGGAAACAAGCAACAGCTACATACATGATAATTCCGCAAAAGATTGCCAATACAAAAATGCTCAAGGGATTATCATTCAATTTTTGCCTGACTGAGGGTTTCGGCTTTTTGCAGATAATGTAGAAGCGACTCTTGTGACTCGTAATAAATATCCTACTCCTACCGTGGCAGCAAAATTGCCCATCCAAATAATCAGCAAATCAATCAGAAAAGCCGGTTGTTTCAGCTTAAAGTCGCCAACTCTTCCTGTAAATAATGCAAATTGTTGATTTACCACCGTAAATAATCCAATGGAAAATAAAAACGCACCTACTACTTTATTTTCTACGGATAAATTAACAGTGCCGCCTATCGCTATCATAAGACCCGCAAGCAGCGAATAGCGAAACAACTTAAATTTCTCCATCCCATTCACCTCAAACTATACTTTATTTTATTATACAACTATATCTTGAGGTTTTCCAGCAGGAACTACATTAAGACTACAAAATAGGCTTTTTTTACTTATTTATCTCTTAAACTCTTTCAGAGTTGTAGAGAAAATGCTGTTTTATGATGAAATATACAACGTAAATAGAGGCAATATATGTTTAAATGAATATAAATACTGCAAAATACAATAACTGTATTTGATTCATAAGATATGAATTTCTCGCTTTAGCTTTACATTTACAAAAAAATATATTTTATTACACAACAATGCCGACAGTACTATAGCACTGTCGGCATATGATTTAAGATAAATTTTCAATTGTTTTGGCTGCTTCGTCCAACCAATTTCCTTCTACCAATTCTACAAGCCCTTTATCGCAATTTTTTGCAATGCTAGGTCAATCGGAAGCTTTACCAATACATTTAAACCGTGTTTCTGGGCGATTTCTTCTACATGACTTTCTCCAAAGACTTGAATTTCTTTATTACAGTCAGGACATTTCAAATAGCTCATATTTTCCACAAGGCCCAAAATCGGGATATTCATCATATCTGCCATATTTACCGCTTTTCCACAATCATAGAAACCAATTCCTGCGGAGATGTTACAATAATAATTCCGTCCAAAGGCAGAGAGATTGGAATACAGTAAGCGGAACATCTCCCGTGCCCGGAGGCATATCCACAAACATATAGTCCACATCACCCCCAAATTACCTCAGACCAAAATTGTTTTACTGTACCTGCAATGATAGGTCCTCCAAACAACGGGAGCAGTTACATCTTCTAACAATAAATTTACAGACATTACTTCAATTCCCGTTTTACTTTTACATGGCATAATACCTACCTCGGTACCCATTGCTCTTTCATGGATACCAAAAACTTTCGGAATAGACGGTCCTGTTACGTCTGCGTCCAATATTGCTGTTTTATGTCCACGGCGGTTCATGGTCACGGCCATTAACGAAGTGACCAAAGATTTGCCAACTCCACCTTTTCCGCTTACAACTGCAATTACCTTTTTAATGTTACTCAATTCATGTGTAGGTTCTTTCATAGGTTCTGTTCTTGCACTGCAATCAGAACCACATGACCCACAGTCATGTGTACAATTTTGTTCACTCATGCCATTCATCCTTTCTATTATATACCCTTTTTTGGTATATTTAAAATCTTACCCCCAAAACAGAGAGATTGTCAATGTTAAGAAAAATCAAAACTCCATTTTTATGCTTCTCAAAAACAAGTCAGATAATACTTGCTCTGGGTCTTTTTTTCTCATAAATAATGTCATAAACCGCTTGACAAATAGGAAGTTCCACATGATACTGCTCACCCAAACACAGCAATGCTTTTTACGGTTGCAACACCTTCCGCCAATTCTCCGTAATCCATACCTTGTACAAACAATTCACCAAATTTGCGGTTATGGCTGAATTCGGAAAATACTGTCGCCTGATAATCTCCTAAATGACCAAGTCCATATGCGGTAATCTCATTTCCTCCCATGGCTTTGATTAAACGGGCAATTTCACGTGTACCTCTGGACATTAATGCCCCTTTAACGCAGTTTTCCTTTGCCGTCCAACATGCCGGCCGCAATACCTATGACATTTTTGGAAGCAGCGCCAATTTCATTGCCCAACAAATCATCGCCGTAATAAAAAACGAATCAAACGGCTGGAAAAAAGCCTGGACCAATCTTTCTTTCAGCGCTTTATCATCACTGTCAATTACCATGCAGTTTGGGATTCCTCTGGTAAAATCCTGTACATGGCCGGGTCCAACCCAAATAGCTGTAGGCGTATCCGTATATTCTTTTACGATTTCCGTTAAACGTTTTCCGGTATCAGCTTCAATGCCTTTCATACAGCACAAAACATTTTCCGGTTAAATCATACCGTACCATTTTTTCATAAATGTACGGAAGCTTTGTGCCGAAATAGATACCACAATGACTTCCGCACTGTTTACTGCTGATTCCAAATCATCTGTCAAATGAACTTTTTCATCCAACGTTAATAATCCGTTGGAACGTGTCTGACGGAATTGCTCCAAATGTTTGGAACCCTTTCTGCCGTATAATGTAACTTGATGAGATACGCGCTCCAAATACCAGGCAATAAAACTTCCCCAGCGACCACATCCCATAACCGAAATATTCATAGTTTATTCTCCTGCCTTTGTATCCCAAACAGCACCTTGATGCTTTGCATGTTGTATTGCTGTTGTAATGATGATTTCTGCCTGATTCGGCATTTGTTCGATTCCCTCACAATAAAGCACTTGTACATCGCAAATCCCGCAAACCAAAAAAAACAAATTTTTTAACCACGCAATGGCTGTACATGTTTCTTTTGGCTGAGTTCCCGAGGTAACCCCTCCGCTTGAAAACAACAAGCGTAACCTTTTTATTGTGAAGCAATCCTTCGGAACCCTGTTCGGTATAGCGAAATGCTTTTCCTGCTCTGATAACAGCTAAAATATAAGAAACCAATACAGGAGGTGCTGTTAAATTCAATTTGGAAACGAAATAACATAGCGGTCTGCTGCTATAAATTCATTGCATAAAGAATCATATATTTGTAATGCTTGTTGTTCTCTTTCACACTGCGCCTTACCGCTTTCAAAAAGCTTCCAGCAACTCTTTTGTCATAGCGGGTATTTCCAATGTATGCAAATCAATATAGCGGAATTGTACCTGCTCATGTTTTTTTTAAATAAGCATCAACAAATGCGTTTGCAACTCGTTTTCCGGAAGATTGTTCCTCCGATTTCGGGCTTGCAGCAATATGAAAGCAGTTTCATAGTAAACTCCTTTCCTATTATATATCATGTTGACTTTGATTTTACCACATTTTTGAATAATTGTACATGAGAAAAAGAGGCAGGTCTTTTCACGTGCCTCTTTTCATTGATTTGTATGAAATGATTTTTGATAGACATCAAACTTATAATGTGGTACATTATAGTTAGCTATAACTAACCAAGGAGATACAATCATGATAAAAAATCTTTTAAAGAATTGCAGAAAGCCTCAAGGAATTGGCGGAAAAATTGATATTAAGTGCAATGAATCGCGGTCACGCTCCCTTATGTGACTGGGTATTAAATACCGTTTCATGGACAGATGGAGCAAAAGTATTAGATGTAGGTTGTGGCGGCGGCGCAAATATTGACCGCATGTTTCAAAAATATCCCAGCTGTCACATAGACGGTATAGATTATTCTGCTGAGAGCGTAAAAGTAAGTAAAAGACAAATGCCACTCGACTGAATATCTCCTGTGAAATTTTGCAGGGAAACGTGATGAAACTACCTTACCCCAACCATACCTATGATGTGGCAACAGCAATAGAAACTGTCTATTTTTGGCCTGATGTAACCGAAGGATTCAGACAAATTTTTCGTGTGCTTAAACCTGGTGGAAAAGTGATAGTTGCTTGTGAAATGTCAGACCCTGTACGAGGAGACAAATGGGCCAAACGATGTGAAGGTATGACCATATATACTGCCAAACAATTACAAGAAATGCTGGAGCAAGCAGGTTTTGAAAACATTCAAATTCACACGATAAAAGAAGTTTGTTCTTGTTTGGAAGCAATAAAACCTTTATAAACATCTTTTACAGGTGATTCATTGATATAGAAAATGTAAAATTTATGAATTTTATTTCAAGCATGATATATGGCATAGTCCTATGACAATTTCATTGTGTAATGTAGTCATGTACCTGATTCAGAGAACAAACAATCACAAACGGATATTCTTGCTCTAATGTTCTGCATACGTGTTTCATTGCGCTGTTCATCGTTTCTTCTATGCATAAAATACGGCTGTATTGTTCGCTGTGTTCAGACTTAATTTTTGATATGTGCCCCCGCAATATATATTCAGCATCCCCTTCATTTTCATCAAATTGTAAAATGGTATACTGTCTGCAAGCATTTTTTGACCGAAGCAGCCATCCGGAAATTAATTGATATAAATAGATTAATCCTACAATAGATAAAATAGCTAATATAATATTGATGATAAGTTCAGGCATTATGATCACCTCACTCTATTGTATGTATCGAATAAAAAAGCTACTGCGGCATGAGTCATTATTTATGGTAAGCAACATAAAAAACAGGTTGTAAATTACAACCTGTTTTTTTATGCGGATTATTTTATTTTTTAAATTATCTTTTTCGTTTGTTTTTAAAGATTCCAATCCCATTCGAATCAACTCCAATGTTGCTTTGGAACGGCTGTTGTAACGATTTTTCAAATCTAAAATCATCTATTTCTTTCAGAGTTTCATCATCTACAGTAATACAATACCTTGGTTTTTCTGTTGGCATAATTATCACCTCAGTGATAATTATACATCAGTGATACACTGATGTAAATACAAAAAAATGCCAAAATTTTATCTTAAATAATTGACAAGTTTATCATAGATGAACTATAATCACGACAGGTGTATCGGTAATGAACTTTAAGAGAGGAGATGAACCTATGAAAGCAGAAAATAAGCGTATCATGATCACCATTCCTCCGGATTTAGAAGCGGAAATACAAAGCTTAAAAAAAGAAAAAATTTTATGACAAACCCTATGCCGAAATGTACAGGCAAATTATTCGTACTGGTTTAGAATGTGTTCAAAAAAGTAAAACATCATAGTCAAAAAACAGTTTTTTACTCAAAACTAGTTTATTCAGCAAAATATAACAATATAATAATGTTTGGAGTGTACAAATTGAAACGTAAACTATTGCCTTTTTTACTATTGTTTGCGCTAATCGTAGCCATTGTTCCAACCTCCGCTGTACTTGCAAGTGAAAGCGGAAGTGCACAGATTGGTGATATTTCTTATGCTTCACTGCAAGAAGCTTTCAATGCAGTACCGGAAGACGGTGTGCAAACTACCGTTACCCTAACCAACAGCATCGAAATATCCGAGATGTCCGATATTGTTACTCTGGCAGCAGGGAAAAATATAATCCTGAATATGAATGGTCAAAGTATTACTTTTAAAGAAGATTCCTCTGCCTCTCCCTTCTTTGGCAGGCCGTGCTATCATCAATCATGGTACTTTAACCGTTACGGGAAACGGAACCATTGACACCTCAGCATCTATTTATGGTGGTTATGGTGCAATTGACAACTATGGTACTTTAACCATTGAAAACGGTACCTATACCGGAGCCAAATTAGCAAATGGCGCAACCATTAAAAATCGTCCGAACGCAGAACTTACCATTTATAACGGAACATTTGACGGTGCAACCTGCAGTTTATATAACGAAGGTATTACTACCATTTATAATGGTACATTCAAAGGTGAAACTTGCAGTTCCTGCAATTCTTCCATTTGGTCTTATACCATACGAAACCAAAATGTAAATGCAAAAATGTATTTTTTATGATGGTACTGTGATTGGATACACAAGGCGCATTTTCTTCTTCCGCCGGTTTAGCTGAAATTTATGGTGGAACATTTGAAACAGTAGCTTGCCCTATCCACGGAACAGGCCCTGCATTCTATGCACTGTATATCGCCGGTGAAGTGGGACAAGTAGAAGCACACATCTATGGTGGTACATTTACCAGTGTTTCTAAAGTAGCAGCTCTCATCGGAAATGATAATGACGGTGGTGACAAACAGCCTGCAATCGCTTATTTCCATGGCGGTACTTTCACAGGCGGAAACGGACAACCTGCGGTCAGTGAGGCAACCAATACAGGTACTCTGCAAGTAACAGGCGGTACCTATTCTTCCGATGTTTCCAAATGGGTTCCCGATACAGGCGACTATGAGCAAAATCCTGACGGTTCTATCACCCATCCACATCAATTTACAGAAGAAATTGTAAAAGAATATACCAAAAAAATCAGACGCAGATTGTACACATGCAGCTACCTATTATAAATCCTGTACCTGCGGTGCAGTAAGCGATACCGCAACCTTTACATACGGAGACCCATTAGGACATACAGAGAAAATAATTCCTGCTGTATCCCCCTACATGTACAGAACACGGTTATACAGAGGGAATCGAATGCGCTGTTTGTCATGAAATTTTGACAGCTCCAACCGAAGTTCCTGCCACAGGACATTCTTATGGTGACTGGACCATCATAAAAGAAGCTACATGCACCGAAGAAGGCTTGAAACAAAAGAACCTGCACTGTATGTAGTACCATGGAAGAAGAAATTATTCCAATGACTGAGCACGATTGGGAAAATGACTTTACCATTGACCAACAACCAACTGCAACTGAAAACGGAAGTAAATCCATTCATTGTAAAACTGTGAAGCTGTAAAAAGATGTAACCGTAATTAACGCTACAGCTGATAGCAACAATATGGACCAAAATAACACCGTTTCTCCTCAAACAGGCGATAATACCCAGCTATATATTTATATTGCTATTGGTGTATTTGTAAGTGCAGCTTGTGCAGCAGCAATTGCATTCAAAAAATAAAACAGATAAATAAAAAAAGCACCTGAAATGAATTTCAGGTGCTTTTTAACTAAATTTTGTCAGATTTTTTCTTTTTTCTTCAATACTTTGAGTGACGCAAGAACTCCTACAGACACAGCAAATACAGATGCTAATAAACCAACTGTGGTTTCATCACCTGTTTTTACATTGTTTACCATATCCTGATTACCACTATCATGGTTTGAATCATGATTAGAATTCTCCGGTGCTCCATCCGGTTGCGTTACATTAAAAGCAACAGGTTGGCTCTCTAGTGCAGTCAGAAATTCATTTCCATTTACCATTGCCTTTACATACCATACTCCTGCTGTTGTAGGTTCATCAGCTGTGTAAACACCATTTTCTTGTTGACTATAAACGTATAGAACATCTCCAAAAACAGGTTTTGCGGAAACATTTACTTTTTCTCCCAGTACCATATCAGAAGCTGAAATTTCTTGCTCCCAAACATTGGTAATCATCAAGTTTAAAGTAACTGTCAAATAAATTGGTTGTCCATTCGCGCCCGTACCAGCATTATAAGAATATGTAACTGGTTGTCCCGGTAAATAATTAGATACAATACCATCTGTTAAAGTTGCACCTGTTACATTCACAACTTTATTCATATCAAGTGTTGGGAAAAATTGTGCTAACTGAAATGAGCCGCCTGTTATCTCTAATCTTTGCTGCAATGCAGTACCAATAACATCTTGTAGTTGTGGGTTATTTCCCACATTTAACGCAATTAAAGGTGTGTTATCATACTGTAATACTTCTAACTTACTATTATTTTCCACATTCAAAGTTTCAAGTTTAGTACCCGACACATCTAAGTATTGTAAGTCTGCAAGATGGTCAACATTCAAATTTGAAAATATTTGTATTATTAAGATCAAAATAAAATAATTGAGTATTCTTACTAATATCTAACTGATTTAAACTAGTGTCAGCACAGAGTAAAACTTGTAAATTTCTATTATTTTCAAGATTTAAGTTACCTATTTGAGTATTAGAACAATCTAAACGAACTAATTTTTTCATTTTTAGTCACGTCTAAATTTGTAATACCTGTATTATGAATTTCAAATCTTCTTAAATCAGATAGATGTGTAACATCTAATTGTTGTATTTTGGTATTAGCACAAATCAACCACTGTAACTTAGGATTATTTGCAAGAGACAACTCGGTAATATTGGTGCTATCACACTCCAAATATGTCAATTCTTTATTATTAGATAAATCTAATTCAGTAATTGCTGTTCCTGATGCTCTTAAGACTCCCAAAGAAGTATTGTTACTAAGATCCAATTCTGTAATTGGAGCACTATAGCACCACAGTGTTTTTAATGCCGTATTGCGGCTTAAATCGAGATTAGTGATTTTCGTATTAGAACAATCAATTAAAGTTAACTTTGTATTTTTTAGTAACATCTAATTCAGTAATTCCTGTTTCCATTACTTCTAAATATGTAATCTCGGTCAGAATTCAATGCCTTTTAAATTGGTAACACCACTGTACCCTAATTTTATTTCATGAATGGCTAAAATCTCATCTTGAGATAAACTATTATTTTTATCCTTATCATAATTTGTTTTTAGATACTCACGAAATACAGAATCCGGAAAATTTGTTTCATCCAATTTTACATCTCCTGAAACTGCAGCACCACTTGCTGCCTCCGCGTTGCTTACAGATACAGGAGCCGATATGGCCGCTGCATACACAGGTAAAATGGCACTGGACACAATTAGTGCGGCTACCAATGATACCATCGAAGTTTTTCTTTTTCATAGAATACTCCCTTTCAAAATTAAAATATAGACATAGTATACCTTACAAAGAATACTATGTCTAGTAGTATAGTATAATATTGTAAAAAAAAATAGGATAAATATCATAATATATTTTGGGTAAATCTACCAAATATAAAAAAACACGTCAAATGACGTGTTTTTCTTTCACATAATGCATTTCGTAAAGCTTCTACTTTATCTGTCTTTTCCCAGCTAACATTTAAATCTTCACGACCCATATGTCCGTAAGCGGCAAGATTACGATAAATTGGTTTACGCAATTCCAGGGTTTCAATGATGGAAGTAGGACGTAAATCGAATACTTGATTTACTGCCTCTGCCAATTGGTCATTGGAATAGGAAGAAGTTCCGAATGTTTCAACCATGATAGATACAGGACGTGCAACACCGATTGCATATGCAATTTGTACTTCACACTTCTTAGCAAGACCGGCAGCCACAATATTTTTTAGCAACATAACGTGCTGCATATGCACCGGAACGGTCTACCTTGGTTGGGTCTTTTCCCGAGAAAGCACCGCCGCCATGTCTGCCGTAACCTCCATATGTATCAATGATAATTTTACGTCCTGTCAAACCTGTATCCCCAACCGGACCACCGATTACGAAGTTTCCTGTTGGATTTATGAAATATTTGGTTTTATCATCTAAAAGATTTTCGGGAATAATAGGCTTAATGACATGTTTTAAAATGTCATCGCACAAAGTTACGTGAGCAACATTTGGGTCATGTTGTGTAGACAACACAATGGTATCAACACGTACAGCTTTGTCATCATCATACTCAATGGTGACTTGAGTTTTACCGTCCGGTCTTAAATATGATAAGGTTCCATCTTTGCGAACTTTTGTCAATTGTTTTGCTAATTTATGGGCCAAAGAAATTGCCAAAGGCATGAATTCCGGTGTTTCATCACATGCAAAACCAAACATCATTCCTTGGTCACCGGCACCAATCTTATCGTTTTCATCTGTTGCGCCATGACGTGACTCATAAGACTCGTTTACACCCATTGCAATATCAGGAGATTGTACATCAATTGAAGTGGTTACAGCACATGTATTGCCATCAAATCCGCAAGCAGGATCATCGTAACCGATTTCTTTGATGACATCGCGCACAAGAGAAGGAATATCAACGTAACATTCTGTGGATATTTCACCCATTACATTAATAATACCTGTTGTTGCTGTTACTTCACAAGCAACATGAGCCTTTTGGGTCTTGAGCCAAAATAGCATCTAAAATAGAATCAGAAATTTTATCGCAGACTTTGTCCGGATGTCCTTCTGTTACAGACTCTGAAGTAAAAAAAAGTATTTAGACATAGTATCCTCCAAAAAATAAAAATATCAAAAACACCGAACACGCTTCGCAGCCGTTCGGTGAATTGCAAACCTCATCTCTCGGCTTTACCGCAGGATTTGGCACCTTTACAAATATGTAGGTTGCCGGACATCATCGGGCCTGTTCCCTCCGTCACTCTTGATAAGGAAATATTTAAATTTCGATATAGCTAGTATAGCACGAATTTTTCTTAATGTAAATATCCATTTTAAAATTTGATAAAATACATTTTTTACAAATTGAAATTGACAAATTTTTTTAGCAGAAAATTCCTGTAAAATAGTCTGAAAGCGCCAAATTTACATAGTTTACGCAATGGAAGCAGTACAAATTTTTGCCGTATACAATTGGAAATCATATTTGCGTGTCGTTGGAGATAATAAGTATTGTGAGGTGATAAAAATGCATTACAATCAATACAACAACATTCCAATGGGTATTGGCGCTGTTCTTGCAAGAAATCCTGAAGCAAGAAGAAATTTTGCACTTGCTTCTCAAGAAGAGCAAACTGCTTTAATTGATAGCTGCACATTGCAATTCTTATGAAGAAATGTGTGACATTGTGAATTCTCAAGCAACACAAAATCAATTGCAGAAAAACAGAGCCCATGAAAAACACGCAAATAAAAACAAACATTTTCAAGGACAATCCTACACTTTTTAATAACTAAAACGTAAAAAAAGACCATCGGAATCTATCCGATGGTCTTATTTTTATATTACGTTACAAAACGATTTTAATTATTCGTTAATAGCTGTAACAACGCCTGAACCAACTGTATGACCACCCCCTCACGGATAGCAAAACGCAGACCCTCTTCAATCGCGATCGGGTAATCAGTTCAACATCCATTTCAACGTTATCGCCAGGAACGCACATTTCTGTACCTTCTGGAAGTGTAATAACACCTGTAACGTCAGTTGTTCTGAAGTAGAATTGTGGACGATAGTTATTGAAGAAAGGAGTATGACGTCCGCCTTCTTCCTTTGTTAGAATATAAACTTGGCCTCTGAATTTTGTGTGAGGTTTAATGGAACCTGGTTTAGCTAGATTTGACCACGCTCAATTTCAGTTCTTTGAACACCACGTAGCAATACACCAACGTTATCGCCAGCCTCAGCAAAGTCTAGAATTTTTTTCTGAACATTTCTAGGCCGGTTACTACAACTTTTCTGCTTTCTTCTGCTAAACCAACGATTTCAACTTCGTCGTTAACGTTGATTTGACCACGCTCAACTCTACCAGTAGCAACAGTACCACGGCCTGTGATTGTAAATACGTCCTCAACAGGCATTAGGAAAGGTTGGTCGCTCTTTCTTTCTGGAGTTGGGATGAACTCGTCAACAGCTTTCATCAAGTCTAGAATGCATTTGTATTCTGGAGCATTGATGTCTTAGAAGTAGACTCAAGAACTTTTTAGAGAAGAACCACGGATAATTGGGTATCATCACCTGGGAAGCCATATTCGTTTAGTAGTTCTCTAATTTCCATTTCTACTAGGTCTAGCAACTCTTCGTCATCAACTTGGTCAGCTTTGTTCATGTATACAACGATGTATGGAACACCAACCTGACGGGATAGAAGGATGTGCTCTCTAGTTTGTGGCATTGGGCCATCAGCTGCGGATACAACTAGAATAGCACCGTCCATTTGAGCAGCACCAGTAATCATGTTTTTAACGTAGTCGGCATGTCCTGGGCAGTCAACGTGAGCGTAGTGACGCTTGTCTGTTTCATACTCAACGTGTGAAGTGTTGATTGTGATACCACGAGCTCTCTCTTCTGGAGCGCTGTCGATGTTAGCGTAGTCAACGAAATCTGCATCGCCTTCGAGGTTAAGAACCTTAGTGATAGCAGCAGTAAGAGTTGTCTTACCGTGGTCAACGTGGCCGATGGTACCGATGTTTACGTGGGGCTTGTTTCTTTCAAACTTTGCCTTTGCCATTGGAATTCCTCCTTTTTATACCAAAAGATGAATTTGTTTTTATTATAAAAGTCTATAACGCAATTTTATCAATTCTGTTGTTGAAAATCAAGTGTTTTTATAAATTACTCACTCTTTTTTCCACGTGCGGAAATGATTTCCTCACCAACAGATTTTGGAACCTCATTATAGTGAGCCGGTTCCATTGTGTATTGTCCACGACCTTGAGTTTTGGAACGCATATCAGTTGCATAACCAAACATTTCGGAAAGCGGAACTTCTTGCATTGATTTGTTGTGCACCCGGTACTGCGTCCATACCAAGAATCATACCGCGGCGAGAGTTTAGGTCACCGATAACGTCACCCATGTACTCTTCAGGCACAATAACTGTAACTTTCATGATGGGTTCCAGCAATACAGGGTCAGCTTTCTTAATTGCATCTTTTACTGCCATAGAACCGGCAATTTTAAATGCCATTTCAGAGGAGTCAACCTCATGATAAGAACCATCATACAAGGTTACTTTAATATCAACAACATTATAACCTGCCAAAGTACCGCTTAACAATGCGCCTTGAATACCTTGGTCAACTGCTGGAATGTATTCTTTTGGAATAGCTCCACCAACAATTTCGTTTGCGAATTCGTAGCCTTTGCCAGGGTTAGGTTCGATACAATTTTAACATGACCGTATTGTCCTTTACCACCTGATTGTCTTGCGTACTTGGTGTCAGACTCTGCATTTCTGCGGATGGTCTCTTTGTAAGCAACCTGTGGTTTACCTACGTTTGCTTCCACTTTAAATTCACGCAGAAGTCTGTCTACGATGATTTCAAGATGAAGCTCACCCATACCTGCAATAATGGTTTGTCCTGTTTCTTCGTCTGTGTAAGCACGGAACGTTGGATCCTCTTCAGCAAGTTTTGCCAAAGCGATACCCATTTTCTCTTGACCAGCTTTTGTTTTTGGTTCAATTGCAACGTGGATAACAGGCTCTGGGAATTCCATAGATTCCAAAATAATTGGATGTTTTGGATCACAGAGAGTGTCACCGGTTGTTGTATTTCTCAAACCAACTGCAGCTGCAATATCACCTGCATAAACAACATCAATATCCTGTCTGTGGTTAGCGTGCATTTGAAGAATACGACCGATACGCTCTGTATTGTCTTTAGAAGAGTTATAAACCGGACCACCAGCGCTTAGTGTACCGGAATATACTCTGAAGAAGCACAATTTACCAACAAATGGGTCAGTTGCAATTTTAAATGCAAGTGCAGAAAAAGGTTCGTCATCGGAAGCTTTACGAACATCTTCCTCACCTGTTTCAGGATTCACACCCTTCATATCAGGAATATCAAGAGGAGATGGCATATAAGCTACGATTGCATCCAATAACTTTTGTACGCCTTTATTTCTGTAAGAAGTACCGCAGCATACAGGAACCATGCAGTTAGCCAAAGTAGCTTTACGAACACCTGCAATGATTTCTTCTGATGTCAGCTCTTCACCCATCAAATTTTTCCATCAGCTCATCGTCTTGTTCAGCAACGTGCTCTACCAGTTGGGTACGATACTCTTGTGCTTTTTCAAGCAAATCGGCAGGAATTTCTTCCACGCGCATATCTTTACCGAATTCATCATAGAAAACGTCAGCTTTCATCTCTACAAGGTCAATGATGCCTTTGAATTCGTCTTCACTGCCGATTGGCAACTGAATCGGAACTGCATTACATTGCAGACGGTCTTTCATCATTTGAACAACACGGTAGAAATCTGCGCCCATAATGTCCATCTTGTTGATGTAAGCCATACGAGGTACTTTATATTCTTCCGCTTGACGCCATACAGTCTCAGACTGAGGCTCAACACCACCCTTTGCGCAGAAAACAGTTACAGAACCGTCCAATACGCGCAAAGAACGTTCAACTTCAACGGTGAAGTCAACGTGCCCCGGGGTGTCGATGATGTTAATTCTATGGTCTTTCCAGAAGCAAGTGGTAGCAGCGGATGTAATTGTAATACCGCGCTCCTGCTCCTGTACCATCCAGTCCATAGTAGCAGAGCCATCATGAGTCTCGCCGATTTTATGGTTGATACCGGTGTAGAAAAGGATACGTTCTGTTGTTGTTGTTTTACCAGCATCGATATGAGCCATGATGCCGATATTACGAGTCATCTCTAGAGATACTTGTCTAGCCATAATTTCCTCCTATCGTAATTAGGTTGTGTTGGATCACAAAATCTACAATGGAATTACCATCTGTAATGTGCGAAAGCTCTGTTTGCTTCTGCCATCTTGTGTGTATCGTCACGCTTCTTAGCAGCGCCGCCAGCACCATTTATAGCATCAAGAATCTCGTTAGCAAGTCTTTCTTTCATTGTTTTTTCAGAACGAAGTCTTGCATAGTTAGTCATCCAACGAAGACCTAATGTTTGTCTTCTTTCAGGACGAACCTCCATTGGAACTTGGTAAGTAGCACCACCGACACGGCGAGCTTTTTACCTCTAAAGAAGGCATAATGTTTTCCATAGCCTGCTCAAAAACCTCTAATGGTTCTCTTCCTGTTTTCTCTTTCACAATATCAAATGCACCATAAACGATTTTTTGAGCTACGCCCCTTTTACCGTCGTACATAATATTGTTAATTAAACGAGTAACAAGTTTAGAATTATATAGTGGATCAACCAAAACGTCACGTTTTGCAATAGAGCCTCTTCTTGGCACTTCGCTTCCCTCCTTCACATGAATGATATCATCGGTACTCGAAAGATAATCTCCCGTTGGCCAATACAGAGCGTTATCCACATACAAATAAAGTATATCTATATAACGCTGCTGCAAGCAGCCATAAGGTTTCTTTCAACTTAACCTTTGTTCAATTATTTTTTGCTGCGCCAGCTTTTGGACGCTTTGCACCGTATTTGGAACGAGCTTGCATACGGTTAGCAACACCTTGAGCATCTAGTGTACCACGAATGATATGATAACGTACACCAGGCAAGTCTTTTACACGACCGCCGCGAATCATAACAACGCTGTGCTCTTGCAAATTGTGGCCTACACCTGGGATGTAAGCAGAAACTTCAATACCGTTGGAAAGTCTTACTCTGGCAATTTTTCTCAAAGCAGAGTTAGGTTTTTAGGTGTTGCAGTTTTAACTGCTGTACATACACCGCGTTTTTGTGGGGAATTTTGGTTAATTGCAACTCTTTTCTTAGAGTTCCATCCCTTCAAAAGTGCTGGTGCTTTTGCCTTTTTCTCAGAAACTTGGCGTCCAGTACGAACTAATTGGTTAAAGGTTGGCATAAGAAACCTCCTCTCTCAAAATTTATATGTTAAATTAGGTATATTTTACCCAATTAACAGCAATTTAGTACTTTCCTTTTAACGCCTAAACCCACCATATACAAGTTGTATATGGTGGGTAATAGCTTAAAAATCAAAATACACTATCACGATTTAAAATTATATCATTAGATAGTATCATTTGTCAATACTTGATTTGTAGATTCAATTTCAACGTCACTATAGCATTTCATACCTGTACCTGCAGGAACCAATTTACCTATAATAACGTTCTCTTTCAGACCCAATAGAGGATCCACTTTTCCTTTGATTGCCGCATCTGTCAATACACGAGTTGTCTCTTGGAAAGATGCCGCTGACAAGAAGGAATCGGTTGCCAAAGAAGCTTTTGTAATACCCAACAATACAGGAGTATAAGTAGCCTCACGCAATTCGGTTTCGCCTGCTTCAATTCGTTCGCGAATTGCTCTGTTTTCAGCTTCCATTTCACTCTTATCTACCAAAGAGCTTGGCAGCAAGCTGGTATCGCCTGCTTCGTCAATGCGAACTTTCTTCATCATTTGACGTACGATAACCTCAATGTGTTTATCGTTGATATCAACACCCTGCATACGGTAAACACGCTGTACTTCCTGAATCAGATAATCCTGCACAGCCTGTGTACCGCTGATTGCAAGAACGTCATGCGGATTTACGGAACCTTCTGTAATTCTGGTACCGGCTTTGATTTCCTGACCTTCTTTTACAGTAATGCGGGAACCAAACGGAATCAAATAAGACTTTTGGTCTCCGATTTCATTGTTGGTTACAACAACATGACAGTTCTTTTGATTTCCTCAAAGGAAACTACACCACTGATTTCACTGATAATTGCAAGATGCTTTGGTTTACGTCCTTCAAACAGTTCTTCAACACGAGGCAAACCTTGTGTAATATCTTCCGCACTTGCAACACCGCCTGTGTGGAATGTTCTCATGGTCAACTGAGTACCCGGCTCACCGATAGACTGTGCTGCAATAATACCAACTGCCTCACCAACATCAACAGGTTTTCCGTTTGCCAAGTTTGCACCGTAACATTTTTTACAAATACCGTGTTTTGCTGTACAGTCAAGAATAGAACGAATTTCAATTTTTCTCAACGCCGCGGCTTACAATGATATCCGCATCACGGTCGTCCATCAATTTATCTTTGGAAACCAATACTTCACCGGTTGCTTCATCTACAAAGTCATGCAGCAAGTATCTGCCTATGAGACGTTCGGACAAAGACTCAATGGATTCTTTCCCCTCTCTGATATCAAATACTTCAAGACCTTTTGTTGTTCCGCAATCGTCTTCACGGATAATCACTTCTTGAGAAACGTCTACCAAACGACGGGTCAAGTAACCGGAGTCAGCTGTTCTCAAAGCGGTATCAGCCAAACCTTTACGAGCACCACGAGAGGAAATAAAGTATTCCAAAATGTTCAAGCCTTCACGATAGTTTGCACGAATCGGAATTTCGATGGTTCTACCGGAGGTATTGGCAATCAAACCACGCATACCGGCAAGCTGACGAATCTGACTCATGGAACCACGGGCGCCGGAATCTGCCATCATAAAGATTGGATTGTAACGGTCCAAATTTTCCTGAAGTGCTTTTGTAACATCGTTTGTTGCTTTTTCCCATGTCTTCAAAACCATGTTGTAACGCTCTGCATCGGACAACAGACCCATATTGAATTCATCTGTGATTTCATCAATTTGCTGTTCTGCTTCTGCAATCAATTGTTTTTTCGCAGGTGGAATGGTAGCATCACATACAGCAACGGTAATTGCACTTCTGGTGGAATATTTATAGCCTTGTGCTTTTACCTCATCAAAACTTCGGCTGTTTTGGCAGTACCGTGTACTTTAATACATTTGTCGATAATAGCACCAAGTTGTTTTTTACCTGCCAAGAAGCTGATTTCATAATCAAACATGGTATCCGGATTAGAACGGTCCACATAGCCCAAATCCTGCGGAATTGGACGGTTGAAGATAATACGTCCCACGGTGGTATCTACCAATTTGAAACCGGTTCTCCATTTACTTCCATGGTACGGCGTACTTTAATTTTTCGCATGGAGGCTCACTGCCTTTGCATCGTATGCCCTCAACGCTCCATTTTCATCTCTGAAGCCTTTGCCTTCACCCGGCTCGCCGTCTTTTCCAAAGTCAAATAATAGGAGCCCAAAACCATGTCCTGTGTAGGAACTGCAACAGGGCGTCCGTCGGAAGGTTTCAGCAGGTTGCCTGCTGCCAACATCAAGAAACGAGCTTCTGCTTGTGCTTCGGCAGACAACGGAACGTGAACTGCCATTTGGTCACCGTCGAAGTCAGCGTTATAAGCAGTACACACAAGAGGATGCAGTTTTAATGCGCGTCCTTCTACCAAAACAGGTTCAAATGCCTGAATACCAAGTCTATGCAAGGTTGGAGCGCGGTTTAACAATACAGGATGATTTTTAATTACAATTTCCAATGCATCCCAAACTTCAGGTTTGGCACGCTCTACCGCTTTTCTTGCAGCTTTGATATTGCCTACTGCTCCTGTTTCTACCAAACGTTTCATAACGAACGGTTTAAACAGCTCCAAAGCCATTTCTTTCGGCAAACCGCATTGGTGGAATTTCAATTCCGGACCGACAACAATAACGGAACGACCAGAATAGTCCACCCGTTTCCCTAACAGGTTCTGCCGGAAACGACCTTGTTTACCTTTCAGCATATCGGATAAGGATTTTAATGGTCTGTTATTCGGACCCGGTAACAGGACGTCCGCGGCGTCCATTATCAATCAAAGCATCAACAGCTTCTTGTAACATACGTTTTTCATTACGTACGATGATATCAGGGAGCGCCCAGTTCCAACAAACGTTTCAAACGGTTGTTTCTGTTAATCACACGACGATATAAATCATTTAAGTCAGAAGTTGCGAATCTGCCACCGTCCAACTGTACCATTGGGCGAATATCCGGCGGAATGACCGGAATCGCATCTAAAATCATCCATTCGGGACGGTTGCCGGAAGCGCGGAATGCTTCCACTACTTCCAAACGTTTTAAAAATACGAACACGTTTTTGTCCTGCAGCTGTGAATAATTCTTCTTTCAGTTCTGCAGCAAGCTGTTCCAAGTCGATTTTTCCAGAAGCGTTCTGATTGCTTCCGCACCCATACCAGCCTGGAAATCATCTTCGTATTTTTCACGCATATCGCGGTATTCTTTTTCGTTGAGCATTTGCTTTTCTTGTAATTCACGTACATTGCCCGGGTCGGTAACAATGTAAAGTGCAAAGTACAATACTTTTTCCAGCATACGCGGAGAAATGTCAAGGATAAGGCCCATGCGGGATGGGATACCTTTAAAGTACCAAATGTGAGATACAGGAGTAGCCAATTGGATATGGCCCATACGTTCACGACGTACTTTGGAACGGTTACTTCTACGCCGCAGCGGTCACAGATTTTGCCTTTGTAGCGAATTCTTTTATATTTACCGCAATGGCATTCCCAGTCTTTTTGAGGACCGAAAATACGCTCACAGAACAAACCATCACGTTCCGGTTTTAGGGTACGATAGTTAATGGTTTCCGGCTTTTTACTTCACCGTGAGACCATTCTCTGATTTTATCCGGAGAAGCAATGCCAATTTTTATAGATTCAAATACATTAAATTCCATTGTGTAACCCCCTGCCTTATTCTTCGTCGCTGTCTTCTAAATCACTGTCGAAGGGTACGTTCAGTTCACTAAAAAATGTCTTCATCATCAGTTTCATCCGCATCTTCGTCGGCTGCGTAATCATTTTCGAATACACCGTCCAGACCGTCTTCCGCATCCTGTACTGTGTAACCATCCAATTCATCGGTGACAACATGTTGTTCATCGAAAGTATCTTCAGATGGTTTAAAGCCGATATCATCGTCGTCGTCAAAGTTTTGTTTCAGGTCGATTTCTTCTTCGTCTTTATCCAATACTTTTTACATCCAAGCCCAAAGACTGCAATTCTTTAATCAACACTTTAAAGGATTCAGGAATACCCGGTTTTGGAATGTTTTGACCTTTTACGATTGCTTCATATGTTTTTACACGACCTACAACGTCGTCAGATTTTACAGTCAGAATCTCCTGCAAGGTATAAGCTGCACCGTAAGCTTCCAGTGCCCAAACCTCCATCTCACCAAAACGTTGTCCGCCGAATTGTGCTTTACCGCCCAAAGGTTGTTGTGTAACAAGTGAGTATGGACCGGTAGAACGTGCGTGAATCTTATCATCAACCAAGTGATGCAGTTTTAGGTAATACATGTAACCGACTGTAACAGGATTGTCAAAGTACTCGCCTGTACGTCCGTCACGCAGCAATGTTTTACCGTCTTCACGTAATCCTGCTTGCTTTAAGCATTCCGCAATGTCATCTTCATGGGCGCCGTCAAAAACAGGGGTCATAATTTTCCAGCCCAATGCTTTTGCCGCACGACCCAAATGAACCTCAAGCACCTGTCCGATGTTCATACGAGAAGGAACGCCCAATGGATTCAAAAACAATATCCAGTGGAGTACCGTCAGGTAAGTATGGCATATCCTCCTGAGGTAAAATACGGATACAACACCCTTATTACCGTGACGACCTGCCATTTTGTCACCAACGGAAATTTTACGTTTTTGTGCAATGTAGCAGCGAACCAACTTTATTTACACCCGGACTGAGTTCGTCCTGGCTGTTTTCTCTTGTAAATACTTTTTACATCTACAACAATACCATACTCACCGTGAGGAACACGCAGAGAAGTATCACGTACTTCACGGGCTTTTTCACCAAAGATGGCACGCAGCAATCTTTCTTCCGCAGTCAGCTCTGTTTCGCCTTTTTGGAGTTACTTTACCAACCAAAATATCGCCGGCACGTACTTCAGCACCTACACGGATAATACCGGATTCATCCAAATCGCTGAGCAAGTCTTCGTTTACGTTTGGAATATCCCTGGTAATTTCCTCAGGACCAAGTTTGGTATCTCTTGCTTCAATTTCATATTCTTCAATATGAATGGAGGTATAAACGTCATCGCGAACAATTTTCTCATTGATTAAAACAGCATCTTCGTAGTTATAACCTTCCCAGGTCATAAAGCCGATTAACGCATTTTTACCAAGTGAAACTTCACCGTTGCTGGTTGCAGGACCGTCAGCAATTACCTGACCTGCCTGAATGCGTTCCCCACGGTCAACAACAGGCACCTGATTGATACATGTACCTTGGTTGGAACGCATAAATTTCGTAATGTGGTAGGATTCTACGGAACCGTCATCGTTGGTAACGGTAACTTCATCCGCACTTACGCTGCGTACCACACCTGCTTTGCGGGCAAGTACGCATACACCGGAGTCTACACCTGCTGTATATTCCATACCTGTACCAACAATCGGAGACTCTGTTTTGAGCAAAGGCACAGCTTGACGCTGCATGTTAGAGCCCATCAACGCACGGTTTGCGTCATCGTTTTCCAAGAACGGAATCATAGCCGTAGCAACTGAAACCAACATTCTCGGTGAAACGTCCATAAAGTCCGCTTGTGAACGCTCTACTTCCACAAACTCATCTCTAAAACGGCCGTTTACTTTTGCATGTAAAAAAGCGTCCGTCTTCATCCAAAGGTTCGTTTGCCTGTGCAACAATGTAATCGTCTTCCATGTCAGCTGTCATATAAACAACTTCGGAAGAAACAATACCTGTTTCTTTATCCACACGGCGGAACGGTGCTTCGATAAAGCCATATTCGTTGATTCTTGCGAATGTTGCCAGATAAGAAATCAAACCGATGTTCGGACCTTCTGGCGTTTCAATCGGGCACATTCTTCCGTAATGGCTATAATGTACGTCACGAACCTCAAATCCTGCACGATCTCTGGAAAGACCGCCGGGACCAAGGGCGGACAAACGACGTTTATGTGTCAATTCTGCTAATGGGTTTGTTTGGTCCATAAATTGAGACAACTGAGAAGAACCAAAGAATTCTTTAATCGCTGCTACAACAGGACGAATATTAATCAAAGAGTGAGGAGTCAATACCTCCAAATCCTGGGCTTGCAATGTCATTCTTTCACGGATAACTCTTTCTAAGCGAGAAAAACCAATTCTGAACTGATTTTGGAGCAATTCTCCAACAGAACGAATTCTACGGTTGCCCAAATGGTCAATGTCATCCACATTGCCAAGGCCGACTGCCAAGCAGTTCATGTAGTTGATAGATGCAAAAATATCATCAATAATAATATGTTTTGGAATCAACTCGTCCGCACGCAAACGAATTGCTTCTTTCATTTCTTCTTCATCGGCGCTGGTTTCCATAATTTCAGCCAATACGCTGAAACGAACGCGTTCATTGATACCGCACTCTTCTTTTGCGTCAAAGCCTACAAAATTCTGAATGTCAACCATACCGTTGGAAATGACTTTTGTTTCTTTTTCATTGACAAGCACAAAAGCTACAGAAACACCTGCATTGTCAATTTCCTGTGCTTTTTCAAAGGATACTACTTCCCCTGCTTCCGCCATTAACTCACCTGTCAAAGGATTGATGATAGGCTGAGTTAACTGCTGACCCGCAATACGGCCTGCCAAGTTTAATTTTTATTGTATTTATAACGGCCAACGCGTGATAAATCATAACGACGGGCGTCAAAAAACAAACCATTGATATGTGTTTGTGCACTTTCAATCGTTGGCGGTTCACTCGGTCTCAGTTTACGGTAAACTTCGAACAAAGCTTCTTCTGTATTTTTACATGGATCTTTCTCAATGGTAGCCAAAATACGGTCATCTTCACCGAAATACTCTAAAATTTCGGAGTCTGTACCAAGGCCCAAAGCGCGGATAAATACGGTTACAGGGAGTTTTCTGTTTTTATCAATACGTACGTAAAAACATCGTTTGCATCGTTTTCGTATTCCAGCCATGCACCGCGGTTTGGAATCACAGTAGAACTAAACAACTCTTTACCTGTTTTGTCGTACTCCATTTTATAGTAAACACCTGGAGAACGAACCAATTGAGAAACAATAACACGCTCGGCACCGTTGATAACAAAGGTACCGCTGTCTGTCATAAGAGGGAAATCGCCCATAAAAACTTCGGACTCTTTGATTTCTCCGCTCTCTTTATTCAATAATCTTGCATTTACGCGAAGCGCTGCAGCGTAGGTAGCATCTCTTTCTTTTGCATTCTTCCACGCTGTAGTTTGGTTTATCATCGAGTTTGTAGTTCACAAAATCCAGAACTAAATTGCCTGTGTAGTCGGTAATACCGGAAACATCCTTAAATACCTCTTTTAAACCTTCTTGAAGGAACCATTTGTATGAATTCTTTTGAACTTCAATTAAGTTTGGCATTTCCAAAACTTCATCAATTTTTGAGAAGCTCATACGGGTATTGCTACCCAATTTTACCGGTTTGACATTCACCATTGGCTTAATCACTCCATTCATATATTAACCGTCTTTTTCATATTCAATAACACTTTGTTTTGCAAACATCGCGCAATTCTGTCAATATTTCTAAAGACTCTGCTTGCGTTTCTACGAAATTTATGCTAAAATTACAAAATATACAGAAAGCATACCTCTCCATGATGATGCAGTATATTATTTTATAACAATATACAAGGTTTGTCAATATACATATGAATTATTTTTATTTTTGTCTATTTTATATATGGAATAGAAACAAAAGCGACAACAGATGCGAAAATTCTCTGTTGTCGCTTTTTTGTTTATGCCAAAAAGATATTATTCGTGTTTATCATCGTTACAAGGTAATCTTCCAATGCCTTTAAAGTTAGCAAAATTATAAGAATCCAGTTTATCGCGCACCATATAAAGAGATTTCTGCATAAATATTATGCACACGGCAGGAGGTATTGGTACAGCAATAATCATCTTGCTGACAGCGGCTAATCATAAACGGACCCTCTACCGCTTCAATTACCTCGCGCAAAGTAATGTCTTTTGGGTCTTTTGCAATCATATAACCGCCATGCGCACCTTTATAGGATTTCACCGCGCCGCTTGCCACCAATTTTCTTAAGATTTTCAGTGCAAAGCGCAATGGAACATTGGTTTGTTCGGATATGGTATGTGCGTCTATCTTTTTATTTTCAATGGCAAGTTTATCTACAATTCTAACAGCGTAATCCGCTTCCAATGTCAGATGCATAATCAAGCCCCCATTTTCTTTTTTATATTAATCCAAGAAGTCTTTCAATTTTTTACTTCTGCTCGGATGACGTAATTTTCTAAGTGCTTTTGCCTCAATTTGACGGATACGTTCTCTGGTAACATTAAACTCTTTACCTACTTCTTCCAAAGTTCTGGAACGTCCGTCTTCCAAACCAAAACGCAGACGCAGTACTTTTTCTTCTCTGGGCGTCAGTGTATCCAATACTTCTGCCAATTGTTCTTTTAATAAGGTATGGGAAGCGGCATCTGCAGGTGCGGGTGCATCGTCATCCGGAATAAAGTCTCCCAAATGGCTGTCTTCTTCTTCACCAATCGGTGTTTCCAAAGAAACAGGTTCCTGCGCCACACGCATAATTTCCCGTACTTTATCTACAGGCATGTCCAGCTCGTCGGAAATCTCATCGGCAGTCGGTTCATGTCCGTTGGTATGCAACAGCTGGCTGGATACTTTTTTACTTTGTTGATGGTTTCTACCATATGAACCGGAATACGAATGGTTCTTGCCTGGTCTGCTATGGCACGGGTAATTGCCTGACGAATCCACCATGTTGCATAAGTAGAAAATTTAAATCCTTTGGTATAATCAAATTTTTCTACCGCTTTAATCAAACCCAGGTTACCTTCCTGAATCAAATCCAAGAACTGCATTCCTCTTCCAAGATAGCGTTTTGCAATACTTACTACCAAACGCAGGTTTGCTTCGGACAAACGTTTTTTGGCAACTTCGTCGCCGTCAATAATGCGAATGGCAAGTTCAATTTCTTCCTCAGGAGAAAGCAAAGGTACACGGCCAATTTCTTTCAGATATACTTTTACCGGGTCATCAATTGCAATACCTTCTGTGCTGAGAGAAGATTCCAAATCTTCATCTTCTCCGTTTTTTCTTCTTGTGTAAATTCGATGTCATCCAAAGCGATGTCACCAAAATCTTCTACAATTTCAACACCTTGAGACTCTAATGTATCATAAAATTTTTTCAATTTGTTCCGGCTCAAAATCCAGCTCTCCCAAAGCGTCTAAAATCTCTTTTGTGGTAAGCTGTCCTTTCGCCTTTCCCATTTCCAGTAAATCTTTCATAACCGTTTTTTTATCCGGTGCTGCCATAAGTTCGTTTCCTCCCAGTTAAGCGGCCGTTTATTTCTTTTTGCTCTTTCAGCCGCGCCAAATAATCCTGTATTTCTTGTGTCTGCGCATGTTTTGCGTCATTTGCATTTAATTTTGTCTTTTCCTCTATAATAACATTGATATATTCCTCCGCGTCATGCTGCCCCATGGCAACTGCATTGTTCTTTGCCAATATTCTTGCAATGGCGCTGATTTCTTCCATGGTAAAACTATCTGATATTTCGGTCAATCCCACTTGTAATCCATTTTGCATTTTATCGGTGATACTTTCATACACACGGCGGTTAAAAAGCCGTGCTGAACTGCTCCGGCGCTAATACGGAACGGATCTTTTCAGCCATATCGTTATTCTGAAACAAATATGCAATCAAAGCTTCCTCCGCATTTGCTGCGCGGAAATTTTCCTCTTGTCGGGATTGACCTGGTCTTTCAGTCCGATGGTTTGCTGCTGAAATTCCCGAAACTCTTTTTTCTGCTGTGCCTGATGCCGTCTTTTTACTGAGCTTTTCAACCTGCATCATCACGGTTGCGCGTTCCCACTCCGATTTCCTGAGAAAGCTTGCCTGCATAAATTTCCTGCTCCATACGATTATCCAATGTAGATAACAGCTCTGTCGCACCATTTAAGTATTGCACTTTTCCCGCCGAAGATTCCAAATCACAGTCAGATTTTAATTTTTGCAGACGATATTCCACATCATTGCCGCTTTGTTCAATCAGCTGTTTGAATCTGACCGGCCCTTGTTCTCCGTAAGAACGAATGTATTCGTCAGGGGTCTTTCCCTCCTGTAATGGAAAGTACTTTTACAAGCAACCCCTACACTTCTGAGCAGTTGTATGGCACGAGCTGTTGCTTTTTGTCCCGCTTCGTCCGCATCATATGCAATCACCACTTCTTTGGTATAGCGTGCAATTAAATGCGCTTGCTCTGTCGTAAGCGCGGTTCCCAAACCGGCAATGGCATTGTCAAAACCAGCTTGATGCAATGCAATGACGTCCATATATCCTTCTGCCAGTATCAGCTGTTCCTTGCTACTATTTTTGGCAAAATTCATAGCAAATAATCCATAACTTTTCTTAAAAGCCAAGGTATCGGACGTATTTAGATATTTTGGTTTCTGATCCGTCATCGTTCGCCCGCCAAACGCAATCACATTTCCCCTTAAATCTATAATAGGAAACATCACGCGATGAAAAAGCGGTCCATAGGCTTTCCCGAACGGGTTTTTCACGGCCACATTGGCTTGTACCAATTCTTCATCCGTATAGCCTTTTCCTTTCAGATGATTCACCAATGCAAAACGAGTATCAGGTGCAAATCCCAAACCGAAATGTGTAATGGTAGAGGGTTTCAACCCTCTCTGCAAAAAATAATCCAAACCGACTTTTCCGCTTGACTTTTTAAAACGCCATGGTAAAACTTAGCGGTCTCCCGATTGATTTCAAAATACGGGCCCGCAGCTTGCTCATGCTGTCATCTACACCCAATTCGGGCAATTGCAGTCCTGCCCTGTCTGCAAGAAATTTCACAGCTTCCATATAATCCAGATTTTCAATGCGGCGGACAAAGGTAATGACATCTCCGCCTGCACCGCAGCCAAAACAATAAAACGAGCCGCTTTCGGGATATAGGTTAAAGGAAGGCGTATGCTCATTATGAAACGGACATAATCCAACCAGATTACGTCCGCGCCTTTTTAGCTGAACATAGGAGGAAGCAACATCTTCAATCGAATTGCGCAGTTTTAATTCCTGCAAAATAATTCCGGCAAAGCCATTGGCATTCCTCCTTTCCATTTTCGTTAAATGCCCCAAGATTTTTGGAACCACAATTTTTTTTTGGAACAACGCCACGGCAAAGTGGTCTGTCATACCTGCAATATAATCACAGGCAGCACGTTCAATTCCTTCCTGTTCCGCAATTTGCTGCATGTCACTTGGCAGATGGTCTATCTGCAATACATACTCATACAGTGTTTGAATCAGATTGGGCACTTTTTGTTTCTTCCTCTTTTGCTTGAGGATTTCGGTACACGTTATCAAACATAAATTTATGTATCTGATGATACGCTTGTCCTACCACTTCATCCATTTTGATATTGCCGTCTACGCTGTTTTCAATTAGGGAAATAACCATAGTATTGATTCTGGCAGAAGTTGTCGTGCCCAGCACCTCGGTCAAGTTGTGGGGAATATCGTCAGGGTTTAGCACTCCCGCGCGTACAGCATCATCAATATCGTGATTCATATAGGCAATGCGGTCGGCAAACCGCACAATACGTCCTTCCGAGTATCGGCAAGCTTTGGACCTGTATGGCAAAGAATGCCGTCTCTTACTTCAAACGTCAAATTTAATCCCTGATTATTTTTTTTCAAGCGTTCCACCACACGGACGCTTTGTTCATTATGATTGAAATTCAGCGGAGAAACTTCTCTCAACGCTCTCTCTCCCGCATGGCCAAACGGTGTATGACCCAAATCGTGGCCCACCGCTATGGCTTCTGTCAAATCTTCATTCATGCGTAAAGCTCTTGCCACTGTACGGGCAATTTGAGCCACTTCCAGCGTATGCGTCAGACGTGTACGATAATGGTCCCCTTCCGGAGAAAAAAACACTTGTGTTTTTATGCTTTAAACGACGAAACGATTTGGAATGTATAATGCGGTCTCTGTCCCTTTGAAATGCGGTACGAATATCGCATTCCTGTTCAGGCCGCTGTCTTCCTTTTTGTCTGCTTTGCCAAAGTGGCAAAAGGTGACAAAATTTGCTCTTCCAACAGCTCCGTGCGTTCTCTGATAGCCATAGCGTCACCACCTTTATAAAATCCGTTAAGTAGATATACGCCATTGCTTTCAAATATCCTTCTTTTTTTCTAAAAAATTTTTATTTTTTACTTTTATGTCTCTGAAACGGCAAAAAAATTCTTTTCCTGTAACGACTGCTTTCACTGCTCCGCAAGTGGTGTCTGCCAAGCGTTTTCAAATGCTTGAAAATCCTCATGTGCCATATGAAACTTTATGTGCACGGTATCTTCAAATACAGTATCGTCTATCACACCAACGCATTCCGGAATGAGAGATGCAATTTTGCCGTATTGCGTATAATCGCATATCAATTCTGCCAGCAGGCATTGGCGCATATGCAGCACACCGCTTGCCTCAACAGCCAAAGGAAGCCGCATGGGAATAAGCGCGTACCAGTCCTCCGCCTCCCAGAAGAATTCCGCCAAAGTAGCGGGTAACCACAACTACCGCGTCTGTAATATCTGCTTTTTGCAAAACATCCAGCGTGGGAATTCCAGCCGTCCCCTGCGGTTCACCGTCATCGGAATAGCGGCGTGTTTGTCCTTCTCTTTAACGAATACGCATACACATTATGCGTAGCGTCCCAATGCTTTGATTTGATACTCTGAATAAACGCAATGGCTTCTTCCTCTGTCTGAACAGGTTTGATATAGCCGATAAACTTAGAACGTTTTTCGATAAATTCTGCGCTTGTTTCCTGTTTTACCGTACGGTATGATTCCATAGAAATCTCCTCTTGCCAATATATAAAAAATGCGGACGGTACAGCTATGTGCACCGTCCGTCAATTTTAAGGACAAACCAAAAGAAATAACAATCATTCGTAAATGGCTTATTGCCTAAGATAAATTTACCTATCGAAACAAATTTATTTGCCTAAGGTAATTTACTTACCGAAGCAATTTACTTGCTTTGCATACCATAACGTTTCTTAAACATGTCAACACGGCCGCTTGTGTCTACAAGTTTTTGTTTACCTGTAAAGAAAGGATGGCATTTGGAACAAATTTCTACGCGGATGTTATCTTTTGTAGATCTTGTTTCGATTTCATTTCCGCATGCACATTTAATGGTAGTTTTTTCGAACTTTGGGTGTGTATTTTCTTTCATTCTTGTCACCTCTTTCAGCGATAATTCAACGTAACAAATGAATTTTATCACAAATAGTATAAAAATGCAAGTATTATTTTTTAAATATATTAGAACGCAAATTCCCTTTAACGATTACGCACATAGGTATCATATTCTTCCAAACACATGCCGAGACTTCTCATTTTTGTGGCATGTTCCGTACCCACATAGCGAAACTGGGTGGCAGAGGCAATATGACCTGTAGCTGTGGTTTTACCGGACGGATAGCGCTGAATAAAACCGTAACGAATGGAATTTTCTCAAGCCATCGGAACTCTTTGTTGTACCAAAATCCACATCAGAACTTTCCGCAGAGGCAAACTGTACCGCCATACCAGTTTGCAGTTCACTGTAGTTCCCCGGCTGTACAGTTGTTTTGGCATCTTCCTGCGCACGGACTCTGTGTAACCTCCGCTGTCCATCAGCCGCTGTACCTCTTGCTCATATTGCGTTTGCTGTGTTTCTTTATCAACATATCCACCCGTTATATTTAAGTGGCACCCGTCACGCTTAGCATCTTCCAGCATTTTTCCCAGTGCGGGAAGAATCCGTTCTTCTATTTGAACTCCTTTGAATTCAGTCAATTGAGCGGAAAAAATCGGACTTTAGTTGTCTATTTTTATTTACCAGTACTAAATTAAAGGAATCATCATAAACAGGCAGTATAATAGCCGAAGTCTGTGCAGAATCCGATTGTGTTGTGTCCTGACTGCTCTGCAGCGGCCCTTGTAACATCATCCATATGACTACACCTGCCGCTGCAATGAAAACAATAGCGGCCGCCGCAACGCTTGCCATAATGATACGCAGACGTTTAACACCATCCGCATGTTTCCAGCCTTTACGGGTATGCATCACTTTTGTGCTCGAATCTTTTTGGGCCGCATGGTTTCATCCTTTCTTCTGTTTGTTACTGATAACAAAACAGGTATGCACCTGCATACCTGCAAATTACATTGTTTTATTTCGCTTCAAAAAACGCTTCAATACCAAGATAAGTCATGTAAACGTCCAGTTTAGAAACAATTTCAAACGGAGAATGCATGGAAATCACAGGAACACCAACATCAATAACATCCACATCCAAATTGGCAATAAACATAGCAACGGTACCGCCGCCGCCGCCGTCAACTTTACCCAGCTCTCCTGTTTGCCACAGAATATTTTTTGCTGTCAAAGGTTTTACGAATTTCTGCCATAAATTCCGCAGAAGCATCGGATGTACCTGCTTTGCCTCGTGCGCCTGTATATTTCATGACACCGATGCCGTTGTTCAAATAGCAGGAGTTGAGCGGTTCGTAAGCACTGCCGTAAGTTGGGTCATAAGCTGCCGTAACGTCTGCTGAGAGGCATTTTGATTTGCGCAGTACATCATAACCGTCCAAACCTTCCTGTCTTGCAAGGTCTGCCACAAAGTAACGCAGGAAGGAAGAATTCAAGCCGGTATTTCCGTCGCTTCCCACCTCTTCTTTGTCTGCCAAAACAGTCAGTATTGTTTGTTTTGGTGTTTTACAGTGAATGGCAGCTTCAATGGCAGGATATGCGCAAACGCGGTCATCATGACCGTATCCGCCAATCATACTTGTCAAATCCTACATCGCGTGCAGGAAACGCAGGAACAAATTCAATTTCGGCTGATACAAAATCTTCTTCCACAATATCATATTTTTTCGTGAATCAGCTTCATAATATTCAATTTGAATAAATTGGAACCTTTATCCGCGCGAATGGGACGGCTGCCGATTAAAATATTCAGATTTTCACCTTCAATGGCTTTGGACAATGTTTTGTTCATTTGTTCCGCGCCAAGATGAGGTAATAAATCTGTTACGCAGAATTGCGGTTCGTCCGGTTCTTCACCCAAACGAATGTCTACAAACGTTCCGTCGCGACGTACAACACGTCCGTGCATGGCCAGCGGAATGGTGGTCCATTGGTACTTTTAATACCGCCGTAGTAGTGAGATTTAAACAATACCAAATCGTTGGCTTCGTACATAGGATATGGTTTTTAAATCAAGACGCGGAGAATCAATATGAGCCGCAGCCATACGAACACCGTTTTGCAGCCTTCTTTACCAATGACTGCCAAGATTAAAGATTTATCTCGATTGTTATAATATACTTTGTCTCCCGCTTTATAAGAAGCCTCTCTGTCAAATGGAACAAAGCCGTTTTTTTCTGCATACGCAATGGTCTCAAATACTGCTTCACGCTCTGTTTTCGCTTTATTTAAAAATGTTTTATAGCCTTCACAGAATTTATCTGCTTTTTTGACTTGCTCATCTGTTACGTCCATAAAACCGTTTTTACGGTTAATCAACAATTCTTCGGTTAATTTTTCTACAGATGTTTTTTTTCTGCTTTTTTACTCATTGATGCTTACCTCCTAAACATTCGCTGACTGCGAATTAAATTCTTCATATAATCTTTGATACTGCCGGTAGTTTTTCAATACCTTTTTCCGTATACTGTTCTGTTTCGGGAAACGGAATATGTTCCAAATGTTCTCCGTCAGGTGCAATGGTAATATCCTCAAGCCAGTTGTCCACATTGCCAAATCCTGCGTTGTAAGCAGCTACAGCAGAAGATAACTGCGGATATCTCTCCAATAGTATGGACAAAAAACATGCATCCATATTTAATATTTATTTCAGGATTGAGTAAATCTTCCTGAGAAACGTCAGTAATTCCCTCTTTGGAAGCCAGCCACTCATACGTTTCAGGCATAATCTGCATCAATCCCATAGCGCCCGCATTGGAAACTGCATCGGCGTCAAAATTGCTCTCCGCTTTTATCACAGAATAAACCAACAGCGGGTCTATATGATAATTTTGCGCTTCACGTTCTAAATTTCACTGTATCCCAAAGGATGAATACTTTTTTGAATTTGCTCTTCTCCACCGCTGACAAAATAAATGCCCAGCACAATACAAATCATCATTAGGATTCCTACCAGAGAATATACAAACTTTTTTGAGGAAGGTGTTTTTTATGTTTGGAACGCTTCTTCCCGGAAGACTTTGCATGTGTGTTTGCCATTTGTACTCATCCTGCCTTCCTTACTATATCTGCTATCTGCTCGTATAATTCCGCACTTGCCGAACAACCGTCTAAAATGACATCGCATTGTGACAGATAAAAGGAATCCTCCGGTTGTGCATGAATACGCAAAAAAAGCGCTTGTTCCTCCGTTAGTCCGTCGCGCTGTATAATTCGTTTGAGCCTTACCTGCACAGGAGCCAGAACCCCAATGGTTTTATGACAATCCTGTGATAATCCGCTTTCAATCAAAGTCGGTGCGTCCAGCACAATCACATTTGCTCCCTGCTTTTCATACTGCTGAATGAGCGTACGGATTTCCTTTACAATCCACGGATGTGTGGTTCGGTTCAGCTTTTGTGTCTGCTCTTTGTCGGCAAACGCACGTTGTGCCAAAAGCGTACGGTTGAGGATTCCTTTTTCATTGACAATGTCACTGCCAAAAAGCATAACATAAATCTCTTAAACAGTCTATATGATACGTAGTGACTTCTCTTGCAATTTTGTCACAATCCAGAATGATGCAGCCTTGTTCCGCAAACAGTCGGGATACGGTTGTTTTCCTGCCCCCGTAGGTCCTGTCAATCCCAATATCTTAGTCAAGTGTTTGCACCTCAAATCCCGCCGCACGAATCATACGGTTATAAACAGCCAAACTCAGCCCTTCCGATTGAGGGCATGCGGCATAAACCAGTTTATAATTCAAGTCATCCAGTTTACGCAACGCATGGAATAATTGCTGTGCCTGCTCCTGAGGACAATCTTTTTTTCCGTATGTAATAGCAGGAACACACAAACAGTTTTCCTGTCCATCGTAACACAAGGCTGCAACCCCTTCCGCTGCGTGCGCATTCACATAATGAAAAAATGCCTCGTCAGAACCTTCCAGCAATATCAACTTTGCTTTTGGTGCGTAGTGCTTATATTTCATGCCCGGTGAGGCGGCAACGGAGCCTTGTTTCAACTGATGCAACACAGCATCGGCCATTTTGACCGTACCCAATACCTGTTGCAGCTGCTCTAATGTAACAGCGCCGGGACGCAGCAGTACAGGTGTTTCTTCCGCCAACGTTATGACCGTAGATTCCAACCCTATCGTACATGGACCGCCGTCAATGACCGCGTCGATTTTCCCATCTAAATCGTGCAGTACATGCGCTGCGGCAGTCGGACTGGGACTGCCTGAAACATTTGCAGAAGGCGCTGCCAAGGGAACTCCCGCCTCTTGAATGACTGCACGCGCCACGGGATGAGACGGAAGCCGAACGGCAACGGTAGGAAGACCCGCACTGACTTGGTCGGGAATCAAATTTGATTTTGGCAATATTACCGTAAGCGGTCCGGGCCAAAACGTCTCCATAAGACGTTTTGCATGTTCGGGAATGTGAGAAACCAATCGCTCCAGCTGTTCATAAGAGGAAATATGAACAATCAGCGGATTATCCTGTGGTCTGCCCTTGGCTTTAAAAATCCGTTCCACAGCTGCCCCGTTGGTTGCATCTGCTGCAAGACCGTACACAGTTTCTGTTGGAATGGCAACCAAACCGCCGTTTTTAACAGTTCTGCGGCAATTACAATATCTTCGGCACAGTTACCGTTTAATCGTTTTGTTTCTATTGTAATCCCCTCTTTCTGTTTGCCGTTATTCCTGAGACTCAATGGAATTTTCGTTTTTTGCCGCTCTGTCTGCGGTAATCAAAGCATCTACCATTTCGTCTATATTTCCGTTTAACATGTCATCAAATTTATATACGGTCATACCGATTCTGTGGTCGGTAATTCTGCCCTGTGGATAGTTGTAAGTACGGATACGCTCGAACGGTCGCCCGTTCCTACCTGGGAACGTCTTTCTTCTGCCAACTGAGCGTCTTGTTCCTTCTGTTTTTGCTTCATACAAACGGGAACGCAGAATCTTCATGGCTTTGTCTTTATTTTTCAGCTGACTGCGTTCATCCTGGCATTCTACAATCACACCTGTGGGCAAGTGTGTAATACGGATAGCGGACTCTGTTTTGTTAACATGCTGTCCGCCTGCACCGCTGGCGCGGTACGTATCAATTTGCAGGTCTGCCGGATTGATTTCAATCTCAACGTCATCTACTTCTTCCAAAACAGCAACCGTTGCGGTAGAGGTATGCACACGGCCCTGTGTTTCCGTTTCCGGAACACGCTGTACACGATGAACGCCGCTTTCATATTTTAAACGGGAATAAGCGCCTTCACCTGTAATCATAAAGCTGATTTCTTTTTATAGCCGCCAAGCTCTGTTTCATTGGAGTTGAGCACTTCCACTTTCCAGCCTTTGGATTCGGCATACATGCTGTACATACGAAACAATACGCCTGAGAACAAAGCAGCCTCTTCACCGCCTGCACCGCCACGGATTTCCACAATCACATTGCGGTCGTCATTTGGGTCTTTGGGAAGCAGTAATATTTTCAGTTCATCTGCAATGACTTCCAGCTGTTTTCTGGAATCATTCAGTTCCTGCTCTACCATCTCACGAAAGTCTTTATCCAGACCGCCCGCATCCAGCATTTCTTTTGCCTCTGCTTCTGCCGTGGACGCTTTTTGATACTCCTTGTATTTTCTACTATCGGGTAATATTTTTCAGTTCTTTCATTAAATCCGCATATAGTTTCTGGTCGGAAACAATATCAGGGTCATACAATTTTCATTGATTTCATTATATCTGTTTTCAAACACCACTAAATTATCAAACATAGCTGCACTCCAAATTTTTCATTTTTATTGAAATCCCAAAACACCGCTACTGCGCTATTGCTCCGACTCTGTAGTTTCCCGCATGATTTTTTTTTATATTCTTTTCACATTTTAGGCGCGGAACCATAATTTCGTGTCCACAGCCCATACAGCGAATTTTAAAATCCATACCGGCTCTCAACACCAGAAATTCTTTGCTGCCGCAGGGATGTTGTTTTTTCATCATTAATTTATCCCCGGGACGAACATCCATAATCAGCACCTCCGTCCGCTTATTTTTTCAGTACAGATTATTATATCACTTTCTATGGTCAAAGCACAATCTTTTTCAAAACAAAGTAAGAGTTCTATGATATCATATTTCTTTGATATCAAATTTTATCTGTTGCATAGCAGCATTTCGACATGGAATATCTACCCAACAAAAAAAAAAATACACGCATACTATAGAGGTTCTTTTTTATCAAATGTACAACTTACTCCTTAAAGCAAGGATATATAAAACAACAATCACCGAGTATATGTACGTTATACTCGGTGATTTCTAATATTTTATTCTGTTCTTATGGGATATAACACACGATATGATATCTTTTATTTTTTTTTTGCTTTCTTCCCACAAGTACAACTGCCGTACACAGCACTGCTGCTGTTACGCCAATCACTGCAAGCAGTACCAACGGTGTTGTATCTCCTGTTTGGGCCGAATTTAAGTTATCATTCATATGTCCCGAAGCCATTTTTTCTCTTACGGTTACTTTAATACTTTTTGTCGCTGTTACTCCGTAACCATCGGTTTACAGTATAAAATAACTTTGTATTCTCCTGCTTTGGTTGTGTCAACCGTATTTTCTATTACTTTGATACCAGAGGTTAGGTCAACCCGTTTTTATCATATGCACTTCACATTTGCCAGAGGATCAAATGAATCTCCAACCGTTAATTCGATATCCGCTGCATTGATAACAGGCTGTTCATTTCCGGGCTGCGGCATTTCATTCTGCTTCCAAAAAACGGTATGTCGCCTGTGCGGAAGAATGATTGTCATTGACTTTGGCTTGTGCATCCCATACCTGATATGCACCCTCTGTGACTCCATTTGAGGTTAGTTTTACCGGAAAACTCATTTCAATTTGGGTTCCCGCAAACATATCTCCAACGGTAGCAGTCATAATCCACTTACCGTTCTCTTGTTTTTAACTCTGCCTCTGTTATGACAGAACCACTCTCAGGATACTGACCTTCATTTCCAAAATACGCAAAGTCCCCTGTAATGATTGCTGAAGTATCAGTCGGTTCCATTCCTTCTGGTAATTCTATACGCAGCTGCACGTCTTTACCAGATAAAGCGCCTTCATTACCTGCAAATTGAATCGTTGCCTTTAAATCATATGTTTCACCTGTATTGGAAGGAGTGCTGTGCCAAACAGCAGAATTTGCTTCTCCTATAGTCTGATTGTCCACAGACAAAGCAGATGCCTGATAGAACACCGGCAACATGGAAATAACTGCACTTGCCACATTTTCTGTATTGTCTGCACGTTCTTCCACAGACGCCGTTTGGCTTGTGTATTTCGCCTGATATACACTCTGTTTGGCTGTTTCCAGTGACTGTGTCAGCGCCGTTCCTATTTCGTCATCGCTGACTGTTAACTGTACAGAATTTGCTGCATTTGATGGCAGTGAAGCGAATACCTGAGATACACTTTCAGTATTTGCACCTGTCCAGCCGCTGAAATCAATCTTCTGTAACGCTGTCCCTTTATAACCGGAGAACATGTCAAAATTGCTCACATTCGCAAGATTTTCATTTGTAATAGAGATTGTTTCAACATCATCCATATATTCAAACATTCCATCCATGTTGGTAACACCACTGAGACCGGTCCATCCGGTAAAACTCTTGGTTCTTTTTGTTGTGATACTCGATATGGTAGATAAATCAACCTTATGGTCGTTTAGGTTCCAGTCATTGACGGAAATTTCCAGAGTTCCTGGTCTTTGTGAAAAATAGTTAATCGGTGTCACAAATTCTCCGCCCCAAAGGCTGAATCCGTTTTCTAAATCCATTTGAATATCCCAACCATCTGCAATCAGTTTTGTCATACTGTCTATATATCCTCTGATAACAAAAAATACCAGTCTCCCATTCTGTATACGGAGAACCATTGATAATCCAATTAGAAATATTTAAAGTTTCCAATTGACTCAATCCTTCAAATGTTAAACTGAATACACAATCTTTATAATTATGTACAAGTCCTGATAGGTTCAACGTTTTTAGATTTCCGCAACCATAAAAAAGCAGCGTTAAAATTAGTCAATAAGATTGTGTTTTTCCATGTAGATAAATCAAGGTTCTGTAAGGAAGTACAATTGTAGAAAGCATAAAAATTCCATCTAAATAAGGTACTTCCCAATTTTCAATTTTGACTTCTTTTAAATTTGAACAACCGTTAAATACATGTGTAAAATCTCGTAATTCTGTCGGATTCCAATTGCTTAAATCTACTTTGGTAATTCCGGAATAGGCAAATAATGCCCGTGCTTCTGTTAATTTAGGCATATTCCATGTATCTATGCCTGTAACTGTTTGCAGTTGAGTGGTTTGGAAAAACATGTTTGAAACTGAAGTTACATTGTCTGTTTTCCAGCTTGATAAATCAAGATTTGTTAATGCTGCGCAGTACTGGAATGCTGCTGTAAGGTCCTGCACCTGAGTGGTATTCAGATGCTCAATGCCTGTAATTGTTTCAAGGCTTTTGCTTCCATTGAATAAAAATGCCAGCGTTGTTGCATTATCGGTACGGAAGTTTGTTAAATCGACACTTTTACATTAGCATTCCATGCGTTATCCGTATCTTTGGCTCCAAATAATAAATTGCTTTCGGAAGGTGCGTCAATACCTCCATTTGCAGTCAATACAAGAGTAAAACCATTGTTATTATCATCTTTCAGATAGGCAATGACATTACTTCCTTCCTCACCAATCTGGCGGGCATACAATGCTTCCGGAACCTGGGGCAGAAATACACGATATTGGTCTTGAGGGTCCTTTGCATACTCATAATCCAGTCCCTGTGTTTCTGTCACAATAGATGTAACACGCTGTCCCACTTTTTCAGATAGACCGCCAGCACTACACTATTCCGAACCAAAGACCAAAAGATAAGCATTGTGGGAAAATCTAAACTTTTGGATTTTCCTACAATGCCGACTACGGCGGAATCCTTCCCACTCCTTATATCTTTATTTCCGTATACATTGAATTTGTATTTAGTAAATGCTATAATGTCCCTATTCAAATTATAAATGTGTTGAATTAGTTACATGTACATATTTTTTGTGCCGGAGGAAGTGAAATGAATCAAAAAATTTATCTCATTACAGGCTTAATGGCTTCTGGAAAATCTACAGTTTCCGATTTACTGGCAAAATCAATAGAAAAATGCGTCCATCTTCGTGGTGATGTGTTCCGAAAAATGATTATTTCAGGCAGAGAAAATATGTCAGCTACCCCATCAGCGGAAGCAGTCCGCCAGCTGTACCTTCGATACAAATTGACTGCTGATGCGGCAAGGTCATACTTTGACAACGGCTTTTCTGTAGTGATCCAAGATAACTACTACGGTGATGAATTAAACCGAATGATAAATTATCTGCATAAATACCCTGTTGAGGTTGTCGTTCTTTGTCCAGATGTGGAAACAATAAAAGGAAGGGAACGATACAGGGAGAAAACAGGCTATTCCGGCTTTACGGTTGAAACCTTATACGATACATTTATGCAGACAACACCACGGATCGGCTTTTGGCTGGACAATTCCAACCAAACACCACAGCAGACAGCAGAAACCATTCTGAACGCCAGAAAGTCGGTATGATTGTTACATATAAGGGGAAGAAAAATTTCTTTTAGGTACTTGCTTTCCTAAAACTAATGTGATATAATAGCTTCATTCCAGAAAAGGAGTAAAAAATATGCGGCAAGGTATTCTTAAATAAAACTATAATCAAATAGTGGGAACAAAGGATTATGATAGTTCCTTTTGTGGGGGCTTGATTTTTTGTACCCAATTTAAGAATACTTTTGCCTTATCAATTTTGACATATTCAAAAAAACAGCAGTCACAAATAGGTGTATGCTGTATATGTGTATGTCCGCAAATTATAATCCCCAGTGGTAAAAGTATTTTACTGCTGGGGATTTTTGTGCCCTTTCGGGCTGTAAAAGGAGGACAATCACATGAAAATAATAAATATCGGCATCCTGGCCCACGTAGACGCAGGAAAAACTACATTGACAGAAAGTCTGCTATACACCAGTGGAGCGATTGCGGAACAAGGAAACGTGGATAAAGGAACTACAAGAACAGACACTATGATTTTGGAACGGCAACGTGGAATTACCATTCAGACAGCAGTTACTTCTTTTTGCTGGAATGATTATAAAATCAACATCGTGGACACTCCCGGTCATATGGATTTTTTAACCGAAGCATACCGATCTTTATCTGTCCTTGACGGAGCTGTTTTAGTCATTTCAGCAAAAGACGGCGTACAGGCACAGACCCGTATATTATTCAATGCGCTTCAGAAGATGAACATCCCGACAATTATCTTCGTAAATAAGATAGACCAAAATGGAATCGACCTGCGGTGTGTTTACCAAAGCATTAAAGATAAACTTACCAGTGATATGATTGTCATGCAGGAGGTTGCCTTGTCGCCAAAGATAACCATGACCGATATTTCTGATTTGGACAAATGGGATATTGTTATTTCTGGAAGCGATGAACTGTTAGAACGATATGTTGCAGAGGATTCTTTGGATATACAGGAATTACAATATGAAAAGTGCAAAAGAACCAGATGCTGCTCTTTGTTTCCTGTTTATCATGGGAGTGCAAAAAGACAATTTAGGAACAGAAAAAACTGATTGAAGCGATTATAGAAACTTTCATTACAGAAACGGACGATATTCAGTCTGAATTATGTGGATATGTTTTTAAGGTTGAGTATACAGAGCGGAAAAAACGGCTTTCTTATTTACGCCTGTATCATGGGACGCTCCATTTACGGGATACCCTGCTGCTGTCAAAAAAGGAAAAAATAAAGATTACAGAAATGTGTATTCCGTCAAATGGTGAAATCGTCCCGGTTGACCATGCTGATCCGGGAGAAATTGTTGTTTTAGCTGATGATACTTTGAAACTGAACGACATTCTGGGAAACGAAAAACTCTTACCTCAAAAAACATGGATTGATAATCCCATGCCATTACTTCGGACAACGGTAGAGCCGCAAAAGCCGGAGCAAAGGGAAGCCCTGTTAAATGCCCTCACAGAGATTGCTGATACAGACCCTCTTTTGCATTTTGACATTGATACTGTTACACATGAGATTATATTATCTTTTTTGGGAAAAGTACAGTTAGAAGTTATTTGTTCGCTATTAGAAGAAAAATATCATGTGGGCGTGGCTATGAAAGAGCCTTCGGTTATTTATCTGGAAAGACCGCAAAAAAAAGCGAGCTACACGATTCATATTGAAGTGCCGCCGAATCCGTTTTGGGCATCTATTGGTTTGACTGTAACACCGCTTCCTATTGGAAGCGGAACACAATATAAAAGCGAGGTATCTCTCGGCTATTTAAACCAAAGTTTTCAAAATGCCGTCATGGAGGGGGTGCGTTATGGAATGGAGCAGGGCTTATATGGCTGGGGGAGTGACAGACTGCCAAATTTGTTTTGATTATGGAGTTTATTACAGTCCGGTCAGTACCCCCGCTGATTTTCGTTTTCTTTGCGCCTGTCGTGTTGGAGCAGGCATTGAAAAAAAGCAGGGACACAACTGTTGGAACCATACCTTTCCTTTACCCTTTTTGCACCGCAGGAATATCTTTCACGGGCTTATAATGACGCACCAAAGTATTGCGCAATCATTGAATCAACCAGACTTGAAAAAGATGAAGTTATTTTTAAGGGGGAAATCCCTGCCCGTTGTATTGGTGAATATAGAAATGATCTGAATTTTTATACAAATGGAAGAAGTGTCTGCATTACAGAATTAAAAGGGTATCAGGAAACTTCCGGCGAGCCTGTATTTCAGCCACGCCGCCCGAACAGCCGTTTAGATAAGGTTCGCCATATGTTTCAGAAGATAATGTAATGTCTTGCGCAATGCAAGCGTTCATTGCTGGCTATTGCGAAATATCATTGATAAAATCAGTATCAGAGAGGAGAAACTATTTTGAACCAGGAACAGACGAATATTACAACAGGAAAGCAAATACGTCATCTGCGAACACAATTGGGAATGACACAGGAAGAACTAGCCGGGGAATTGAATGTTACCCGGCAGGCACTATCGAATTGGGAGAGAGATGTTAATGAACCCGATTTAAATATGTTGAAAAAAATTTGCTTTCTTTTTGGAGTCAACATGGACGATTTTGCGAAGGAGGTAATAACAAAGATGGAAACATATGAAAAAAAGAGAAACGACAATTTAATAAGTACGATATGGCAATTGGACTTTTTTATGGTGTCGGTATATTTCTTGGCATTGGTATTTTCTTTGTTGGCGGTTTTATGACAATGTCGGGTGCAGGGTGGGGAGCATCACTATTTGGCGGTGGCTGTTTTTCTCTTGTATTTGGCTTGATATGCCATGCAGTTATTACATTGAGAAGAAATGACAAATGATGACATATCCTGCTTTCTAGACTTTTCGGTCATATCGCGTAAAAAAAGCCGCTGCTTTTGGCTTTCCAATAGCGGCGGCTTAATGCAAGCGGCGGCAAAGGGAAATATCCTTTGAATACCTTACAGAAGAAAAGTTTTGCAGCATTACAAAAATAAAAGCCTATACCATTTTGGAAAGAAAAGATACATAATAGTCAAGACGGCAACAATCAGAAGTTATGGAGGGTAACAATGGAATATAGTAAGGAAGATTTAATGGAAGCAAAAAAGCAAATTTTGGGAGTGGGAGAGAACATGGGAACAGAGGGAAGTAAAAAAATCTGGGAGGAGAACGCACAATTTTGGGATAATGCAATGGGTGACGAATCTAATGAATTTCACAGAGAGGTAGTGCGCCCCAAAGTAACGGAACTTCTATCTCCTAATCCTGCGGATTACATTTTGGATATTGCGTGTGGCAATGGAAATTATTCTTCGTATCTTGCACAAAGAGGTGCTTCGGTCGTCGCTTTTGATTACAGCAAAAAATGATAGAATTGGCTAAAAGACGGCAATCACAATATGCAAAACAAATTGAATTTTGTGTGGCGGATGCGACCGATAGAAAAAGTATATTAGAATTAAAAAGAAATCGAGCCTTTACGAAAGCAGTTTCTAATATGGCAATTATGGATATTACGGACATTGAACCACTTCTTATGGCTGTTTATGAACTGTTGCAGGAAAGCGGAATTTTTGTCTTTGCAACGCAACACCCTTGTTTTATCACGTTGACTGAAAAATATATGACACCGCACAGTTACTATGGTATAGCGATTGAAGGGCAGCCGGAGGAGCAGATTTATTATCATCGTTCCATACAAGATATTTTTAACCTTTGTTTTAGAGCTGGATTTGTCATTGATGGATTTTATGAAGAATGTTTCAAAAACAATAAAGAAATTCCTATGGTAATGATAGTAAGGCTTAAAAAGGTAAAACGTGATAGCTTAAAATAAATTCAAGTTTGCCGGATAAATAGCAAACCTGGCCGAGCCAGTCAACGGTCAAGATGAACGGGCTTCGCCCGCCGTTGACAGCCCCGCCCGGTTTTGCAGTTAGGCAGTCAAGGAGCGACAGCCTAAAGTGCTGCCGCCCCTTACTATCATAAAAAGCAACTACTAACCAGCCACAGCCCTTTTGGGAGGAAAGGGGGATTTTCCATGACCTGTACAGAAGAATATCGGGAACATATCGAGTACACTTTCCATGCCTTTTGCAAAGTCGTTATCCGAAATGCAACGATCAACGCAGCGAGGACACGGAGCAGGAAGCACAAAAGAGAAATATCCCTTGAATACCTCACAGACGAAAAGCACTACCCTTTAGGCACGACAGATGAATATTTCCAAGCCCCGGAGCCGGACGAGGAATACATACTTACCCTTTGCGGCGATACGGTCATTTTCAGCAGCGGCTTACTTGCGGAAGCCCTGTCACGGCTGGACGAACGGGAGCGGGAAATGATTTACCTGTCCTTTTTCAAGCGTATTCCACAGCACGAAATTGGCAGACAGTACGGGCGCAGCCGCAGTGCAGCGGGCTACCATATCCGAAAAGCCTACGGCAGCTCCAAGCGGAAATGGAGGGAATGGCGCATGAGGAATAACAGGCTTCTCCCCTATGAAACAATCGTCCAAGCCACCAGCGGGGAGCCGGAAGCGGTGGGAACTGTATTGCAGTATTACCGCCGCCGCATACAATGTGCCGCCCGTGTGAATGGACGGGTAGACCAAGATACAGAGGACTACATCACCCAGACGCTTCTCACAGCTATTTTCAAGTTCCGCTTTGGGAGATAGCCCTACCGCCTACAACTGAATAACCGCCGCTTCGCCGGCAACCAGAAAGCAGTAAATCTATTCAACAGATTTGCTGCTTTTTTTCGTTCCTGTTTGGCATTTTTGAAAATCCCCAGTATGAAAAAACAAAAGGGAAAATAGCCGCCGCAGTTGGCAAAATCCCTTACTTATCCGTGGAGGGTATCAAAGAAAAAAATACTGCCATTGTCCGCCTTTTTCGGCTTGCGTGGTGTTGTAGGGAATAAGGGGAAATTCTAAAAATCTCCGTCCATTTTGCTTTGCGTGGTGTTGTAGGTAGTGAAAGGAAAATTTTCAAGATATGCCGGAATAGCGGGTAGCAAAGCCCTTTTGAAACGTCTTGTTAGCGGAAAGTACGGAAGCCGGGGAACGCCGGAGTTTTTCAGAGCAAGATTCTACCGCAGTACCAAAATTCGCTCTCCGCTTATTTTTGCCCCTGCGGAATCTTGTTGGGGAGTGCCTTCCCCAAACCCTGCTATGCGCCCTGTCGGGCGAGAAAGGAGGTCACAGACCATGCGAAAGAAATACAATACGCCCCACCGCCGTCATGTGGTAAAGACCCGCATGACCGATGAAGAATACGCCGACTTCACCGGGCGGCTGGCGGCGTATGAAATCAGCCAGTCCGAGTTTATCCGGCAAGCCATACGGGGAGCGACCATACGCCCCGTGATTACCGTTTCCCCGGTCAATGACGGGCTGCTTACCGCCCTCTCCAAGCTCACAGCGGAGTACGGGAAAATCGGTGGCAACCTCAACCAGATTGCCCGGAGCCTGAACGAATACGGAAGCCCCTACCGGGGGCTGGAAAAGGAAGTGCGGGGAGCCGCCGCCGACCTTGCCGCCTTGAAGTTTGAAGTCTTGCAGAAAGTAGGTGAAGCCGTTGGCAACATTCAAACATATCAGCTCTAAAAACGCCAACTACGGCGACGCTGAAAAATACCTGACATTCGCGCACGACGAGTTTACCATGAAGCCCACCCTTGACGCAGACGGGCGGCTCATACCGAGGGTAGACTACCGCATATCCTCTCTGAATTGTGGCGGGGAGGATTTTGCCGTTGCCTGTATGCGCTCCAATCTCCGCTATGGCAAGAACCAGAAACGGGAGGACGTAAAGAGCCACCACTATATCATCAGCTTTGACCCACGGGACGGCCCGGACAACGGCTTGACCGTTGATCGGGCGCAGGAGCTGGGCGAGAAGTTCTGCGCCGAGCATTTCCCCGGACACCAGGCTCTTGTCTGCACCCACCCGGACGGGCACAGCCACACCGAAAATATCCATGTGCATATCGTCATTAACAGTCTGCGGATTGCGGAGGTTCCCATGCTGCCCCACATGGACAGGCCAGCGGACAGGAAAGCAGGCTGCAAGCACCGCTGTACGGACGCAGCTATGAACTATCTGAAAGCCGAAGTCATGGAGATGTGCCACAGCGAGGGGCTTTACCAGATAGACCTTTTGAACGGCAGCAAGGAGCGCATTACCGAGCGTGAATATTGGGCGCAGAAGAAAGGACAGGCTGCCCTTGACAGAGCCAACGCCCCTATTGCTGCGGACGGTATCGCGCCCCGGCAGACCAAGTTTGAAACGGATAAGGCGAAGCTGCGCCGG
>VOFC01005542.1_pt1 | contig 48191 bp, 55 predicted proteins | sample 5384161 | NCBI WGS metagenome assembly VOFC01 (sample SAMN12384722, study PRJNA508395) | human gut metagenome | isolation source: healthy gut B | host: Homo sapiens | reverse complement strand
GTACATCGGCGCGAAACTGCAGGACGGCTATATGGTGTTGCTGACCGACGGAACCGTTACCGATTACCAGCCGGTTTACGCCACCGTGCTGGAGCACCAGGCCATTGTGGGCGCAAAGCGGGTGCCCCGCGCCACGGCAGCGCCCACCCCGCCCCACGGCGGAGCCGCACGGCGGCCCCCACCGAAGCCCCGACGGCCGAGCCGACCGCGGAACCCACGGCCGAGCCCCGACTCGCCGGAACCGGAGACCCAGCCCAGGTGTACATCTCAGGCCTTCCAGGAGGCCATTGTGAAGGCCTGCAACGACGAGAAGGCTCCACCTTCACCGCCGTCCCCGGCTCCTTCACGCTGGGCGTGTCCGCCATCTCCAACTCCACCGAGTCCGTGTCCGCTGCTGATTCCGAAGACGGCAACGCCATGGTCAAGATGTACACCGAGTTCGGTGCCGCCGCTGTCGATGCCGACGGCAAGATTCTCGCCGCTCTGACCGATGCCATCCAGCCCAAGATCACCGTGAGCGCCGAGGGCGAGATCGTCAGCAAGGACTACACCGCTTCCAAGCGTGAGCTCGGCGACGACTACAACATGGTCAAGTACGGCAACGCCATTGCCGAGTGGGACGCGCAGGCCAAGGCTTTTGCTGACTACACCGTCGGCAAGACCGCGGACGAAGTGATGGGTCTCGACACCACCACCAACGCCGAGGGCTATCAGGTCTCCACCGATGAGACGCTGCTCGCCTCCTGCACGATGGCTATCGACGGCATGCAGGCCGCCATTGCCACGGCGGTGAACAACGCCCGGTAATTTCCGCGAAGCAAATGAACCGGAAAAAGAATACCCGCGCGGTCGCCGCGCTTCTCTGCGGCGCTCTGCTCGCTCTTGTTCTTCTCTCCGGCTGTTCAGCTTCCGCCGAACCTGTCAAGGCGCAGGGGAAAAGCTATTTCACCTACTTTGACACGGTGACCTATATTTACAGCTATGCAGGCGATTCGGCAGAACGGTTTTCGGACTGTTCTGCCGAAATTGCTGATATACTCGGGGAATATCACCAGCTTTTGATATCTACCACGAGTATTCCGGCATAAACAACCTCTGTACGGTAAACAAAATGGCCGGCGGAGAAGCTGTAACGGTGGATGCGCGGCTGATGGAGTTTCTGCTCTATGCCAAAGAGCTCTATGAGCTGACCGGCGGAGAGATGAACGTGATGATGGGAAGTGTTCTCACGCTCTGGCACAACGCGCGTGAAGCCGCGTCGGAAGATCCGAAGAACGCCTACGTTCCCGCGGAAGAAGAGCTCACCGAGGCAGCGAAGCACACGGACATCTCTTCTGGAGCTGGACGAGGAAAACAACACCGTCCGTATCTCGGACCCGCTTGCCTCCATCGACGTCGGCGCGCTCGACAAGGGTTACGCCACCGAAATGGCGGCGCAGAAGGCCGAAACTCGGCTGCGAGAGCTATGTGCTGAACATCGGCGGCAACATCCGCATCATCGGCACGCGGCCCGACGGCACCGGCTGGAAGACCGGCGTGCGTGACCCGAAGAACCCCGACTCGAATTACTGCGCAAAGCTCCTGCTCGCCGACACCTCCTGCGTGACCTCCGGCAGCTACGAGCGGTATTTCACCGTGGACGGGGTGCGCTACCACCACATCATCGATAAGGATACGCTCTATCCCTCCACGCTCTTCACCTCCGTCACGGTCGTGACGAAAAACAGCGGTCTTGCCGATGCGCTCTCCACCGCGCTTTTCTGCATGCCCCTTGCCGACGGCGAGGCGCTCTGCGAAAAGCTCGGCGATGTGGAAGCGCTCTGGGTGCTCCCGGACGGCGAGCTGCATATGACCTCCGGTATGGAGGCCATTCTCGTTCGACGATACGTCCGGCGAATCGCAAAGCTAAAATTACTGCATTACAGCAAAGAAGAAATGAATGGAAAGGTTGGATTCTGATGGCATTCCGTAAGCGCCTTCAGGCGTTCACGTTCCCCATCACAAGAACACCGCCGGAATGAAGGCCGAAACCCTTCCCCCGCCGAAAGAAGTGCTTCTCCCCATGAACATGCACATGGGCACCCCCCGCCGTGCCGGTCGTCAGCGTCGGCGACTATGTCCGCGTCGGTCAGAAGCTCGCCCGCGGCGAGGGCAGCATCACCTGTGAGGTTCATGCGACCGTTTCCGGCACCGTTCTCTCGCTCGATCCGATGCCGGAGCTCTTCGGCAACGATCTGCCGGTCATCCGCATTGAGAACGACGGAAAAATGGAAGCCGATCCCACGCGCGCGCACGGCGGAGGATCTCGCCGCGTTCGTGGAGGGATCTGCACGAGAGCGGCATTGTCGGTCTCGGCGGCGCGGCGTTCCCCGTTGACTGGAAGTTTGACGCGGCGCTGCGCCACAACGTCAAGACCATGCTAATCAACGGTGCGGAGTGCGAGCCGTACGTCACGAGCGACAACCGCATGATGCTTGACCACGGCGAGGATATCCGCCGCGGTATCGAGCTCCTCAAGAAATACGTCAAGCCCGACAACTTTGTTTTCGCCATTGAAAAACAACAAGCCGCACGCCATTGCCGCGATGAAGGAGAGCTTTTTGCCGACGACCCCACGATGAGCATCGTTGAGCTGCCGAGCTCCTATCCGCAGGGCGCGAAGCAGATGATCCTTTATAACGCGCTCGGCAGGTCGTTTACGCCGGTCAGCGTTTTTGCAACGCTCGGCGTTATCATCATCAACGTCTCGACGCTTGCCAAAGGTCGCAAAGTTCATGGACACCGGCATGCCGCTCGTCGACCGCGTCGTCACCGTTGACGGCTCGGCCATCAAGGAGCCGAAGAACCTGCTCGTCCCGATCGGCACGCCGTACCGCTACCTGGTCGAGGCCGCCGGCGGGCTCAAATGCGAGCCGGGCCGTGTTGTGAACGGTGGGCCGATGATGGGTCACGCCGCCCCCTCGCTCGACTATCCGGTACTTAAGACGACCGGCAGCGTGCTGGTCTTCTCCGAAGCGGACAGCGTTATCCACGAGCCGACGCCGTGCATCCACTGCGGCCGGTGCGTGTCCCACTGCCCGATGAATCTCAACCCCACCGCGTTCTCGGACGATCTTGAGGAAGAGAACGGCGATAAAGCGCGCGCTTCTCCTTGACCGCGACCATGTGAACTTCTGCATCGAGTGCGGCAGCTGCAGCTACGTCTGCCCGGCGCACCGCCCGCTCGCGGAGAACAACCGCGCGGCAAAGAAATATCTCAAAAAATACAAAGCCGATCATGCGGAAGGAGGGAAAAAGTGATGGATAAGCGGTTTGAAACCCCCTCTTCCCCGTTTACTCACTGCGGCGCGAGTACGCAGCGCATCATGCTTGACGTGATCATCGCTCTGCTGCCCGCCACGGCTGCCGCGATCGTGATTTTCGGCGCTCCGGCTCTTGTACCGATCCTCTCGTGCGTGATCGCCGCCGTCGTTTCCGAATTTCTCTTCAACGCAATCACCCGCCGCAAGCAGTCCATCGGCGATCTCAGCGCCGTTGTGACGGGTCTGCTGCTTGGTCTCAATCTCAGCACAAACGTGCCGATCTGGCAGTGTGCGCTCGGCAGCGTGTTCGCCATCGTGTTCGTCAAGTGTCTGTTCGGCGGTCTCGGCCACAACTTTGCGAACCCCGCCATCACCGCGCGCGTGTTCATGCTCGTCTCGTTCACGCAGGTCATGGGCGGCGCGATGCCGAAGGGCGTTGATCTCGTAACGAGCGCCACCCCGCTCGAAGTTCTCTCCACCGGCGGCGAGGGTCTTCCCTCCTGCTGGATATGTTCCTCGGCGTTCGCGGCGGCGCAGTAGGCGAAACGTGCGTTATCGCGCTGCTCATCGGCTTTGCGTATCTCGTCATCCGCCGCGTGATCCGCTGGTACGTCCCGGCGATCTTTGTCGGCAGCGTGTTCGTGCTCTACTTCGTCACGACCGGCAGCGCCGTTACCGCGCTCTATGAGATCATGGCGGGCGGTCTGTTCCTCGGCGCGATCTTCATGGCGACCGACTATCAGACCTCGCCGATCAACAACAAAGGGCAAGGCGTTCTTCGCGCTCGGCTGCGGCATTCTGACGTTCGTCATCCGCGAATACTGCGCGTATCCGGAGGGCGTGTCGCTCTCCATCCTCGTGATGAACATTCTTGCTCCGATGATCGAAAAATGGACGGCGGCTACGCCGCTCGGATTGGGAGGGCCGAAAAATGCAAAATAAAGGCAGCTTTTCTCCGCTCGGCTCTGACGCTGATCGTTCTCTTTCTCGTGTTCGCTCTGCTGCTCACCGGTCTCAATGTCTGGGCCGGGCCGCGCATCGAGCTGAGCAGAAGCTTCCCAGGCGCTCGGGCCGCTCATGGATATTTTTCCCCGGCGCGCAGGGCTTTACTCTTCTCTACAGCAGCGACGGCTCCGCCGGAAGCGAAGCTTACCGACGTTCCGGAGACCGTGCAGAGCATCTATACCGAGACCTCCGGTCTCGGCTACGCGATCCTTCTCTCCACCACGCAGGGCTACACCCACGATCCGATCGAGATCTCCATGGCCGTGGATACCGAGGGTAAGATCGTCGGCACGCAGGTGCTCTCCTACCCCGACACGAAGGACATGGGTGTGGATACGTACCCGCAGACCTATATCGGACAGGATTCCACTCTCGCGGACGTGAGTCTCGTCGCGGGCGTGACGTACTCCTCAAGGCGTTCCATGACGCCATTCTCGACGGCTTCACCGCTCTCACGGCGAATGAACTCGTCAGCGCGGGCGTCAAGGGCGGCGATGCACAGCTTCTCACCGAGCTGATCGCGACCGTGTTCCCCGGCATGATGAACAGCGAAGGCGCCATGCAGGGTGAGGGAGACCGAGACCGGTCTCGACGGCGTGACCGCCGCTTACAAAGCCCCGAACGGCGCGGGCTTCGCGTTCCTTGCGAACGTGGACGGCGCGGGCGTGCTCGCCATCGCGAACACCTCCGGCAGTGTCTGCGTCTATGACGTTGAAGGCAGCGTTGTGACCGATTCCTACGCCGATTTTGCCGAGACCGCCGCCGCATATGCGCGCGACAACGGCGATCTCTTCACGGACGACGATATCTCCAAGCTCAGCGCTTACTACTCCAAGGACGCGGATTACGCGGTGCTCGGTCTCGACGGCGTATACAACACCGTGACCGCCGCCTACACCGTGACGGAGAACGGCGAAACGCTCTATGCCTTTGTCTCCCGTCCCTATGGCTACAGCAACATCCCGATGGCCGTCTACTACGTTCTCAACGCTGACGGCGAGATCGTGATGATGAACGCCAAGGAGTTCATTCTGGAAAAGGACTACTTCTCAACTACACACCTCGATCCGCAGAGCTACAAGGAAGGCTTCGTCGGTTTGACCGCCGAGACCATGACGGACGACGTAGCGTTCATCTCCGGCGCAACGATGACGATGAACGCCGTCAAGACCGCTACGCACGATGTTTTCGACGCCTTTGCCACTCTGAAAGAGAACGGAGGACTTGGCAATGAATGAGAAGAAAATGACCGTTAACCCGATGTGGGTGCTGTTTCTCGGCGCGTGCCCGCGCTGGGCGCGACCGGAACGCTCCGGGGTGCCGCTGCCATGGGCATTACGGTTCTCGCCGTGATGCTGCTCACTGCGCTCGTGATGGCGCTGCTGCGCCGCATTCTCCCGGAGCGCGCGGTGATCGCCGCGACGATCCTCACGGCGGCGCTGTTCACCTCCGCTGCGCAGCTCGTGCTGCACGCGGTGCTGCCGTCCGTTTACAAGATGCTCGGCGTGTATCTCGCCGTGGCTGCCGTCAACCTGCTGGTGTTCAGCCGCAGCGCCGGCAGCGCCTCCGGCCTCTGCGTCGGAAAGGTCGTTGTGACCGGGCTGGAGTTTCTCGCGGTGATCGCCGTTGTCGCGCTGCTGCGCGAGCTCTTCGGTCTCGGCACCGTCTGGGGACAGGAGATTGCCTTCCTCAAGGCGCACGCCGTGGCTTCGCTCCAGAAGCCCATGGGCGGCTTCCTGGTGTATGCCATCGTCGCCGCGATCGTCAACGCCCTCTTCCCCGCCGCGTGCGCTGCGGAGGAAGAGCCCGGCTTCGCCGGTGTCGCCGCCGCCGGTACAGCGGAAGGAGGTAACGAGTAATGACGTTCAAAGCCATTGTCGGTATCGTGCTCGGCGCGATGCTCGCCAACAACTATGCGCTGGAGAAATTCCTCGGCGCGGCTCCCCTGCTCGGCTGGTCCGCACAGGAGAAGAAGATCACTGTGCTCGGCGTGTCTGTAACCGTCGCCATGGTGCTCACGGCGCTGATCGCCGGTCTTGTGCAGACCTACGTTCTGGACAAGCTGTCTCTCGGCTATCTGCAGACGCTCGTCTTTGCGGCGATCGTGCTCATCGTTGTCTATGCAATGAATGCCGTTGCGAAGGCCGCCTTCAAAAAAAGACCTCGGCGTCTACTTCCCTGTCATCGCGCTCAACAGCGCCGTGCTTGGTCTCGCGGTGAGCAACGCCGCCGATGCGCTCTCCCTTGGTGAGAGCATCCTCACGGCGCTCGGCGCAGGTCTCGGCTTCTGGCTCGCTCTCGCGGCGTTTGCCGCCGTCCGCAGCAAGATCCGCGAGCGCTACGTCCCGAAGGCGTGGCGCGGCCTGCCGATCTACCTGCTGACCGCCGCCATCCTCTCCATGGCGCTGCTGGCGTTCTGAGAAACGATCCAACAAACGTAAACCCGCCCTCCGATCCGCGGATCGGAGGGCGGGTTTTTTACTGGTTTCTTTTTCGGGTTATCGGTCAGACCGAGGATATAATCCACGGACACATGATAGAGCTGTGACAGGCGGATGAGGATATCCGTCGGTACGTCACGCTGGCCGAGCTCATAGTTGCTGTATACCTGCTGCGAGCAGTTCAGATACGCCGCCAGATCTTTCTGCTTCATATCGTGGTCCTCCGCAGATCGCGCAAACGGCAGTACATGCTACCACCTCCTGACAGGAGAAAGAATAGCGTACCGCATTTTGTTGTATTGACTTTTACTGCAAATTGCGGTATTATCATCCTACAGAGGTAACATTTCCACTTTTCAGAGAAACGAAACAAAGGGGGAGAAAACGCATGAGCTGTCCATTTTACTGGTACAATCACCATTACGCCTGCCGGAAGAGCGGAAAGGACGTCAACGAGGACACCTACTATAAGTACTGCCGCAACTACGATTACGACGACTGCCCCATCTACAAGGGCAACGACTCCGGCGGCTGCTTCCTGACATCAGCCTGCACCGAGGCGCGCGGTCTGCCGGACGACTGCCGCGAGCTGACGGTGCTGCGCAGCTTTCGTGACGGATATCTCCGTTCCCAGCCAGAGGGCGAAGCGGAGATCGCGGAATATTACGCCGTCGCGCCGAAGATCGTTGACGCAATCCGAAGCAAAGCGGACGTCGCGGAAGCATTCGGCGCCATCTACCGCGAGCTTGTCGAGCCCCTGCGTCGCAATGATCGAGCGCGGAGAAAATGTGGAAGCGCACGCACTGTATCGCAGCTATGTGCTCCGACTGAAGAAGCACTATATAGAAAACTGAAAAAAAAATCATAAGAAAAGGGAGAAATAAGAATGACTTACGTTATCGGGATCCTTCTTACAGCCTTTATGATCTGGTATGCTTTCCGCGCACGCCTGTCCGCAAAATTCGTGATCATCGAGGTTCTCAGCTATATCGTCGGTCTCCTCGTTGGTCTGGGATGCTGCTATGAATTCGGTTGGAATCCGGGCATTGGAATCATTGTTGCCGCTGTTGTATGTTTTTCTCGTCCTCGGCAACGCGCTGAACAGGCAGCAGAAGCGCAACCGTGGAAATTGAAATAACAACAATTATTGATATTCTTTTATACCCAGACATAAAAGCTCCCGCCGGTCGGTGACCGGCGGGAGTTATTTCACTTTATCGGGTTTTATTCCTCATCGTCTCCGCTGTCCTCTTCGTCCTTCTGAAGAAGCACCTTGCGGACGAGGATGACTGCCACGGCAATCACCGCCACGGCCAGCACGCCGATGATGACGAGAAGCACCGTATTCGTCTTTTTTTTGGCGGGCTTTGCCGGCGTCTCTTCCTCACCGGTGTCCGTACCGGCGGGGATGGGCTGGATGGTCTCATAGCCGCAGACGGAGCAGACGCCCTTCTGCTCGCCGTCCTCGGTCGCGGTGGGGGGCTTTCAGTATGGTCCAGGTGTAGGTATGGAACGCTTCGTCGCCGTGCTCGCCGCAGGTGCACTGGTGCCAGTGGGAGATATCGTTATGCTCCCAGACGCTCGAGAAGCTGTGCGTGTGTCTTGGTGGCGGTGAACGTCACAGGGACGGTGTTGGAGTAATAGGGATCGGAGGTCGTACCGTTGCCGGTGAGCTGGACGCTTACACGGTAATACGTCGTTCCCTCGGTCTGTTCGGGCTTATAGCTGGAATTCGTCGCGCCGGGGATGGCCTTCATGGCGGCGGTGCTGTTCGTCGCGGCGCTGTACCACTGGTAGGTGATCGTGCCGCCGTCGCTGGATGTTGCCTGAATGGAGAGGATGAAGTTCGGGTTTTCATCCACGGCCATCGTGCCGCCGACAGGCTGCGTGATGATGCTGAGAGACGCCGCCTTTTTTCGTCACCGTGACGCTCGCCGTGCCGGAGAGGTGTCTCGCCGCCTTCGCTCTTGAAGAGGCAGGCGACCTTCCAGCCGTTCATATCATAGGGGATGTTGGTGAGCGTGAGCGTTTCGCTGTCGCCGCCGGAGATGCTCAGCGTCGGGAACGCGGTACGCGCGGCGGTATAGTCATAGACCTGCGTGCCGTCGGCGCTGATGATGCGCCAGAGGTAGCTCGTCGCGCCGTCGGCGCGGGCGATGAAGATCGCGCGGCCGCCCTCGGTGACGGTCTCGCCGGTCGGGTTTTTCGTCGTTACGGGCGCTGCGGGCTTGGCATTCACGGTGATGTGGCAGAAGGACGTTGTGACGGCGCCGGCATCGTTTACGAACTGGCAGTAGATATCCGCGCCGTTATACTCCATCGTGGCCGCGACGGAGAGAGAGGCCGTCGTCGCGCCGTCAATGGGCTTGGGGCTTCGTCGCCCTTCTTATAGTACCACTCGTATCCCCGCCGCGCCGGTCGCTCCGGCGGTGAGCGCGATGGTGTCGCCCTCGGTCAGCGTCTGGCTGGTGGTACTCACATCCTGCGTGAGAACGGGCTTGGAGAGCACCGTCACGGTGCAGACGGAGGCCTGGGTTTCCCGCCACGTTCTGCACTAAAGCAGTAAAACGCCGCGCCGTTGATCGAGGCGTCCACGGAAGCGATCTGGTAAGTATTCGAGGTCTGTCCCTCCACGGGCGTATCGCCCTCCGGGTGGACGCGGTACCACTGGTAGGACACAGCTCCCGCCCGTCGCCTCTACGGTGAGCGTGAGCGTCTGCCCTTCGATCACGGTGAGCGCCGCGGGTACGTCGGTATTGATGACGGGGGCGTCGTCCGCCAATGCCGTCGTGCCGAGCGCGGCGAACAAAAGCGCCGCCATCAAAACGGCAAAGAGTCGCTTTGAAATAAGTTTACGCATAATGAAGTCTCCTTCCCCGCCTTGCGGCGCAGGTCGAATAGTTCCGGTTTTCTGTTCTGTTTATTAGACGTGCAAAAGCCGCAAAAGTTTTCGGAACCCTAAAAAATGTCCCGAAGCGTCATTGTAGCGTTTCGGGACACCTTTGTCAATCTAATTATATGCGCATCAGCCGAGCTGACGGAGCGATTCCTCGAGATTGGCAATGAGCGCTTCGAGCTTTTCGGCACGCTCGCGCTCCGTGGCGACGACGTTGGCGGGAGCGCGGGAGACGAAGCCTCGTTCGAGAGCTTACGGCGCTGGTTTTCGCTTGTCAAGATCGACAAGCTCGCTCATCGGCAGGAAGCAGCGCGCATCCTTTGTCACGATGCTTACCATTTTGTCGGCGTCGGCGGGGACATCCTCCGAAACGATCACTTCGCCGGCATACGCCAGACGGCAGAGATAATCGCGGCCATTCTCAAAGGCTTCGCGTTCCTCGGTGACAATATAGAGGTGCGGGCGCTTGGACGGCGGGACGTTCATCTCGCTGCGGCGGCTGCGGATGGCGCGGATGGCCTCCATGACCTTTTCAAAGCGCGCGCTCTCCGCCGGGAAAGCCATATCCTCGCGATAAACGGGGTACGGCTGCACCATGAGCGCGTCGCCCTCGTGCGGCAGCGCCTGATAGATCTCCTCGGTGATGAACGGCATGAACGGATGGAGCAGCTTGAGCGTTTCGGTGAGCACATACAGCAGCACCTTCTGCGCCTGTACGCGGGCCGTCTCGTCCTCGCCTGTAAGACGGGCCTTGGTGAGCTCAATGTACCAGTCGCAGAAGTCGTCCCAGATGAAGTCATAGATCTTCTGCGCGGCGATGCCGAGCTCGTACTTATCGAGATTCTCGCCGACCTCGCGGGCCAGCTCGTTGAACCGGGAGAGGATCCACTTGTCCTCGAGCTCGAGCGTTTCGGGCAGCTCGTTTTTGTCGATCGTGAGATTCATCATCACGAAGCGGGAAGCGTTCCAGAGCTTGTTGGCAAAGTTGCGCATCGCCTCGCAGCGCTCCGGGAAGAAGCGCATGTCGTTTCCGGGCGAGTTGCCGGTGATGATGTTGAAGCGGAGCGCGTCCGCGCCGTAGGTGTGGATGACCTCGATGGGATCGACGCCGTTACCGGCGGACTTAGACATTTTCAGTTGCCCTGCGGGTCGCGGATCAGGCCGTGGATGAGCACCGTGTGGAACGGGATCTTCTTCATATGCTCGCAGCCAGAGAAGATCATGCGCGCGACCCAGAAGAAGATGATGTCGTAGCCGGTGACGAGCACGTCCGTCGGGTAGAAGTAATCCAGATCTGCCGTCTTGTCCGGCCAGCCGAGCGTGGAGAACGGCCAGAGCGCGCTGGAGAACCAGGTGTCGAGCACGTCGCTCTCGCGGCGGATGTTCTTGGAGTGGCACGCCTCGCACTCGCAGGCGTCGGTGCGGGAGACGGTCATATGGCCGCAGTCGCCGCAGTACCACACAGGGATCTGATGGCCCCACCAGAGCTGGCGGGAGATGCACCAGTCGCGCACGCTGTGCATCCAGTTGAGATATGTCTTGGCGAAGCGATCCGGCACGAACGTGACCTCGCCGTCCTCCACGACGCGGATGGCTTCCTTCGCCAGGGGCTGCATCTTCACGAACCACTGCTGGTCGCTCGCAAGCGGCTCCACATCGTTATGGCAGCGGGAGCACGTGCCGACATTGTGGACGCACGGCTCGATGGACACGAGATAGCCCTGCTCCTCGAGCTCCTGCACGATGGCCTTGCGGGCCTCGTAGCGGTCCATGCCGTCCCACTTGTAGCCGCCGGTGATCTTGCCGTCGCCGTCGAGCATCAGGTACTGCGGCAGATCGTGGCGCAGGCCGACCTCAAAGTCGTTGGGGTCGTGGCAGGGCGTGATCTTCACGCAGCCGGTGCCGAACTCCATATCGGCGTGCTCGTCACCGACGATGGGGGTCTCGCGCCCGACGAGCGGGAGCGTGAGCGTTTGCCGATCATGTCCTTATAGCGCGGGTCCTCGGGGTGCACCGCAACGGCGGCGTCGCCCGAGCATCGTCTCGGGACGGGTCGTGGCGACCTCCACGCTGCCGGAACCGTCCGTCAGCGGATAGCGGATATGCCAGAAGAAGCCGTTTTTCTCCACGTATTCGACCTCAACGTCGGAAAGGGCGGTCTTGCAGTGCGGACACCAGTTGATGATACGGTTGCCGCGGTAGATATATCCCTTTTCGTACAGGCTGCAGAACGCCTCGCGCACGGCCTTGGCGCACTGCTCGTCCATCGTGAAGCGCTGGCGCTCCCAGTCGCACGAAGAGCCGAGCGTTTTGAGCTGCTCCACGATGCGGTCGCCGTAGTGCTTTTCCAGTCCCAGACGCGGTCCAGGAACTTTTCGCGGCCGAGGTCGAAGCGGGTCAGCCTCCTTGCGGAGCTCGGCCTCCACCTTGATCTGCGTGGCGATGCCGGCGTGGTCAACGCCCGGGCACCCAGAGCGCGGCATACCCTGCATGCGCTTGTAGCGCGTGAGGATGTCCTGGAGCGTCGCGTCGAGCGCGTGGCCCATGTAGCTGGCCGGTGACGTTCGGGGGCGGCATGACGATGGAAAACGGCTTTTTGTCCGGGTCACGCTCAGCGTGGAACCAGCCGCCGTCCGTCCAGTAGCGGTAGATCTTGCTTTCCACCTGCTTGGGATCATAAATCTTCGGCAGTTCTTTCATTCTTATTCCTCCAAACAAAAACGCCCCGGAGATAACCTCCGGGGCGCAAAAACTTCGCGGTACCACCCTGATTTCCGCTTTACTGAAAGCGGCACTCGTATTCTCTGTAACGGGAGAACCCGTCCGTTTCTACTTTGTTCAAAACGGCTGCTCCGGGGCGACCTTCGGCTGCGGCTTCCCATTGCACCAACCGCCCTCTCTCTGCGTTCCGCCGGGATGCCTTCCTCCCCTTCTGCGCTTTTACCAAATCAATATACCGTTTTTGTTTTATTTGTCAAGCCTTACTCCATGCGGCTGCGGCGACAGGCCGCTGCGGTAGGCCGCGAGCAGCTTTTTGAGATCGGCGATGCGCCGCTCCACATCCGCGCCGCCGTCGGTATCGCGCACGCGAAGCCGGTCGGGATACTGCTCGATCATGATCGTCCGGGCAGAGCACGTCCGCGCTTTCGCGCGCGCGGTGTCCGGGTCGAAGGGCTGGTGCTCGGCGAGATACAGCTCGTGCGAGGAATACACCAGCGTGTAGCCGCAGATGCCCGTTACGGGCTGGTACGCCTTCGAGAGGCCGCCGTCGATGTTGATGAACTGCCGTTGGCCTTGATGGGCGTGTCGCCCTTCGTTTTGCGCACGGGGACGTGGCCGTTGATGATGTGGCCGCGCTCGAAGTCACGCCGAACTCGGTGAGGATCGTGCGCGCCGTTTCTCCGTCTGTTCCAGAGATCGTAGTAATTTTTCTGCCAGACGTTCTGGCCTCCGGATCGTCGAGGAACGTGCGCTCGAACGGTGTCATACCGTTGAAAACAGTATCCGGCCCGCACCAAAGATACCAGAGAAGATCGGTGTTCTCCATACGGCGGTCGTACTATCGCCGTGCGGCACAGGGTCGCAGGCGTCCATGAGCGACTTTCGAAATATGTTTTGTCACCCATCGTCACGCGCCGTAAAGCTGCCGTCCGGCTCCATGGGGATGCAGCCGTGGTAGAGACGGTTGCCGTTGCACACGCGGTACATCGCGCCCTTTTTCCAGCAGATACCGGATATGGGTCTGCAGCTTCTCGCGCAGGAAGGACAAAACAGCTGATCGACGAGCTGCTTGCTGCGCCAGAACGATGCCATCCGCAGGATCGACCGTGGGGGAGCGAAATGTCGTTCGTGCGGTATATCTTGCCGCCGAGCGTGACCGTCCTTCGGAGCGGACGAAAAAACAAATCCGAGGCAGGAGCCGTCCGTCCATTTTATATTCCGGGTGGCGCAGGATGAGCTGGCCCTCCAGCTTTTGAACTGATGATGACCGTGCATTGCCTTGAGGAAACCGACGGTATACAGCGGCATATTCCGCCACGCAGTCGGTGGTCAAAATGGATCGAGTCCGTCACTGGCATTGTCGCCGTACTGACCATGGCGAAGTTCCGAGCGGACGGACGTTCAGGATGCATGCCGTCCTCGACCAAAAAAGTCGCCACAAATTTTATTGCATCGTAATGGTTTGCGATCACGCGGCGTCCCAGTGTTGCATCCATTTTCAGAGAATGTCGTTCTGCACCAAAGAAGTCCATTGCCGTGCATGTCCAAAAAATCGTCCCGAAACGAACGGCGGGGGCGGTCAAAAACGTCGCCGACGATGTGCCTGGTTTACCGCAGATGCGGAGACACTCGCGAGCGCCACGATGAACCGGTCGGCAATGCCGGTCTCGATCACGCTGTTGATGATGCTTTCAAAATCTCCGGCATCCGAAAGGCTCGCACCAACCGCCTTCTCTCGACATCCGCCGGCATATTCCTTCGGCAGACGGGCGCACCTTGACGCGATATTTGTCCGTCGCCTGCCGGCAGACGTTTGTCAAGACGGTGGATCGCCAGGTACCACGGAAAGTGCCGCGCGGTTGCCCTCGCCGACCGCCGCCGGGTGATAGAGCACCGGGCGAGCGAATTTTTCTCCGGCCGCCGAGAAACGCCCGGAATGCTCGCCGCGCAGTCATTGTCCACGACAATGTGACCGTTATCCGTCGCCAAGCCGGGCAGGAGCGTATCGGCCGCAAAGCCAGCGCGCAGGATGAAGACGACATCCGCCGGCTCAGAATGGCCTGTCGACCGCAGCGATCTCCGCCGCCGCGGATCTCAAAGCGGTGATGCCGTCGGAAAGTGCACGTCAAAGCCGATCCCCTGCAGGAAGCCGATCTCCTCCGCTCGTCCGTTCATGCCTTTTTGACCCGGCGCCTTTGCCGCGATAGAGCATCCCGTCGCGGCGGCGCATGTTCCGCCGCCGACGGCCGCCTGCCGAAACGTGCCGCGCTGGGCAATACCGGTCGCAAGCAGGAGCGCCCTGCCCTCTGCAAATTCGCCCGCAGACGCCGAACGTCTTGCCCATCGTCGCCTTATCCACGGCGACAATGCACGCCGTCGCATGCGCCTGCTGCCATGGTCTCAGCAGCGCAGGGCGAATCGGGCGCTGCGGGATAGTTCGGAGGGCCTTAACACCGCCTGCACGGATGCCGCTTCGCCGTTCACGGACAGGTTCCGCCGTGACGCGGTCATGGCCGCCGACAGCCCCGCAGGCCCGCCGCCGATGATGAGCAGATCGTACATGGCTCATACTTCCGGACGACACGAACCCCTCCAAGGAGGACAACGAGTTCGTCGAGGCCATTCAGGAGGATATCCACTGGCTCGGCTTTGACTGGGGCGACCGGTTTTTCTTCGGCTCAGACTACTTCGAGAAGGACTATGAATACGCCGTCGAGCTCATTAAGAAGGGCTCGCCTATGTGTGCGAGCTGACGCCGGAGCAGTTCCGCGAGTACCGCGGAGACGTGAACACCCCCGCCGTCAGCCCGTGGCGCGACCGTCCGGTCGAGGAGAGTCTCGACCTCTTTGCGCGTATGCGCGCCGGTGAGTTCCCGGAGGGCAAGTACACCCTGCGTGCGAAGATTGACCTCGCATCCGGCAACTTCAATATGCGTGACCCCGTGCTCTACCGCATCCGCTATATTGAGCACCACCGTCAGGGCACGAAGTGGTGCATCTTCCCGATGTATGACTTCGCACACCCGATCCAGGACGCGCTCGAGGGCATCACGCACTCGCTCTGCTCGCTGGAGTATGAGGATCACCGCCCGCTCTACGACTGGGTGGTCGACAACGTGTCCGTGCCGTGCAAGCCGCGCCAGATCGAGTTTTCGCGTCTCGGCATCAACTACACCGTCATGTCCAAGCGCAAGCTGCGCCGCCTCGTCGAGGAGGGCTACGTCTCCGGCTGGGACGATCCGCGTATGCCGACGCTGTGCGGTCTGCGCCGCCGCGGCTACACGCCCGCGTCCATCCGCAATTTCTGTGAGCGCATCGGCGTGTCCAAGGTCGCGTCCACGGTCGACTACAGCTTCCTGGAGCACTGCCTGCGTGAGGATCTCAACCTCCACGCCCAGCGCGCCATGGCCGTGCTGCACCCGGTGAAGCTGCGCATCACGAACTACCCCGAGGGTCAGAGCGAGACGTTCGCCGTCGAAAACAATCCCGAGGACGAAAACGCCGGCACGCGCGACGTGACGTTCTCCAACGAGCTGTGGATCGAGGCCGACGACTTCATGGAGGAGCCGCCGAAGAAATACAACCGCCTCTTCCCCGGCAACGAGGTGCGCATCAAGGGCGCGTACATCGTGCGCTGCACCGGCTGCGTCAAGGACGCGGACGGCAACGTGACGGAGGTGCTGTGCGAGTACGATCCCGAGACCCGCGGCGGCAACACGCCCGACGGACGCAAGGTGCGCGGCACGATCCACTGGGTCGATGCGCACAACTGCGCCGACGCCGAGGTGCGCCTGTACGACAACCTCTTCGCCGACGCAGACCCCGAGGGTGACGGTAAGGACTATCTCGGAGTGCCTGAATCCGGACTCGCTGTCCGTGCTCACCGGCTGCAAGGTCGAGCGGATGCTTGCCGGCGCCGAAGCCCCGGCAGCGTTCCAGTTTTTGCGCCTCGGCTACTTCGCCGTGGACAATAAGGACTCGGCCCCGGAGCACCTGGTCTTTAACCGCGCCGTCGCGCTCAAGGACAGCTTCAAGAAGGCCTGACCACAAGATCATGTACCCTGTCCCTCCCGCCGAAAACGGGAGGGACAAATTTTTGTGGCGAAATCGTGAATTTCTTATTGACAACTGTCGCCCATGGTGGTATTTTACGCAGGATGATATTTTTAAGTCGGTACGAGATACCGGCAAGGTGTCACGGCTAATGGAATCACGGCGGGAGTCTCCCTGCGCGCTGCCGCCTTGTCTGGACTCGGACAGGGCGTTTTTCTATGCCCGGAGGAAGCGCTGTGGAGCTCAAATGCAAGGCGAAGATCATGGATGCGGCCGCGATCGACCGCACGCTCGTGCGCATCGCGCATGAGATCCTTGAAAAGAAACGACGGCACGGACGACCTGTGCCTGATCGGCATCCACACGCGCGGCGTGCCGCTGGCCCACCGCCTCGCAAAAAACATCGAGAAGATCGACGGTGTGCAGCTGCCGGTCGGTGAGCTGGACATCACGCTCTACCGTGACGATCTGAGTCCGGCTGCGGACACGCCGGTGCTCAACCGCACCGATGTCCCCTTCCCGGTTGCGGGCAAAACCGTCGTGCTGGTCGACGATGTCATCTACACCTGCCGCACGGCACGCGCGGCGCTCGACGCCGTGATGCGCCTCGGTCGTCCGGCACGCATCCAGCTCTTCGCCCTGATCGACCGCGGCCACTCGGAGCTGCCGATCAAGGCCACCTACGTGGGCAAAAACATCCCGACCGCCAAGAGCGAGATCGTGGCCGTCCGCCTGCAGGAGACGGACGGGGAAAACAGTGTCTGTATCCTCGAGAGAGGATAAAGAATAGATTAAATTTTCACGGGAGGAAAAAATCTATGAGCAACAAATCCATCGGCAACGAGCCGGTGTACGACGCACGTACACTCGGCGCGCCCAGAATGTTCATTCTGGGTCTCCAGCACATGTTCGCCATGTTCGGCGCGACCGTCCTCGTCCCGGCGCTCTCCGGCCTCGACGTCGCAACCACGCTGCTGTTCGCCGGCCTCGGCACGCTGCTGTTCCACCTGCTGACCAAGGGCAAAGTCCCGGCCTTCCTCGGCAGCTCGTTCGCCTTCATCGGCGGCTACAACGCCGTGCGCACCATCGGGACGAATCCGGACGGCTCCGTGATCTATAATAATGACCTGCTGGCCTACGCCTGCTTCGGCGTCGCCATCGCGGGTCTGATGTACATCATCCTGTCGACCCTGTTCAAGGTCTTCGGCGTCAAGAAAGTCATGCGCTACTTCCCGCCGATCGTCACGGGTCCGATCATCATCGCCATCGGCCTGACGCTGTCCTCTTCCGCCATCACCAACTGCCGTGCCAACTGGCTTGTCGCCGTCGTCGCGATCCTGATCGTCATCGGCTTCAATATGTGGGGCAAGGGCATGACCAAGATCATCCCGATCCTGCTCGGCGTGCTCGGCTCCTATATCTTCGCACTCATCGTTGACCCCGCGGAGCGTGCCTCCGTCGCCGCTGCCGTCAGCAGCGCCAAGTGGTTCGGCCTGCCAATCTTCTGGAAAAACAGCGTGTTCCACCTCTTTGCCGGCCCGGTCGACAGCGGCGTCCTCTGGTCCGCCGTGCTGACGGTCGTGCCTCTGTCCCTTGCCACCATGGTCGAGCACATCGGCGACATCTGCGCCATCTCCTCCACCTGCGGCAAGAACTTCATGGTCGACCCCGGCTTCCACCGCACCCTGCTCGGTGACGGTCTGGCCACCACGCTCGCTTCTCTCTTCGGCGCCCCGGCCAACACCACCTATGGTGAGAACACCGGCGTGCTTGCCCTGTCCCGCGTCTACGATCCCCGCGTCATCCGCATCGCAGCCTGCATTGCCATCGTCGTGTCCTTCTGCCCGAAGTTCGCCGCGCTCGTGTCCGCCATGCCGACGGCCACCATCGGCGGCGTGTCCCTCGTGCTCTACGGCATGATCTCCGCCGTCGGCGTGCGCAACGTCGTCGAGAACAAGGTCGACTTCACCAACACCCGCAACGTCATCATCGCCGCGCTCATCCTCGTGCTCGCCATCGGCATCACCTACTCCGGCAGCATCCAGATCGGCGTCGTGTCCCTGTCGGGTCTGGCTGTCTCCTCCATCGTGGGCATCCTGCTCAACGCCATCCTGCCCGGCAAGGACTACACCTTCGAGCAGAACGATCAGGGCGCGACCTCCGTGGACTTCAAGGTCTGAGCCTGCATCGAAACCAAATAGGCGGCCGGCTCGCACGTTTGCAGGCCGCCGCAGTCGCCGAATGCTGCGGCGGTCTTTTATATGCGCAACCGCTCCTGCGGAGCGTAATTGTTAAATTTGTGTCCGGTATTTTTCCAAAAAATCAGTTGTAGTTTGCGAAGAAATGCGTTATCATGGATATGTTTGAGCGTAAGAAAAGAAAGCAAAAATACAAAAATAAACGGAGGAGCAACATGAAATTTTCCAGTAAGATCGAAAAATGCGGCCTCTCGCCCATGCGCAAGTTTGCGCCCTATGCCAATGAGGCTGCCAAAAAGGGCAAGAAGCTCTACCACCTGAACATCGGCCAGCCCGATATCGCCACGCCCGCGGCCTATTCGACGCCGTCAAGAGCTTCAGCCAGCCGGTGCTGGCCTACGCCCCGTCCGACGGTGTGCCGGAGATGATCGACGCCGTCGTCAACTACTACGGCAAGATCGACGCGCCCATCACCAACAAGCAGGTGCTCATCACCACCGGCGGCAGCGAGGCGCTGCAGATCGTGCTCAGCTGCATCCTCGATGAGGGCGATGAGATCATCATCCCCGAGCCGTTCTACCCGAACTACAGCACGTTCGTCACGCTCACCGGCGCGACCATCCGCCCGATCACCACGACGCCGGAGGAAAACTACCGGTTTGCCATCCGTGAGCGCGTTGAAGCCTGCATCAACGAGCACACCCGCGCCATCCTCTTCACGAACCCCGGCAACCCGACCGGCACCATCCTCACCGAGGAAGAGCTCCGGCTCATGGCCGACATCGCCAAGGAGCACGATCTGTTCATCATCGGCGATGAGGTGTACCGCGAGTTCGTCTACGGCGGTGAGAAGCTCATGAGCCTGCTGCAGCTCGAGGGCTATGAGGACAACGTCGTCGTCATCGACTCCGTGTCCAAGCGCTTCAGCGCCTGCGGTGCGCGCATCGGCTGCGTGATCACGCGCAACAGCGATCTCTACAACAACGCCATGAAGTGGTGTCAGGGCCGCCTGTGCGCCTCTACGATCGACCAGGTCGCCTCCGCCGCGCTCTACACCGTCGGCCCCGAATACTTCGATGCCGTGCGCAAGGAGTATAAGGCCCGCCGCGACACGCTCGTCGAGGGGCTCAAGAAGATCCCCGGCGTCATCTACTCCGAGCCGAAGGGCGCGTTCTATGTCATGGCCAAGCTCCCCGTGGACGATGCCGAGAAGTTCCAGCTGTTGATGCTTGAGGAGTTTGACGACAACGGCGACACGCTCATGTTCACCCCGGCCGAGAGCTTCTACAAGACGCCGCACACCGGCGTCAACGAGATCCGCATGGCCTACGTCATCAATCAGGACGCCCTCAAGCGCTCCATGGAGCTGCTGGCCAAGGGCATCGAAGCCTACAACAACAAGTAAGTTCCATACGCAAAAACCGTCCGCTCCGATCGGGAACGGACGGCTTTCTTGTCGGATTCAGTTTGTTTTCTGCCGGCGCTTGAGATTGAGCAGCACGACCGCCGAGAGCACGCACACACAGCCGAGTGCGCTCAGCGGCGTGAGCGTCTCGTGAAACACGAAGATGCCCACAAGCGTCGCCACGACCGGCTCAAACGAGGCGAGAATGGACGCCTTGCCCGTCTCGAGCCCCGTGAGACCGTAGGTATAGAGCAGATACGGCAGGTAGCACGTGACAATGCCGAGTGCCGTGCACAGGCCGAAGCCCTGCCACGATGCGAACATCACGCCCAGCGGCTGCGCCGCGCCCCAGAGGATCGCCGCGCCGGCGGTGGTCAGCAGGCAGGAGTAGAAGTTGACCGTGCTGCTCGAATAGCCGCGGTCGAGCGCATAGCGGGCGAAGAATACTGTAGAGTGCGTAGCCGAAGCCTGCGCCGAGGCCGTAGAGGATACCGGCCGCGGAGAGCTTGTGCTCCCCGCCGACGAGCGACACCAGACAGCACCCGGCAAACGCCAGCACAAGTGCGACAAGCTTCTGCACCGTGATGCGTTCGTGAAACAGGACCAGCGAGAGGATCATGACGATCGACGGTGCGGTATACAGCAGCACGGCCGCCGTGGACAGGTCCATGATCGTGATGGCCTGAAAATAGCAATATGTAAAAAAGAGCAGGCTGCAGATGCCCGTGCCGAAAAAGCACCAGAAATCCCGCAGCCGGATGCGAAACTGCTTCGGGTCGCGCACGAGCAGTGTGACGGCAAACAGCAGCGCGGCGACGCCGCAGCGCAGCAGGATCGCGCCCGTTGCGTCCACACCGGAAGCCGCCAGCGTGCGCGTAAACAGGCCCATCAGGCCCCAAAGGCACCCGGCCGTGATGACGGACGCCGTATATTTCTGCATTCTGCACCCCTCCTGAGTAGACTTTCGACGGAATATAATAGCAGTTTCACGGACGGTTGTCAATTTGTGCGGGAAAGAAAGTTTTGCGCGGCATTTGCGTTTACCCACTTGTCAAGCCGACACGGCTGTGGTAAGATAAATGCACCGTCTATGACGGCGCGCGGATACAGCGTTTTGCTCCGCCTCGGGAACCTCCCCGTGGCAAAATAGAGGCTTAAGAGCGGCGGCCGATACCGCCGCTTTCTGTTTGCGCCTGTGATGGAATTGGTAGACATGCGAGATTTAGGTTCTCGTGCTTTCAGCGTGTGGGTTCGAGTCCCTTCAGGCGCACCATAATTGGACCAAACATTGATACAATGTGTCGATGTTTGGTCCGTTTCTTTTTGCCCGGAAAGCCGCTTACAGCAAGGCTTTCTGCTGTGAGTGGGTGCATAGGCCTTTAGGAAAAGAGCTCCATGACCTCCACACTTGGTGTATGGATGCTAACCGGGTACGGGGCAGAAAAGGCTCCACACCTGATGCAGCTTTCCGTACATTGTGATCACCTCCGATCTATATCGTTTCGGAGAGCAGATCCTCTCACCCTACAGAAAAAAGGTGACTGCTTTGACCACCCTGCTCCGAAAAAAGATGTGCTCCTCAATATACGGCCACGAGAGAGGACGAAACTTTTATGGTTTGCCAGCTTTTTTCACCATACGGAGAAACATGGGCCGTTTTGACTAGTGTTTTTCAAACTTTTTCTTCACTCTCCGCTATACGGAGAAACACAGACCGTTTTGAGCGGGTGTTTTCCGATATACGGAGAAAAACATGCTGTTTTGATCAGGTGTTTTCTCCAAAAAGATTTGCTTCCCTGATATACGGCCACGGGAAAGGGGAAAACTTAACCACTTTCCAAAAACTTTTAGAAAAGCTAAAAACCGCCTCCGCAAAAGCTGCGGAAGCAGTAGATTATCCAGCTGGATCGTGATATAATATTATGTCAAAATATAAGTGTGATTTGTTTTTTGTTGTGCTGGGAGGCGACCAACATGACCCCTGAAGAAAGAGCCAGACAACTGATCGATGCCCGTCTTGCGCAATCCGGCTGGGTCGTTCAGGATCTGAAAAAAGTGAATCCCATGGCTTCTCTCGGTGTTGCTGTTCGGGAATATCCCACCAGTACCGGGCCAGTTGACTATGCTCTTTTTGTTGATGGGAAGCCCGTTGGTGTGATTGAAGCGAAGAAGGATGAGCTGGGCGAGAACATCACTGTGGTCGAGGGGCAGTCTGGACGCTATGCCAACAGCACCTTCAAATATATAACCACCGAGTATAAAATCCGCTTTGCCTATGAGGCCACCGGGCAGCTCACTCGTTTTACGGATTATGCTGATGTCAAATACCGTTCCCGGCGCGTGTTTTCCTTCCACAGGCCGGAAACACTGCTTGCTCTACTCACAAAGGGCGATACGATCCGCAATAACATGAAGCATTTTCCGGCCTTTGATACCGCCGGATTCCGCAAATGCCAGATCACAGCAATCCGGAATCTGGACGCCTCCTTTGCGGATAATCGCCCCAAGGCGCTGGTGCAGATGGCAACCGGCGCAGGCAAGACCTTTACAGCAATCACGGCAGCATACCGTCTGCTGAAGTTTGGCAAGATGAAGCGCATCCTGTTTCTTGTGGACACCAAATCATTGGGCGAGCAGGCGGAGCGGGAATTCCTTGCCTATACGCCGAATGACGATAACCGCTCCTTTGCCCAGCTATACGGCGTTCGCCGCCTGAACAGCGCCTACATCCCCAATGACATCCAGATCTGCATCAGCACCATTCAGCGGATGTACTCCATCCTGAAGGGTGAGGAAATGGATGAATCCGCAGAGGAAGAATCCTTCTTCGAGCAGGCCGGAGCCGACACACAGGCCGCAAAAGAGGTCGTCTATAACGAAAAGGTTCCCCCGGAGTTTTTCGACTGCATCATCGTCGATGAATGCCATCGGTCGATCTATAACGTTTGGAACCAGGTACTGGAGTATTTCGACGCCTTCATCATTGGCCTGACCGCTACGCCGGACAAGCGTACCTTTGCCTTTTTCAACCAGAACGTGGTCAGCGAGTATTCGCGCGAACAGGCCATTATTGATGGTGTCAATGTCGGTGAGGACATCTTCCTCATTGAGACCGATGTTACGAAAAACGGTGCGACAATCCTCAAGCAGCAGATCGAGTATCGGGACCGCCTGACCCGCGCAAAGCGCTGGAAACAGATGGACGAGGACCTGATCTATACCACGGCAAAGCTGGATCGGGACGTTGTGAATCCCAGCCAGATCCGCACCGTGATTCGCGCGTTCCGGGAAAACCTGTTCACGCAGCTATTCCCGCACCGCCGCGAAGTGCCGAAGACGCTGATCTTTGCCAAGACCGACAGCCATGCGGATGATATCATCCAGATCGTCCGGGAGGAATTCGGTGAGGGCAATGAATTCTGCCAGAAGATCACCTGTCAGGCGGATCGTCCGGAGACTGTTCTCAGCGCCTTCCGCAACGATTATAATCCCCGTATTGCCGTTACCGTTGACATGATCGCCACCGGGACGGACGTGAAGCCCATCGAGTGCCTGATCTTCATGCGCGATGTTCGCAGCAAGAATTATTTTGAGCAGATGAAAGGGCGCGGCACCCGCACCCTCGGTAAGGACGACCTGCAGAAGGTGACACCTTCCGCCACGGAGAACAAGGATCATTTTGTGATCGTGGACGCCGTTGGCGTCACGAAATCCAAAAAGACCGAGACCCGCACGCTGGAGCGCAAGCCCTCCGTCAGCATGAAAGAGTTGATGCTGAACGTGGCCATGGGTGCGAAGGATGAAGACACCCTTACATCACTCGCCAACCGCGTCATCCGGCTCAACAGCCAGATGACCGACCGGGAGCGCACTGAATTCAGCAGCACCGTCGGCAGCAGCGCCGGGAACATCGCCCAGCGGCTGTTGGATGCTTTTGATCCGGATATTGTTTCCTCCAAGGCCGGTGTCGATCTGTCCGACGATCATGAGCCGGCCGAGGACGAGCAGCGCCGCATGGACGAGGCGAAGAAAGACCTGATCCGGCAGGCCGTTCAGCCCTTCTTCGATCCCGACGTCCGGGATTACATTGAGAACGTGCGCCGCAGCCATGAGCAGGTCATCGACTCCGTGAATATCGACACGGTGCTCTTTGCCGGGTACGATACCGATAAGCAGGCCAATGCCGACCGTGTCCTCAAAACCTTCCATGAATTCATCGAGGAGAATAAGGACGAGATCCTTGCCCTGCGGATCATTTACGATCAGCGGTATAAGGACCGTGCTATGGCAATCAACCAGCTCAAAGCCCTGTATGAAAAGCTGAAGGCGCAGAACATCACCATTGAGCGCCTGTGGGAATGCTATGCCATCAGGAAGCCGGAAAAGGTCAAGCGGGGCACCGTGGCGCAGCTCACGGACCTGATCTCCATCATCCGCTTTGAGATGGGCTATGCCGATCATCTCGCTCCGTTTGCGGACAAGGTGAATTATAACTTCATGCAGTGGACGCTGCGCCGGAACGCAGGCCATATCCATTTTACAGATGAGCAGATGGAATGGCTGCGCCTCATCAAGGATCACATCGCTGTTTCCCTCAGTATTGAACCGGAGGATCTTGACCTCAGTCCCTTTGACCGCAAGGGCGGCCTGGGCAGGTTTTACGATGTATTCGGGGACAGCTATGAGGCGATTTTGCAGGAAATGAACGTGGAACTGGTGGCGTAAGGAGGTACACAATGGCTTTCTATGATGCATTTAAGGATGCAATTGCCCTTGCCCAGAAGGCAGATAATATTCAACTGTACAAACAACTGCTTGATTTGAGTGCGCAGGCATTGGACCTTCAGGCTGAGAATGCCAAACTAAAAGAAGAAAACACGGAGCTAAAGAAGAAAAAAGATGTTGAGGGGCAAATAATCCGTCATAGAGATCCTTATATCACGTTGAAGGACGAGAATCCTCAGTTATTCTATTGTTCTCATTGTTTTGACAGTGAGCATGTGCTGGTGCAGCTTCATTGTGATTATGAGGAAGGCTACTGTTATTGCCCTCATTGCAAAACAAATGCTTATTTTACCGTAGAAAAAGGTAGATGCTCAACTGAATTATCAGGTGAAGATATCTCATCGTACTTATCATTTGACCCATATAACGGCTGAAAGGATGTTGATTCAAGTTGCAAGGCTACAGTGAATACGAGCTTGGCGATTTGCTCGAGTATGAGCAGCCGACCGCTTATATTGTCGAATCAACAGACTACAGTGATTCATACTCTGTCCCCGTATTAACTGCAGGTAAATCTTTTATCCTTGGTTATACAAACGAGATGGATGGGGTCTTTGATAAAACCCCGGTCATCATTTTTGACGATTTTACAACTGCAACACAGTATGTGAACTTCCCATTTAAAGTAAAATCGTCCGCGATGAAGATTCTGCACATTAACAAAGATTTGGTGTTGCCGAAGTATATCTATTATCGCATACAGATCATTCAGTTTGATCATAGCACCCATAAGCGGTATTGGATTCAGCAGTATTCAAAAATCCGTGTCAGTATCCCACCCATCCCAGAGCAGGAGCGCATTGTTGCCCGGATTGAGGAACTGTTCTCCCAACTCGACGCCGGGGTGGAAACGCTGAAAAAAACAAAAGCACAGCTTGCGGTGTATCGGCAGGCCGTGCTGAAAGAGGCGTTTTCTTGTTGTGCTGAAAAGAAATCTATTCGGGAAATGTCCTCTATTGTTACGAGTGGATCACGTGGCTGGGCAAAGTATTATTGCGATAATGGAGCAAAATTTATTCGCATTGGGAATCTAACAAGAAACAAGATTTATATTGATCTTGATGACATTCAACATGTCCAGCTTCCTGACAAGGCCGAGGGAACGCGAACAAAGCTTGCGCCAAATGATGTGCTGGTTTCCATTACTGCTGATCTTGGAAATATCGGCCTTGTTCCCAATGGTATCGGTGAAGCGTATGTCAACCAGCACATAGCTATGATTCGCTTCAATAATCAGATGCAAAGCGAGTTCTATGCTTGGTATTTACGTAGTGAATATGGGCAACAGGATTTGCTGAGAAATAAACGCGGTGGCGGAAAATTAGGGCTGGGACTTGACGATATTAGGGACTCAAGAGTTCCTGTTGTGTCAAACGAAACAGCAGAAAGCATTTTATCTATAATCGAATGCCGTCTGTCCGTCTGCGACAGCATCGAGCAGACCGTGGATACCGCCTTACAGCAAGCCGAAGTCATGCGGCAGAGCATTTTGAAAGATGCGTTTAAAGGAGAATTATGAATCAACCTCTATCCCTAACACAGCAACAGGCCGCATCGCTGCTGCTTATGCGGAATGACTTGAGATTCCTATATACATTGGTGCGTCACTATCAGGAGATCGAGTCGAACTATTCTGTGTTCAGTATGCCGTACATTGGGTTGATTATTGATGGAGTCGAAGACTGGATCAAAGCGTATAATAATTCGCATGCAGTCAAATTCAATGTTCCAACATTTTCTGTACAAGAGCGGGAGTTTTACGAGAAGATGCGTTCCTGTATAAAGCTGTGGGATAACTCGTATGAAACTGTTTACGAAGAAATGAAACGCCTATATTTGTTAAGCGACCACTATTTCTCCGGCATTTGCAAGCCAATTGCCAAAAGGCTGAAAATCTACGACATATTGGGGGCGGATTTGGCCGACGGGTGTTATTGCGGGAACACGATTCTTTGCAGTTACTATGTACCAGAATTTGACTTTCGTCATCCAGAAGGTGAGGAAATCAAAAAATTGTCTGTCATTGCAGGAAAATATACCTCTTTGTTTCAAGCGACAACTCCTTACAGGGTTAACCCTCAGATCTCTTTTACCTATGCAAATTATGGCGGCTTTGTAAAGTCTCCCGTTGGTAATGCGTTTAGTGATAGATTTGTCCTTTTTTCTTTGCTCTGCCAGATTAACTATATTGTCAAATGCATAGATGAGTATATTCTCGACGAGACAACTACAAAACTGCGATTCTCATACATCCTGTATTATTACATATTACACATTTTGCCTGAAATAAACGCAAAGCTATCTACTCAGTTCGTTATGGACAATAAGTGGCACTCTGATGCTTTCCGAAACTCAATGGCCCACTATAAACTAGGTGTTGCTCTTAAGGATAGTGAATTGATCCTTTCAGATCCTTTGTATGGATTAACACAAAAATTCTTAGGCTGCGATTATAATACGCTAAAAAATGGCGTAATGCAGGAGCTTTCGAGCCTTGCATCACAACTGAAAGTATTCTTGAAACTGTAGAAAAAATAGAGGAGATAAAATGCCTGAACAAACATCATCTATCATCTCCAAAGTCTGGGGCATGTGCAACCCGCTCCGCGATGACGGATTATCCTATGGAGATTATCTGGAGCAGCTTACATACCTGATATTCCTCAAAATGTCGGACGAGTATTCCAAGCCGCCGTATAAGAAAGAGTCCGGTATTCCTGCCGGCTATACCTGGCAGGATATGAACACCCTCACCGGAGCAGCGCTGGAAGAACAGTACAAAGATACGCTGGAAAAGCTGGGGGAGCAGGGCGGCATCCTGGGTCAGATTTTCAAGGGCGCGATCAACAAGGTCAGCAACGCCGCGATCCTTTACCGGATTGTGCAGATGATCGACCGGGAGAAATGGGTCTCCATGTCTTCGGACGTGAAGGGCGAGATCTATGAAGGTTTGCTGCAGAAAAACGCGGAAGACGTAAAATCCGGCGCAGGCCAGTATTTCACACCGCGCGCGCTGATCCAGGCGATGGTCGCCTGCATCCGCCCGGAGCCGATGAAAACAATCGCTGATCCCTGCTGCGGCAGCGGGGGATTTTTCCTCGCGGCCCAGTCCTTCCTTGCTGACCCGGAGAACTATACGCTCGATCGGGAGCAGAAGGAATTCCTGAAAAACGGGACCTTCTACGGAAATGAGCTGGTGGCGTCCACCTTCAAGCTGTGCCTGATGAATCTGTACCTGCACAACATCGGGGATATCTACGGCAGCGTTCCTGTCGCCCACGGCGATTCGCTGCTCACCGATCCCGGCTATCGCGTGGATTACGTTCTCACCAACCCGCCCTTCGGCAAAAAATCCTCCCTCACCTTCACCAATGAGGAAGGCGAACAGGAGGAAGAGGACCTCGTATATAACCGTCAGGATTTCTGGACCACCAGCAGCAACAAGCAGCTCAATTTCGTCCAGCACATCAATACCATCCTGAAAGCCACGGGTAAGGCAGCGGTGGTCGTGCCGGACAACGTGCTCTTTGAGGGCGGCGCTGGCGAGATCGTCCGCAAGAAGCTGCTTGCTACCTGTGATCTGCATACAATCCTGCGTCTGCCCACGGGCATCTTCTATAAGCCGGGCGTCAAAGCGAACGTCATTTTCTTCGATAAGCGTCCGGCCAGCGCCGAAACGCAGACGAAGGCCGTCTGGATCTACGATTTTCGCACCAACGTTCACTTTACGCTGAAACAGCATCCGATGCAGTATTCCGATCTGCTGGACTTCATCGCCTGTTATCATCCGGAGAATCGGTACGAACGCACCGAAACGTGGAGCGAAGATAACCCGGATGGCCGCTGGCGCAAATTCGATATTGCCGACATCCTTGCGCGGGACAAGACCAGCCTCGATATCTTCTGGATCAAGGACAAGTCCCTTGCCGATCTGGACAACCTGCCCTCGCCCGACGTGCTGGCCGATGATATCATCGAAAACCTCCAGAGCGCACTGGAGAGTTTTCAGGAGCTGAAGGCGCAGTTAAAGTAACAAACGATTCTGTAAAGGAGGGTCTGTGGTGAGTGCTGGTGGCCATTTTGAGACAAGACCGATCAACATTTATGCGTTATCTCGCATTCATGAAGAGGCACCTTTCAATATTGTTGAAAAGCACAGTTCCCAAAAGAGAGATATTCAGCGGACTAAAGCGCACGAAATCGAATCCCTCCGCCTGTTTGTTGATGCACTGTTATCATCAGGGGCAACTCTGGATGAATGTTATGGATTTTTCTATTCTTTCCACATTCCGCAAATTGGTAAAGAGTTTGATCTGCTGAAATTCACAGATAAGCTCTGCTTGAACGTTGAATTAAAATCTGTCGCTGTCCCTGAGGAGCAGATATTAAGTCAACTTCTGAAGAATCGTCATTATTTATCGCATTTAGGGAAAAGGCTTGCGCTATACTCCGTCATAACGGATTCCATGTCTTGTTATAAGCTGTCTCTGAATGATGAGCTTGTCAGCGTTGATTTTGGTGAGATCGTTGCAGCTGTCCGCAAAATCAAAGAAGGACACACCGAACATATCGATAATATGTTTAGGGCGTCAGACTATCTGGTTTCCCCTCTGAACACTCCCTCAAGGTTTATTCAGGGAGAGTACTTTTTGACACAAGCACAGGAGCAGGTAAAGAAAAGTGTGCTCAGCGGAGTGGATAGTGCATTCTTAGGTGCATACTTCCACATTACAGGCAAGCCCGGCACAGGAAAAACTCTGCTTCTCTATGATATCGCCAAGACCCTCTCCAAAAACGGGAAAACTGTGATAATCCATTGTGGAAAGCTATCACCCGGACAGTATAAGATTCGATCAGAAATAGATAATCTTAATATCGTTTCTGCATCAGAACTCCGGAATGAAGATTTCTCACTGGCTGATTATACGTATATTCTGGTTGATGAATCTCATCGCATCTACACGGAACAGTTTGATGCCATTTGTGATTCAGTATACAAAAATGATCAGATATGTATATTCTCATCCGATCCAGAGCAGGTGCTGTCGACATCAGCGACTCGTAATGATATCGTTTCTAAAATTGAGGCTCTGAATCTGGATGGGAGATTCACTCTGTCGGAAAAAATCCGTACAAACCGGGAACTGCATTCCTTTATTCTGTGTATGAAGGACCTGAATCATCGACCCCGCGTGCCTATGGACTATTCCAGTGTAGATATCAATTATGCCAATACTACCCAAGAGGCGCAATTCTTGCTGGCATATTATCGAAGCAAAGGCTATAAGTTTATCAATTACACTAAATCCAATTATGAGCCAAGTCCTTACTCCGCATATAGCGAGGATTATGATACTCACCATGTCATAGGACAGGAATTTGATAAAGTGGTTATGCTGCTGGATAGTTCGTTCTACTATGATGAGGAAGGCAAACTTCAGGGTATTCCGCACCCGAATCCGAATTATCTTTACCCGAATCTGTTTTATCAGGGGGTCACACGTGTGCGCGAACAGCTTGCTCTAATAGTCGTAAACGCGCCTGAGCTATTTGAGAAGATTACTTCTATCGTTGCCCCCGTCGAAGGCTGATTCTTGCACCGGGCGTATTTTTTGATTAACGATTATTTGTGAATGGTGGAGAAATCTCAGTATGAATATAATTCAGTGGTGCAATGAGAATAATGGTTTTCTTACAGCTATTCTGTCTTTAATCGGACTTGTTCTGAGCGTTACAGCCATCGTGGTTTCTGTTCGTACAGCAAGATTGCCATATAAGAAAAAACTGATGTTAGGGTCATATATGTCTCTTGGTGCAAGTATGATTCCGGGTGTTGGTGCGGAAACACAGATTCTGGGTATGTCTGCTTCGGCAACGAACATCGGGAATCGAACAGTAAACATTACATATTTGGGATATGCGATCAAAAAAGATGGTAGATATAATATAATATATCCTGTCAATCGAGAGTTCGACGGAAAGGCATCCCTTAACCCTTCAGAAATGGCAGAAACCCAGTTTTATAAGGATGAGTTATTGAAGTGCTATTCGAAGGAAAACCGTAAAACAAAGCTCTTTGTTTACGCTAAGGATACCGAAGGAGCAGAGTACACAAGGAAAGCTGGTACAGCTGGCAAATTGATTGACAACCTGTCGAAATAAAAATGCACCCGGTAAAACCGGGCGTATTCTATCAAAATGGTGGTACTTTTCCATAAAAGGACTCCAATTTTGATACAAAGTTGGAGTCCTTTCTTTTTGCCCAAAAGTCCTTGAAATCAGGCACTTTCAGAAAAACGGCTCTTCCGTACGGACCATTTTCCGTCCCGGGAGAGCTGTTTTTGTATTAAAGAATGTGCTCTTCCCAGCCTTTCTCCGGGATGAAATCGTTCAGCTATGGGTATAATCGTTCAGACAATAGAGCAATCGTTCAGCCATGCCGTACTAGTTTTTTATACCAAGATATAAATGGCTCTCGATCCGCCTCACATATTTGTGATGTTAAGTATATGACCTTCACTTTTGCATTCAACGAGCGCAGTGAATAAAAGGACGGAGGACGCTGATATGGCAAAGTCGGCAAATCAGAAACTGAAGCTTCTCATACTGAAGGACTATCTCCTGCGTAACAGCGACGAGAAACACCCGGTGACCATTCCTCAGATCATAGAGGAACTTGGGCGTTATGACATTAAGGCTGAACGCAAAAGCCTGTACGACGATCTGGAGGCTCTGCGCGTCTACGGGTTGGACATTGTGCAGAGCAGGGGCAACTACTATGTCGGGCAGCGGAATTTTGAGACGCCCGAGCTGAAGCTCCTTGTAGACAGCATTCAGTCCTCCAAGTTCATCACCGAGAAGAAGACCATGTCCCTGATCAAAAAGCTAGAGGAGCTGGCAAGCATGTATGACGCACAGCTTCTGGAACGCCAAGTCTATGTTCGGAACCGTGTAAAAAGCATGAATGAAAGCGTGTACTACAACGCGGACAGCATAAGATGTGATCATGCGGCGAAAATGATCAGCTCACAAAACGCGAACAATTCGTTACGCCTCTTTCTCGGATTTGATGGACTGCAGCAGGCCGCCTTTTTCAATGATGTTGGTAATAAACTCCGGAAACGGCATTGCGGTGTACTGCTCATTTTTTGTCTCGTTTGTGATGATCCCGGTGGAGAAGTCTACGGAAACATCATCTCCGTCGTTGATGCTGCGCACTGCTTCCTCGCACTCCATAATCGGCAGACCAATATTAATTGCGTTGCGATAGAAAATGCGTGCAAAGGAGGCCGCAATCACACAACGGACGCCGCATGCCTTCAGCGCAATGGGAGCGTGTTCTCTAGAGGAGCCGCAGCCGAAATTCGCACCGGCAAGAACAATGTCTCCCGGTTGTACCACTGAGGCAAAGTCCGCATCAATATCCTCCATACAATGCTCAGCCAAAGCAGACGGACGAGGATCATTCATATAGCGCGCGGGCAGGATTACATCTGTGTTCACATCGTTTCCATACCGAAATACCCTACTCATAACTGCCCTCCTTAAACGTTTCTCGGATCGGCCAGACAGCCGAAGACTGCACTGGCAGCTGCAACTGCAGGACTTGCAAGGATAACCTCCGAGGTTTTGGCGCCCATACGACCTACAAAGTTCCGGTTGGTCGTGGCGACCGCCCGTTCCCCCTCTGCAAGAATCCCCATGTGTCCGCCAAGACAGGGGCCGCAGGTTGGCGTTGATACCGCGCAGCCGGCTTCAATAAATGTCTGGATCAGACCTTCGTTCATTGCCTGCAGCATGATCTCCTGTGTCGCAGGTATCACAATGCATCTCGTGCCGGAGGCGACCTTACGTCCCTTCAGCAGAGCTGCAGCCTGCCGGAGATCCTGAAGTCGCCCGTTGGTGCAGGAGCCGATCACAACCTGATCGACATGCAGACCACTTACCTGAGAGATGGACCTCGTATTCGAGGGCAGATGCGGCAGAGAGACGGTCGGCTCAAGCTGATCCAGGCCGATTTCCACGACACGCTCATAGTCGGCATCTGCATCGGCCGAAAATGCGCAATAGTCCCTCTGAATATGATCCTTCAGATAGGCTTTCGTGGTATCATCCACGGGGAAGATACCATTCTTTCCGCCAGCTTCGATCGCCATATTGCAGATGGTAAAGCGGTCATCCATAGAGAGCGAGGAGACACCTTCTCCACAGAACTCAATGGAGCGGTACAGCGCACCGTCTACACCGATCTCCCCGATCAGGTGCAGCACAATGTCTTTTCCCGAAACAAACGGCTGCAGCTTGCCCTTCAGGACGACAAGAATCGCAGAGGGGACTTTGAACCAAGTGCGTCCGGTTGCCATTGCACCGGCGAGGTCTGTGGATCCGACGCCTGTACCGAAAGCTCCGAGCGCGCCATAGGTGCAGGTATGAGAATCACCGCCGACGATGACTTCTCCGGGAGCGACAAATCCCTGCTCGGGAAGAAGCGCATGTTCGATGCCCATGCGTCCGGCGTCATAAAGATTAGCGATATTATGCTGCACGGCAAAACGACGAAGCTGTGCGCAGAGTTCGGCGGACTTGATATCCTTGCAAGGAACAGAATGGTCCAACACAAAGACGATTTTATCCGGGTCAAAAACGTGTGTCAGACCGGCTTTTTCAAATTCAGTGACTGCGACAGGGGCGGAAATATCGTTTCCCAGTACCAGATCTAAATCACACGTAATCAGTTGACCTGCTTTGACATGCTCCAGGCCAGCGGCATTTGCCAGAATTTTCTGTGTCATTGTCATTCCCATCAGAGAATCCTCCGTAACGTATCAATCATTCACGCGATTTCAAGCTCCGGCTTGAAAATGTTTTTCCAGACGCTTCACCAATCCTCCATCATGAATCAGGGACATGATGTGATCGGGAATTTTGCTGCATGTATACTGTTCGTTCTTGGTGAGATTGTGGATCACACCGTTTGCCGTATCGATCTCAAGAACATCATCAGCATCAATTTTATCAGTTTCGGCGCATTCAAACAAGGGCAAACCGATATTGATGGAATTGCGATAGAAAATGCGGGCAAAGAATTTTGCGACCACGGCGCCGGTGCCGAGATACCGAAGCGCCAGAGGGGAGGTCTCCCGGCTTGAGCCGGAGCCGAAATTGTTTCCGCCTACGATGATGTCTCCGGGCGCAAAGCGCTGTGTAAAGGTGGGGTCGACTGCCTCCATGGCATGTACGCTCGCTTCCTCGACGGTAAGCTCAATATACTGAGGGGGCGAGATGATATCTGTGTTGATATTGTCGCCGAACTTAAAACTTTTTCCGCGAATGATCTGTTCCATATGCAGCGCCTCCTTAACAAAGATAAGATCTCGGATCGGTGATGTGACCGGTGAGCGCGCTTGCGGCTGCCGTTGCGGGTGAGCTGAGATAGACAAAGCTGCCCGCTGAGCCCATACGACCTAGGAAATTGCGATTACTGGTAGCCAAACAGGATTCTCCCTCGGCAATCAGGCCGGAGTGAAGGCCGGCGCAGAGTCCGCAGGTCGGCGCAAGAATGATGCCACCCGCCTCCGCAAGCACGGACAGAATCCCTTTTTCCATTGCTTCCAGATAGATTTTCTGGGAAGCGGGAGAAACGAGCAGGCGCACGTTCGGATGAACCTTTCTTCCGCGCAGGATCTCGGCCGCTGCCGCCAGATCACTGAGACGTCCGCCGGTACAGGAGCCGATATAAACCTGCTGAATCGCAGCGGAACCCAGTTCGGTTACAGGATGGACGTTGTCCACCGCATGCGGGCATGCAACCATCGGCTCCAGATCAGACGCGTTAAAGACAAGCTGCTGGCAGTATGACGCATCGGGGTCGCTGCAAACCATATCCAATTCCTTGCCAACGCCGGCGTCGCGAAGATAGGCGACGGTCTTTTCGTCCGGCGCAATCAAACCGACCTTTGCGCCCATTTCCACCGCCATGTTGGAGATTGCCATGCGTTCATCCATGCTCAGCTCCTTTATGGCGACGCCCTGATACTCGACCGCCTTATAGGTTGCTCCGGCGTGACCGATGGTACCGATGGTTTTCAGGGAGATATCTTTCGCCATTACACCGCGGGGCAGATGACCGTTCCAGATTACCTGAATAGTCTCCGGAACCTTGACCCAGGTTTCTCCTGTGGTTATAATGCCAAGCATTTCAGTCGAGCCGCAGCCGGTGGAAAAGCATCCGAAAGCGCCGCCGGTAGTCGTGTGGGAATCTGTCCCGAATACTACGGTGCCGGGCAGGTCGAATCCTTCTTCTGCGAGAATCTGGTGGCAGGGTCCGGAATATTCATAATAATGCTTTACACCGTGTGAGCGGCTCCAATCACGCGTGAATTTTACCATCTCTGCCTGCTTTGCGTTGGCAGGCGGCGTATAGTGGTCGCTGATTACGACCAGTTTCTCCTTGTCCCATACCTGATCATGGATTCTCTCCATCTGCTTGGCAATTTCGATGCGAGGACCAAGAATGTCATCTGTCATTGCAATATCGACTTTTACCCATTCAATATCGCCCGCGCTGACGCTTTCTTTTCCGGCTGCCTTGGCTATGATTTTCTCCGACATGGTCTTTCCCATGAGAAGCTCTCCTTTCAGCCGCAGCAGGCGCTGCGCCGTGTGATATTGATTTGATGACCGCTGTAATTACCGGTCAGAAGACTTTTTTCATATTGTGCGGTGCTCAGAAGAGCATCAAAATCAACAAGGGTTTCATAACCCATCCGATCCAACAGCCATACCAGATCTTCGGTAGCCGTGTTGCCGGATGCACCGGGCGCGAAGGGGCATCCGCCCAAGCCGCCAAGCGTGGTCTCGACCTGATCAATGCCGCATTCGATAGCGGTGATGGTGTTGACGATGCCGTTGTTGCGGGTATCGTGGAAATGCGGACGGAAACGGCAATCGGGATATGCCGTCAGCAGTGCGTTCACGGTGCTGCGAACCTGTGCGGGATTTGCAACCCCGATGGTGTCTCCGAGGGTGAAGTCACGGATTCCGCAGTCACGCAGTTTTCCGACAAAATCAACCAGAGCCGGCACGGCCGGGATTCCCTCAAACGGGCAACCAAACGCCGTTGCCACGTCCACTGTCAGTGTGAGCTCCGGGCAATTGTCCTGCACATTCTTAAGCTCCGCGAAGGATTGCTCATGTGTTCGGTTGATGTTGGCTTTGTTATGGGATTCGCTGAGGGAGATGACCATATCCACGCTCCTGATCCCGGCCTCTCTTGCAGCTTTCGCGCCGTACAGATTGGGAATCAGGGCGAACAGATCCAGCGTGGGATATTTCTCCACACAGGCGGCGGCAACTTCTTTTGCGTCCTTCATCTGCGGAATTGCCTTCGGGCTGACAAACGAGGTGCACTGGATATGTCGGATTCCGGCCTGAACCATGCGGTCGATCAGATCCAGCTTGCTTTCAGCCGGAACATAATCCTGTAAATTTTGAAATCCATCGCGCGGTCCGACCTCATACAGTTCAATCTTACTCATGGCAATATACTCCTTCCATCAAAGTAAATCCTCTGACTGTATCTTATCAACCGCTGATCTCATTGGCAAAACGCGGGGATCGGCGGGGAAGAAATAGAAGAAAATGTTTCAAACACCGCAAAAATCGAAGCATGAAACATTACAGCACGCAGAGATTGTATTCTTTCGGATGTGCGGCAGGCGCAAAAAAAGGAGATCGAGTTTATCTCGGTCTCCTTTTCCTTCTCATTCTGCTTCTTTTAAGATGCGCCACAGCGTTGTTCGGCTCAGATCCAGACGTTTTGCTGCAATGTCATTGGAATATTTCATCGTTTTTTTCAGGACGTTCAGCGCCTCCAGAAAAGCGGGTACATTTTCAACCGGACGCTGAAGCAGTACCGGATAGCGGTAGCAGAGATCCCGGAACACTTCCTCTTCGCCGATGGACTGGAGTAAAAGCAAATATTGTGTTCTGGGCGTCAGGTGCTCCAATGCAGAACGCGCGATGACATAGCGGGTACTGACCGTGCGCAGCTCCCGCACGTTGCCCGGCCAGCGATAGCTTTGCAGCAGTTGTTCCATCTCGTCCGTGACTGTGATTTGCACAGGCAGGTTGGAGATCTGATTCACATACTTGGAGAAGAGCTTTGCAATATCTTCTTTTCGCTGACGCAGCGGCGGCATTTGCAGTTTGCAGACGGAAAGGGCGCTTTTTAAGTCCGGAGGAAGCATCTCATATTCTGCCTGATCAAGCATGGTGTAGATCACAACGTGGGGTGAGCTCTCCAGAAGGCCCGGATGAATCAGCTCCCGATCCGTAACAGCCTGTTGGATACAGGCTAAAACGTTGGGCTTTGCCAGGGCGATATTCTTCAGCACAACGCTGCCGCCGTTTGCGCTGGCAAACAGTCCGATCACGCTGGAATCGCCTTTGTCATATCCAAAGAGGACTCTTGGCGCGTCCATCTCAGAAAAAGTGGCAAGATCGATGGTCAGGCAAGGAGCCTGCGCGCGATCCGATCCGCCGTGAATGCAATAGGCAATCTCTTCCCGACCGGAACCCGGCTCGCCGATGATGACGGTGGGATATGAAAGTGCGGACAGATTGCGGCCCTGTTCGACCAGGCGCTGCATTGCATCGGAATAGGCGGTCAGTTCGTTCCAATGATAAATATGTGCGTTGATGCGCTCCTGCTTCCCTCGCCCTCTCCGATTGTGAGAATCCGGATGCAGCGTGATCAGAACACCGATGGTTTCGCGTTTTAATAGTATGCGCTCCTGCACGCAGCGCATCATGACGCCCTCAACCATGCGGTAGCTGTCGCTTTGCTTTTGCGTGCTCTTGATCAGCGGCTGAACAGACAGATTCGGGAAGAACTCTGCCAACTGTTTTCCGTGCAGCTGCGCAGATGTCAGACCTGTGTATTCTTGTGCGAGATGGTTGATGAACAGGACTGCGCCGCTGCGGTCCGTTACGATGATACTGAGCTGCGCGTTGTTCATGATGGCTTTGGTGATTTCACGGTTGTGCCTGGCGGTGTACTGCTCCCTCGCAAGCGCAGCGGCTTTCAGGCAGGCAAGACGCATGCCTTCTGTGCCGAGGTACAGGAGAACACCCAGTTTTCCGGTTTCTTCAGCAACCTCGACAGCGAGAGAGGTTCCGATCAGCGCATCACAGTCTGAGGAGCGGGCAAGCGCTAACAGCTCTTCCGAGCTTTCAAATTCCAGCACGGAAAGCTCCGTGTCCATCAGCCCGTGCAGCAACTTTGTGTCCAGAGGTGCGGAAAAGCGGTGCCATGCAACGGCTATCTTTTTGCAGCCCTTACGCAGCGCGTAACGAATGGCCAAAGCATAGTCGATATACTGAATTGGGATCTCTACGATGGGATAGTGATAGTGGTTCAAGAAACGCGCCGTATTGCCGGGACCGGATACAAAAACCTCGCAGCCTGCGCTGATTGCATCCTGAACACATTCATCTTGATTCTCCAGGCCGCATTCCATCAGGATAAATTCCACATCCGGCTCGTTTAATTCCCGAATTACGGCTCTCGCAAGCTCATATTGACGGGCATAAGCCAAAAAACAGACTTTGTGCAGTTTCGTAGTCGCCATTGTTTTTCACTCCGTTCAAGCCTGAAATGTTCCGACAACAAAAAAATAGCATATTCTGAAACACTTTACAAGATTGATTTGTGCGCATAGCACACGTTTTGACGATGTGATTTCCGCTAATTATGATGGGGTCAGAAAAACCCGCTTGATCAAGCAAAAGGAGAGATAAACATGAATGCGTTGAGTGATATCACCGTTCTGGATCTGACTCGCGTTCTTGCGGGACCGTACGCGACCATGATGCTGGCTGACTACGGTGCCAACGTGATCAAGATCGAGATCCCCGGCAAGGGCGACGACACCCGTGCTATGGGACCGTTCAAGAACGGCGAGAGCATGTACTATGCCAACGTTAACCGCAACAAAAAGAGCATCACCTTAAATCTAAAAGCCGAGGAAGGCAAAAAGATGTTCCTCGAGATGGTTAAGAAGGCAGACGTGGTAGTGGAAAACTACCGCCCCGGCGTGATGGACAAGCTGGGCGTCGGCTACGATGTGCTCAAGGAGGTCAACGATCAGATCATCTATGCCGCAGTTTCCGGCTTCGGTTGCTACGGACCGAAGTATCTGCGCCCCGGCTATGATATCATCGCCCAGTCCTATGGCGGACTTATGAGCATCACCGGTCCTGCCGGCGGCAACCCCACCCGTGTCGGCAACGCCATGGGCGACGTGCTGGGCGGCATGAATCTGACCATCGGCATCTTGATGGCGCTGCATGCCCGCAGCGTGATCGGCCATGGCCAGCGTGTGGATGTGTCGTTGGTGGATTCTGTCGTCTCCAGTCTGGAGACCGGTACGCAGCGCTTCTTCGCTACCGGCAAGCAGCCGGAGCTGATTGGCAACCGCTACGCCGCCGCCTATCCCTATGACTCCTTCGAGGCCAAAGACGGCATGTTCGTCATCGGCTGCGGCAACGACAAGCTGTTCAACCTCCTCTGCACCAAGGCGATCAATCGCCCCGACCTGCTGGAAGATCCCCGCTTCCTCACCAACCCCGACCGCTGCGAGCATCACGCGGAGCTGAAACCGGAGATCGAGAAGTGGAGCCGTGAGTATACCATCGACGAGGCAGTTGCAATCATCGACGCCGCCGGTGTTCCCGCGTCTCCCATCAACGATCTGCCCCGTATCACCTCGGACGAGCATGTAGCGGTGGCGCGCGAAATGTTCGTGCCGCTGCATCACCCCGTGATCGGAGACATGAAGGTCAACGGCAATCCGGTCAAGCTGATGGAAACGAAACCGGATATTTCTCAGCCGGCTCCAAGCTTGGGCGAGCATAATCATGCGATTTACGGCGAATTGCTGGGGCTGGATGGCGATGCGCTGGAGCAGCTGAAAGAAAAGCGCGTCATTTAAGAACACTAGGGCTGAGAAGCAATCTTGGCCGACAATAATATGAACAGGAGAAAGGAGAACCAAATGAGCAATTCTCAGAAGCAGAATCTGGGCAGCACGGATTATGATGTCAGCCAGATTAAGAACTATGACAGACGGTTTGAGGCCGGCAGAAAGGATGCGGTTTTTCTCCATACGCTTGGATTTGTGGCGGTAATTATCGCCACCGTCTGGATGTATGTGTTTGGCAGCGGAGATCCGGCAAGCATGAAGTATTTTCTGGGCTTTCCGATCTGGATCTCCGGAACGACCGTGATCTATCTGGCAATGTTTGTGATCGGAATCATCTATGTCGCAAAGTGGAAGGTGTTCCCGTTCACCAAGAGAGAAAATGACGGAGGTAAGAAAAAATGACACATGATCTTGGTGGTTTCTCGATTCCCGGCTCGACTGTCACGACGATGCTGGTGATTTTTGCCATTTACTCACTCGTGATTCTCGGTCTGGGCGTATATGTTAAGATCCAATCCAAGCGCAACGCGAACGATTCGCTTGCGTCCTTTCTGACCGGCGGCGGCGGACTCGGTGCGTTTGCTATTGCCATGATTGCCGCAACAAACTCCATGGCGGGCGGCACCATGGTCACGGCGCCCGGTCTAACCTATGCGATCGGTTTTTCCGGCGCCCTGATTTACTACGGTGGCTTTCTGACTGCCGCATACGGCATCGGCTCTGTCGGTCGCAAGACGGCGATCCTGCGCGCCAGAACCAATGCGGTATCCTATCTGCAACTGCTCAGACTCCGCTTCCAGTCGAAAGGCGTTGTGGGAGCGCTTGCAATCACCGGCGCACTGAGCCTTGCCTTTGTTTCCTGCGGTCAGATCACGTCCGGCGCGAAGGTGTTCGCCGCCGTCACCGGCAGCAACAGCTACTATCTTGGCCTGATTCTGGTTATGGTCATCACCGTGATCTATACTTTGACCGGAGGTGTGAAATCTCTGGCGAAGGTCGCCGTCATTCAGGGCGTAGTCATGCTCAGCGCAACCTTCTCCATCATCGGCATTCTGATTTTCCGCAACGTTCAGACATACGGCAGCGTGGAAAATGCGGTTCGCTATCTCGGAACGATGGCTCCCGAAACGCTGCAGGCCAGCACGGCATTTTCTCCCCTGAACGCGATGGGAACTGCAATTTTCATGGGTATCGGTCTCTGCGCGATGCCTTCTGCGCTGAGTGTATCCATGACATATGACAATGCGCACAACCTCAAGCGCGGTGTCATCATTTCCTGCCTGATCTTCACGATCGTTCAGGGTGTGATGTGCTTCACCGGCCCGCTGGTGCGCCTGGTCAACCCCGACCTCGTTACCCGCGACTATACGACGATTTATGTGGCGTCCAACTTGCTTCCTTCCTGGCTGGGTGGTATTATTTTCTGTGGATGCTTTGCTGCGATCCAGTCTTCGATCGCCGGTTACTGCATCTCTGCCGCGACGCATCTCGCTAAGGACTTCATCGTGGACTGCTGCAATCCGAAGATGACGGAAAAGAAGCAGAACCGCATCACCCTTATCTGTGTCATCGGCATTGCCGCAGTCGCCACGATCATGTCCATCTGGCCGACGGAACTGACGCAGTATATGATCAACTTCGCAGTCGGCTCCATCTGCGCCAGCTGGTATTGGCCCGCTCTGCTCGGTCTCTACTGGAAGAAAGCGACGCGTTCCGGTATGATCGCGTCCGCGGTAGGCGGCTTCAGCTCTTACATCGTATTTTATTTTCTCTCAGCATCCTGCCGACGACAAAAGCATGGTGGGCAGCGAACCTCGGCAACATCAACGCATTCATCCCCGCGTGGCTTCTCGCGCTTGTATTGCTGGTCGTGTTCAGCAAGGTAAAGGAAAAATCCGAGAAGGTTCCGCTCGGTATCTTCCAGGTGTTCTTCTGTGATGATTACGATGAAAGCTACGCTGTGATCGAACAGTAACTTTTGGACCCCGATCCAAAGACAATGAAACAGAAGGAGATAACGCATGGACTATATTAAGGTCACGAGCATGGGGAGCTATTATGTTGGCGGTAAGAAAGTTACCATCAGCGGCGGAGAGCCCTTTTATGCAAAACTGGTGGACGGCTGGGCAGAGCCAAAAGCATATAGTCCAGACGGAGACTATCAGGCCGGTCAGATGTATGTGAAATACACGCGCATTGCAGACCCTGTCGTTCCTTATCCGGTTTGCATGATCCACGGCGGCGGCCTTACCGGCGCAATGTGGGAGCAAACACTGGATGGCAGACCCGGCTGGGAGTACCATTTCCTCAAAAACGGCTATCATGTCAATGTGTCTGACGGCGTCGAACGCGGCAGAGCCTCATGGGCAAAATACCCCGAGATCAACAAGGAGCCGCCATTCTTCCGCAGCTATGACGAGGCCTGGCAGACCTTCCGCCTCGGAGAAAAATACCCCGTTCCTTATGAGGGACTCCGCTTTGACCTCAGCCGCTTTGATGATTTCATGAAGCAGCAGGTGCCCCGATTTCCGGCTGCGGTGAAGATGGCGGAGGAAGCGTATGAAGCTTACTTTACACACATGGCGTCTGAGGGCGGCTACATCGTTTTTGCCCACAGCCAGGGCGGACTGTTCGCCTTGCGCGCGGCGCTGAAGCACCCGGAAAACATCAAGGCGATCATCCTCATCGAGAGCACCTCCACGATGGATGTGTCGCAGACCGACATCACTGCGCTGAAAGATATCCCGGTTCTTCATATGTGGGCAGATTACATTGATGACAACTATGCCAACGAGAACTATGCCTGGGCTGGACGCTATGCTTTCACCGACACGATGCGGCGCTTCCACGAGAAGATGCTGGAACTGGGCGGAGACAGCACCTGGATGTACCTGCCCGACATGGGGATCAAGCATAATTCTCATGCACCTATGGTGGAAGACAACAGTGATGAGATTGCAGATCTGGTGATCGGATGGATGAAGGAGCATATCCACTGATCTCATATGTCAGCATGATGGATCCATAAGAAACTCTCTCTCCTATAATCCCGCAAAAGCATCCCGGAAGCATTGCGCTTCCGGGATGTGCTGTTATATTCTCCTGCGACCTCCGGGTGCAAAACTGGGGGGGTAATGGGGGGCAAAATCCTTCAAAACTGGGCAAAAACAGACGCAATTAAACAAAAGTCGCATCACGCCAAACGCAGTTAAATCAAGGCTTTCGCGGTTCGGCAAAGCCCGTTTTATTCCAGTTGGAGGCGCTCATAACCCGGAGGCCGTTGGTTCAAATCCTTCCCCCGCAACCACATTGTCCGCCCAGAAAAGATATCCGGGCGGATTTTTCAGGTTTATCAAGGTGCACTAGTCAACAAAAATTGGACACGAGACGCTGAAAAATCAGAATGAGAAAAGCCGGGAATTAGGCAGTGACCGCAGCAGAATTGGACTCACGGTACTGTTTCGGGGTCAGGTAATTCAGAGAATAGGCTGGGCGCAGTTCATTGAAAAAGAGGATGTAGTCGTCAATCTCGTTTTGCACAGGCTTTTCACCAGTCACATGCAAATCCATGAACAGTTCCGCCTTGATCCAACCATTGATGGCCTCCATCGCTGCGTTGTCTGTCGGCGTACCGGCCCGGGACATGGAGCGTGTGATGCCGTATACATCGGCAGCAGTTCATTGAAAGCCTTAGAGGCATATACGGAGCCTTGATCGGAATGCAGGATCATCTGGTATTCAGGATGCTGCTGTTTGAGTTCGATCAGATCTTCCAATCCGCTTATGTAGGTCATACGGTCTCCGCGTTTGGAAGAAAGAGAATGACTGACGATCTCGTTGTTCCAGAGATCCATATACAGCGTGAGTTCGTAATAGACGCCCTTCACATAGAAAGCCGTCATGTCACTCACAATACATTGCAGCGGCCCGTCGATCTGCATCTCAGATAGAAGCAGATTGGGAAATACGCGGTAAGGATCGCCTGGTTTCTTGTATCTGTAATGCTTGGCTTTGCTCTTGATTCCGGCTGTTTTGCAGCATTTATGAGCATAGGGATCAGAGAGAACAAGTCCGGTGTCCAGGCGGATCTTGGCGTTCAGCCAGCGGTATCCGTGGGAAGGATACTTAAGGTGGTATAAAGCATAATGGAGATCTCACACGAATACGACGACATTATCAATCTGCCCCACCATGTTTCTGCAGATCGGCCGCACATGCCGATGATCGACAGGGCTGCCCAATTTTCTCCCTTCGCCGCACTCACCGGGTATGATGCGGCTATTGTTGAAACGGCCCGCCTTACGGAAACGAAAAGAGACTTGTCGGAGGAGCAGAAAGAAGTCATCAGCAAACAGCTGCATGAGCTTCAATCTCGTTTGAAAACAGATTCGATGGTCACCATCACTTACTTTGTCCCCGACAGCCGTAAAGCTGGCGGCGCCTATCGTACCGTTGCAGGGGCCACGAAGAAAGTTGACGAGTATTTGGGCATTTTGGAAATGAAAAATGGGATCACGATTCCATTCGACGACATCCTCAGTATATCGACCGATGATGTCATGAGACAAAGTTCGCTTTAGTGAACCAAAGCAGAACCATGTGACCCCGGTTTCAGAGGGGGTGACCCCGAAAGTGCCTGAACTTTGTATTATTGGGGTTCTTCTCCAAAGCCCCCACGGCGGCTATTGTTGTATGGCCGCCGTGGGGGCTTCTTTTTTGTCATGCATCCACCGGCCGATCGGGCGCGATCGCCGCTTTCAGCCGCGCTGCGCCGAGCGCGAGCTCGTCGCGCGTCAGGCCGGAATGGCGCAGAATGAGCTCGTTTTTGTGCTGGCCCTTCACAGCGGCCTGCTGCTCGACCGGCACGGCGTAAGCGCCCTGCTGCAGCATCCGCCGGACGAGCGCATCCGTGCAGTCGACCCCGTCAAAGGCCGCGACCAGGTTCATGCCCGCAGCACAGCCGCTGATGTGTACCGCAGGCCCGAACTGCGCACGCAGGCAGTCCGTCAGATCATCACGGCAGGCTCTGTAATCCTTTTTCATGCGGCGGGTGTGCCGCTCGAGCTCCCCGTCGCGCAAAAACGCCGCCAGTGCAAGCTGATCGAGCGAATTGGTGTGGTGGTCAGACAGGCGCTTTTGCGTGCACACCAGCGGATCGACCAGCATGCCCCAGCTGCAGTCATCGAACTGGAGATCGCGGCAGCCGGCCGCATAGACGTCGGCAATAAACTTTTTGTAACCGGCCGCGATGTCCTCCGCCAGCTCCCGGTTGTCGGCATAGTACTTTCTGGTGTTCTCCTGCGCAAACGGCATGATCATCTGCTCGATGAACTGGGCCGGTGCCGGGATCGTGAGCTTCGCAACGCTGTTTTCATCCTCCAGCACCTTGACGAACTTGAAGTGCTCCACAAACGGGTGCGTATCGAGCAACCCTTACCGGTCAGGTAGGTATCGTCGATCATCGCAGCTTCCCCGTGGAAGGGCAGGCCGGTCTGGGTCGGCGCATGACCGACGCCGTTGAAGCCCCACATAAAGTCCAGATGCCACGTGGCGCGGCGGAACTCGCCGTCTGTAATGGCATGATAGCCGGCTTTCTGCTGCTTATGCACCAGATCGACGATCGCCTCGTCCTCGACGGCCTTCAGCGCGGCGGCGTCGATCTTTCCGGCCTGAAAGTCCAGACGTGCCCGCTTCAGCTTTGCCGGGCGCAGAAAGCTGCCGACATGATCATAACGAAAGGAGGTATGTTCTTTGCTCACGAGAAACGCTCCTTTATATATTTCTACTTATTTGTATCTTCCATGCAAAACCATTATACAGTCTCTGAGTGCGGCTATCCATCGTGATGCCACCTATTTTCACGGTAGGAAATCGGAACATCTTGCCAGATGTCAACAAATACGGAAGTCAGAATACCGGAATCCGCGGCGCATTTCCTATGCGCGGAATACACGCGGAACCTTTTTCCATAAGCACCGTCTTTTCGGGTAAAGGAAGGTGGTTATTTATGAAAAAAGCAAGACTGCTCCCCGCACTGGTCCTGGCCCTGCTGTTCCTCCTCCCCACCGGCTGCGGGACCCGGACCGCGTCCGCAGCTCAGCCAACACCCGTGCCCGCCGAAACCGTGACTGCATCCGGGACTGCCGGAACGCTGCGCGTGCAGGTGCCGGATGGCTGGAAGTACGAAGTCTGCCCCGAGGGAGCGCTCGATGGCTCGGAAACCGACTTCGGCGTGAAGATCTGGCCGGGCAGCGACTCGGACAGCTGTGTGCAGCTGTACTGGTCGAACAGCTTCGGCGTGTGCGGCACGGGGCTGAAGGAAGAATCGCTGACGCTCGCCGGAGACAGCGTCTCCGCCGGGTATTATGACGGCGGCAAAAACTGGACCTTCCTCAGCTTCCAGGGCAAAAACAGCGGCATCGTTGCCTGGGCCGATCCGGGCGCCGGCTGGTTCGCAGATAAGGGCGGCCAGCTGCTGGCCGTGCTCGACACAGTCGAATGGGAACCGGCAGCATAAATAGGGTCAAAAAAGCACGTCCCGCAGCAGAGCTCTGCTGCGGGACGTGTGTTATCATATGAGATTATTTCGCCGCGGCGGGGACGGCGGCGGGTTCCGCCGTCTCGGCCGCTTCAGCCTCCGGCTGCGCGGCGGCAAAGCCCTGCACAAGACCGTGCTCGCGGATATACTGCGGTTTTTGTACACGCCGACGGTCAGGAACGGAACGACCACGACCGCGATGCCGAGATAGCCGCAGTAGCCATAGCCGTACTTGATGATGTTCGTGAGGCCGGCCATGGAGATGGACATGGACAAAATGATGATGAACGCGGACACGATGGCGCTGCGCACCGGCGCGGACTGGATGCCGCGGAACATCGGCAGCTTCTCAAAGCGGGCGACGAAGCCGAAGATCGTCGTCACACCCGTGGAGATGAGGCAGAGCATGAGGCACACGCCGTAAACTGCGGTGAGGGCACGGATGCCCATGGCGTTGCAGACCGTGAGCGTGGGGATGGTCGTGCCGCCGTCGACGGCGGTGTAGACGCCGCGCCAGCAAATGAGCATGAACACGGAGAGCACGAGCGCAACGGCATTCATGGCAAAGGAGATCCACATGGCCTTGGCACAGCCCTGCTTGCTGCGCATGGTCGTGCCGCAGGCGATCATGGTCGGCAGCGTAACGCACTGGAAGCCGGCATAGGTGAAGGCGTTGAAGATTGCTTTGGGGACATTGGCAGAGCCGGTCGTCGGAAGTCAGCACTGAGAGCACGGTGAACAGCGGCGACTCGCTCTTGAAGATGCCGATGGCGTAGATGGTGATGGCAGTGACGAGGATGGCGATGCCCATATAGGTGGACGCCGCGCGGACGATGGCGGCGCCGAAAATGGTCAGGAGCAGGACGAGGCAGCCGACGGCCACGACGCCGAGATAATAGTTCACGCCGAAATAGCTCCGCAGCGCGGACGCCGCGCCCGAGATGGCTGCCGCGACGGCCATGAGCACCATGATGTAAAAGAAGATCTCGAACAGCCACTCGATCTTGTCAAAGGGGTGATAGAGTGTCTCGAACAGCTGCTTGTAGCTCGTCAGGCCGCGGGAATTGTACATGATCATGGCCTCGCGCATCGTGAGCGTGAGCAGCAGCATGGCAACGATCGCCGACACGATGCCGGCCCAGCCGAGGCCGACGTAATAGGTGTTGGCCTGGTTTCCGGTCGCAAAGCCGCCGCCGGCGTGCGCGGAAAAGAGCACTGCGCCGACCGAGAAGGCAGCAAAAAACGGGGTCTTGGGTATGGTTCTGGTCTTGGTCCGGGTTTTCATGATGCGTTCCTCCTGCAAAAGCGTAGTCTGATGGTTTGGCAGGAAAAAAGAAAAACCCTCCGTCTTTCCTGCCCTCTGGCAGAAGAGACGAAAGGCCGAAAACCCTCCGCGGTACCACTCTTCTTCGCCCCCGATCGGGGACGCACTTATCGGGATACCATCATATCCCTGCACAATAACGGGCGCACCCGTCTGCACCTACTCATCGTTCAGCGCAGCCGCTGTTCAGCCAGTTCGGCAGGTCTGTACGCTTTGTGCCTCGCACCACCCGGCACTTCTCTGAAAGGACGTTCCTGCTTACTACTCTGTGTCTTCGCGTTTGATGGTTTGATGATAACACCCGAATTCGCCGCGCGTCAAGGCACGCATTCGCCGAAAAAAGTTGAAAAATTCGAAGAATCTTTGTCGGATGCATCAATTTGTTTCCTCACTTCCATAAAAAAACACGCCGCACCCGGTATCGGGCGCGGCGTGCAAAATACGGTGGTGCGGGTCACTTGACCTCGTCGTCCAGCCAGTCGGCCAGCTTGGCTTCATCCAGGTTCAGGCCCTTGGTCAGGAACGCGACCATTTCGTTGA
>VOFC01005285.1_pt1 | contig 48220 bp, 88 predicted proteins | sample 5384161 | NCBI WGS metagenome assembly VOFC01 (sample SAMN12384722, study PRJNA508395) | human gut metagenome | isolation source: healthy gut B | host: Homo sapiens | reverse complement strand
CTCAAATACACTTTTTACGTGGGTGCATTATTTACATACTGCGTTTTCCATCTATTACCACTTCCTGATTGAGTATGTCGACAATTTTTTTTCTCCTGTTCCAATTTGCGTTATCTGCATCCGTGCAACCTTCTGATCCACCAGCGGACGAAACGGCTCCATAAGATCTGAGGCAAAGATTAAATTGATTAAAACATATTATCATGAAACAATCCCAATTGCGTAATATATCCGTTTGCCACTACCTCACGGGTAAACGCAGAAAGAATAATCGAATACCCGTAATTCAATGCTGCATTGACCGGAATATCTGCCGTCCTGGTAAAATCAAGTCCAAACAACGCGTTAAAATAGACTTTTGCCGCATGTCCCTCGCGATTTGTTCCATCATTCCATGTAATTTCATTCAGATAAAGAAGATAATAACTGCTTCCTCCTTTCCCCAGTATTCAATGTTTCCTTTTGTTTTCGTATTTTTCCGTTACAATCTCTGTCCACACCGCCTCCTTTTTGCTCTGGCTTCCATGCAATCTGTTTGCGCACCTATTGCTGGTATCATGACTTCCATAATAATTGACAGAAGTTCGGAACATGGATTTCTTTTTCATCACAGAAAATCACCTTTACCTTGCGTTTTGCCAGTTCTGCCAGCAGACTTGTAGTAATCGACACCGCCGTTGATTCAATCAATACCATTGAAATCTCGTTTAATGCAACCTTTGTTATCTCCTCGCTCCGCACCACCGCATATAGCCAACTGCAGATCCAGCTTGGCTCGTCCGGTAATGACAATAATCCGCCAGAGCCATAATCGAAGCAGATCAATCCGCTTCTCAAAGATTCCAGAAGGGGGATTGATTGATAATCAATATCTCGCCAGCATCACTTAGGTATTGCTGTTTAAATATAAAATTCCTGCACTCGCCGGTCCTCAATCAGCTTTAAATTTGCAGAACCGCTCTGGCACTGGAACAGATGCAGTATTTCGCTTAAGACAATACATTTTTCTTCCACCGGCAGCGCTACAAATGCAGGTTTCTTCTGCACTAGGGTCTTCCCCTGTGTTCCAAGGCACACCGCATGAGACCGAATGATTCAGTTTCTCTGTAAACACATCATATAACTCCAGCAATTCTTTCTCTGTAATATTATCCTGCTTCGTAAGTTTGAGATCTTTATTTTCTTTACGCCGCTGGATATACTTGGTGATCTTTTTTCAATAAAAAGTGTTTCCGGTTCCGGCAGTAGCAGTTCATTTGCACCTTTAAAAGCAAGCTGTTTCCGGTCCTTTCGACAAACACATGTAAATCCATTTACCCGAAACAAAGGTGTCCTTCTTAATTTTATCAAGCAATATTTCCGGTTCATTGAGTTTTCGCTCATTTTTCAAATAGTCCAGCGCATTTTCCTTACTCTCTTCGATATAATGTTTCAAATATATCGGAACATACTCTATGGTCCGCTGTTCTTCCCCTTTCTTGTTTTTTGATTTGACCAGCATAAAATACGCACCGGATGCCTTATTATAGCCGCCGTATTTCTCTATATTGCCTAAGCGCTCATCGCTTGTCTTGACCGGAACCTGTCCTTTTCCCTTTTCATCAACTGCTGGTCGAACAGACCTCCTGAACCTCATATGACTTTCTGGTCACAAGAATGTGATTTTTGCTTACCATATTTTTTTACCTGCGAAATGGTACCCGTACTTCCTGCTAACCACGCCACCTCATTGTTCCTGCGAAATATCGTAATCAAACATTCTCTTCAGATTATAGGAACGTCCCGGATTTTCCTTTATGAACCACGCCGCATTTTTGTTAAACTTAACATAATAAGCATTACCGACGACAATATTGAGGTATGCATCTTTTGCATGATGCAAATCATTAAGTTCGCGCACTTTACAATATCAAACATATGTCTGAAATTTGACACATTTCCAGCCTTTACATATACAATTTCTGTGTCAGGAAATGCCTCCTTTAATATTTCAGCAACCACCTTTGTGCTTTGTCTTGTCTCCACAAGCGCCGATCAATGAAACCTGCCAGTTCCTCCGGTGTCGCCCTTCTGTTCTTACCAGACGATCATATTTTTTTCTTGAAATCAGCTTATTGTCCAGCAACTTCTTCCAAAACGGGGACATTTTCCCCGAATATCAAATGCAATCGGATACACATCTGTCTTTTTGCGTTGTATTCCTTTTCACCAGAACTCTGTTATCCACACTGTCATCCATTGTTTTTGACTGTGGATAAATATGATCTATATCGTATCTGGTATTGTCCCATAGATCTTCTAATTCTATTCTCTCCCGGAATACATGCATCTGCCTTTTTTTGCGTGTAGTACAAAAAATAACTTGTCTTTCCTAAGCTGGCTGTCATCAAAGCTTTTTCCAGATGTTCTGTCAATTCCGCAATCCACTCGGTTCTTCCTTTTACAGTTTCTTATATAGATCCAGCAAAGTTTTTAGCTTTCTGGATTCTGTCCGCTGCTTTCTGATTTTCTCGTGCCATTTCAATAAACACGCGTTTGGGATCTCCCCGCATCACCTTTTTAGTTCTTTACAACCTGAAGCGTCTGCCAGATCTGCCTCTTTACGGACGGAGATACATAGAATTCTTCAATCGTCTCATAGGATAAACTTTTTCTTTTCTTTTGCGTTAAAACATTCTATTTCTGTCTGGAATCCATATTCTCCATATAATAACTGCATCAGGTTATCATTTGTCTCCCATAATGCGGTAATAATATTCCATACTTCACCACCGGTTCCGGGTGCTGGAACCGTTATATTTTCAAAAATTCTCTTGAAAGTCTCCCCAGCCCTTGTATGACAATGTAGCAATACGCTAATCTGCTTTTGTGTCAATTGGGAATCTTCCTTCCAGTCTCTGCTTTAACAGCTTTTTTATCCTCTCAAACAGTACAATATTCCGGACGATTTCTTCCTGTTCCTGCTGGCTCAACTCCACTCCTGTTAATTTTTTCCTTAAAATCATGATACGCTGTGAGAGATGCTTTAAAGTCTCCGTCAATACCACTGATTTCTACATTTTTTCCTGTAATACCTTCACGCACAAGATAGGACACTAATTTTTTCTGCGTCACTTTTCTGGTATGGCAGAACAGTTCCTGATAAATTCTCTGCTTTAATTCTACCGAAAACAGACTGCCCATCTAATTTCAAATTATTCATTTCATTCAATACCATAAACTTACTGTACAAAGGAGAATCCTTTGGTAAAACATCTCCGTACAAATAGGTACACTTATTTGTCATGCGGCATATAAATTTTTCTGCGCTTGCCTCCACATCAATAACATCTTTAAAAATTCCACGGATAGATTGCCTCGTCTGTTCTGCGCACTGCCCAGGAGAACTTTTCGCTTCCCTCCCCCCTTTCCCAAAGGGCACATAATATGGTATGCGGAACGTAAACAATGGATTATCTTATCCCCGTTATCACGTATAAATGGCATGCGAGGGCTCAGATTATTATTATTTTCGCAGTTCATATAGATGAATCTGATAGGGAATAACCCCATTATCTTTTGTCACCTGTCGTGGCAAACAAAATGTGCCTTTTCTATCTCCTCTGACAACTATTCCTGAATCTCTTTTGTCCTCAATTTTATTCACTATCTTTTTTCTGAGAAAGCTTTCAAATTCTTCTCTAGTGCAACGTTTTTTCCCTCCAGTGCCACCTTTCTTCCATTTTTCTTCGCCATACCGATGTAAGCGCAATAATTGCATAACTTTTCATCTGTATTGACAAATACCTGGTTGTACACTTCTCGGGGCAGATTTTCTCTGACCACTTTCTTCAGGTATGCCAGATCTTTTTTGTGTTTCTCATATAGTTTAACTTTTGCATCCGATATAGAAACACTGTCACCAAGAATATCCGAAAGAACTGACCAGTCGTATACCGCTTTCGCCGATTCGATAATATAATATTGTTCACCCCAGATCTGCTTCCACACTTGCGCTGTAGTCATCATACCCATTATCTGCAAATGAAATTTTTTAGGTCTTTCACCCTCGTCCAGTTCTGCCTTACCAAATATATCACTCAGCTTTTTACCGTTCCTCCGGAAAGTAATGTGAATATTGCTTTTTCACAGGCAGTTGCCGGTTTTAAAATTTGTGTCAGGCGCCTCTTTTTTCTCTGATCTGGTCAGTTTATGGTCTTTGAGTACAGCCTCAATCTGCCCCATCTGTGTTTCCTCTATTTCAAGGGAAAAATCCAGGCTCTTCACTTTTTTATGTTAGCAATCATCTGCAGAAATGTATTCGGAACTCTGTCACCTGACTAATATCTCCAGACAGCAGAAAATGTCCTCTGTGTTTCATCATGTGATGAAACGCAAGGTAGACCAGTCGTATATCCGGCGTTGTCTCTGTCTCCATTAACATTTTTCGTAAATGATATATTGTAGAATTCTCTATGATAATCTTTATCTGTATACTGTGCATCTGCAAATAACGCATACGGCAGCGCTGGGCACTCCCCCATTTGCATCCCTCTTATCCTCTGGATAGTATTTACTTCCTTCATTCTCAGGTAAAACCCAGGATCAACCCTGCATATCTCTTCCCGCGAACAATTCCTGCAAAATCTTAATTCTCCAGCCCTGTCTATCCAGTCTGCCCTGTTCGTGCGGAACATTCTTCTTTCGTACATTTTCCCCCCAATGAAAAACCCCCGGACATCTCGAGGGGGTTTTTGAGAGTTTAGTTATGAAAATGTTAATCTATATAAAGGAATCTTCACCATTTTATGACCTTTATTCACATCTCTGAGTGCTGGGAACGAAGCTCTTGGGAAACCGTCCTCAGCTCTCTTTCGATGATGTTAGTATACGGAAAAAATGTGTCCGAAGTATGTCGATTTTCATAAAGCTTTCTAAAAAAACGTTCAATGTTTTATTTAGATTTCTTTAATATTTTTTTCTATTTTTATAATTGCCTGTATTTTCCTTTTGGAGCATAACGGATCTCCATTTTTTATTTATCACTCCGACGCAAGATGTTGCACAATCCGATCATTTTCTGATGCTTCTGCCGCTGCACAAACCGCAATTCCCGGCGTCAAGCATCCGAAACCAGACTATACTTTTTAATTTATGAAGCTCCCTGGCGGTCCCCGCTCCGCCGTCAAAGATCTGCACTCCGGCTCGAGAAGCTTCTGGATGGTTTCCCTCACAAACGGGTAATGCGTGCAGCCAAGAACGACTGCATCCACTGGATTTCTTTCCTGATACGGTGCAAACAGATTTTTTAAGAAATGTTCCAGTGCTTCCCCGGAAAGTTCTCCGCGCTCTACGAATTCCACAAGCCCCGGACATGGCAGTGATATGATCTCCGCCTGATCCTGAAATTTCTGCATAAGGTTATGGAACTTTTTTTCCCGCAATGTCATAGGAGTTGCCATGACAAGCACCCTTGAATTTTCTTTTACAGACACTGCCGGTTTTAATGCCGGCTCAATTCCGATGACCGGGATCTCTTTCTGGTATTTTTCCCTTAAAATGTGAATCGCTGCGCTTGTCGCCGTGTTGCATGCGAAGCAACCACGAGCGCCTTTACACCGCGTGACAGCAGATATTCGGCATCCGCACAGGTCAGCTGCTGCACTTCCTCCAGCGTCTTTGTGCCGTAGGGCGCATTCTTAGAATCCCCAAAAAAGATATAATTCTCGTTCGGCATCTGTGCCACCAGTTCCCGCAGCACACTGATTCCTCCGACTCCCGAATCAAACACACCAATCGGACATTCCTGTCTGTTTTCATACTTTTCCACTGCTATTCCTCCCAGACTGCCTCGCTTCCGTTCTCCGTGCGCGTGACATAAAGTCTGTGTTCTATCTGTTCTTTTAATTCTGTCACATGGGAGATGATTCCCACCAGGCGCTCGCTTCCCGCGAGCTGTGACAATACTTCAATCGCCTGTTTTCTGGACTGCGCACCCAGCGTACCGAATCCCTCGTCAATAAACATCATGTCCAGATGCACGGCCCCAGCCTTGCGGATAGCAATATCCGAAAGTCCCAGCGCCATGGCAAGCGCTGCCAGAAACGACTCGCCACCGGATAAGGTACGGATATCGCGCTCACTGTCCGTGACCAGACTGTACACCGACAGATCCAGACCTTCGTTGGATTTGCGCCCGCTGTTTTCCGTCTCTTTCAGCTTAAGCATAAACTGATGTCCGCTCATCGTCAATAGCCGTCTGTTCGCCTCGTAGATCACCTGCCGGAAATACCGGCGCTGCACATACGTCTCAAAATCAATCTTCGCCGAGCCCGCCAGACGCCCGTCCGCCGTGCAGTACAGTCTTTTCAGCACCTGATTTTCCGCATCGAGCCGCTCGTGTGCGCGAAATATTCCCTGCACCGCTCAACCACTTTCGCATCCGTCTCGTATGCGGTGTGCATTGCAAGAATCTCCTCGTGAAGCTCCTGCTGGCGCTGTTTTTGCGCCTCCAGTTCCGTCTCCCATGCCAAGATCCCGATCTCCTGCTTTCCCTCGGTCAGCTTCTGCATGGTCAAAAGCCTGCCTTCACTTTCCACGCGATTCCGGACGTATGCCTCGGACTGCTGCACAAGCGTCTCCCGCCCGCTCTCTGTAAGGAATGCTTCGTGGTATGCCTCCTCCGAAGAAAATCCGGCATCACGCAGCGCCTGCCGGTATTCTTTTCTCCAATTCCAGACACTCCTGCACAACCGGCATTCTTCGTCTGCTCCTGCGTCAGCATTCCCTCTTGTCTGGAAATGTCTTCCTTTTTCTTTTGCAGTGTTTCCTCTGCATCAGCAAGGCGCTTCGTACGCCGGTCTGCCTCATCCGTCAGCTGCTGCAGCGCTTCCTCTGCCCTTTCTTTCGTCTCATAGGATAACTCCGCGCGGATCCGTGCCGTTTCCCGCTGGCCCTCTTCCCAGTCGCGCTTGAGCGGCTCAAAGCTTCAGGCGGTCCACCGCCTCCCGTTTCCCCGGATGTTTTTTCCCCTCCCGTGAAAATCGCTCCGCCTGCCGTCCACGCTCTGTCAGAGACCTCTTTTTTGCTGCAGGTTCTTTTGACGCCTGCTGTGCGGCAAACGTATAAAGTTCTTTCTCTCCGTCGCCGCACGCATCTCCCGCAAGCGCCAGAAACTGCTGCTTCGCCTGCTCCAGACGCAGCTCCTGCTCTGCCGCCGCGCTTTTCTGCCGGTCAAATTCCTGATACGCCGTATCGCGCGCCGTCTCCGCCTGCTCCCGCTGTTCCTTCGCCGCCTTTACCGCCGCTTCGCTGACCGCATTCTCGGCAAGGGACGCCGGATGCGGATGTGTCAGGGAGCCGCAGACCGGACAAGGCTCTGCCTCCCGCAGATTCTGTGCCAGAATGCCCGCCTGTTCCTTCAAAAAAAGCTGGTACACGCGCTCATATTCCGCAGACGCCTCCGTGGACCAGGCGGATGCCCGCCCCACGCTTTTGCGGCGCTGACATACTTTTTCCTCCAGTAAAGCTGCCTGTTTTTTTCCGCGAGCAGCCGGCTGGCTCCTTCCCGCACCGCACGCTCATAATACTGCTTCGCCGACTCGTACGCCTGCTTTGCCTGCTGTTCCCGCTCTACTGCCTCTCCCAGGCGCTCATACACCGGGCTGTTCCCGGATGCGGAGCATTTTCTCCGCGTCGGCTTCCGCCGCATCGGCGCTCTGCATCTTAAGCGTATTAAAGTCCTGCTCCTGCCTGCCATGTGCTTCCTTTTTTCCTCCGCGATAAGGCTCTTCATCCGCTCCACCGTCTCGTCGGACTGCCGCCGCTCATCCAGACGCTCATTGCAGCGCAATTCCTTCACATGCACCCTCTCCGCACGTACTGCCGCCTCCAGCTGTTTTTCCGGCGCGCTTCCACGGGCTCTTCTTCCTTTAGCTTCCATGTACCTGCTGTTCACAGTCTCTTAACCCCTCAAACAGTTCATTGACTTCCTTCGCCTTAGAGATTGCCGCAGTCAGTCTCCGGATCTCCTCCCGCACGGTCTCCTGCGAAGCGGTCAGCTCCCTTCTCCCAAGTACCGATCTGCTCCACCGCTTCCGGAAGCGGAAGTTCTTTCAGTTCTTCGCGCGGCAGAATCACGCGCGCCCTCTCTGCTCGGCAGCCCGCTCATTTTCCGCAAGCACCCGGTCCATCTCCAGTGAACGCCGCTTTAAGTTCTCCTGGATTCTCAGTATGCGTCCGTGTGAAATAATTTGGAGAAAATTTTTTCCGGTCGTCCGACTTTGCATACAGAAGTTTTAAAAAAATCCCCCTGCGCGATCATGGCGGTCTGTGTGAACTGTTCCTTCGACAGCCCGATCAGCTCTTCGATCTTCGCATCGGTCTGGCTCCTTTTTTCCGGATACACCGTTCCGTCCGGCAGCGTCAGTTCCACGCCTGCCGGAACCTTCTGCTCCCGCAATTTTCTGTTTTTCAATTCTTTTACGATCTTATATTCCGGATTTCTCCGCACGCGGTATGACTCGCCCGCATACAAAAAAGAAGAATTCCACATAGGTCTCCGTCACACTTTTGGCATACTGGCTCCGCATCATGGCTCCGCTTCTGCCTCCGCCGCTCGCCTCCCCCGTACAGTGCATAGGTGATGGCATCAAAAATCGTAGTCTTACCGGCGCCGGTATCCCCCGTGATCAGGAACAGTCCGCCCGTCTGTGCCGTAAAATCAATCTCCGTGCGTCCCGCATACGATCCGAACGCCGACAGGATGAGTTTTTCAGGCTTCATTCGTCCCCCTCCATTTCCTGCGCAATCACCTGACGCATCAGTTCCCGCTCCTCAGGCGTCATCTCTCCCCATTCATCTCCGAAAAAACATGGCGAAACGCCTCCTCCGGCCGCACTTCGGCAAGCTGCTCTTCCGTGTCCGACAACAGCTTCCTCGTCCGCGCGTTGTCGATCCGTATCTCCAGGATGTGGTCGTATTTTTCTCTCCAGACGCTCCTTCGGCTGGAACGCTTCCACATCATCCGTGAGGGTGATGCTCACAAATGCGTGGCAGACCTCCTCCCCCGCCTGCTCCAAAATCTCATGCAGCGTCCCGGTCAGCTTTTTTACCTCCCGCACCGGCGGAAGCGGAATCTGCCGGATCACGGGCGGCTGTCCCTTTTCTCCCAGTTCCACGACCGTCACGCTCTTCTCCTCCCCCGCCTCGCTGACGGAATACGGAAACGGCGCCCCGCAATAGCGGTATTTTTCCGCTCCTATATGCTGTGCGCGGTGGATATGTCCCAATGCAGCATAGTCGAACGGCGCAAGCACGCCGGCATCGACATTTTCAACGCCACCGACATAGTGGATTTCGGAGTCACAGGTCGCAGGCTCCTTTCCGCCCGCCGTATAAAACTGGTGTGACAGGATCACGCATCTTCGCGCCGGATCTATCTCCTCGCGCTCAATCAGGCGCCTTACCGCCATGTCATAGCCTTTTATTTCCTCGTCAAACAGCTTTCTCACATAACCCGGCTTCACAAACGGAAGCAGATAAAAATCCACCTCACCGTATCCGTCCGCAAGCGTCACGCGGCGAATCGTCTCCCCACCCCTCCTGCATCGGCGGAAGTCCCTGATATACACCTCATGCTTTGCAAGAATACTGCTGGCAAATCAATTCTTCTGGCACTGTCATGATTCCCCGCAATGATCATGACTGCAATCTGCGGCTCTATCTCGCATAATGCTGACAGAAACGCGTCAAAGACAGACACTGCCTCCGCCGAAGGCACCGGCGTGTCGTAAATATCTCCCGCAATCAGGATAGCGTCCGGGTGCTCGCTTTTTGCAAGCGCCACAATCTGCGCCAGCGTCTTGCGCTGCTCTGCCGCAAGATTGTAGTGGTGCAGCTGTTTTCCTATATGAAGATCCGACAAATGAAACAGTTTCAAATCGTTTCCTCCCCCGCTAAGCTTCTGCTAAGTTTCTTTTATTTTTCTACGTGATAAAAGTTTTCATTCACCGTCGTTCATGGTATAATGAATCTATAAACAGTGAACATGGAGTAAAGACGAACGCCCATGCCTGCATGCGGCGGACGGATGTGGCAGCATACTACCGGAGGTGACAGACGATGGAACAACCACAGGATTTATTTGGGAACTACAAATATTGTGAAGAATGCAAACGACCGCTTCCATTGACATACAAAGAGAATCTTTGCCCGTCGTGTATCGAGCAGAAGCTCTTCCGCGAAGTCAAAGAGTACATCCGTGAGAACGATGTAAACGAATATGATGTCGCACAGCACTTCCACATCCCGCATATGCAGGTCAAAAAGTGGATCCGCGAGGGGCGCATTGAGTACAAGGATGACCATCTGAACACGATTACCATGCACTGCACCAGATGCGGCGCACCGATCGCTTTCGGGACTTTATGTGCCAAATGCATGCGCCAGAAGGATGTCTCCGTTCACTCCTCTGCCCGTGAGGATATCTCAGACAGCCGGATGCGTTTCATTGAAGACTGATCCACGGATCTGTCCTGATTCATCATATATGATATAAAAGGTGTCCCCGATCGCTTTACCGATCCGGGCCACCTTTTTTTTTTCCCCTACTTTATGACCGCACGCGGATACTTCACCATGACTGCGTCGAGCATCTCCTCATCCGGTTCAAATTCATAGCGGTTGATTCCCTTCTCGCCTTTGAAAACGAGTTCGTAAATCTTCGTGCCGCTCTCGCCGGAAGTCAAATCCTTACAGGCAAGAGAATTATCATTCTCATACTTGTATACACTCCGGTCCCCTTCGGTGCCAGTGCAAGGACATCTTCCATCTGAACTCTTCCAAGTCCCTTTCTCTTGCGCTTCGCCTTGATTCTCGCGAAACGGAACTCTCCGTCATAATAGGTGTACTCATACTCAATATCAGAGCGGAATGCCTGAAAATACCAGATGATGGCAAAAATAATTGCCGGCACCGCAAATAAAATCGGCACCCACATCGCAAATAAAAAGCACAGGCATGCCAGCACAAACCATACCACGTTTAAAATCTTCTTCACCGTAGATTTCTTTCTCGGAACAATCACTAATTTCTCGTGCATGTAAAACCTCTTTCCGCGCAGTATCCCGCCTGCGCCTCTTCCTTCCAAAAACTGCTCACTGTGCTATATTTTAGCATGTATCCCTTTTCCCGAAAAAGACCTTTTGTGTTTATTTTTCAAAAAATTTAAGATTCTTACAAAACTTTTTCTTGACATCCTAATGGCTTTCCTGTAAAATAAATTTCCTGTGAGACGCCCAGATAGCTCAGTCGGTAGAGCAGAGGACTGAAAATCCTCGTGTCACTGGTTCGATTCCGGTTCTGGGCACTTTGCGGGTGTAGTTCAATGGTAGAACACCAGCCTTCCAAGCTGGATACGTGGGTTCGATTCCCATCACCCGCTTTTTTCTTAATTGGAGAGCGAAAAAAACAGAGCAGATGGAGAGATTCTCTCACTGCTCTGTTTTTTATAATTTTTTTTCATTCTTTTTCCTTTTTAACCTTCCGTTTCTATGTTATTCTTGTACTAGTTCATTTTAGAAACGGAGTACCATTATGGAGAAAAAGGCTGATTTTCATTCACTTTCCCAAGGCGAAAGTGCAGTATGTCTGGGATTATTACAAGTGGCCGATCGCCGCTGCGATCGCTGCGCTCTGCTTTGTCATTTACCTCATCTATCATTACGCAACCTACCGCGACCCGCTGTTAAACGTCATCATGATGAACTGCAACGATTCCATAACCGCCGACAGCAAGGGCTTCGATGAATTTCTCGAAGCCTGCGGCTACGACCCGAAGGAAGATTCCGTCTCCCTCACATCGTCCTTACAGTTCTCAGACGGCGAGTATTCCACATCCTACAACGACACGCAGGTGCTGACGCTGATGCTGGCAGCCGGCGGACAGGATCTCTTCTTCGGAACCGGCAGCGAATATCTCGATTACGCCAACCAGGGAGCTCTTATGGATCTGTCCACCGTATTATCCGACGAACTGCTGGACCGCTACCAGGATCATCTCATCTACACGACCGAGGACGGTGCCGTCGCTTCCTATCCCTGCAATGCGATCGAGCTCACCGACAATGCCTGGCTTCACAAGTACAACTATTATGATTCCTGCTATTTCCGGCATTCTCTATCAGAATCAGAACTTAGACGCCGCCTTTTGACAGTTTGCGGACTTTCTTCTGAATTATAACGACTGATCGTTTTCTCTCCTGATGCTGCCGGCAGCAGAGCGGCTGATTGTTTTTTCAGATCTCTACTTCAGGATGGCAGCACCGTACGCCGGAAGCGTCAGCGTTCCATCCTGCCAGGAAGCCGCACGGGTTCCGGTCAGCAGTTCTCCTGCCAGCTTCAAATCCCCGCTTTCACTGTCTGCGGATATCTGTGACAGATCCACGGTGCGCTCGTCCTTCGTGCAGTTAAACACGACGATCACCGAGGAATCCTGCCAGCTCTTGCGCAGCACGCACACTGCGTCATCCGACAGATTTTCAAGAAACTCTGCCGTTCCATGCGAGATCTCCGGATAGGCATTCCGCAGACGCAGCGCCTCCTTCACATACCAGTAGATGGAATTGCCGTCGTCCTGCTGCTCCGCAAGACTGTCATAGATCATCGTGATCGCATCCATATCCTGCGGTCCGAGGCACATCCCTCTGCACCGGCATCCTTGCTCCAGTACATCGGCGCGCGCTTGTTCTCATCTTTTCCGGCGCCTTTCATTCCCAGTTCTTCTCCATAATATAAGAAGCTGCTTCCGGACATCAGAAGATTCATCGCCTGCGCCAGTTTGGTCTGCGCCTCCATAGTATCGCCGGGTAATACCCTGCGCCCCTTCCCATATCATGGTTGGTGTAAAACGGCGCATCGATATAGCTGTCACTGTAAGTTCCCAGCGCGTCCTGCAGCCGCACGATCGCTTTTCCGTAGGAAGAGGCACCGCTCGTTCCCTTGACCGCCTTCGCAATCACACCGTCCTTGTCTGCAAACGTAAAGTCAAAGCTGCTGTCAATTCCGCTCTGGTAATACTGTGCGTATGTCTCCAGATCCGACCACACCTCTGCCACGATATACGCATCACTCTTCTTTTCTTTTACCATATTATTAAACCAGGATAGAATTTCTATGTTCGAGTCGATGCTTCCGGTCTCATACTCTTTGCCGCATCCAGGCCGGAAACCATCTACACCCTTTTCCAGCCAGAAATCTGTAATCTCATCAAACTCCTGCCGCACCGCTTCACTCTCCAGATTCAGATCCGGCATCTGCTCCAGAACTGTGCCTCATAATACCAGTCCGTCCCTGCCAGCTGGCAGTATCCGCTGCCTTTCTCCCTGGAAAAATGATAATAATCCACATACGGGCATGCCTCTGTATCCGGCTCCATTCCCTCCGGCAGATCCTTCAGGATACTCTGCCGCCGTCTGAAACCACGGATGCTGAGACGAAGTATGATTCATCACAAAATCAATCATGACGCGGATTCCCCGTTCATGGCATGCGTTCACGAATGTCTCGAAATCCTCCATTGTGCCATACTGCTCATCGATCGCACAGTAGTCCGTCACATCATATTTGTGGTAAGTCGTCGCCGGCATCACCGGCATCAGCCAGATCCCATCACATCCCAGATCTGTATCCGTTGCCGGATTACCGTCATTGATATAGTCCAGCTTCTCCGTCAGCCCCGGAAGATCTCCGATGCCATCCCCATCGCCGTCATAGAAGCTGTAAACGAACACCTCGTACCAGCTCCGGTAGAGATCATCCGTTCCTGCAGCTTCTGCCGGGTTTACCTCCCACGCATCAGAGACAACGCCGTCTCTTCCAGGTTCTCCTGTGCTCCCGCCTGCGCATCCGTGCCCTGCCCGGCTGCCGTCTCCGTGTCCTGCCCGGCTGCCGCTTCCGCCGTACCTGTTGCCGCGTCTTTCTCCCCGGCATCCGCTCCGCACGCCGCACTTCCAGCAAGCAACGCCACTGCCAGCAGTGCCGCCAGTTCTCTCTTTCCTCTTCGTCTCATCCAAACGCCCCTCTTTCTGTCAGATTTTCTGTATCCTTTTTTCCTTATCATACAGGACTGGTAACGTTTTCACAAGCTGTTTCTTCCCTACTTTTTCTCTGCCAGACACTTCACCCACCACCTTGAAGTTCTGATCACAAACGTCGGCAGCACCGCCATCACACCGACACAGCCCAACTGCATGCCATTCATCGTCTCCACCTCAAAAAGGGTGTTTGAGTGCCGGCACAAACAGAACGAGTGCCAAAAGCAGCACGCCGAGCGCAAAGGCTCCCCAGACTGTACCAGTTTCTCCGGAATCCGATTTTTACAATGGAGTGACGGCTTCTGCAGTTAAACCCGTGGAACAAGCGTGCAAGTGTCAGTGTCGCAAACGCCATGGTGCTCGCCAGCGCCGCACTCTCTTTCAATCCCACCTCAAAGGAAATCATGGTACAGACGGAAATCAGCGCCCCCTGCCCCCAGAAGCAGCGCCATAAAGCGCCTTTCCAGAATTCCGCCTTTTGGATTGCGCGGTTTTTCGCTGAGGACATCTCTCTCCGCCGGTTCCATACCGATGGCAAGCGCTGGAAGGGAATCGGTCAGCAGATTGATAAACAAAAGATGCACCGGCTGGAACGGGACCGGAAGTGCTGCAAGCGAGGTGTAGAGCGCACCGCCAGTATTCCCGCCATATTTCCGGAAAGTAAAAACAGGATTGCATTTTTAATATTCTTGTAGACATTTCTTCCGTTCGCGACCGCCTTGATAATCGTGGCAAAATTGTCATCGGTCAGGATCATGGCTGCCGCGTCTTTGGACACCTCGGTTCCGGTGATTCCCATCGCCACGCCAATGTCCGCCGCCTTCAATGCCGGCGCATCATTGACGCCGTCACCCGTCATGGCGACCACGCTCCCCCTGCGCTGCCACGCTTCCACAATGCGGATCTTATTTTCCGGGGAGACGCGGGCAAACACGGCGATGTGTCCGATCAGATGGTCCAGCTCCTTATCTGGCATGGCGTCCAACTCGGGCCCGACCAGTGCGATATCCCCCTCCCCGAAAATGCCAATCTGCTTTGCAATCGCCGTCGCCGTCACTTTATGATCCCCCCGTAATCATGACTGGTCGGATTCCCGCCCGCTTCGCATCTGCTACAGCCGCCGCAGACTCTGCGCGCGGCGGGTCGATCATCGCCACAAGCCCAAGAAAAATGTAATCACACTCCCCGGAGATTGTCAGCTTTTCCCCCTCCTTCAGTTCCCGGTAAGCAAAAGCCAGCACACGAAGCCCCTCCCCCCGGAAAATCTTTGATTCTGCTCTAAAATCTCCGTACGGTCTTCCTCCGTCATCCGCCGGATGCCCTGCTTCTCCCTAAGATAGACCGCGCGCTTCAAAAGGACGTCCGGCGCCCCTTTGGTCAGCAGTGTCGGTACACCGTGCAGCGCATAGACCGTGCTCATCAGCTTGCGGTCCGAATCAAACGGCAGTTCCTGTTGTCGTTCCATTGCTCCCCGGAAGAAATCATCATCCACGCCGCATTTCCGCACCATCTCGAGCAGTGCTGACTCTGTCGGGTCGCCAATCACTTTCCCGTCATCCATGCGTGCATCGTTATTTAAAATCGCATCATACATCAGATAACGATGAAGCTGATCGTTGATCTGCAGCGCCTCCGGCATGATCGCCGTATGATCCAGATAAATCTGCTGGACTGTCATTTTATTCTGTGTAAGCGTCCCCGTCTTATCCGAACAGATCACCGACACACAGCCCAGACTCTCCACCGCCTTCAGATCTTTGATGATCGCATGCTCCCTCGCCATTTTCTGGGTTCCCATCGCCTGCACGATTGTCACGATCGAGCCGAGGGCTTCCGGAATCGCCGCAACTGCAAGCGCGACCGCAAACATCATCGCGTCCAGAAGCGGCATATCCCGGTACATTGACAGACCGAACACCAGCGCACAGACAGCCAGAATCAGGTATGACAGCTTTTTTCCAAAATCATCCAATGCAATCTGCAGCGGCGTCTTTTTTTCCTTCGCATTGCTTAAAAGTCCTGCAATCTTACCGATCTCCGTGTTCATCGCAGTCTCCGTCACAAAAACCTCTGCCCTTCCGTAAGTCACCAGACTTCCCGAATACACCATGTTCACGCGGTCGCCAAGCGCCGCCTCCTGTTCGATCACACCTTCTCTTTTCTCAACATTCGTCGATTCTCCCGTCAGCGAGCTCTCATTCACCTGCAGTGAATAGCTGCGCCGGATTCTGCCGTCCGCCGCCACCATGTCTCCCGCCTCCAGCAACAGAAGGTCTCCCGGCACGACTTTCTTCGCCGGTATCTCACCTTCACGCCGGAGCGCAGCACTTTCGCGTTCGGCGACGTCAGATCCTTCAGACTCTCCAGCGACTTCTCCGCCTTAACATACTGGATGGTTCCAAGCAGCGCATTGAGCACGATCACAACCAGAATGACAAAGGTGCTCTCCGGATTCCCCGAACAAGCGGAAATTGCGGCTGCCACAATCAGGATTCCCACGAGAAGATCCGCAAACTGCCCGAAAAAACCGCAAAAAACACTTTTTTTTTTCCCTCCGCCAGCACATTCTCCCCGTATTGCGCCAGCCGCTTTGCCGCCTCCTCCGTTGTGAGTCCATGTTCTGAGGTCTCCATCTTCTTTTCACTTCTTCCGCTGAAATCTGATACCACTCTTTCATTTCTGCCTCCTGTTTTCTTAAAATTAAAAGAGACTTCCAGCACGAAATGTATCTCTGCGATACTTTCCGCGCTAAAAGTCTCATAACCACGGGTAATCTTCATGGTACACAGCGCCAGGTCCAAGACCGCGTATGTTGACGCTGCAATTTAAAACTACTCCCCTTTAGCAGTTCTGTTATTTAAGATTGTATGGAGTATAACAGTCCGACGCCGCCTTTGTCAATCCTCTCCCTGCAACCTTCACGCATCCTTTCCCTCTCCCGCGCAGGAAAACAGCACCAACAGTTCATGTGCCAGCAGCGGCATTTGCCGCAAGTCCAAGCAGCTTCGTCCACTCCAGGGCGGTAAGTCTGCAGGTTCCAAACAGCTGTACAAAATACGGCACTTCCGTGACCATCATCTGAAGACTGATTCCCACCGCGAACGCCGCCAGCATCAGACGGTTTTCCAGATGGTTCATGCAAAAAACACCGAGGTCTCCACATCCCGCATGCCGATCGCATGGAATAACTGCGCCATGCCGAGCACGGTAAATGCGTAGGTTTGCGACCGCGCTAACACCTGTGCATCTTTAGCACCGCCTGCAGATGCGGAATCGTCAGCGTCATCTCGGCGCTTTTGATCGTGCCGACCGGTTCCTCCTGCAAAAAGGCAAGCATACTGATTCCCGCGATTAAAAGACCGTAAAAACAGGTGCATCCCCAGCCGCCGCCCGCAAACAGGCTCTCATCCCGGCGTCTCGGCGGGCGGTTCATGTAGTCCTTCTGTTCTTCCACATCTACTCCGAGTGCCAGCGCCGGCAGGGAATCCGTAATCAGATTGATCCAGAGAATATGGCTTGACTTTAGGGGCGATGCCAGCCCCATGGCAACTGCTGCCAGCATTGTGATAATTTCTCCAAATTGGATGAAAGTAAAAACAGCACCGACTTGCGGATATTTTCATAGATGCTGCGTCCCTGTGCAATCGCTCCTGCAATCGTTGCAAAATTGTCATCCGCCAGCACCATATCTGCTGCATTTCTGGCAACGTCCGTTCCCGCCATTCCCATGGCAATTCCCACGTCCGCAGATTTTAACGACGGGGCATCATTGACTCCGTCCCCTGTCATGGCGACAATCTCCCCGTTCTTTTTGCATGCGGACACGATTCTGACCTTGTGCTCCGGGGATACATGGGCAAACACCCTGGTTCTCCCATCCGCGCCGCCAGCGTCTGTTCGTCCATCTGCTCCATCTCCTCGCCCGTCACACATTCATCTCCCTCCGCTCTGCAATGCCGAGCTGGTGTGCAATGGCAAGCGCCGTGTCCGCCCTGTCCCCGGTAATCATGATCGTCCGACTCCGGCACGTGCAAACTGTTCCACCGCCTCCGCCGCCTCGGGGCGTACCGGGTCTTCCATTCCTGCCATCCCCAGAAACGTAAGCCCGCTCTCCTCCATCTGTGCCGCTTTAGGATGCATGCCAATCGCCAGCACGCGAAGTCCCGCTTCCGTCATCTCGGCAAGTCCCCGTTTTGCCTGTTCTCTCGCCGCCGCAGAAAACGCCGCCGTCTTGCCGTTGCTCCACACATACCGGCACCGCTCCAGGATTTCATCCGGCGATCCCTTCGTGAAAGAGATTCTGCCGTCCAACGTGTCATGCAGTGTCGTCATCCGTTTCCGCTCTGAATCGAAGGCAATCTCGTCGATCCGCGGCATGGTGTCCTCCAATGTCTCCCGCTGTATGCCGAACGCTGCCGCCATATCCAAGAGCGCTAATTCTGTCGGATCGCCGCGGCGTTCCCTCCGTGGAGGGATGCGTCGTTGCAGAGAGAAAATCCCTGCAAAAAATACCGGTCGCCGGCCGGATGCAGTTCTTTACCGCATGCACTCTGCCGTTCACGTAACATTTTTTACAGTCATGCGGTTCTGTGTCAGTGTTCCCGTCTTATCCGAGCACACAACGCTGACACATCCCAATGTCTCCACGCTCGGCAGGCGCTTTACAATGGCATTTGCCTTCACCATCCGCGAGACGGAAAGTGCCAGCACCATCGTCACAATGGCGGGAAGTCCCTCCGGCACCGCCGCCACCGCAAGAGAGATCGCCGTAATCAGCATCTCTCCCACATCCCGTTTTTGCAGGATTGCCATGCCAAAAAAGGAGCACACATAAGAATACGGACACCGTGCCCAAAATTTTGCCGAGGTCCGCCAACCGCTTCTGCAACGGTGTCAGCTCGACCTTCGCCGCCTTCAGCATCCCGGCAATTTTCCCGATCTCCGTATCCATACCGATGGCAGATACTCTCCCCACGCCGCGCCCGTAGGTCACATTTGTCGACATATATGCCATGCGGTTCTGCGCCGTATCCTTGTTGACCGGAACAGACTCGCCGGTCAGTGCGGATTCTTCTATTTTCAGGTTCACCGCTTCTGTCAGCACAAGATCCGCCGGAACCTGACAGCCGGCTTCCAGCACCACAAGATCGCCCGGGATCAGATCGGCAGCCGGAATCTGCCGCACTTCATCCCCTTCCAGAAGCAGTGCATGCGGGCTGGTCATCTGTTTTAACACCTCCAGCGATTTTTTCGCTTTCCCCTCCTGTATCACTCCCACCGTCGCATTTAACAGCACCACAGCCAGAATAATTGCCATATCGCCGTATTCCCGCAGCAGCAGGGAGATCGCCGCCGCCGCCACAAACAGGATAAAGATCAGAGGATCGTTTAACTGTTCCAGAAAACTTTCCGCCCAGGATTTTTCTCCTCATCCTCGAGCACGTTTCTCCCTCGTTCTTCCGTTTTTCCGCGATAATATTCCTGCATATGCGCTGCCCCCATCCATCGAGTTTCCCACAAAGCAGCACGTCCACCGCTTTGCCGTTAACTCATCCTATGAAAATGTGGACGGGTTTATGCCTGTTCTGCGTGAAAAAAGGGTATGCCGACGTGATTCCGATGCACAACATCGCTCCAACATCTGCATACCCTTTTCCCTGCAAATCATATTTTATTTACTGTAATACAAACTGGCTCACAATCTCACGCAGCTTCTCCACATAAGTATAACACTCTTCCACCATGTCGTGCGTGGTTCCTGTCTTCTCCACCATGTCGCTGGTCTTCTCCGCACTATCGCTGACGCCGATCGACGATTCGCCCACTGTAGAGTTGATGCCGCTGAGCGCCTGTGCAATCGCGTCGATAGAATTGGCAAGGCCCAGCCATCGCATCGCTCACGTCGTTCATACTGGTCTTGAAGGTATCCGCATCCTCCTGGTACTGTTCGCTGACCTGCTCAAATTCCTTATACTCCGTCAGCACGGTATTCTCCAGAAATCCGGTGGTCTCTTCTAAGCATTCCGCCATATTGGAAACCGCTGCGTTGACAGCATCCACAATCGTGCCGATATCCTTGATCGCCTTGGAAGTCTGATCCGCAAGGCTTCCGATCTCCGTTGCAACCACCGCAAACCCGCGTCCTGCCTCCCCGGCTCTTGCCGCTTCGATGGAAGCATTGAGTGCAAGCAGTCCGGTCTGGGATGAAATCTCCATGATCGTGCCGGTCAGTTCGTTGATCTTATCGACCGCCTTCGATCCCTCGATGGCTTCCTGTGCCTTTGTCTTGACGTTGTTGTACATCGTCATTGTCTTGGTGCTTGCCTCAACTGTCTTGGTGCGTAGATCATTTGCCCGCATCATGATCGCTTCCGAGGTCCGTGCGCCCTCCGTCGCCATACTGTTAATATCATCCGCTCCGTTCTTGATAACCTCGATATTTTCGTTGATTGTTACTGTGGTTGCCGCCGTCTCCTCCATGCCTGCCGCAAGCTGCTGGCTTGTCGCGGAGTTGTCGGAACACATGTGATCCACCGTGGTGGTAATCTCCTGCAGACCATCCACATTCTGTGTGATCTGGTTACTTGCGGTATCAATATCGCCAATCATGGAACGCAGGTTCCTGCGCATCACATGTACCGCATTTGCCATCTCCCCGTCTCATCCCGGCGGCTGCGCAGCTTTGCGCCGTTCGGATTTGATCTGAAATCCAACTGTGCGGTATCGACAATAATCGTTGTAATCTGCTGAATCGGTCTGCAGATAAACTGGCTTACTACGTATGCCAGAACAATCGCTGCAGCCAGTATCCCCAATGACAGCAGCATAATCTTACTTTACTATCTGATTCAGCGGCTTCATGATCTCGTCTTCATCCGCCGTCACCACAACAATCTGACGGTTCGCCGTGATCGCGTAAGCCGCATATTTGGTAACGCCCTTAAAATCATATGTCACTGTCTCATTCACCGGTACCTGTCCCTTGGCAAGCTCTGCAACGACGCCAAGCACGACAGCATTCTCCACCGGCTGTCCGATCTTTTCCGCGGTCGGGTGATATAACATGGTGCCGTCCGTGTCAACAAGATAGGCGTAGGAAGAATCAATTCCCTCCATACTGATATCCGCTAAGGCATTCTCATATGCTCCTGCATCCGCCTCCTGTGGAAGATTGTTCACAATCTCCACTCCCATCTCCGCCATGCTTAAAATATAATCTGCACTGACGTCTCCGACAACCTTCTTTGCTCCCGCTTCCGCCCGGAATGCGACGATCAACACCGACATAACCACTGCAAGCACGGTCAGCAGCATGATCTTTGCTGAAATTGAGTGAATAAACGATACTTTCTGCTCCTCTTTCATGGTACTTCTCTCCATTCCCCTTCGTAATTGCCGGGAAATTTTACTCCCAGCTTATATCTGTTATTTTACCACAACATACAGCCGAAAGAAACTCTTCTTCTACAAAATATTGCAAAAGAAATTGTTGCAATCAGCATAGGCCGCTTTGGGATGATAAATAATACTATGAGCACCAGATACAAAAAGTTCCAGATAAACAGACGGCGGGAAATTCTTTGAAGCAAAATTCACGTATTTCTTCCATGCCGTGGCTGGCATCCCATTCCGTGTCTTTCCAAGTTTGGACACTCTACGGACTGTGTCCGCAAGCCAGCAGACAATTTTAGACTTTTTGTGTGTCCCTTATGCGCACCTCTTCAACAGATGGCAAAATGCCATCTTTATGTCGAAAACCCGCGCGAAGCCGATGTTCGAATTGCCATCTGCCATATTTTTAATAGCAGATGGCAACGAGTTTCGGTTCGCGCGGTTTTATATTGTCTGTAAAGAGGTGCCATTAGGGACACCAGAAAGTCCGCTCATTGTCTGCGGCTTGTCGGACACACTCCGGGAGTGTTCAAACGTGGAAGAGACACGGAATGAAATACCAGCCGCGGCATGGAAGAAATACTTGAATTTTGCTTCAAAAAATTTCCGCCGTATGGTTATTCCGGAACTTTTTGTTCCTGGTTTCTGATAATATTACTTATCGACACAAAACACGATATGCTGATTGCGACAATTCTTTCCTCTATTTGCTTAGTCCTCAAATGGGATAACGGCTCCGTCATAGGTGTCGTTGATGTACTGCTTGATCTCATCAGACTTTAATACTTTTACAAGTGCCTGGATGCCAGGGTCATTCTCATGTCCCTTCTTTTACTGCAATGATGTTCACGTAGGTCTTCGCTGCCTCGGAATCGGATGCCTCGTAAGCCAGTGCATCTTTTGCAACGAGAATCCTGCCTGTAATGCGTAGTTACCATTTAATACGACGAATGCAACCTCCGGAGCCACTCTTGCAACCTGCTCTGCTGCCAGCTCCTCGATCTTGACATTGTGCGGGTTCTCTGCGATATCATTAACAGTTGCCTCTAAGCCGGCGCCTTCCTTTAAGGTAATGATGCCGTTGTCCTGTAACAGAAGGAGTGCTCTCGCCTCGTTTGTTGTATCATTCGGAACTGCGATGGTGTCGCCGTCAGCCAGCATCGGAGAGATCGGACTTTGTTCCCGGATAAATGCCGAACGGCTCATAGTGGATGCCGCCTGCATTGACCAGATGGGTTCCCTTTTCTCTTCGTTAAAGCTCTCAAGGTACGGAATGTGCTGGAAGTAGTTTGCGTCAAACTCGCCGCTTTCTACCACTTCGTTCGGCATTACATAGTCGTCGAAAATCTTGATCTCCAGATCCCATCCCTCATCGGCAAGAATCTTCTTTGCTTCCTCAAGAATCTCTGCGTGCGGTGTTGCGGATGCAGCCACTTTGATGGTGCCGCCTTCTGCTGCGGTATCGGTGCTCTCTGTGTTCTCAGCACTCACAGCCTCCTCCGTTGCAGCTACGGGCGTCTCTTCCTTTGTTGCTGCACTGGTGTCTGTGCTCTCCTCCGTGCTGCTTCCGCATCCTGCGAATGCGGATAATGCGAGCACGCCTGCCAGAATCGTTGACAATACTTTCTTTTTCATAATAGTGTCCTCCTTAAAACTTAAAAATATATGCAAATTTGTTATTGCTACTTTCTGCGATCCAGCCGATTCGCAATCTTCATTCCGATCGTCTGGAAAATCTGGAATAAAATTACCAGAAGCACCACTGTGACAACCATGATATCGGTCTGCCATCTGGTGTAACCCATAGCGGATGGCAATATCTCCCAGTCCGCCTCCGCCGACGGTTCCTGCCATCGCGGAATATCCTAAAATCGTGCCAAGGGAAATCGTTGCTCCGACAATCAGAGACGTTCTCGCCTCCACCAGCATGACCTTGGTCACAATCTGAAAATCGGATGCTCCCATGGAGCGCGCTGCCTCGATGACGCCTGCATCCACCTCTTTTAATGAGGATTCTACCATTCTGGCAATGTAAGGTGCCGCCGCAATCGTCAGCGGGACGATCGTCGCCGTCGATCCGTAGCTTCTTCCCACCACAAATCTGGTGAACGGAATCAGCACAATCAGCAAAAATAATAAACGGAATACTGCGCAGCAGGTTGGAAATCACATCCAGCACCTTGTAGACTGCCGCATTCGGACGGATGCCGTCCTTGTCCGTGACAGTCAGCACAATTCCCCATCGGAAGTCCGATGATATATCCAAACAATGTGGACGCTAAGGTCATATACAGGGTGTCCCGGATTCCCTCCAAAAGCATGATGATTACCGTGACTATTCCACATCTCCGGTCACCTCCTCAATCTCAAGTCCCTTTTCCACCAGATAAGCCTCCATCTGCTCCTGCTGCAGCCCGGCGTCTGACGGAAGTCCCAGAATCATCTCACCCTTTGCCACTCCGCCGACATTCTTGGTATCTGCGCGGAGGATGTTCACCGGCGTACCGAACTTTAACACCATATTGGCAATGACGGGCTCAAATGCGGAATTCTCTGAGAATACAATACGAAGCTTCTTATCGTCGCCGATGCGGTCCCGCTGTCTGCTCTCACCGCTCCATCCGGTCAGCTCCGCTCCATCCGCAGTATCACCTTCCGCCCCGGAATATGACGCGGCATCCGCAGCACGGTCGCTCAAGATCAGGCTTCTCGCCACACGGGATTTCGGATGGTTAAAAATCTCCTCGACCAGGCCGACTTCCACGATGCTTCCTTTTTCCACAATCGCCACATGGCTGCAGATTTCCCGGATCACGGACATCTGATGCGTGATAATCACAATCGTGATGCCGAATTTCCGGTTGATCTCCTTTAAGAGTGCCAGAATGGACTGCGTTGTCTGCGGATCTAAGGCACTGGTTGCCTCGTCGCAGAGCAGAATCTTCGGATCCGTCGCAAGAGCTCTGGCGATCGCCACTCTCTGCTTCTGTCCGCCGGAAAGCTGTGCCGGATAAGCGTCCGCCTTGTCGGCAAGTCCGACAGTCTCGAGCAGCTCAAGCGCTCTTTTCTTCGCCTCATCCTTCTTTTTTCTTCGCAATCTGCATCGGGAAACATACATTGTCCAGCACACTCTTTTGCATGAGAAGGTTGAAATGCTGGAAAATCATTGCGATGTCGCTCCGCTGCTCCCGCAGTTCTTTCTCGGTCAGCGTTCCCCAGATCTCTTCCGCCGATGATAACCTCACCGCTCGTCGGCCTCTCCAGATAATTCAGACACCGCACCAGGGTACTTTTCCCGGCACCGGACATTCCAATGATTCCGTAGATGTCTCCCTCCTCAATGTCGAGCGAGATATCCCGCAGCGCTTCCACGCTGTTTCCCTTCTGCTCGAAGGTCTTTGATAAATGACGTATCGCAATTGCTGGCATGCACTGCCACCTCCTAAAATGTTATTTCAAAATATAGAACGAAAAAAAGAGCAGCCCCTGCGGCTGCCCCAACCCACGCTCCATAGCGCCGGTATCTATCTGTTCTTCCAAAGATCTGAAGAATCCGGGAAAAGCCGCACAACATCTGCATCCATGCCATCACACATGGACATCTGGCGCATCCTGTCACACATCATCGCTGATCTCATCTGCCGCGCTGTGTCTCTCATACCCGTTTCCTCCTTCCTGCTTCTCCACTCCATGCTGTCTGTTATCTGCATGTGTTTTTTGATTACATTGCCTATTATAACAGGCAGTTTGGGAAAAGTGTTAATACAGGAAGCCGATAGTTGGCTATAGGTGAAACCTATAGCCAACCACTACATAATTTTCTCTTTATATTTTTTCAATTCTTCGATATAGATCTGTCCGATGTGACTGATTGATGCCCCTTTGCGCTTCACATAGCCAATCCGCATCTTTTCCGTCTCCTTGAGTGGAATTGCCATGTAATCGCTGCCGTTTAGCTCCTCGCAGATAATTCCCGAGCACAGCGTGTACGCGTTCAGCCCAATCATAAAGTTTAGCAGTGTTGCCCGGTCGTTCGCCTTAATCAGCCGCTTATAATCGTAGGTGCTCTTCATCTCTTCCGCGAGGTAGAGCGAGCTGTTCCGTCCCTGGTCAAAGGACAGGCACGGATACTCGTCCAGTTCTTCCATGGAGATCACGCTCTGCCCTGCAAGCGGATGTCCCGACCACAGATAGACATAGGTATCGCAGGCAAAACAGTTCCTCGAACTCCAACCCCTTCTCCCGGATGATCTTCATCAGCACCTGCTCATTAAAATCGTTCAGATACAGAACGCCGATCTCGCTCTTAAAGTTGCGTACATTCTCCATAACGTCGTATGTGGTCGTCTCGTTCGCCGCGAATTCATAGCTGTCCATCCCTGCTTTCTTTACAGTCTCCACAAACGCTTTGACCGCAAACGTATAGTGCTGCATGGACACACTGAACTTTTCCTTGCGCTGCTTCTCCACATAGCGCGCCTTAAGGATTCCGTACTGGTCGATCACCTGTCTGGCGTACCCCAGAAACTCCTCACCCTCCGGTGTGATGATGATTCCCCGGTTCGAGCGCATAAAAATCTGCAGCCCGATCTCCTGCTCCAGTTCCTTTACCGTCTCGGACAGACTGGGCTGCGATAAAAACAGACGCTTTGCCGCCTCATTCATCGATCCGCAGCCGGCTATCGTCAGTGCATATCTCAGTTGCTGTAATGTCATGAATTCTCCTTTTCCAGATAACGCTTTTTACTTGAAAAACCGCGGCCGGAAACCTCACTGACACGATTGATCACAACAAATGCATCCTCATCCACCGAATGGATCAGCTTCTCCGTCTTCGCCAGTTCCTGTATTGACACCACCGTAAGCAGCATCTCTGTCTCCCGCTCCATGTATCCGGTCTCACTTTTTAACATTGTAACACCGCGGTCGATATCTGTTAAGACTGCTTTTCTGATCTCATCGATTTTTCTCACTGACTACTTTGATCTGCATCTTTGCAGTTCCAAGCATCAGCACTTATCCAGCACCACGCTGTAGACAATCACCAGCAGAATACCATAGAGAAGCTGTTCTCCTGTACTGTCAAACGCCTGGAGCAGCAAAATCAGCATATCGAATACATAAATGGACTTTGACACCGGTATCTTAAAATAACGGTTCAACACAAGCGGCGGTATATCCATGCCGCCAGTCGATGCGCCCGCACGGATCACAACGCCGATGGCTCCTCCGATACAGATTCCTCCAAAGATCATGCAGAGAATTATATCGTCCGTGATCGCATAGCCGTGCAGAAGCCGTGTAAACAGCTCCAGCGCTACCGGATAGCTGAAGGTGCTGACCAGTGTGTTTGCTGCAAATTTTTTCCCGAATACCGCAAATCCGATCAGAAACATAACCGTATTGAACAGCAGTACAAACACGGAGACGGAACAACCCATCATGTGGTGCACAAACAGCGCAATTCCGTCGTTCCGCCGGTAATCAGTCCTCCCGGCACAATGAACATTGCCACACCGAATGCATACAGGCAGTTCCCCAGAATCACCACGCACGTCTCGAGCACTCTTTTCCAAAATTCATTCATCTTTCCTGTCTCCCCTGATCAGATTTCTTATCAGCTTATAAATACCCCGCACAACCGAGAACACAAGGAACATTACAATGAATCCGAATACACCCATCACAATGTCTGCAAATTCCATATTGCCGGTGCCTGTTACTTTCGCCCGATCTCTATGGCAAACGTGATCACGATAATCAGTGTCAGCACATAAATCCACGCAATTACCATGACATGATCATGCTTTGCCAGCCATTTAAAAACAGGATACACGACAAAAATGAATCCCATTCCCATCATACCAATGACGAGAAAAATGCAGTTCTTTATCTGTAAAATTGTATTCATACGCATCATTCAGACGAAGAATGTGGCTGTGAATCTTCGCAATCCATTCCACAATCCAGTACAGCAGCTCTTTCATAATTACCTCCTGCTTCTAGTTTTTGGAATAAGATTACTACGAATCTCAGCCACATGCAAGTCAGCGTATTAGCGGAATAAAATCTCAGCACAGTGTATTTTTGTACACCGTTCCCCTTTCATAATCAGGCGCAGATGATCGGTGTCTGCAAGAACCGATACACTTTTTGTCGGATCTCCATCCACCAGAAGCAGATCTGCATAGGATCCCGCCTCCAGCACACCGATCTTTCCCTTCGGGTAAGGATTCTGGTAGGTCGTAAGTGCAAACACCTCGTTTGCAGTGCCCGTCAAAGCCCTCAGCGCCCGCATTGTGCCGAAGCGCTTTTCGTAATACCGGATATCCTCGCTCTGCTCCACCTGATAATCCGGTCCCGTGATCATCATATCCGTTCCGAACAAAAGCCTGATATCCTCATGCCGGTTTAAGATCTCGGTAGCCATCGCCTCCGCACAGCACACCATCTCGTCTTTCGGCGGCATGTTCTCTACACCGAGCATGTCCTCATACTTTTTAAACTGAGGCATGGGATTTAAAAATGCTCCTGCCGCCGCCACCTGCTCTGCCGCCGTCTCGTCGATGAGATGTGCGTGCTCGAGACTCCGCACGCCCGCTCCCAGCGCGCGCAGGATCGCCTTCGGCATATACAGATGCGCCATGACGTAGGTTCCGTAATCTGCTGCCACATCGCAGGCGGCTTTCATCTCCTCCGCTGTAAACTGTACGGTCTCAATCGGGTCACAGCTGGACATGCAGCCGCCGCCCGCCATCAGTTTGATGTGGGATGCACCGCGGTAGAACTGCTCGCGCACTGCCCGGATGATCTCCGGCACCCCGTCCGCCAAAACGGTGCTGGACGGATGCCTGTACTGGATGTCGCGATAGGTATGCGCATACTCCGAATCTCCATGCCCGCACGTCTGGCTGATGTAGGCACCGCAGGGATAGATGCGCGGTCCCGGAAGCACACCCTCGTCAAACGCCAGCTTTAATCCCTCGCTCACACTTCCCGCATCACGGAACGTGGTAAACCCGGCCATCAGCGCATCCTTACATTTTGCGACGGTCAGCACCGTGGCGTAATCCACCGGGAATTCTCCCTTTGCGAACAGACATCCCATGTGAACATGCGCGTCCGTCATTCCCGGCATCGCCACCATGCCCGTGCCGTCAAATACCTCGTCAAAATTTTCTTCCGATACTTCATCCGCAGTAATCTCTGTGACAATATCGTCCTCAATGACAATCTTTTTTTCCCTTGCACCAGCCCGCTGCTGTGCCCATCGAATACCGCTGCGTTTTTGATCAGTTTTTTTCTGTGTTTTTCCATGCCTTATCCTCTGTGGGACTGTGCAGCCTTACGCACACTGCCCGTCTTATGAAAATTTATCACGCACCACTTCCGCCAACAGTCTCGCTGTCTATCGACCCCCAGAGTTGCGCTGTTGACCATCAGATCCATATGGTTCATATCGTTCGGCAAATACCCCGCATACCGCATATGGTAGGCATCTCTCGCCTTGTCCACATCACGGATCATCCGCTTCGCCGCCTTTGTGTCCATGCCGAGATCATTGACACAGTTGACAATGCGGTCTTCGTACGGCGCATAGATAAAAATTCTGATCAGATGATCGCAATCCTCCATGAATTGCGTCCGCGCATCTGCCGACAATGATGCAGGATTCCTTCACGGCAAAGTTTTTTTATCATCTCGCTCTCCGTCTTAAACAGGGCATCCTGCGTCGCCGTGGTTCCGCTGCCGAGTGGAAACTCATGAACAGATACTTTGCCGACTCCTCCAGATTGCTCGCTTCCTTTAACGGAATGTTGTGAACTTTGGACGCCTCCTCCACAATATCTCTGTCGTAGTATTCAATTTCCAGTTCTGCCAGTTTCTTTTGCAATCGGTCTTCCCAGACTTCCAAATTGTCTTGAAATTGAAATCACATATTTCTGCATATCTTTCTCTCCTCTCCGTCTTCGCACACAGCTATGACTCTTCCTTTAAAAATACGTTTTAAAATTTTCTGGTTGCCTCCTCCTTCGGATGATCAAAAAGATCTCCTCCGGCGTTCCTTTTTCCACAACCACACCGTCTGCCATAAAAATAACCTGACTTTGCCACTTCTCTTGCAAACTGCATCTCATGTGTTACCACAATCATTGTGACTCCCTGTTTTGCGAACTGTTTCATGACATTTAACACCTCTCCCACCAGCTCCGGATCGAGTGCGGACGTCGGCTCATCAAAAAGAATGACCTCTGGATTCGCTGCCATTGCCCGTGCAATTCCGACACGCTGCTGCATGCCGCCGGATAGCTGTGCCGGGTAGTAATCGTACTTTCCTGCAAGACCAACCTTGTCTAACAGTTCTTTTCCGATCTTCTCGGCCTCTTCCTTTTTCATATGGCGTCCCACGGTAAGCCCCAGCGTCACATTGGAAAGAACCGTCTTGTTCACGAAGAGATTGTAATTCTGGAAAACGAAGGAAGTATTTCTCCGAATCTCCAGCTTTTCCTTATTTTTTACATTTTTTAAGTTATATTCTCTTCCGTTTAAGACCATCGAGCCTTCATCCGGTTTTTCCAGAAGATTCAGGCAGCGCAAAGGTGGTCTTACCGGAACCGCTCGGTCCGAGTATGACGATGACGTCCCCTTTCTGTACATCAAGATCGATTCCTCTTAAAATCACATTATCTCCAAAAACCTTTTTTACATTTCTCACTTCTAATACTGCCATAGCCCTGTTTCCTTCCTATTATAATAATGTACGATGCCGTACCGCATCTCAGCCTGCCAGTGTCTTAACGCTTTTTGAAAATTTCCGCTCCACATAGTGGCTCAGCCGCTCTAACACAATTCCGATGCCCCAGAATACCATGGCTGCCGCCACATACGCCTCCAGGTAAGAGTACGCCGCACTTGCCGCGTTGATGGAATCCGTCAGAATGTCTGACACTCCAATGACCGACACTAACGCCGTTCCCTTTACCAGCGAGAGAATATCGTTCGTGAGCGGTGGAATGACCGCCCGCACCGCCTGCGGCACAATCACATGGAAAAGGTCTGTGCTTTGTCAGTCCCGAGGCATATCCCGCTTCATACTGTCCCTTGTCCACGGAGATCAGACCGCTTCTTATGATTTCCGAAATACTGGCAAGACTACAGAACACCAGAGCTGCAATCGCCACATACATCAGACTGACATCCTTTGATCGTCTTCTGTGAATGAAAAATGCTGCGATACTGGAAAACTGCCTCGTCCAGATCAGATAAAAGATGAGCAGAACCAGGTTCATCGGAAACGCTTTGCTCAGTGCCATAAGGACATCCATAACCGGCTTTAGCACCGGAACTTTATAGACTCTCACCATTGCAATCATGGGTTCCTAAAACGATACAGATGACCAGTGTGACCGCACTCATCATCAGATTTAACGGGATCGCCCCCACTGCCGCCTTCAGGCAATTCCATAACAGGCTTCCTTTTATCATAACTGCACCGCCTTTCTCCTGCGCACAGCCGGCATGCCGCTTCTGCCAAAGTCAAGTCTCTTATTGATCTGGTTGAACAGGAATTCCAGGATCAGGCTTAAGACTGCAAATACCAGTGCGCAGATAATGTAACCTTCCAGGGTGTGCCCCGTGACGCTTCCCAGCGATCTGGTCTTTCCGATCATATCAATGACGCCTACCATGTATGCCAGCGCCGTCGCCTGGAATGCATAGATGAACGTCGTGCCCATCATCGGAAGAGATATTCTCGCCGCCTGCGGTGCCACAATGTGAACGAGCGTCTGCCACCCGGTCAGTCCTGCGGCATATCCCGCTTCTGTCTGTCCCATGGGAACCGCCAGCACGGCGGAACGGATCGTCTCTCCCATAAATCCGCCGTTGTTCAGGCCGTACGCGATATATATGTACACAACCCGGTCGATCGCGGAGCTGTCAATTCCCATCTGCCCTAAAAAGTGCCGGAACACCAAAGTAGACGACAAACATCTGGCAGATGACCGGCGTACACCGGATATAGGAGATAAAGACTGCTGCAATCTGGCTTAACACCGGTATTTTTTTATTCTGATCCACGCAAGCAGGCCTCCTAACAGCAATCCGCTTCCGAACGAGATCAATACGATTTCCAGCGTCACCGGAAACTTCACTATGACCTTTGGAAAAAAATATACAAAACGTTCCCATGATAACATACGATCAAATCCTTTCTCTCCTGCTTACTCCTCGGTAAGATCCTCGCCGATCCACTCTTCACACAGTTTTCCTAGCGTTCCGTCTTCCGTCATCTCTGCAAGTGCCGTATCGAATGCTGTCTGGAAATCCGTCTCATTCTTTGCTGAACAGGAAGTAAATGCCGCCATTGTCGGACTGATAAACGCTGTCCTTGGATACATCCATGAAATTGTCATACTGCGCATTGAAGTTCAGCATCTCGATGCTGGATGCGATATATGCGTCGTACAGTCCGTTTTTTGATGCCGGCACTGATCGTCTCATAGCCGTCCGGGTACTCCAGATGAATCTCCTCGTCCGGATGTGCCGCATTCAGTCAAGAACGATCGTCTCTGCCAAAAGTCCCGGCGTGGTTGCCACGGTCTTTCCTGCAAGCGATGCCATATCCGTAATATCCGTTCTTCCCTTTCAGATAGCCGATGTAGAACTTGTCGGCATTTACAATCGGCACTGCCGAATAGCTGTATTTTTCTGCGCGCTCTTCCTTGTATCCAAAAGAGCCTCCCGCCGCTGCATAGTTTCCGGTATCAATTCCCACCAGAAGGTTCGTCCATTCATCCATTACAATATCCATATTGTACTGATCACCAATGCGGTTCTGCACTTCACAGAGAATCGCATATTCATATCCCTCGTACTCCTCATTTTCATTCATGTACGAATACGGCTTGTTCTCTGCGCTGATTCCCACTTTTTACTTTCTTGGCATCCGCCGATGCAGTAGATGCGGTAGTATCCGCCGTCGCCATCGTTGTCTCCGCGTCAGAGGAACCTCCACAGGCGGTAAGCATACCCAGTGCCATCACTCCTGCCAGTGCCGTTGCTGTTACTTTGATCATCATTGTTCTTTTTTTTTCATAATGGCCTCCATTCTGAAAGGGTTCCGCCTGTGGCGCCTGTACCTTTCGATAAAATCAAAAGGCGCCCAGAGCTGATGCTCTGAACGCCTTCGTTCCAAAAAAAGTGGTTTGTCATAAATTTTGTTTATAGTTTAATGGTTTGAAAGATGATTGTCAACCATGGATTTTGACATAATTTTTTTCTAAAAATTCCATTTATCTTTATGAATTATAACTATTCTCCTATAATTTTAAGTTATTTATCTCACAATCTCTTTCATCGCAGCGATAAACATCTTACATTCCTCCGCCGTTCCGATGCTGACACGGTTGTGCCCGTTCGGCGCGCCGATCAGGATCTTTCGCTCTGCCAGTTCATTTTTTACCCGCACCGGATCCATTTTTCCCGCTCCTCCGCTGTGGCATCCTCCGGAATTCCGAAGAAAATAAAGTTTGCCGCCGGCGGGACAACCTCAAATCCGAGCTGTTTTAATTCGTCTGCCACATAATTCCGGTTTTTCGATGTTGAGCGCCTTCACTTTTTGATGTAATCCTGGTAATCCAGCGCCGCCTCGCATGCCAGAAGTCCCGACCACTGTAATTCCATGCCTGACATGCCTTCATGATCGCATCCGCAAGCGCCGGCTGCGTAATCGCATAACCAATCCGAAGTCCCGCCAGTCCGTATGCCTTTGGAAAATGTCCGCTGCACGATCAGCGGTCTGTCATACCCTTTCTGTACCATCTCGATCATGCTGTAGTGCGTAGGGTCATCCACATATTCATAGTATGCTTCATCGACGATCACAACCACGTCCTGGTCGTCATCCGGATGAAGTCTGGCTGCTTTTTCATGCACTTTCCGGATAAATTTCTCGATCTTCGCGCCGTTGATATATGTTCCGGTCGGATTGTTCGGGTTCACGACCACGACAAGCTTTGTTTTCTCCGTGACCGCCTCATACATTCCGTCGAGGTCAAAGTGATAGTCCGCTGTCAGAGGGATCTCGACTCTCTTACCGCCATAATCATTGACCATATCCGGGAACGACTCGTAGGACGGCATACAATATACGACCTCGTCTCCGGGATTGATAAAAATCTCTCCCAGCATATCGATCACGGCGCTCGATCCCGCACCGATGATCACATAATCCTCCGGCTTGGAATTCTCCCCGAACTCATTGGTCTCCGACGCAGCCTCCGCCGTCTTGTCCAGTCCGTAGAAGTCCGCGATTTTCTGCTTCAGGTCGATGGCAAAAAAGTCCTGGTACTCGTTGACGCGCCCGATGCTGTCGATCAGAAGCTTCGTCACTTCCGGTGCCGGCCCGTAATTATTTTCGTTAAAGTTCAGCCGCGTCACTCCCTTCGGTGTGGATGTCTTCTGTCTGGCGCCGCGCTTGCTTGCCGGTTTTACTTTCATGCTGTCCCGCAGTAATGCTGTTACATTTTTCATAATTTCCTCCAATCCGGTCACTGACCTCTGCCGTTATGCGCCCTCGTGGTTAATCACGGAAGTCGGTGTCCCATTCAGGTAATTTTTAAAGTTGTCAATCGCCATATCGATCGCACGGAACCGTGATTCCCTGGTAAGCCATGCAATGTGCCCCGTTATGGTGCAGTTTGGCGCCGTAAGGCGAGCGGTGTCCCGTGCTGCGGCGGTTCCTCCGCCAAAACATCGAGCGCTGCCGCCCGCACCTTTCCGGACTTTAATGCCTCCGCAAGCGCCGCCTCGTCGATTAAGATTCCCCGCGCCGTGTTGATTAAAATGACACCGTCCCTCATCCGGGCGATCGTCTCTTTATTGATAACGTGTGTGTTGCCGTTCTCCGGGAGGTGCAGGGAGATCACATCCGCTCTCGCAAGAAGTTCCCCGAGTGAACTCACCTGCTCCACAAAGGAATATGCCTCGCCCGCTTCACGGTGCGGCTGTAGGAAATGACGTGCATGCCGAATCCCGCTGCCATCTTCGCAAACGCAAATCCGATCGCCCCAAGTCCGACGACGCCCACCGTCTTCCCGTACAGCTCGATCTGCGGAACGACCGCCTTGCAGAATTCCGGCGCGTTCCCCGGATCGCTCCAGTCGATCTCCCGGACTCTCTGATCCTGCACCTCGATGTGGTGACAGGTATGCATCAGCAGTGCAAACGCGTGCTCGGCAATCGTCTGTGCGCCGTACACCGTGTTAGTGATCGTCACCCCATAGCGTCTCGTCATGGCGTAATCAAACGATTCATAACCATGTCCCAGGGTGGCGATATATTTTAACTTCGGGTGCTTTTTGAAAAATGCTTCACTCATCAGCCCTTCCGTAATCCAGACACCGAACAGTGCATCCGCATCCTCCACCAGCCTCGTCCAGTTCTTCCATGGACGGGTAGGTGTCCACAATCTGCAGCTGTACCCTGCCTGCCCCGGGGATCGCTTCGAGTTCTTTCCATTTGGAGATCAGTTCCTCCGCTGTAATGTCCGGCTGAATGATTTCTTCCCGGATAATCACAATTTTCATACGTCCGCCCTCCTTTTCTATCTGTAAATCGTTGTTTTATGCATCCTATTTTCACATGCAGATTCTCTTTGTGATTTTTATGCATAAATTTTTTTTTATGATATTGAATATAATTTTATTTTATGATATTGTCAAGTACAAGAACAAAATTTTTTAATCTCTGTTTTTTCCTTATATATCCGCATTTTTTCCTGATGCGGGATAATAATATGTATTTTATCTATGCACAAAAACGGTTTGCGGCTTTCCATATCATAAATAAAACTAATGTCATATAGCTGGTATGTGAGGCAGGAGAAGGAGAGAATTGTATTTGCAGAATGGAGTGTGATAAAATATGAGAAAAAAAAAGAACGCAGGCAGCACACCGGCGGGCAGCGCACCGGTCTCGTTTCGCACATCGGTCGCTTCCTCTATGATTACCATGCTGCTTCAGAGTGCCTACTCTGTCGTCGACGGTCTGTTTGTAAGCAATCTGGTTGGAGATACCGCCCTGGCAGCTGTGAATGTCGCGTGGCCCATCATCGCTGTCATCACTGCCGCCGGAACCGGAATCGGCGCAGGCGGGCCTCCTATATGAGCATCAAGCAGGGCGAACAGAAGTTGGAAGAGTCCAACCGTGTCAGAGCCAATACGATCCTTGCACTTTTTGCGGCAGGCGCTGTGATTACCGTATGCTTCCTTCTATTTTTAACGCCGCTGCTAAAACTGATGGGCGCCTCCGGCAATCTGCTCACCGCTGCGGAACAGTACGGCAGAATCATGATTGCAGGCGGCGTCATCCAGGTTTTATCCTGCGGACTTGCACCTATATTAAGGAATGAGAACCGGCAGGTCGGTGCCATGACCATCATGGTCCTGGGGTTCCTCTTTAATCTCACGATGGATTTCGTACTGCTTTACTTTTTCCATCTGGGAATGGGAGGCGCTGCTCTGGCCTCTTTTGGGCGCGCAGCTGCTGACCACCGCCCTCTGTTTCTCACACTTTTCGGTGTCACAGACCGCCTCCGCGCGCGGCTCGGCCTTCCGGGCTCTGCCGGCACATCTCTCTGCCCCCTGCGCAGGGAGCAGTTCGTCTTTTTGAGAAAGACTGCTGGAAGCGCATTTTTTCCATCGGAATCTCTCCTTTCGGAATATCACTGACGCCGTCGCTTTTAATTCTCTATCACAACATCGCCTGCCTGAATTACGGGGATCTTGCCGTGAGCGCATATGCGCTGATCTCCTCAACCATCGGCTCGTACCGGATTCTGCTGATCGGCGTTGCGGAGGGAATGCAGCCGCTTGCCAGCAAAGCCTACGGTGCATCGCAGAACGGAAATGCCACTCCCGCAGAGCGGATCGCCGCCTACGACGAGATCCGGCATATCCGGAACAAAGCCATCCGGACTGCGATTGCCGCCAGCGTTCTTCTGTTTTTGTTCACCATCGCCACCGCCTCCTTCTATCCAGCTCTGTACGGCTATCAGGGAGACGCTGCTGCTGCCGGCTATCACGCGGTTATGCTTACCGCTGCCCAGCTCATCTTTACCGGCATCGTGAGAGTAACCAACAGCTTCTTCTATGCCGTAGGAAAGAACCGCTATTCTTTATTTATGATCTATTTTGATCCACTCTGTCTGACTCCTGCAGCATTGGCAGTGCTGCCGCATTTCTTCGGGACGGACGGAATCTGGCTGACTGCCGTGATTACACAGTTTCTATTAAACCTTGTCGCCGCCGGCATGTTTGTGCGGCACAATGCGCAGATGAAACGTGAGCAGGCAGCTCTGACAAAAGGAGTATAACCATGACACTACAACAAATGAGATATGTGATTACAACCGCAGAATGTTATTCCATCACAAGTGCTGCTGAGAAATTCCAGCTGTCACAGCCCAATCTGTCGAACGCGATCAAAGATCTGGAGCAGGAACTCGGCATCCAGATCTTTGAGCGGAAAAAAAGTGGCGTCTCTTTAACCCCCGACGGCGCCGAGCTGGTTCGCTCGATCCAGCCGATCTTAAACCAGGTGCAGCGCCTTGAGGACACCCCACAAACAGCCGAGCAGCCACAGGATCTCTTTTAGCGTTGCCACACAGCACATTTCCATTGTGACAGAGGTCATGATTGCCTTCCTGAAGGAGCAGGACCCGCACTTTAACGAATACAATTTCCAGTATCTCCAGCTGCGCACCAAGGAGATCTTAGATTACGTCGCATCGGAATTCTGTGAGATCGGCGTTCTGTTGAAAAACCGTGAGAACCGCGTTCTCGACTGGGAAATGGAGCAGCAGGAACTTGATTTTCATCTGCTGGCAACCATGCGCCCCAAAGTCTATGTTCCCAAGCAGCATCCGCTCGCCGGCAGGACGAAGGTATCGATGGAAGACCTGGCTCCCTATATCTACAGCCACTATTTTCAGGGCATTGACAGTTCCAGAGACCGCTTCTTCTCCGAGGAACTGGTAGAGAATACCGTCGCCAGGAAGAAACGATCACCATCACAGACGAGATGGCGGACGCCAGCATCGGCATGGAACTGAACACCTATACCATCGGTTCCGGCATGTCCGGTGAGAACCTGCTGGAAAAAGATTACGCAGTCATGAATCTGGACACGCATCAACGGATTGAACTTGGCTGGATCTCCCGCAGGGATCATGAACTAAGTAATTTCGGTAAACGCTTTCTGGATCTGCTGGCAGAAAAACTCAACTCCATGCAGTTGGATTAGCGAATGGGTAATCTTGGGACACGTTTTTGTGTAATAGGAACGAAGTTTCCTATTACACGAAAAAAAGGCACAGCACTTCGTGCTGTGCACTTCGTCCCCGTCCCTTTCTCCTGTCATCTGCAGGCGTATCGCTTAGTAAACATGCTTTTTTCGACTTGTGGGCTTCTCTCGCTTCCTCGACCGCCTCATGGTCTGCCATATTCACCTTTGCTGCTACTTTTTTCTTCTTCAACGGATGTTTTGGATTCTTATCTGACATGATCATACGCTTCCTTTCTCTCTGTCATCCTTATCCTTCAATCGCAATGTATTTCTTCTGCTCTACTGCAGGCTTTGCTTCCTTCTTCGGAACAACCAGCGTTAAGATACCGTGCTTGAACTCAGCCTTGATATCCTCCTCGGTTACGCCCTCGCCCACATAGAAGCTCCGGCTGCAGGCACCTGCATAACGCTCTCTGCGGATGTAACGTCCGGATTCTTTCTCCTTCTCGTCCTGATCCAGTCCCTTGGCGGCACTGATGGTCAGATATCCGTCATCCAGCTCTACGGTAATCTCATCCTTCTTGAAGCCCGGAAGATCAACTTCCATCTTGTAGCCATCCTTCATCTCCTGAATATCTGTCTTCATCAGGTTACCGGCTCTTCTGCCGTACAGCTTCTTGTCAACCTTGTTCGCAAATCTCTGTCATCGAAAAATGGGAAATCATCAAACCAGTCATCAAATAAGTTCTCTCAAAAATACTAGGTGTTAACATAAGTCATCTCTCCTTTTTCTACTTCGTACCTGCCTTCGGCAGATACACTCATGCTGTTTCCTTGTTTCTTTGGAACCGGGATGTTCTGGGAACTCATAGAACTCATTTCCTGTTCTCCTTTTTTGTTCCTCTCCTTTGTTCTGACTATGTTATAGCACCGTTTATTAGCACTGTCAAGTGTTGAGTGCTAATTTTTCTGTGAACTTTTTGTGAAATCCTATAATTGCTTGATTTTAGGGCATTTCAAGCGTTGTTATTGTCCAACGATGCATCATTTCCCCTGATTCGCCCTGTTTTCTTCCCGAAGTACCGGCATCCGGAAGATCTGCACGACGAGCGGAATTACCATGATAAACCACACGAGCGGCTCCGCCACAATAACACCGGTGTAGCCTAACATCGGCACAAGCGTGGCGGCGATCACGATTTTCCCGACCATCTCAAGCGAACTCGATATGAGCGGCGTGATATGATCGCCCAGTCCCTGCATGGCGTTTCGGAGCACGCCGATCACCGCCGTCACATAGTAGAACAGCGTGTCGAATTTCAGGTAGTTGGTCGCATTTAAGATCACAACTTCATTCGTGCTTCCCGTCACAAGATATACCAGCCAGCTGCCAATCGTGTAGCTCGCCACCGCGGAAAGCGTACACCAGATGCAGGTGTAGAAAATGCCGAGCCGGATGCCTTTTTTAACCCGGTCGATCCTGCCTGCGCCCAGATTCTGTCCGCAGTAAGTCGCCATCGTCTGTCCGAAGACACTGAACATCGTCATAAAAATCTCGGAAATTTTCCGTGCCGCCGTATGCGCCACGATGATATCCTGCCCCAGCTTATTGATCGCCGTCTGGAGTGTCAGCGAGCCGATATTGACCAGCGAGCTCATAAAGCCCATTGACAGCCCCGATCCGAGCATGTTTTTCATCATCGCCGTATCCGCATCCCGGAAATCCTCCCGCACAAGGCGGAGCATTTCATACCGTCTCAACATGTAGAGCCAGCAGATCACAAACGCCAGAATCTGTGCCAGAACCGTGGCGGCGGCAGCTCCGCGCACACCCGCCTTTAACACCAGCACGAACAGAAGATCTCCCGCGATATTTAACGCCACCGACACTGCCAGAATCACGAGCGGCGTGACGGTATCCCCGAGCGCCCGAAGTGCTGCGGCACACGCGTCATAGAGGAATGTCGCAAGAAGTCCCGCTATGATGATAAATATGTGGTCCTGCCACCGGAATCAGATGCTCCGGCACATTTAAAAAAACCGCAGGATCGGCTGTAAAAACACCAGTCCCAGCACCGTCAGCACGACCGAGATCACCGTTCCCTAGCACCAGGGAAGCGGCAAACGATTTTTTCACGCCCCGGATATCCTTTGCGCCGAATCGCTGCGCCGTGATGATGGCAAACCCGTTCGCCAGTCCGAGCAAAAAGCCGATGATGAGATTGCTGAGCGTCGTCGTTGCACCGACTGCAGCGAGCGCATCCTCCCCGAGAAAAGAGCCGACAATTCTCGTGTCGGTCACACTGTAGGTCAACTGCAGCAGATTCCCCAGAAATATCGGCAGTGCAAACGCAAGAATCAGCGTTGACGGTTTTCCTTTGTAAGATCTTTCATTCGACCGGTCTCTCCTTTTTCGCTACCGGCTTGCGCCGGATTCTGTGATACTGCGGGCGGAGCGTCACCTCCGACACCACCACGCCCCTCTCTGCTCCCCCACGATATACGCCACCGCGTCCCGCGACGTCCTGCGGCAGAAGATAGCTCTCCGTCTCCCCCCCACCGTAAAGTCTGCATTGCGGTACAATTCTGTCTTCGTCATATCCGGAGATACCACCGCCACCCGCACGCCGTATTTCCGTGCCTCGTCAAAGAGGCTGCGCGAAAAAGCTCGCAAGTCCTGCCTTTACCGCGCCGTAGGCACAGCCGTGCGGATTCGACTGCTGCGCCGTCACGGATGCGATATTGACGATGCAGCCCTTGTTTTTCTTAAACCCGCGCAGCAGCTGCTGGCTTAAAATCATCGGCACTTCCAGATCTGTGCGCACCATCTCCTGAATCTTCTTCGGGCTTAGTTCCTCGTGCAGTCCGTAGTACGCGCTGCCGGCATTGTTGACGAGCAGCGTTACCGTAGCTTCCGCCGCAATCCCCCGCACCAGCTTCAACATTTTTTCCGTGTCCAGAAGATCGCAGACCACCGCATGAAACAGCGGATTATCTGCAGCGTCCGGAAACTGTTCCGCGAAACTGCTGCCGAACGAGCGTCCGATGCCAAACACTTCATATCCCATTTCGCACAGTCTGGCACTGATCGCCGCCCCGATCCCGGAGGACGCCCCGTGACAATCGCCGCCTCGTTTTCTCTACACTGCTCCATGTATTCTCTCCTTATTCCTTCCACCGGAAAATCCGCTCTGCCGGAAGATAAGCGGCAAGTATTTTCCGTCATATACTGCTCCATCTCCCTCCATGAGCGCCGTCGGGTAATGGTACACCCCGCCGTCATTCTGGTAGGGGAACTGCACCACCGCCGAGTCCGGCTCATTTTTTCCGCATCTTCTTCAAATAATCCTGGGAGATGCGGAAGGTTCCGACGCTGACATCCGATAGTTTTCCAGATCCAGCGTCCCACAGACCTGCGCAAACATCGCGTCATAGTGATTCTTCCAGTCACTGCAATAAATCATCGGGTCAAAGCAGAGACGCACCGAAAAGCCGTGTTCCATCGCCGCCTTCGCTCCTGCCAGCCGCCCGGCGAGCGAAGCCGTACCGTGCTCATATGCATCAATCACCTGCTGCGGCGAGATGGTAAACGCACAGATGACACCTGCCTCCGGCCGGACCGTCTGCCACAGGCTGCCTCCGGTTCCCTTGGTTCTAAGCTCGATGCGCAGCCGCTGCCCGCCGGTGTTCATCCTGCGCACAAACTCAATCCAGCGTGCCGCATAACCGGTCAGATGCTCTAACGCCAGCAGATCCGTGTCGTAGGACACGCACAGGTAGACCGGGTGCGTGGCAAGTCTCTTTTCCACTTCCGCAAAAATATCCTCAAGATTGACGAACACCACCAGGTTGGCAGACGGATACATTCCCTTCAGATAGCAGTATTCACAGTCAAACACGCAGTTCATCACACAGGAGGTGTAGTAAAAATGCTCATTTCCAAAGTTCTGGCAGACCGGCGCGCCGGGGTAGAGCAGCTCACCGTGCTTCGCCGCCAGAATCAGATTCTGCGCCGCATGCTGCCTGACATAGTCCTGCCTGCTCCGGCAGAAAACATCCTTATAGTGGTCGATGTCAATCACTTCTGCCTGCGGAAACTGCGCAAGCATCCGCTTTAGTCTCCGGATCTTCCGCCACTTCTCGCTCCACATAAATATGGGAAAAACGGCGGATTATAATAAGACCTGTTTAAGTTCTTCCAAGCCGCACCTTCCCTTCCTCGCCTGTCTTTGCACGGGAGCAGCCCCCGCGCATACCATTCTTCCAGTTCCGCTTTCCAGTCGTATCCGGTAAGCGCCGCATACGTGATATACTGCCGCGCCGACGCCCGCATCGTCTGCGAGCAGTGCAGCGCCGCAACAAGCCGCTCCAGCACCGCCTCGTCTTCCTGCAAAATACCGTCGTTTCGCAGCGTCTCCTCCTCGTCTGCCGCCTCCCGCAGATTTGTAAGAAATGCCGCGACCTCCTTTACATGCTGCTCCAGCAGCCCCGTGAGCGCCTCCGCCGTCATTCTCTCCCTGCCCCGCAACTCCGGAGTCCGATACCACCTTCAAAAAGATCATCCGGTCCGAAAAAAAGCGGATGCTGCCGATAGACGGCCGCCGCTTCCATATCATATAAAAGCTCCGTGTGCCGCTGCTTTGCAGCGGCGCATCCCGGTCACAAGTTCACGTTCCTTCCACGGGTGCCGGTACAGAATATCCGATAGAACGTTTTCCCGGTCGCCTGCTCCGTGATCTTGTGACACACGTACAGGTCTCCGATCTGTGCGGCGTGTGCCGCCCCGTATCCGCTGTCCATGTCCCGGTCTGCCGGTTCACAGCCACCTACCGCCGCGCAGCAGCCGATATTGACGAGAAAGTCTGCCGCATCTGCTCCATCCCGCGCACAGACTGCCGCGGTCGCAGCAGCCGCAGCAATCTCCCCCACACCGGTCACAACCAGCCGGATGCCTGCGCTCTCATTGTCAAACACCTCAAACGGCGCATACGCCGTGTTCTTTTTTAATTCCAGTTCCCGGATGAGTCCGTGTGCCTCCTGATAAAGCGCCGTTACCACATAAATCATCGTCTGTCTCTAGCCTTTCCAATACGCCCGGATGGCATCTTCCACAAGATTCTCTCCGATCACAATCAGAACGTCCTGCCCGTTTGCAATCGGCTTTCGCGTGATCTCCTGCTGTGTTGCATTGATCTCCAGCCATGTGCCATCCGGATTCTGCAAAAATCCCTTCACACGGAAAATATGTCCGCACGCCGGATCTTTCAACATCTTCTTCACCGCCGCCGTAACCGCATCTCCGTCCAGATGCATATCCAGAAAAATACAACGACTCAAACGCCTGTCCCTTCGCAAAGTCCGGCTTCTCATAGCTTGCGATATAATAACCGCAGGAGAGAATCGCGGCAAACTCCTGATCCGGGAGCGGTTCTGCGCCCTCGCACAAAATTTTCTGATCCGCCCGCTGCTTGCAGCCGAGCGCTGTAAGCGACCGCTTCAGATGCGCGATTGTATTCTGCCGCTGCTCCTCTGTCGCCGTGTCGCGCTTGCTTAAAATCATACAGCCGGCATTTGCCGCCTGCGACGCCAGCAGGTACTCCGCCTCCGGCGAAAGCGTGTCCTCCAGACGCGCGTCCACCACAGCAATCACATTGCCGATCTCGTACCACTGATCCAGCGGCTCCTCATGCAGCACGTCAAAGAACTCGCCCATGTCGTAGATTCCCGACGGCTCCACGAGCACGCGGTCATACCCGCACATTCCCATGGCGATCAGCTTGGTGCGGAACCTTCTGCGGTGCGTCTCAGGAGTCGCAGCCGCCGGAGATCATCTCCAATCGCACTGCTCCCCTAACTCCTGCAGCAGCATCATATCGACATTGACCGCGCCGAAATCATTTTCCAGAATTCCGATATTCTGCCCCTGCTCCATCAGGCGCTTCGCATATTTTTTCAAAAACGTCGTCTTCCCCGATCCGAGGAAGCCCGTGATCAGATCAATTTTTACCATGGCAGTCCTCCCTATGCATCCGATCTGGAATATGCATTCTTCATCTGACTGCTGAGTTCATATAAAACCTTGTCCAGGGTATCTGCCGTCTCCTTCTGCAGCATCTTCGCAATGCTGCGGTTTGCCTCCCTCGCGAAAGTCTTCTGCGCATCACAGCATCCGTCTCCTTAGCGAGGAGCGTCGTAGTGATGGATCAGCTCATGCCCCTTTGCCATCACATGCTCACTGATAGCGCTCGATATGGAACACCGAGCTCCGGTAGACGCGTCTGCCATCGTTCCTTCTGTTCGCCGAGTGCATCCTCCAGATCAAAATGGTCGATGCCAAGCTGGTTCGGCATGGCCACATAATGGTCATCCGGCACTTTCACTGCCATCCAGTGATGGCCGCCGATCGTCTCCAGCCACCAGATATCATCGTGGTCCTGAAATGCAATGCCGTTCATCTCGTATGTACCATACTGCTCCAGCAAGCCATTGTCCATTCCTCCTTGGTATGTCTATCTGATTTTCTGCCTCTTCGCCGGAAGCAGAAATTCCTGAAAGCATATTCCACATTGCATAAGAATCATAGCACTTTTCGCTCGTCTTCTACAAGTCCCATCTATCGGAACCGGACGCGAATCGCACGGATCGCTCCCCCCGCCGCGCTCTGCCATGGCAAGCACCGGCACGTGCTTTTTGAGCAGATGCACCACCGGATATGCCGAAAATACATCCCCCTCGACATAAACAGCCTCCGGCCGGTACTGCAGGATCTGTTTCACATAGTCCCCTGTTCCGAAGCTTCCAGTCGGTTTTTTCCATCGCCACTTCACCGTAACTGCCGTCTGCTCCAGCCCGGGCAGCTCCGGCAGCGGGATATGATAGATCTGTGCTTGCGCCATCCCCGGCAGTTCTCTTAAAGTTCGTCCGCCGCATCGCCGCCGCCCACGTTTACAAGCGCCTTCTCATCCCTTGAAGCTGTCCAGACTGATCCGGCATGCCTCCACCGCATCGGAAAGTTCCCCCGACCGTCATGAGAAATCCGCCCTTATGGCAGAAAACGGCGCTCTTTAATCCCGATGCCTCTGCCAGTTCTTCCTTTTTCCAGTCCGAGCCAGCGTTCCGGGAAGCTGCACTTATAATGGAGGAATACTCCCGCTTCTGCGGCTGGATGCAGTATCCGCCCCGGTTCGACGGGAAAATCACAAACGCAATCCCTGGTCTCCGACAGGCGTTTCTGGCACGGAATAAAAATAGGGCAATATCAGAATCGCGGCATCGCGCTCCGCCGTCTCCCCGGACGTCACGGCACGCTCATGCGCCGCCAGCACTTCCTCGATCTGACGATCGGCGCGCTCATTTCCGCGATAGCGCTCGAATTTGTTTTCGAGGATCATGCCTGCCACGCTGGACGCCTGAAAAAAGGCGGCGTCGCTTCCGCCCTGCGCATCCCATGCCGGGTTAAAATTGCCGATGAGCGTCGCCAGCTCGTTTTTCTCCCCGGTGTTGTCGTTATTATCTAACGGCTGTACAAACGCCTCGTCAAATTCCGCCGCCAGCTCCTCCCCCCGAGGATTGCTCCCCCGAGCTCCTCCACAGCAGTCCGGAACGCCGCATAGGGCACGCCGTTCTCCCGCACCCGGCTGTCTTTCTGATGATGGTCGTACCGTCCTCTTCCGATGTCAAACACGATCCCGGCAAAATTCTCCGGCACCCTGTTGCCACGCGTAATTACAATCTCCGGATTCAGATAAAGCAGCAGCGCCGCGCGAGAAAACACATCGTCTGCATGAAATTCTCCTCCGTGTGTAAACGCCGCCGCATCCTTTCTCCGAATCTGTTCCAGTAAGTCTTCCGTCATTCTTTTCTCCCTCATTCGCTTCTTCCATCACAACACGCGCCTCCGGCACTGCCCGCCTCCACATAATCGAACCGGATCACCGCCTGCTGCCAGTTCACGCTGACTCTGGCGCTTTTTCCTCTCTCCCTGCCGGCCCGGAAATCTGCTCCAACAGTTCCCCAAAGACCTCCCTGGTGAGATACCCGCCTCTCCAGTGAAAGGTAAACGTTTTTCCCTTTTTTTGCTGTCTGAAGCGCACGTTTATAGACATCCTCCACCTTCGTGAAGGAAAGCTTTTTCTCCCGATAATAAAAATGCTGTGCATCTGTACATTCCGGCGCAGGCGCGATCAGGGGCTGATGATCCCGGAATACGCTCTTGTCGCAGAGATTGAAATAATCGTACCGGATCTGTGCTCCCGCACCGAGCGTGTTGTCAAATGTGGCATCAGATGGTAATACTGTCCGCCGATTTTTTACGATGTTCCACGTATGGCGGTATTTGATCCCCTTCTCAGGACAGTTTCCGCACAGTGCAATCACGCACCAGACGCCAAGTGCATCGCAAAGCACCTTTACGGACTTTGCGATTCCCTCGCAGACGCCCACTCCCTGTCCGAGAGGTCCTATGATCTCATGGGAATACGGCTTTTTCAGCTTATCATAGTGCACGTTTTCGCAGATAAAGTCATGGATGTATTTTTCCTTCTCCCACTCGGAGAGATTCTGCGCCGCACGCGCCAGTTTTTCCACCCGCGCCTTCATCGCCTTCTGATGCTCTCTGATCCTGCTTTTTTCAAAGAGGTATTCCGGCAGAAACACAAGATTCGCCGACTCCGGATAATACCAGTACTTGTAGCCGGTCGCCCAGAAAATCTCCGGATGATCCAGCCGCAGCAGAAAAAATACCTGATAGAGATCCTCCGCCTCAAGGCGCGGCATCAAAATGGCATCCTCCAACGCCAATAGTCCCTGCCGTATCGCATAATATGCTGCCTGCTTTGTTTGTCCATTTGCTGTAATAATATGCTTCCATCGTTGTCTCCGTGTAGTTATATGAAAGTGGACTATGAGCTGGGGTTCCTGTCGGATTCCGGATTGGGCTTTTGCCTCGATCCGGCAGAGTTCCGACAGATGACCTGTCACTTTCCACTGGGTTTCCTGGCTGATTGAGGAATCAGGCTTCCTGTCCGGCGAGCGCCTGACTTCTCCGGTGCACTCTCCGTCTCACAAAGTAAAAACAGATTACCTGCAGGACAATCGTGATAATCCACGACGCTGGATAAGATATAAACAAGAATCGCCAGTGATCTGTGGTATGGAAAAAATGCCAAAAATCCACACCACTCTCGTACCAACCGTTCCGATGACCGACAACACCATCGGCACCGCGGAATATCCCATGCCGCGCAGCGCCCCCGGGAACAAATCCATCCAGCCGCACAGAAAATAGGTGATCGTCGTTGTATGCAAGGATCTCCATACCGCACGCAATTACCTCGGCATCCTCCGTGTAGATCTGTAAAATTTCCGGTCCAAACCCATAGCAGATGCATCCCAAAACTACAGCGACCACGACCGATAAGATCATGCAGTCTGCCAGCACACGATCCATGCGCTTTAATTTTCCAACGCCGTAATTCTGGCTGGTAAAGCTCATGCACGCCTGTGTGATGGAGTTCACCGAGACATACAAAGCCGAGCAGATTGTTTGCCGCCGTGTAGCCTGCCATCGCCGTCGATCCGAACGAATTGACCGAGGACTGCAGGAGCACATTGGAAAAGTTAATGACCGTACTACTCTGGATTCCTGCCGGAACGCCGACCGAAAAGATCTGCTTCAAGTAGTACCCTTTCATGCCAAGTTCAGAAAACCGCAGCCGGTAACTGCTCTCCGACCGGCAGAGGCACCGCAGCACCAGCACGCAGGAAATCATCTGCGAGATGACCGTGGCGATCGCCACCGGCAACGCCGAGCTTGAATACAATGACAAGCACCATATTTAAGCACGCGTTGATAACTCCCGCAATCATCAAAAACAGCAGCGGACGCTTCGTGTCCCCCGACGGCGCGCAGGATCGCCGCGCCATAATTGTAGAGCATGAAAAACGGCATTCCCAGAAAATAAATCCGCATATAAAGTGCCGACAGCCCGATGACGTCGTCCGGTGTCCCCATCAGCGCCAGCGCTCCCTTGGAAAAAACAAGTCCCACCAGCGCCATGACAATTCCACTGACCAGTGCCAGGGTTATCGCTGTATGTACGGTCTCAGACACCTCTTTCTCACGCCCCGCCGCATAGAAACGCGCCGTCAGTACATTTGCCCCCAGTGAAATTCCGATAAACAGATTCGTGAACACGTTGATGAGCGCACTGGTCGATCCCACCGCTGCCAGCGCCTGGCTGCCGGAAAACCTGCCCACCACGATAATATCTACCGCATTGAACATCAGCTGTAAAATGCCCGACAGCATGAGCGGCAGCGAGAAGGAAATCAATTTGTCCATAATCGTTCCGTTGCACATATCGATCTCGTATTTATTCTTTTTTGCCGTTGTCTGTTCCATCTCTGTCACCGCTCCTGTTCTGTGTCTTATCTGTTTCATCCACTGCCCGTTCATCTTTTCTTAAATC
>VOFC01003836.1_pt1 | contig 48228 bp, 68 predicted proteins | sample 5384161 | NCBI WGS metagenome assembly VOFC01 (sample SAMN12384722, study PRJNA508395) | human gut metagenome | isolation source: healthy gut B | host: Homo sapiens | reverse complement strand
CCGATCGCGAGGTCGTGCCAATACCGTTCTGCGCGCTACCCACGCGCGAGTAGTCGCGCATAAAGTTCGAAAGAGCCGCACTCATAAGCTGCCCGATCGACACCGAAGCCGTTCCAACAAGACGGTCGGATGAGCCCTCCAGCCTCGCTGGCGTGGACATCGAGACTGCTGCGTAAACGCCACACGACGAATTCGATGCCCCTGTTTCCCGAGGGTCATGTTGGCAGTGACGTGCGCTGCCAACCAATAACCTTTACAGGAGGAAAAGAAAATCTGCAGGTCACTTCAAGAAGGCAAACGTTGCCCCCAAGAAGACCCTGCGCGAGTTCCGTCTGGAAGATGTTTCCGCAATGAACGTTGGCGACGTGCTGAAGGCTGATGTCTTCGCAGCAGGCGACAAGGTTGACGTTGCAGGCGTTTCCAAGGGCAAGGGCTACCAGGGCGTTATCAAGCGCTTTGGCCAGCACCGTCTGCGTGAGAGCCACGGCACCGGCCCTGTTGCTCGTCATGCAGGTTCTATGGGTTCCACTTCTACCCCTGCTCGTGTGTTCCCCGGCAAGCGCCTGCCCGGTCACATGGGCTTCAGGGCACCCAGAACACCAAGATCCGCATGGAAGTTTCCGGCGGCGGCAAGAAGCCGTGGAAGCAGAAGGGCACCGGTCGTGCTCGTCAGGGCTCCATCCGTGCACCGCAGTGGACTCACGGCGGCGTCGCTCTGGGCCCCAAGCCCCGCAGCTACAACTACCACATCAACAACAAGGTCAAGCGCCTGGCTCTGCTGAGCGTGTTGTCCGACAAGGCTGCCTGAGTACAAGACCAAGACTGTGGTTGCAATGCTGAACGCTGTGGGTGCCGGCAAGAAGAACCTGCTGGTCAACGAGACTGTCGATGCAAAGTTCGTCAAGAGCGCTGGCAACATCGCCGGTGTGAAGACCACCTTCGCAGGCAGCGTGAACACCTACGATGTGCTGAATGCCGACAAGCTGATCATCAGCGTCGACGCAGCTAAGAAGCTCGAGGAGGTGCTTGGCTAATGAAAACCGCACATGATATCATCCTGAAGCCGGTCATTACCGAGAACTCCATGGCTGGCATCGCCGACAAGAAGTACACCTTCAAGGTCGCTACCGATGCTACCAAGGTCGAGATCGCTCAGGCCGTTGAGGTCCTGTTCCCGGGCGCTAAGGTCGCAAAGGTCAACACCATCTCTGTGCGCGGCCGTTTCCGCCGCCAGGGCATGCACGCCGGTTACACCGCTGCATCCAAGAAGGCTATCGTGACCCTGACCAAGGACTCCAAGGAGATCGAGTTCTTCAACAGCATGGTCTAAGCCGAACCCGCCGAGGGTTCCTCTATGGGGATATGACCCCGATAATAATTCATAAGATAAACAAAGGAGAATAGCACTATGGCTATCAAGAAGTATGGCCCCACTACTCCGGGCCGCCGCGGCATGACCGTCACGGATTACAGCGTCCTGTCTAAGGTCGCTCCCGAGCGCAGCCTGCTGGAGCCCATGAAGAAGCACAGCGGCCGCAACAACACCGGTCGCATCACCGTCCGTCATCAGGGCGGCGGCAACCGCACCAAGTATCGTGTCATCGACTTCAAGCGTCAGAAGACCGATATGCCCGCTACCGTCAAGACTCTCGAGTACGATCCGAACCGCAGCGCATTCATCGCTCTGGTCGAGTACACCGATGGCGTCAAGAGCTACATCATTGCTCCCGATGGCCTGAAGGTGGGCGATGTGGTCATCAGCAGCAAGTCTGCCGACATCAAGCCCGGCAACTGCCTGCCCTTCGAGAACATCCCCGTCGGTACCATCATCCACAACATCGAGCTGTATCCCGGCCGCGGCGCTCAGCTGGTTCGTTCCGCTGGCAACATGGCTCAGCTGATGGCTAAGGAGAATGGCTACGCTCTGGTTCGTCTGCCCTCCGGTGAGATGCGCAACGTGCCCGTGAACTGCACCGCAGTCATCGGTCAGGTTTCCAACATCGACCACGAGAACGTCAACCTGGGCAAGGCTGGCCGCAAGCGCCACATGGGCGTGCGTCCCGGCAGCCGTGGTACCGTCATGAACCCCTGCGACCATCCCCACGGTGGTGGCGAGGGCCGCGCACCTGTTGGTCACTCCGGTCCTATGACTCCCTGGGGCAAGCCCGCTCTGGGTCTCAAGACTCGCAAGCATCATAAGCGCTCCGATAAGCTGATCGTGAAGCGTGCAGGTAAGTAAGAGAGGAGTTTAAGACAATGGGTAGAAGCATTAAAAAAGGACCTTTCGTCCAGGCTGCTCTTATGAAGCACGTTGAAGCGATGAACGCTTCCGGCAAGAAGCAGGTCATCAAGACCTGGAGCCGCGCCTCCACGATCTTCCCCGAATTCGTTGGTCACACTTTTGCCGTCCACGACGGCCGCAAGCACGTGCCTGTGTATGTGACTGAGGACATGGTTGGCCACAAGCTGGGTGAGTTCGTTCCCACCCGTACCTTCAAGGGCCACACTGGTAATTCTAAGTAATAGAGGGAGGAACACAACATGGAAGCTCGGGCAATTCTTCGTTATGCCCGCATTAGTCCTCGTAAGGTGTCTATCGTTATGGACCTGATCCGTAACAAGCCCCTGGACGAAGCGCTGGCAATCCTGCAGTACACCCCGAAGGCAGCTTGTGAGCCCCTTCTGAAGCTGGTGAAGTCTGCAGCCGCAAATGCGGAAAACAACTTCAATATGGACAAGAACAACCTCTACGTCGCCGAGTGCTACGTGTGCCCCGGCCCCACGCTGAAGCGCATGATGCCTCGTGCACAGGGCCGCGGCTACCGCATCCTGAAGCGCACCAGCCACATGACCGTTGTTCTGAAAGAGAAAGAGTAAGGAGGGAAAACAATGGGCCAGAAAGTAAATCCGCACGGCATTCGTGTCGGCGTTATTAAAGACTGGGACAGCCGCTGGTTTGCCTCCAAGAAGGATTTCAGCGATAACCTCGTCGAGGATCACAAGATCCGCACTGAGCTGAAGGCTCAGCTGAAGGACGCTGGCGTCCCCAAGATCGAGATCGAGCGTACTGTGGATCCTTCCCACTTCCGCTCCTCGCGTGACTGTCAACATCTACTGCTCCAAGCCCGGCATGGTCATCGGCAAGGGCGGTGAGGAGCGCGTTGCTCTGCAGAACAAGCTGACCAAGGAGTATGGCAAGACCGTTATCGTCAACGTCATCGAGGTCAAGAGCGCTGCTACCAACGCTCAGCTGGTTGCTGAGGATATCGCTCGTCAGCTGGAGAACCGCGTGACCTTCCGTCGTGCCATGAAGCAGTGCATGCGCAATGCCATGAGCCCCCGCGATCGCTCCACTGTCCCCGCAAAGGGCATCAAGGCAATGTGCTCCGGCCGTCTGGGCGGCGCTGATATCGCTCGTACCGAGAGCTATCACGAGGGCACCATCCCCCTGCAGACCCTGCGTGCCGACATCGACTACGGCTTTGCAGAGGCTGCTACCACCTACGGCCGCATCGGCGTCAAGGTGTGGATCTACAAGGGCGAGGTCCTGAAGAGCGCTAAGACCGCTCAGAAGAAGGAAGGAGGCAACAAGTAATGTTACTGCCTAAGCGTGTTAAGTACCGCCGCGTTCAGCGCGGCCGCATGACCGGCAAGGCTACCCGCGGCAACGTGGTGTGCCAGGGTCAGTACGGCCTTGTTGCTCTGGAGCCGGCATGGATCTCTTCCACCCAGATCGAGGCTGCTCGTGTTGCCATGACTCGTTACATCAAGCGTGGCGGCAAGGTCTGGATCAAGATCTTCCCCGATAAGCCCGTTACCGCGAAGCCCGCTGAGACCCGCATGGGTTCCGGTAAGGGCTCTCCCGAGTACTGGGTCGCTGTTGTGAAGCCCGGCCGCGTTCTGTTCGAGCTGGCAGATGTCGATGAGGCAACTGCTCGTGAGGCACTGCGCCTGGCTATGCACAAGCTGCCCATCAAGTGCAAATTTGCAGTCCGTGAGGACTCCGTGAAGGAGGATGGCACCAATGAAGGCTAATGAACTCCGCGAAATGCAGACCGCAGAGCTGACCAGCAAGCTGGCAGACCTGAAGGCCGAGCTGTTTAACCTGCGCTTCCAGCATGCCATCAACCAGCTGGAGAACCCCGGCCGCATCGAAGCAGTCAAGAAGGACATCGCCCGCGTGATGACCGTTCTGGCTGAGAAGCAGTAAGGAGGTTAAACGATGGAAGAACGTAATCTGAGAAAGACCCGCGTCGGCGTCGTCGTGTCCGACAAGATGGATAAGACCATCGTGGTTGCCGTTAAGGATAGCGTGCAGCACCCCCTGTACAAGAAGATCCTGAAGCGTACCGCCAAGTTCAAGGCTCGTGATGAGCAGAACGAGTGCGGCATCGGTGACCGTGTTGAGATCATGGAGTGCCGCCCCCTGTCCAAGGATGTGCGCTGGCGCCTGGTCCGTATCGTTGAGAAGGCAAAGTAATTTGCCCGCTGCTTTGAACAGTTTGAAAGGAGATATCTGATATGGTTCAGATGCAAACTTATCTCAAAGTTGCCGACAACACCGGTGCCAAGGAGCTGATGTGCTTCCGCGTGCTGGGCGGCACCCGCAAGAGATACGCAAACATTGGTGACGTCGTGGTCTGCTCTGTCAAGAAGGCAGCCCCCGGCGGCTCCGTTAAGAAGGGCGACGTTGTGAAGGCTGTCATCGTGCGCAGCAAGCATGGCGTGCGCCGCGACGACGGCTCCTACATCCGTTTCGATGAGAACGCCGCCGTTATCGTCATGGCCGACAAGAGCCCCAAGGGTACCCGTATCTTTGGACCCGTTGCTCGTGAGCTGCGTGATGCCGGCTACACCAAGATCCTGAGCCTGGCTCCGGAATCGCTGTAAGGAGGTTTTAAAAATGAATAATCTTCATGTTAAAACCGGCGACAACGTTATGATCATCAGCGGCAAGGACAAGGGCCACACTGGTAAGGTCCTGCAGGTCAGCCCCTCTGAGAACAAGGTCATCGTTGAGGGCCAGAACATGGTTACCAAGCACGTCAAGCCTCGTCGTCAGGGCGAGCAGGGCGGCATCGTGAAGGCTGAGGGTGCTATGTACGCATCCAAGGTCATGCCCATCTGCCCCAAGTGCGGCAAGGCCGTGCGCGTGGGCCACGTCGAGAAGGACGGCAAGATGGTTCGCGTCTGCAAGAAGTGCGGCGCTGAGCTGTAAGAAAGGAGTAAGGAACAATGGCTCGTTTGAAAGAACAGTATGTCAATGAAATTGCTCCTGCTCTGAACTCTAAGTTCGGTTACAAGAGCGTTATGCAGATCCCCAAGCTGGACAAGGTCGTCATCAACGTTGCCTGCGGCGAAGCCAAGGACAACGAGAAGATCCTGGAAGCTGTCATGAAGGATCTGGGCCAGATCACTGGCCAGAAGGCAGTTGTGTGCCGTGCCAAGAAGAGCGTTGCTAACTTCAAGCTGCGCCAGGGCACTCCCATCGGCTGCAAGGTCACCCTGCGCGGTGAGCGTATGTATGAGTTCGTCGATCGCTTCTTCAACATCGCACTGCCCCGTGTCCGCGACTTCCGCGGCATCAACGGCAACGGTTTTGACGGCCGCGGCAACTTTGCATGCGGCATCAAGGAGCAGATCATCTTCCCCGAGATCGACTTCGAGAAGGTCGATGCAGTCCGCGGCATGGATGTCTGCTTCGTCACCACTGCAAAGACTGACGAGGAGGGCAAGGAGCTGCTGAAGGCTCTGGGCGCTCCGTTCGCAGAGAACAACTAAGGGAGGAGATTTGTACAATGGCTAAACTGTCTATGAAGCTGAAGCAGTCTCGTCCTGCTAAGTTCTCTACCCGTGCATACACCCGCTGCCGCATCTGCGGCCGCCCCCCACTCCGTGCTGCGCAAGTACGGCGTGTGCCGTGTGTGCTTCCGTGAGCTGGCCTACAAGGGCGAGATCCCGGGCGTGAAGAAGGCTTCCTGGTAATTTACCAGAGGGCTGGATAATTTGTCGGATTCCGCCCCGGGGCAACACCTGTTTCGGGGCGGTATCATTATAAAACAAACGAGAGCTAATCTAAGGAGGTTAGTGGCAAATGCAGATTACTGATCCTATCGCGGACCTGCTGACTCGCATCCGCAACGCAAGCACTGCCAAACACCCTTCTGTGGAGATCCCCGCTTCCAACATGAAGAAGGCTATCTGCCAGATTCTGGTTGACGAGGGCTACATCAAGGGCATGCAGGTCAAGAACGACACCGTTCAGGGCACCATCGTGGTCACCCTGAAGTACCAGGCTAACGGCGAGCCCGTTATCGCTGGTCTGCGCCGCGTGTCCAAGCCCGGCCTGCGCATCTACACCAACTGCGAGGATATGCCCAAGGTCATGAAGGGCCTGGGCACCGCAATCATTTCCACCTCTAAGGGCATCATGACTGATAAGGCTGCACGTGCTGCACACGTCGGCGGCGAAGTCCTGGCCTACGTGTGGTAAGAAAGGGGTAAAAGACAATGTCGAGAATTGGAAGAAAACCCATCGTCATTCCTGCCGGCGTCACTGTCACTGTCGATGAGGCAGCACACACCGTCGCCGTCAAGGGCCCCAAGGGCAGCCTGAATTCCAACTATCATCCCCTGATGACCGTCAAGGTCGAGGGCAATGAAGTTCTGGTTACCCGCCCCAATGACGAACCCCAGGCCCGCAGCCTGCACGGCCTGACCCGTACCAACATCGCCAACATGGTGAACGGTGTTGTGAACGGCTACGAGAAGAAGCTGGAGATCGTGGGCGTTGGTCTGCGCTGCCAGAAGCAGGGCTCCAACCTGGTCATGAACCTGGGCTTCTCTCATCAGGTGAACATTCCTGATACTGAGGACTGCACCATCGTGTGGCAGGATCCCAACCACTTCACCGTTACCGGTATTGACAAGCAGAAGGTCGGCCAGTATGCTGCCGAGATCCGCGCCAAGAAGCCGCCCGAGCCTTACAAGGGCAAGGGCATCCGCTACGAGGGCGAGGTTGTCAAGCACAAAGAAGGCAAGGCCGGCAAGGGCAAGAAATAAGGTAAGGAGTGAAAGACAATGGTTAAGCAGATCGACAAGAACGAAGCTCGTCTTCGTCGTCATCGCCGCGTTCGTAACAAGATCAGCGGCACCGCAGCACGTCCTCGCCTGGATGTTTTCCGCTCCGCCAAGCACATTTACGCTCAGATCATCGATGATGAGCAGGGCGTGACTCTGGTGTCGGCTTCTACTATGGACAAGGACTTCAACGGCAACGGCGGCAACGTCGAGGCCGCTGCTGAGATCGGCAAGAAGATCGCAGCAAAGGCTCTGGAAAAGGGCATCACCGAGGTCGTGTTCGACCGTGGTGGCTACGTTTATCATGGCCGTGTTAAGGCCCTGGCTGATGGCGCCCGTGAGGGCGGCCTGAAGCTGTAATGAGAGGAGGAAACACATTATGGCTATGAGAAACCGTGAAGACGACGGCATGATCACCAAGGTTGTCTCCATCAACCGCGTTTCCAAGACTGTCAAGGGCGGCCGCATCATGAAGTTTGCCGCTCTGGTTGTCGTGGGCGACGGCAAGGGCACCATTGGTTACGGCATCGGCAAGTCCGGCGAAGTGCCTGAGGCAATCCGCAAGGGCGAAGCTGCTGCTAAGAAGAACATGCACAAGGTTGCCCTGAAGGGCACCACCATCCCCCACGAGATCGTCGGCAAGTACGGCGCAGGCGCCGTTCTGCTCAAGCCGGCTGCACCTGGTACCGGTATGATCGCCGGCGGCCCTGTGCGTGCCGTCATTGAGGCTGCTGGCATCAAGGACATTCGTGCGAAGTCTATGCGTTCCAACAACCCCATCAACGTTGTTTCTGCTACCTTCGCAGGTCTGTGCGGCCTGGTCAGCGCTGAGTCTGTCGCTGAGAAGCGCGGCAAGACCGTGAAAGAAATTCTGGGTTAAGGAGGTAACAAACCATGGCAGATAAGATGCTCAAGATCGAGCTGAAGAAGAGCCTGATTGGCCGCGGCGCTAAGCAGATCGCTACCGCTGAGGCTCTGGGCCTGAAGAAGCCGGGCGACGTTACCGTTCAGCCTGACAATGCCGCTACGCAGGGCAAGATCGCAAAGATCGGCTTTATGCTCAGCGTCACCGAAGCCTAATAGCAGGGGGTATACGCATAATGAAACTTCATGAATTGCACGCGATTCCCGGCGCAAACAAGGCTGTGACCCGCAAGGGCCGCGGCATTGGCTCCGGCAATGGCAAGACTGCCGGCTTCGGCAGCAAGGGCCAGAAGGCCCGTTCCGGCGTGAAGCACGCTGGTTTCGAGGGCGGCCAGATGCCTCTGGCACGCCGCCTGCCCAAGGTTGGCTTTAACAACATCTTTGCTACCCAGTACGCCATCGTCAACGTGGCTGACCTGGAAGCTGCTTTCAATGCCGGCGACGTTGTCGATACCGAGGCTCTGAAGGCAAAGGGTCTGGTCAAGAAGACTCTGGACGGCGTTAAGGTTCTGGGCAACGGCGAGCTGACCAAGGCTCTGACCGTGAAGGCCGCAGCCTATTCCGCTTCTGCCAAAGAGAAAATCGAGAAGGCAGGCGGAAAGGCTGAGGTGATGTAAGGTGTTCCAGACATTCCGTAACGCATGGAAGATCCCCGAGCTTAAAAATCGTCTCCTGTTCACGCTGGCGATCCTCGTGGTGTACCGTCTGGGCTGTGCCATCCCTGTGCCGTTTGTTTCCAGCACTGCGCTGACGCAGATGTTTGCAAGCAACGGCGACATGCTCTCGTATCTGAATATGATGAGCGGTGGTGCACTGGCCCGTTGCACGCTCTTCGCGTTAGGTGTGACACCCTATATCAACGCCTCCATTATTGTGCAGCTGCTCACCGTGGCAATTCCCGCGCTGGAAAATCTGGCAAAGGAAGCCGACGGCCAGCAGAAGCTGCAGCAGATCAACCGGTACGCAGGTGCTGTGGTCGCTCTGATCATGAGCATCGGCTACTACTTCGTGATCCGCAATATGGGCGCACTGAAGTACGTTTCCGGCGGTGCCGGCATCTTTGCCGCCATCGTCATCATCGCAACCTTTGTGGCTGGCGCACAGCTGATCACATGGTGCGGTGAGCAGATCGATGACAAGGGCATCGGCAACGGTGTCTCGCTCATCATCTTTGCTTCGATCGTCTCCAACTGGTCTTCGCTGTACACCTCTGTCAAGGGTCTGCTGACTCAGGCAGCGTCCGGCAAGCCCCAGTACTACTTCTTCCTGCCGCTGCTGATCGTGCTGGCACTGGTGGCTGTGGTCTTCGTGGTCGTCATGACCAACGCAGAGCGCCGCATCACCATTCAGTACGCAAAGCGCGTGGTAGGCCGCAAGCAGATGGGCGGTCAGAACAGCTATCTGCCCCTGAAGCTGAACATGAGCGGCGTTATGCCCATCATCTTCGCTTCGGCTCTGGTGTCCATCCCGGGCACCATCGGCAGCTTCCTGCAGATCGACCAGCAGGCACACCCGGTGTGGTATGCATTCTTCCACACCTTCAACTACACCTCCTGGCTGTACGTTGTGATCTACCTGCTGCTGATTCTGGCATTCAACTACTTCTATGTGGCCATCCAGTACAACCCCGTTGAGATCGCCAACAATCTGCGCCGCAACAACGGCTCGATCCCCGGCTTCCGTCCCGGCAAGCCGACCAGCGATTTCATCACCCGCACCCTGAACAAGATCACCCTCATCGGTGCCATCTTCCTGGCTGCGGTGGCTGTGCTGCCGATCATTCTGGGCAACCTGACCGGTATGAGCATCCAGCTGGGCGGTACCAGCCTGCTGATCGTGGTCGGTGTGGCACTTGATACCACCCGCAGCCTCGACAGCTTCATGACGATGCGCAACCACAAGGGCTTCCTTGGTTGATCCACAATAATTAAGATGTGAGAAAGCACTGGAAAGGAGAGTACGCTCGAACTTTTCAGTGCTTTTTTACTTTTTTGGAGTTTACATCCTCTAACAAAGGAAAGGAATGATCCTATGAATCTGATCCTGTTGGGCGCACCTGGTGCTGGTAAGGGCACTCAGGCCGAGATCATCTGCGCCAAGCTGAACATCCCCTCCATCAGCACCGGCAACATTCTGCGCGCTGCTGTCAAGGAAGGCACCGAGATGGGCCTGAAGGCAAAGAGCTTTATGGACGCTGGCGCTCTGGTGCCCGATGAGGTCATCATCGGCATCCTGAAAGAGCGTCTGGCTCAGCCGGACTGCGCAAACGGCTTTATCCTGGACGGTGTGCCCCGCACCATCGCTCAGGCCGAGGCCATCGAGACCATGGGCATCCGCATCGACAAGGTGCTGGAGCTGCAGGTCGAGGACAATGTGATCGTTGACCGCATGAGCGGCCGCCGCGTCTGCGAGAAGTGCGGCGCAAGCTACCACATCGTCAACAAGAAGAGCAAGGTCGAGGGTGTATGCGACCTGTGCGGCGGCAAGACCGTCATCCGCAAGGACGACCAGCCTGCCACCGTGCTGGATCGTCTGAAAGCATATCATGAGCAGACCGAGCCGCTGGTGGAGTTCTACCGTACCCGCGGCAAGCTGGCAGAGATCAAGTTCTGCCCCTCCATCGAGGAGACCACGGCTGAAGTCATGAAAGCTTTGGAGGCATAATCGTGATTCAGATCAAAAATGCGAAAGAGCTGGACGGCATGCGCAAGGCAAATGCCCTGAGCGCAGCTGCCCTGAAGTACGGCGGTGAGCATATCGAAGCAGGTATGACCACATGGGAATTGGATAAGCTGATCTACGACTTCATCGTGAAGCACGGCGGCACCCCCAATTTCAAGGGTCTGTATGGCTTTCCGGGCACGGCCTGCATCAGCCTGAACGATACCATCATCCATGGTATCCCTTCGCATGACATCGTCATTCGTCCCGGTGATATCGTCAGCATCGACACCGGCGCAAAGATCGATGGCTTCAACGGCGACAATGCCTGCACCTATGCGGTGGGCAAGGTCGATCTGGAAGCACAGCGCCTGCTGGATGTGACCAAGGCTGCTCTTTATAAAGGCATCGAGCAGGCTGTGGCCGGCAACCGCATCGGCGACATCGGCTATGCCGTGCAGAGCTACTGCGAGGATGCTGGTTTCTCGGTCGTCCGCGAGTTCGTGGGCCACGGCACCGGCCGTGAGCTGCACGAGGACCCGGAAGTGCCCAACTACGGCCATCAGGGCCGTGGCCCGCGTCTTGTGCCCGGCATGACCATTGCCATTGAGCCCATGATCTGCCAGTACGACTGCAAGATCACCCAGGCCAAGGACGGCTGGACCGTCAAGACCAAGGACGGTGGTCTGGCTGCGCACTTTGAGCACTCCAATGCGATCCTGAAGGATCACACTGAGATCATGACCCGCTTCTGGGATGACCCGGATTTTGACCCGGAAAAGTTCAGCCTGAAGTAAGCTGATCCCTGAAATATGAGAAGCGCCGCCTGTGAAGAGCAGAAATGCTCCGCCGCAGGCGGCGTTTTTGCAGGGACAGACCTGCTGTTTGTGCAATTATGACAACTTTTGGTGAAAAAGTTTCATCTTTGCGGTGGAGAAAAACCAAGACCTGGGAGAGAAAGGGCAGCTTTTGAATTTCGAGAATTTTTTATCGGAAATACGGAAAAAACCTCTTGCAAATTGACAACAAAAGGTGTATAATCTATAAATGGCTGTGGAAGCCAGATACTTCCTCGGCGGACAGGGATTTTCTGCCCGTTTTGCGGATTTTGTGCCGCGAAAGATGAAGTATGTGGCGATCATCGCCGCCTGTCCGTCTGTGGACCGGCACTGGAACTGGAGAACGCTGAAGCGGCAAGCTGCGGTCAAACGGGCGCAGGCACGTGGAAAACCGCGGCGCTTTCAGGGTTCCAAGGCAAAGGCACCGGTTCAGGTTCAACGACAAACTGAGCAGATCCAATGAGGAGGCAAATAGCTTGTCTAAGGAAAGACGTTATCGAGATCGAAGGCATTGTGCGTGAAGCCATGCCCAACGCCATCTTTAAGGTGGAAATGTTGAGCGAGGATAAGAACACCGGGAAGCTCACTCCCAGCGGTCACATCCTCTTAGCGCACATCTCCGGCAAGCTGCGGACCAATTTCATCCGTATCCTGCCCGGGGACAAGGTTACCGTGGAAATGTCGCCCTATGATCTTTCTAAGGGCCGCATCACCTGGCGCTCCAAATAAGCACCAGGGTATCAACCAAAAGGAGGAGGTTCAACATCATGAAGGTCAAGCCTTCCGTGAAACCCATCTGCGAAAAGTGCAAGGTCATCCGCCGCAAAGGCCGCGTGATGGTCATCTGCCAGAACCCCAAGCATAAGCAGCGCCAGGGCTAATTCGGGCGCCTGGGGGTCAAGTGCGTAGAGTCCCGGCGCAGACCCCGACACTGACATGGGATGATTTTTGGAGGAAACTACTATGGCACGTATTGCCGGCGTTGACCTGCCCCGCGAGAAGCGCGTTCAGGTGGGTCTCACCTACGTTTATGGTATCGGCCAGACCACTGCTAACAAGATCCTGGAAGCAACTGGCATCAACCCCGATACCCGCGTCAAGGACCTGACTCTGGAAGAAGAGGCTAAGATCCGTGACTACATCGATCAGGCTAACATCATCGTTGAAGGCGACCTGCGCCGCAACGTTGCTCTGGACATCAAGCGCCTGGTTGAGATCCAGTCCTTCCGTGGCACCCGCCATCGCAAGAATCTGCCCTGCCGCGGCCAGCGTACCAAGACCAATGCACGTACCTGCAAGGGCCCGAAGCGCACGGTCGCTAACAAGAAGAAGTAAGGAGGATTTGAGAAATGGCAAGTGCAAATAATGCCAAGAAGGGCGCTAATGTCCGCATGAAGCGCAAAGAGCGCAAGAACATTGCTGCTGGTCAGGCTCATATCCAGTCTACCTTCAACAATACTGTTGTCACCATCACCGACCTGCAGGGTAATGCAGTGTCTTGGTGCTCCTCCGGCTCCCTGAACTTCCGTGGCAGCCGTAAGAGCACTCCGTTCGCAGCCCAGTCTGCTGCTGAGACCGCAGCCAAGGTTGCTATCGAGCATGGCATGAAGACCGTTGAGGTCTACGTCAAGGGCCCCGGCGCTGGCCGTGAGTCCGCTATTCGTGCGCTGCAGGCTACCGGCCTGGAAGTCACCCTGATCAAGGACGTGACTCCCATCCCCCACAATGGCTGCCGTCCCCCGAAGCGCCGTCGTGTCTGATCGAAGGAGGAAATTGAATTATGGCAAAGAATACGCAGCCTATCGCAAAGCGTTGCAAGGCCCTGGGCATTTCTCCTGCGGTCATGGGCTATGCAAAGAAGAATACCACCCGCAACTCCAATGGCAACATGCGCAAGAAGCAGTCTGAGTACGCATCTCAGCTGAAGGAGAAGCAGAAGGTCAAGTTTATCTACGGCGTTCTGGAAAAGCAGTTCCACAATGCTTACCTGCGTGCTGAGGCCCGCCCCGGCAAGACTGGTGAGAACCTGCTGCAGATCATGGAGTGCCGTCTGGACAACGTCGTGTTCCGTCTGGGCTTTGCTCAGACCCGCCGCGACGCTCGTCAGCTGGTGTACCACGCTCACTTCACCGTCAACGGCAAGAAGGTCAACATTCCTTCTTACCAGGTGAAGGCTGGCGACGTGATCGAAGTGCGCGAGTCCAGCCGCAGCTCTGCAAAGTTTGCAAAGCTGACCGGCCCCGAGGCTCCCGTTGTTGCTCTGCCCGCATGGCTGAACCGTGAGACCGGTTCTCTGAAGGGTGTTGTCGCAAAGCTGCCCGAGCGCAGCGATATCGACTACGAAGTCGCAGAGCACCTCATCGTCGAGCTGTACTCCAAGTAATCCATTAAGAAGGCGGGGCCTTCCCCGTGGACGGCTCACTTTCGCATTCTTTTCTTTGAAAGAATTTAATAATGGGCCGGCGGCAGCGCCGGTTTGACAAGGAGGGCATAGATATGATGGAGATTGAACGTCCCAAAATCGAAACGGCAAGCCTGTCCCCGGACGGCCGCTACGGTAAATTCGTGGCAGAACCGCTGGAGCGTGGCTTTGGCATCACACTGGGCAATAGCCTGCGTCGTGTGCTTCTTTCCTCTCTGCCCGGTGTCGCCGTGACCAGCGTCAAGATTGACGGCGTGGTTCACGAGTTCTCCACCATTGAGGGCGTCAAGGAAGACGTTACCGAAATTGTCCTGAACCTGAAGGGTATTGCTGAAGCTGTACACCGATGGTCCGAAGACAGTGCGTGTTGAGGCAGTCGGCCCCTGTGAGGTCACCGCTGACAACATCAAGCAGGGCGACGACATCGAAATTCTGAACCCTGAGTGGCACATCGCAACCCTGGGCGAGGGCGGCAAGCTCGTCATGGAGCTCACCTTCGATAAGGGCCGCGGCTATGTGCCCGCAGAGCGCAACAAACAGGCTATCATCGAGAAGAACGATATCAACACTCTTCCCGTTGACAGCATTTACACCCCTGTGCTCAAGGTGAACTACAACGTCGAGAGCACCCGTGTTGGCCAGGCGATCGATTACGACAAGCTGACCATTGAGGTTTGGACCGATGGCACGATCAATGCGCAGGAAGCCGTTTCTCTGGCTGCCCGCGTGCTGACCGAGCACCTGAACCTGTTCGTCAACCTGTCCGACGAGGCAGCCGGCGCTGAGATCATGGTGGAAAAGACCAACGACGACAAGGAAAAGGCTCTGGAAATGACCATTGAAGAGCTGGATCTGAGCGTGCGTTCCTTCAACTGCCTGAAGCGTGCCGGTATCAACACGGTGGAAGATCTGGTCAGCAAGAGCGAGGACGAGATGATGAAGGTCCGCAACCTCGGTCGCAAGAGCCTGGAAGAAGTCATGGCAAAGCTGGACTCCCTGGGCTTCAAGCTGAACACGGATGACGAATAACTAAAAATAATTAAGGAGTGAAACGGGATGCCCGGTACCAGAAAGCTCGGTAGAACCAGCGACAGCCGCAACGCTATGATGCGCGCTATGGTTACCTACCTGTTAGAGAATGGCAAGATTGAGACCACTGTCACTCGCGCCAAGGACGTTCGTTCCATGGCCGAGAAGATGATCAGCCTTGGCAAGGCAAGCGACCTGCACACCAAGCGCCAGGTTTATGCCTACATCACCAAGGAAGATGTTGCAAAGAAGCTGTTTGACGAGATCAGCCCCAAGTACGCGCAGTCCTACGAGCAATATCTGGTGGAGGACATCACCGGCGGAGGAAACGAGGACCTGATCCTGATGTCCACATTGGAGGACGGCGGGGTGCAGATCGAGCTGCTGACCGTGGACCGGGACGGGCAGTTCCAGCAGGTGGCCGTGATGGGCCTGTCGGCGGATAAATTCTCCGGCTGTGCTTCGGTGGCGGCCGGAATGGGCTCCGACGACGGAAAACACTATCTGGTGCTGGACGGCTGGACCGGCATTTCGGGCAACAATCTGGCAACGGTCCTGCTCTATTTCGACGAGGAGAGCCAGCAGCTGCGGCCTGCCGGGCAGATCAGCACCAGCGAGCTCTACAACGCATCCCTGCGCAATGTGCCGGGGCTGACCAGCCGCGACCTGGACGGGGACGGCATCGTGGAGATCCCCACCCAGCCGGATGAGGCGGGCCTGCTGAACATGAGCCAGAGCCGCCGGATGGACTTTATCGTCTGGATGGACTACACCAGTCCGACCCCGGAAAAGAGCTTCGGCCTGCTGGATGAAGAAAGCAGCTGCTACATTGAGCTGCCGGCTGAGTGGGAGGGCAACCTGATGCTCACCGACAGCACCGAGGAGGACGAAGCCGTGGAGCTGCGGACTGTGGACGAAAACAAACTGGTGCTGACGCTGCGGCTGGTAGCATCCAGCCAGAGCGCGGCGGGGTGGACCCGTCTGGGCGTTGTGGCGTCCCGCCAGATGCAGGCAAAAATTCGGACCGGACGTGGTGCTGAAAGATCAGGAATACCGCCTGTCCCGGTCGCTGTATCGATTGAATTAACGGAGGTTTCCCAAATGGTCAAAGTACTTGTTGTGGAGGATGAAGCCAGCATCCGGGAGATGATCGCGCTGAACCTGCGTCTGGCTGGGATGGAGGCCGTGGAGGCCGACAGCGCCGAGGCGGCGCTGCCTCTGCTGGAGCAGAAGCCTGCCTGCGATGCGGCCATTCTGGATGTGATGCTGCCCGGCATGAACGGGTTCTCGCTCTGCGAGACCATCCGCCGCACCGACCAGAACATCGGCATCATCATCCTCAGCGCCAAGGGCCTGGAGGAGGATAAGATCCGGGGGCTTTCCATCGGCGCGGACGACTATATGACAAAGCCTTTCAGTGTCAGCGAGCTGCTGGCCCGGGTGGAGGCACTCTGCCGCCGGGTGAGCCGCTCCGGCAGCGGGACTTCTGCGGCGGAAAACGCCCCCACCACCCCTCATCAGCGGCGAATTCGTGCTGGATGAGAACCGCCGGGTCCTGCTCAAGGCAGGCAAGCCTATTGAGCTGACCCAGGTGGAGTTCCAGATCATGGAGCTGTTCTTCCGCAACCCCGGGGTTGCCCTGGTGCGGGAGAAGATCCTGAAGGGCGTCTGGGGAGAGAGCTATTTCGGGGATGTGAAGATCGTGGATGTGAACATCCGCCGCCTGCGGATGAAGGTGGAGGACGAACCCAGCCACCCCACCCACATCATGACGGTGTGGGGCTACGGCTACCGGTGGGAAGAGTAAGCATCCCATGAGAAAATGCATGCGGAGGGAGGTGTACACGGATGCGCAGCGGGATCACGCGGAGATGGGTCCGGGGCAGTCTGCTGTTTACGGTATTGCTGGTGCTGCTGGTGGAGGGATGTTCCTCTACAGCTCCACAAGGAGCTATTACAACAGTGTGCAGCAGTCCATGGTGCGGCGGTTCTCGTCCATCAACGGCCAGCTGAAAATGTACACCGGCGACACCTCCCAGAAAACGGCGGCCAACCGCAGTCTGGCCCTGCGCCGGATGGTGGAGCAGTTTTCGGACAAGGACAAATACGAGTTCATGCTGCTGGACAGCGACGGAGGCGTCATAGCCTCCTCCAGCGGTACCGGTGCGGACGGCATCGTAGTGCAGGACGACTTTGAAAGGCAGAGAACGCCCCGGACGGCGTGGGCATCGCCCTTTACCGCACCGCGGGCGGGGAGCCGGTCATGGCGGTCTGCGCGCTGGTGCCCTATGCCGCAGAGGATGTGGCGGCCATGCGCCTTGTCACCAGCCTGAGCCTGATCCAGGATCAGCTGAAGCGGGTGTTCCTCGTCAGCCTTCTCGTGTGCGTGGCCATCCGCGGGTTCACGGTGGCGTCCGGTCTGTATTTTATCCGGAGCATCGTGGTGCCGCTGGGGCAGGTGGAGCGCACGGCGGCCGGGATCGCCCGGGGCGAGCTGGATGTCCGCCTGCCGGTGACCGGAGACGAACGGGACGAGGTGGACCGGCTGCGGGGCACCATCAACCGGATGGCGGAAGGCCTGGAAGAGACTGAGAAGATGAAGAACGAGTTCATCAGTTCGGTCTCCCATGAGCTGCGCACCCCGCTGACCTCGATCCGGGGCTGGGTGGAGACCCTGCGCAATCTGGACGATCCCACGGACGAGAACTATCGCAAGGGGCTGGAGATCATCAACAACGAGACCGCCCGCCTGTATAATATGGTGGAGGAACTGCTGGATTTCAGCCGCCTGCAGAACGGACGGCTGAGGATGGAATGCCACCCGCTGGATCTGGTGGCGGAACTGACCGATGCGGTGCTGTTCTGTGAGGCCCGCATCCAGCGGGAGGGCTTGCTGCTGTCCTACACGGAGCCGGAAGAGATGATCCCCGTCTATGCCGACCCGGACCGTCTGCGGCAGGTGTTCATCAACATTCTGGACAATGCCATCAAGTATTCGGCCCCCGGCGGGCGGATCACCGTGAAGATCTGGCAGGGCGAGTACAAGGCCTTCATCGAGATCATCGATCAGGGCCGGGGCATCCCGCCGGAAGATCTGGAAAACGTCAAGACCAAGTTCTACAAGGGCAGCAACGCGGTGCGGGGCAGCGGCATCGGACTGGCGCTGGTGGATTCCATCATGACGGCGCTGGACGGCACGCTGGACCTCCGGAGTACCCTGGGCAGGGGCACGGTGGTGACCCTGGGCCTGCCCATTTACCGGAGATAAGAGATCGTCCATATCTTTGTGATAGGATAAGAAAGCAATTTTATCGCGCTCCCTGTGCGGGGACGCGGACAGGAGAACCGATGAATCAACCGAACAAAGAACGCTTCAAGACCAGTGTGGGCGGACAGGCCCTGATGGAAGGCATCATGATGCGGGGCCCCAGAAACATCTGCGTGGCGGTCCGCAAGCCGGACGGCACCATTGAGACCAAGGTGGAGCCGACCCCGACCCACGGCGTGTGGGCGAAGATCCCGCTGGTGCGGGGGCGATTTCCATGATCGAAAGCCTGATCATGGGTTACCGCTATATGATGTACTCGGCCCAGGTGAGCATGGGCGATGACTACGACCCCGAGGAAGAAGAGACTGCTTTTGAAAAATGGGTGGGCGACCACCTGGGCAAGAAGGCGGAGGATGTGCTGCTGGCGGCAGCTGCCGTACTCGGCGGACTGTTTGCCATCCTGCTGTTCACGGTGCTGCCCACCGTTCTGGTGGGCGGGCTGAACCGTCTGGTGCCGCTGGGCCGCTGGGCCAAGGTGGTGCTGGAAGCGGTGCTGAAGGTGGCCATCTTCCTGACCTATATGGTGGCCATCTCGAAGATGAAGGAGATCCACCGGGTGTTCGAGTATCACGGCGCGGAGCACAAGACCATTGCCTGCTATGAGGCCGGTGACCCGCTGACGGTGGAGAATGTCCGGAAGTACACCCGGTTCCATCCCCGCTGCGGGACCAGTTTCCTGATCCTTGTGGTCATCGTCAGCGTGTTTCTGTACAGCGTACTGCCCTGGAGCAGCACCGGGCTGCGGGTGGTGTTCAAACTGCTGCTGCTGCCGGTGGTCATGGGCATCAGCTACGAGCTGCTCAAGTGGTGCGGCCGGTCGGACAACATCGCCACCCGCATCATCCGGCAGCCGGGCATCTGGGTGCAGCATCTGACCGTTTTTGAGCCGGACGACAGCATGATCGAAGTAGCCATTGCCGCGGTGACCCCCGTCCTGCCCGAAAACCCGGAGGAAGGAAAATGGTGACCGCGGGCATGATGCCCCGGGCAGCCCTGCGGGAGGTGGAACACCGCCTTGCCGCCGCCGGGTGCCCGGATGCGGATTTTGATGCGGGGGAGCTGTTCCGGCTGGTCGTTGAACAGGATGTCCGGCTGGCATCGGAGCCCCTGACCGCCGCGCAGGCGGAGCGGCTGGAAGCCCTGACCGTCCGGCGCGAACAGCGGGAGCCGCTGCAGTATCTCTGCGGCAGATGGCCGTTTCTGGACTTTGAGCTGGCCGTGGGGCCCGGCGTCCTCTGCCCTCGGGCGGATACCGAGGTAGTGGCTGAGGCGGCAGCGCAGACCCTGCGGGCGTGAAAGCACCCCGTGTGCTGGACCTCTGTGCCGGCACCGGCTGTCTGGGGCTGGGCGTTAAGCGCTTCTGCCCGGACGCCCGGGTCGCCTGTGTGGAAAAAAGCCCGGAGGCCTTCCGCTATCTGGAACAGAACGTGCGCAGCGCCCTGCCCGGGGCAGTCCCGGCGGCGCAGGCCGTGCAGGGAGACCTGTTCACCTACTGGAAAACACTGCCGGAAGGGGAGCTGGACCTGATCGTATCGAACCCGCCCTACCTGACGGCGGAGGAGATGCAGCACCTGCAGCCGGAGGTGGCGCAGGAACCGGCCATGGCGCTGGAAGCAGGGGAGGACGGCCTTGTGTTCTACCGCGGGCTGGCGGCGCTGCACTACCGGCAGGCCCTGCGCCCCGGCGGTGTGCTGGTGCTGGAGATCGGCTGGCAGCAGCGGCAGGCCGTCATGGAGCTGCTGGCCGGGAACGGCTGGGCGGACATCGAGTGCCGGAAGGATTACGGCGGCAATGACCGCTGCATCCTTGCCCGCAGACCAAAATAATTAAAAAATAGAAACAACTTCTCGTTGTAAATTCTGAAATTTGTGTTATACTATACTGGAAAGTACAACATCGCCCGCTGACACGGGCGCAAGCCAAAAAGGAGCAGTACGCTATGGCAAAGAATCAGAACAACAATGCGGTCGCGCCGGTCACCAAAAAACCGAGCCGGAAGCAAAAAAGGATGCACTGGCTACGGCCCTGGCCCAGATCGAAAAGCAGTTCGGCAAGGGCGCGGTGATGAAGCTGGGGGCCAACGTGGCCATGCAGGTGGATGCCATTTCCACCGGCAGCCTGGGCTTGGACCTGGCCCTGGGCGTGGGCGGTATGCCCCGCGGCCGTGTGGTGGAGGTTTACGGCCCGGAGTCCAGCGGTAAAACCACCCTGGCCCTGCACGTTCTGGCCGAAGCCCAGAAAAAGGGTGGCGAGGTGGCCTTCATCGACGTGGAGCACGCCCTGGACCCCGAATATGCCCGCGCCCTGGGTGTGGACATCGACAGCCTGCTGGTCAGCCAGCCGGATACCGGTGAGCAGGCGCTGGAGATCTGCGAGGCGCTGGTGCGCAGGGGCGCCATTGATGCTATTGCCATCGATTCGGTGGCCGCCATGGTGCCCCGGGCGGAGATCGAGGGCGAGATGGGCGACAGCCACGTGGGCCTGCAGGCCAGCCTGATGAGTCAGGCCCTGCGCAAGCTCACCAGCGTCATCGGCAAGACCAACACCGTCTGCGTCTTCATCAACCAGCTGCGTGAGAAGGTGGGCATCGTCTACGGCAACCCCGAAGTCACTACCGGCGGCCGCGCACTGAAGTATTATTCCTCTGTCCGCATCGACATCCGCCGCGTGGAGGGCCTGAAGGACTCTTCCGGCCAGTTCATCGGCAACCATACCCGCGCCAAGATCGTCAAGAACAAGGTGGCGCCTCCGTTCCGTGAGGCCGAGTTCGACATCATGTTCGGCGAGGGCATCTCCAAGGTCAGCGAGCTGGTGGACCTGGGCGTCAAGCTGGGCATCGTCCAGAAGAGCGGCGCATGGTTCAACTACGGCGACATCCGTCTGGGCCAGGGCCGCGACAATGCAAAGCAGTTCCTGCAGAACAACCCGGAGATCGCCAACGACATTGAGGGCCAGATCCGCGCCAATGCCGAGAAGCTCTATGCAGCTTCCCGCCGCCCGGCGGCAAAGAGCGCCCCGGCACCTGCCGGGGAGGATGCCGCCGCAGCGGCCAAGGAGCCGGTGGTCAAGGCTCCGGCCCGCAGCAGCGAGAGCGAACTGGATATCATGGTGGAGGAGTAAATGGCCTTTTACAGCCGCAGCCGCCGCCCACTGGCGGAGGAAGAAAAATCCACCGACACCGCCAAGGCCCGGGCACGGGCGCTGGAACTTCTGGCCGGGCAGGAGCTTTCCTCCGGGCAGCTGTATGAGCGGCTGAACCGCCGCTATGCCGGGCCGACCAGCGCCGCCGTGGTGGCCGAAATGGTGCAGCAGGAGTATCTCGACGATGCCCGCTACGCCGAAGCACGGGCGCACAGCCTGCTGGCTGCCCGCAAAAGCCGCCGGGCTGCGGCGCAGGATCTGCGGCAGAAGGGCCTGACAGACAGTGAGATCCGGCAGGCGCTGGATGCCGTGTACGCCCCGGAAGAGGACGGAGAGGACCCGGAGCTGGAAGCCGCCGCCGCGCTGGTGGACAGCCGCTACCGCAAAAAGCTGGAGCAGGGCCGCCGGGATCTGGTGGTGGCCGCCCTCCAGCGGCGCGGCTTTTCCTACGCTGTTGTCAAGGAAGCGATCCGCAGGATCGAAGAAGATTAACCTCAGAGCAAGAAAGAGAGTATTCCCCGATATGAAAATTGCATGTATTTCCCTCGGCTGCCCCAAGAATCAGGTGGATCTGGACGTGATGGTCCACATCCTGCTGTCGGCCGGCCATGAGACGGTGGCGGATCTGAGCGAGGCGGACGTGATCCTCGTCAACACCTGCGGCTTCATCGAGAGCGCCAAGACCGAGGCCATCGAGAACATTCTGGAAGCCTGCTCCTACAAGCAGCAGAACCCCGACCTGAAGGTCATCGTCACCGGCTGCCTGGCCGAGCGCTACCGCAGCCAGATCGAGGAGGAGATCCCCGAGGTGGATGCCGTTGTGGGCTGCGCCTCCAACAAGGCCATCGATACCATCGTGGCCCGCCTGTTCCACGGCGAGGACCATCTGGAAAGTTACGGTGCCAAGAAGGACTTCCCGCTGGGCGGCAAGCGTGTCATCGGCACACCGGCCCACTATGCGTACTTAAAGATCGCTGAGGGCTGCAACAACCGCTGCCACTACTGCGCCATCCCGGCCATCCGCGGCCCGCTGCACAGCCGCGATCTGGCCGACTGCGTGGCCGAGGCCCGCTGGCTGGCAGGGGAAGGCGTGAAGGAACTGATCATTGTGGCGCAGGACCCAACCGCCTACGGCGAGGACTGGGGCAAGCCCGGCAGCATCTGCGAGCTGCTGGACAAGCTGAACAAGATCCCCGGCATCGAGTGGATCCGGATCATGTATGCCTATCCGGAGCGGATCAGCGATGAATTCATTGCCGCCATGAAGCGGAACGAGAAGGTCGTGCCCTATCTCGATCTGCCCATCCAGCACTGCAACGATACCATCCTGAAGAACATGAACCGCCGCTCCAACCGGGCCGAGCTGCTGGAGGTCATCGGCAAGCTGCGCCGGGAGATCCCGGGCATCACCCTGCGGACCACCCTGATCGCAGGCTTCCCCGGCGAGACCGAGGAGCAGTTCGAGGATCTGTGCAGCTTCGTCAAGGAAGTGCGGTTCGACCGCCTGGGCTGCTTTGCCTACTCCGCTGAGGAGAACACGGTGGCCGCCAAGATGGACGGCCAGCTGGACCAGGAGACCAAGGACAAGCGCGCCGAGCTGGTGATGCAGATCCAGACCCGCATCATGGCCCAGAAGCAGGCGGAGAAGGTCGGCCAGACCGTCCGGGTGCTGTGCGACGGCATCGACGAGGAGAGCGGCCTGTATCTCTGCCGCACCACGGGCGATGCCCCCGAGGTGGACGGCAATGTCTGCGTTTCCAGCGAGGAGCCGCTCTATCCCGGCCAGTTCTATGACGTTCTGGTGGATGACAGCGACCTTTACGATCTGTATGGTACGGTTGCAAAATAACAAAATGGAGGGAAATGTCCATGAATCTGCCCAATAAACTTACCCTGACCCGCATCGTTCTGGTGCCGGTGTTCATGATTTTTGTCTCCCTGACCCAGGTCGGAACGGACAGTTTCCGCCCGGTCTGGTATCTGGTGGCAGGCATCGTCTTTGCCGCAGCCAGCATCACCGATTTTCTGGACGGTCATCTGGCTCGCAAGTGGCACATGGTCACGGATTTCGGCAAGTTTGCAGACCCGCTGGCCGACAAGCTGCTGACGACCGTTGCTTTCATCTACATGATGCGGGACGGCGTGTGCAGCCCGGTGGTACTCTGCATCATCCTCGCCCGTGAGTTTGCGGTCTCCGGCCTGCGGATGATCGCAGCCGGCTCCAAGGACGGCAAGGTCATTGCGGCCAACATGTGGGGCAAGGTCAAGACTGTGCTGCAGATGCTGACCATCCTGTTCTACTACTTCAGCGTTTCGCTGCTGTGGGGCAATGCCGTGGTGGCTGCTGCGGACTGTGTGCTGATCTCCTATGCTCTGTGCTGGCTGGTGGCGGCGGCAACGGCCATCTCCGGCATCAAGTACCTGTGGGACAACCGCAGCTTCATCAACACCGCAAAATAAGCAGATCTACCGGAAACGGGCGCGAAAACGCCCGTTTCTTTGATTTTTGCTGCGAATAATACAAAACGGAGAACCTGAAATGCTGAAAAAAACTGTGGGAGGTCTGCCGCAGGGTGCTTTCCATCGTGCTGAATCTGGCCGTGGTACTGATGGAGCCGGTGGCCATCCGGATGAGCTGGGAAGCTGTGGGCAACCAGACCTTCACTTTTTATACCGAGAACTCCAACGTCTTTTCGGCGGTGGTCTGCCTGCTGGTAGTGCTGGCGCAGCTGCGGAGCCTGGTCACCGGGCGGCCGCTGCCCCGCTGGGTCAAGACCCTGAAATTCATTGCGGCCTGCTGCCTGACCATGACCTTCCTAACGGTGGTGCTGGTGCTGGCACCCTACTATCCGGAGCAGGGGGCGTGGTGTTCCTGCTGACCGAGAGTTCCATGCTCTACCACCACCTGCTGAACCCGCTGTGCGTCTTTGTCTCCTTTGTGTTCCTGGAGCGGGACCCGAAACTGCCTGCCCGCTGCATCCCGCTGGCGCTGGTGCCCACGGTGCTTTACGGTTCCGTGGCGCTTTGGGCCAACATCCGGCGGCTGATCGTGGGGCCGTATCCGTTTCTGATGGTCTATGAGCAGACACCGGCACAGAGTGTGCTGTGGTGTGCTGTGATCCTGGCCATGAACCTGTTCTGCGCCTGGCTGGTCTGGCGTTTGGGCGGCAACCGCCGCAAATGGGGAGCTGTGGGGTTGCAGTTTCGATAAGAAGTGTTGCAATTCAGAGTAGGTTTGCCTCGCAGATGTCCTGGCTCCCCCTTTGGGGCAATGACGACGACCGCCGCCAGTGGCGGATTGAGGGAGGAGTTGTTGGGGCAGCGGCCAGCAGGGCATGAGCGATAGCGAAATGACCGCTGGGGCCGCAACCCGATATGGCGAGCGTCAGCGAGACTGAGAGGGCAACAAAAAACGCTGCCGCGGACAGGGTGCCGCGGCAGCGTTTTCATTTTACAGGGGATCAGGCGTTGATCTCAGGGAAACCCTCCAGCTTGGAGGTGCAGTGGGGGCAGCGGACTGCCTTGATGGAGATCTCGCTCTGGCAATAGGGGCAGATCTTGGTGGTGGGCTCCGCAGGGGCTTCCTCTACCTCCTTCTTGTTGAACACGGCGTTGAATGCCTTCAGCACCAGGAACAGCACAAAGGCAACGATCAGAAAATTGATGATCGCACTGATGAACGAGCCGATCTTCAGATCGACATCGCCGATCTTGACGACCACTTCGGAGAAGTCGTTGTTGAAGAACAGACCGATCAGCGGATTGATGACATCGCCCACCAGAGAATTGACGATGGCGGTGAACGCCGAGCCGACGACCACACCGACGGCCATATCCAGCACATTGCCGCGCATGGCGAAAGCCTTGAACTCTTCAAAGGAATTTCTTGATACCCTTGATTTCTTTTTCACATGCCATAATGATTGCTCCTTTTCACACTCGATGGCATGATAATTTCGACCGCCTTTATAATAATCGAAAGCAGGAAGATTTTCAAGAACCTTACACCTGATGCTCTGCGATCCACTGGCCCATCTGCTGGGCGATGGCCTTGATGGAGCCGTCCTCGAAGGGGACTTTCAGCCCGGCGGTCTCCATCAGCTCCGTATAGCTGGCCAGACCGGCCCGGCGCACCAGCTTCAGGTAGCGCTCCCAGGCGTCCTTGTGGTCCTTGGAGGCTCAGCAGGAAGAACTGCAGGGCAGCCATGGTGGACAGGCAGTAGTCGATGTAGTAGAAGGGGCACTCGTAGATGTGGAGCTGCCGCTGCCAGCCGGCGCCCCGGCCGTAGAAGGGCAGGTTGTCAAAATCGATCCAGGGGCGGTACTTGTGTTCCAGCTCCAGCCAGACGGCGTTCCGCTCGTCGGGGGTCAGGTCGGGGTTCTGGTACATTCTGTGCTGGAACTCGTCCACGATGCAGCCGTAGGCCAGGAACAGGAAGCTGTCCTCGGCGTGGAGCAGGGCGTATTTTTCGGTGTCCTTGCCGAAGAGCAGGTGGTGCCAGGGGCGGTCAGGAACTCCATGGCCATGGAGTGGATCTCGGCGCTCTCCATGCCGGGGCATTCCAGGTCGGCGGGGATCTTGGGGTCCGCTCGGCTACATAGCCCTCGAAGGCGTGGCCGCACTCGTGGGTCAGCACGTCTACGTCAGCCGAGGTGTTGTTCCAGTTGGCGAAGATGAAGGGCGCCTTGTAGGCGGGCAGGCTGGTCATGTAGCCGCCGGACATCTTGCCGGGACGGCTCTCGACGTCGAACAGCTCGTTGTCCTGCATGAAGTCGATGAACTCCGCCGTCTCGGGGCTGAGTTCGTGGTACATGGTGCGGGCAGCGGCCATCCGGGCATCGTAGCCGGGGATGGGAGGGGTTGCCGTCCTGAAACGCCACCAGGCAGGTCGGCGAAGGTCAGATGGGATGCCGCCGGTGCGCTTGTTCAGCGCAGCGATCGATCCCTTTTGCAGCTCCGGCACCACGTCGTTGGCCACCTGGTCCCGGAACTTCCGGATGTCCTCGGGGCCGTAGCCGATGCGGTTCATCCGGACATAGGACAGCTCGCTGTAATCGTGGTAGCCCAGGATCTGTGCCTGCGCGTTCAGGTTCTTGACGATCTTGGTGTACAGGCTGTCCAGCTCGTCCCGGTGGGCGTCAAAATAACCGGCCTCGGCCTCGTAGGCGGCGCGGCGGACAGCGGGGTCCAGATTTTTTCTTTGTAGGGGCCCAGCTGGGGATGGTCAGCTGCTTTCCGTCAAACTCGACCAGTGCGCCGCCGTACACCTGCTGGTACTGGCTGACCAGTGCGTTGTACTCCTTTCTGCAGCTCCACGGTGCGGTCATCCATGCCGAGGACGGCGTTCTTCATCCCGGCCACGCAGGTGGTGCCGAAGGCCGCGGTCAGGGCGTCCACATGGGCGTTGGCCAGAAATGCCCGGCTGATCTCCACGCTGGCGTTGGACACGGCCGGGCCGTTGGCGTCAAAGAAGTCCTGCTCGGCCTTCCAATAGGCGTCGCGGGTGTCGCAGGTGTAGTGGATGCTTGGCCAGGTTGGCGGCGGTGCTGTAATCGGCAAAGGCACGGCTCTGCTCGTAATAGGTGTTCACCAGCTCCTCGCCGCTGGCGGCAGCCGCCGCCTTTGCGGCCAGCGCCTTGCACTGGCCAGCAGGGCATCGATGTCGGGGCGGGTGTATTTCATCTCGCTGAATTTCATGGGGGTTCATCCTTTCGTCTCAAGAATTCTGTCCCCATCATATTAACACGTTTGCAGGCAAAAAAAAAAGACTTTGAGCTTGCCCTCTCAAATTCTGGGCAAATTTTTTTTGTGAAATATGCGCTGCCCCCGGTACGCTTGAAACAGGGCGGAAAAAAAGCATATAATAGGACCATGAGTTTTTCAGATGTTGCAGCGTTGTTGACGCTTCTTGGCGGAACGATTTTTGTGACGTTTCAGATTACATGGACAATCGCTCGAAGCGATAAAAAAGCAAAGAAAAAATGACCGCCTCAATGTCTTCCAAACTCGAGCGGTCATTTTTCGTGCGGTTTGACTAATCTGGTGAGGGGGTTTCTAGTCGTTTGCGGACCAGCGCCTTTTGAAAAAACAGTATAGTCGGTTTCCAGCGGCTTGTCAAGCAGGGCGAAGGTCCTCTTTTTGTGTGATTGAATTTGTTGGATACTGCCAAAAAAAGCAGGGTGAAAAACTGGCAAAGATGATGAAACCTGCGGTTGCATCCGCATGGCAAAAGGCATATAATAACAGTATCAACAGAGTAAGGCCATGCGCTTAAGCGCCGCATCAACGGGGGCGTTGGCAGAAGCTGCGGACGAACCGGCAACCGGCGGGTGCATGGTCTGCATCCCGCTGCTGCATGGACTTGGGTGCAGGCGCTCCACCGTCTTTACGGCCTTGTCTGGATGTGAAACGTTGAATCACGCCCTCCTTTGTGCGGTTTGTCACAGGGGAGGGCGTTTTCTGCCCGCAGAAGATCCCGCGCTGAAGGGAGTGACAATTGATATGAAACAGTCCAGAAATTCCGTCCGCACACTTGTGATGCTGGCCCCTGCTGACGGCCATGAGCATCGTGTTTGCAAAGGGTGTTCACCATCTCCACCGGCTTTGTCCGGTTCAACCTCGACGCGCTGCCCACCCATCTGGCGGCGGTCTGGTTCGGCCCGGCAGGGGCTTCGCAGTGGGGGCGCTGGCCGACCTCATCGGCGGCAAACTCTGTTTTCCGGCTACGCCATCAACCCGCTGATCACGCTGGGGCCGGCTCGGTGGGTCTGGTGTCCGGCCTTGTGTTCCGCCGCCTGCCCGGGCTGAAGCTGGGGCTGCGGCTCCGTGCGAGTGCACGCACCGCGGCGGGCCATCTTTGTGGGCTCGGTGGTCATCAACTCGCTGGCCCTGCACCTGTTTTATAACTATCCGTGGTCGCTGCTGGTGACCCGGATCCCCAAACGCCGTGGTCCTTGCCATCGTGAACGCACTTCTGGTGCGGCTCCTGCTGGAGAACAAAGCCCTGCGCCGGGTAGCGGTAAAATAAAACGGCGGGCAAGGAGAACGCTATGGATTACGAATCTGCACTGAATTACATCCATGCCGTCCAGTGGGCGGGGCACAAGCCGGGTCTGGAACGGACCCACACCCTGCTGGCGGCGCTGGGCGCCCCCCACAAGGCGCTGAAGTTCGTCCATGTGGCGGGTACCAACGGCAAGGGCAGCACTGCGGCCATGCTGGCCTCCTGCCTGCAGGCGGCGGGGTATAGGGTGGGCCTGTTCACACTTCGCCTTTCATCAACCGCTTCAACGAGCGCATTCAGGTAAACGGCGAACAGATACCCGACGACGACGCTGGTACGTCTGGTGGAGCGTGTCCGCCCGGCGGCAGACGCCATGGCTGACGTCCCCACCGAGTTCGAAATTATCACGGCCCTGGGGATGCTCTGGTTCGCGGAAGAAAAATGCGACATCGTGGTGCTGGAAGTGGGCCTCGGCGGTACGCTGGACTCAACCAACGTCATCGACCCGCCCGAGTGCGCGGTCATCACGGCGCTGGGTATGGATCATGTGAAGGAACTTGGCCCTACCCTTGCAGACATCGCCGCCGCCAAGGCCGGCATCATCAAGCCGGGCAGTCCGGTGGTGAGCTACGGTGGTGTGCCGGAAGCGGACGCTGTCATCGCCCGTGTGGCCAAGGAGCAGAACGCGCCTCTCACGGTGGTGGATCTCTCCCGCCTCAAAGTGGAGGGCGGCGACCTCGACGCCGTCACCTTCGATTTCGACGGGCTGGACGGTATTCGTCTGCCCCTCATCGGCAGCTATCAGCCGAAAAACGCCGCCCTCGCCATCACGGTCCTCCGTGTGCTGCGGGGCAGGGGATGGAACATCCCCGACAGCGCCATCCGCACCGGCCTCGAGCAGGTGAGCTGGCCGGGCCGCTTCGAGCTGCTGCGGCACGCGCCCGCCTTCCTGCTGGACGGTAGCCACAATGCCCACGGGATGCGGGCCACCGTCCAGAGCCTCCGGGACCGCTTCCCGGGGCAGAAGTTCGTCTTCCTGCTCAGCATCATGGCCGACAAGGATGTGGACGAGATGCTGGCACTGCTGCTGCCGCTGGCAAAGCGGTTCGTCACGGTCGCGGCCCACACGCCCCGCGCCATGCCCGCTGAGACGCTGGCAGAGCACATCCGCGTCCGGGGCGGAAAGGCTGAGGCAGCGGCGGACATCCCGGCGGGCGTCGCCCGCGCGGTGGAGCTGGGCGGCGAAGGCCCGGTGTGTGCGCTGGGGACTCTCTACTTCTCCGGCGATGTCCGTCAGGCGTTTGCCCGGTTGACCGCAGAATAAACGACAAAAAGAAAAAAGCGATGGCCCAGTGCAGGTGGGCCATCGCTTTTTTGCCCTTTCGGGCAAGCAGGGTAAATGATAAGAAGGTAAATGAAGGAAATAGCAATAATAAGAAGGTAAAAACAAGAAGAAAAACAAGGGCGGCGGGATGCTATGTATCCAACAGCCTGCCTTTGTTGGATACAACAATAGCACACGATTACAGAAAAATTACAAGCCCTTTTTTTTGAAAAAACTTCCAAAAAAGGGGCGGAATGCGGTACTTTTGGCACAACGCACAAATCTCGGAGAGATTCGCTGGCAATTTGACGAAGCACGAAACGGCGGGGTGTTTCAAACAAGAACACTCTAAATTTTCGTAAGCCGCTCTCCGGCTCTTGCACGGCGGAGAAGGCTGTGCTAAGATGATAGCGTAAAATGAGAAGTCTGCGCTGAAATGAAAAACAGATGTGATATTGCAGATGACAAAGGAGAATATAGATGTTAAAAAATGCGTCAGCTGGCGAAAAGGCCGGCTGGTTCAACGGGCGGACGCCGCTGTTTTCCCAGAAAGACCTGCTGCGGCTGGTGGGACCGCTGCTCATCGAGCAGTTTCTGGCCGTGACGGTGGGCATGGCCGACACCATGATGGTCTCCCGCTGCGGCGAGGCGGCCATCTCGGGCGTCAGCCTCGTGGATATGATAAACAACCTCATCATCGTGCTGTTCGCGGCGCTGGCCACCGGCGGCGCGGTGGTGGTGAGCCAGTATCTGGGCGCGAAGGAGCAGGAAAAGGCAAATGCCAGTGCAGGTCAGCTCATCCTGCTGAGCGCCATCTTGGGTACCGTGGTGGCTGCGCTCTGCATCCTCTTCGCCCGGCCCATGATCAGCGCCTGCTACGGCTCCATCGACGCGGACGTTCTGGACGCCGGCGTCCTCTACCTTAAAATAACCGCCCTGAGCTACCCCTTCCTCGCGCTGTACAACGCGGGCGCGGCACTTTTCCGCAGCATGGGCAACTCCAAGATCTCGATGCAGATCAGCATCCTGATGAACATCATCAACATCGTGGGAAATGCGGTCTGCATCTTCGGCCTGAAAATGGGCGTCGATGGCGTGGCATGGCCTAGCGTCGTTTCCCGTGTCATCGCGGCGGTGCTCATTCTGGGCCGCTGCTACCAGAAAGGCCATGCCCTCACGGTGCCCAGGACCGTCCGCCTCGACACCGGCATGGCAAAGCGCATCCTCGGCATCGGTGTGCCCTCGGCGTTTGAGAACAGCCTGTTTGAGGCGGGCCGCATCGTCGTGGTCAGCATGATCTCCACCTTCGGCACCGTCCAGATCGCCGCCAACGCCGTCGCCAACAACCTCGACGGTGTGGGCTGCATCCCGGGCAAGGCCATCAGCCTTGCGATGATAACCGTCGTAGGCCGGTGCGTCGGCGCAGGGGATAACGAGCAGGCCGTCTATTATACAAAGAAGCTGCTGGGCTGGGCCTATCTCGTCATGGGTGTGCTGAATGGATTGATCCTGATCTTTGTCCGGCCTCTGGTGGGCATTTACGAGCTTTCGGGCGAGACGATGGAGCTCTCCATCATTCTGGCCTGCATCCACGCGGGCTTCGCGATGCTGCTCTGGCCGCTCTCCTTCGTGCTGCCCAACGCCCTGCGCGCCGCCAACGACGTGAAGTTCACGATGGTCGTCTCCATCGCCAGCATGGCCTGCTGGCGGATCGGATTCAGCTACATCATCGGCGTGCGGATGGGCATGGGAGCCATCGGCGTCTGGATCGCTATGGTGGTGGACTGGGTCTGCCGCGTGACCTGCTTCGTGACCCGCTTTCGCAGCGGTGTCTGGAAAGAAAAATACAAGGCCTGAAAACAGAAAGGAACATCAGATGAAACTCATCAGCTGGAACGTGAACGGGCTGCGCGCCTGTCTGACCCACGATTTTGCCGCAAGCTTCGCCGCGCTGGACGCGGACGTGTTCTCGGTGCAGGAGACCAAGATGCAGCCCGGGCAGGCCGACTTCGCCCCCGAGGGCTACACGGAATATACATACTCGGCGGAGAAAGAAGGGCTACTCCGGCACAGCCTGCTGGTGCAAGACCGCGCCGCTGAGCGTGACCACCGGCATCGGCATCGAGGAGCACGACCACGAGGGCCGTGTGCTGACGCTGGAATACCCGGAGTTTTACCTCGTCAACTGCTACACCCCCAACAGCCAGGACGGCCTCAAGCGGCTGGACTACCGGATGACATGGGAGGACGCCTTCCGCGCCTACCTGCTGGAGCTGGATGCCAAAAAGCCGGTCATCCTCTGCGGCGATCTGAACGTGGCCCATCAGGAAATTGATATTAAAAATGCCAGGACCAACCGGATGAGCGCCGGTTTTACCGACCAGGAGCGAGCCAAGATGACCGAGCTGCTGGCGGCGGGCTTCACCGACAGCTTCCGCGCCATCCATCCGGACGAGGTGAAATACAGCTGGTGGAGCTACCGCTTCCACGCCCGGGAGAAGAACGCGGGCTGGCGCATCGACTATTTCATCGTCTCGAACCGCATTGCGGACAAGATAAAAGCCGCCGAGATACACAACGAGGTGTTTGGCTCCGACCACTGCCCGGTAGAGCTGGACATCGACCTGTAAGGAGGACTCTATGCTCAAAAGCTATCTCATCGTATTCTTTATCTCGATGCTGCCCCTCATCGAGCTGCGCGGTGCCATCCCGGTGGGCATCGGGATGGGCCTGCCCATCCTGCCCACCTATCTGGTCTGCGTGGTGGGCAATATGCTGCCGGTACCGTTCATTTATCTGTTCGCCCGGAAGCTCCTTATCTGGGGCTACCACAAGCCCATCATCGGCCCCTTCTGCCGTTTCTGCATCGTCAAGGGCGAAAAAGGAGGCCGTGCGCTGGAAGCCAAGGCCGGGCGCGGCCTCGTGGCGGCGCTGCTGCTCTTCGTAGGCATCCCGCTGCCGGGCACCGGCGCATGGACCGGAACGCTGGCCGCGTCCATCCTCGATATGAAGTTCAAAGATGTGCTCATCGCCTGCATGGGCGGCGTGCTGCTGGCCGGGATCATCATGGGTCTGGCCAGCGCGGGCAAGCGCAGGTCTTTTGGGAGCGCTGAGCGGTCTGTTTGCGGTGTAAGGCTGGTTTTCCATCGCAAAGTGTGCTAGAATAACAACAGCGTGTCTTGAGTAAAGACGAAGAAAGGACGAATCAAAGATGCAAGAGGCTTTGAACCAGAAGATCGACGCATTTATTGCGGCGAACAAAGAGCAGATCCTGAAAGACATTGCCACGCTGGTGTCCATCAACAGCGTGGAGGGTGCCCCGGAAGAGGGCGCACCCTACGGCGCAGGCCCCCGTGCCGCTCTGGACAAGACGCTGGAGCTGGCCGCAGGCATGGGCCTTGCGACCCGCAACTGCGAGGGCCACATCGGCTACGCCGAGCTGGCCGGTGCGGACGCCGAGAAGTATCTGGCTACCATCTGCCATGTGGACGTGGTGCCGGAGGGCAACGGCTGGACGGAAGACCCCTTCAAGATGGAGATCCGCGACGGCTGGATGATCGGCCGCGGCGTCGCTGACGACAAAGGCCCCATGGTCGCTACCCTGTACGCCCTGAAGTTCCTCAAAGAGGAGGGCGTCTCCCTGCGCTACCCCATCCGTGCCCTCGTGGGCGACAACGAGGAGACCCATATGCACGATGTGGACTACTACCTCGCCAACTACCCGGCCCCAGTGTTCTGCTTCACCCCGGACGCCGAGTTCCCGGTCTGCAATGGTGAGAAGGGCCACTTCGACGGCAAGCTGGTCAGCCCGGTCTGCAACGGCATCATCAAGGACTTCGAGGGCGGCGTCGCCACCAACGCTGTGCCGGACCGCGCCAGCGCTCTCGTGACCACCGACATCACCAAGCTGCGCAACGCCCCCAACATCACCCTCGAGCCGGAAGGCGAGGGCGTCCGCATCCGCGGCTGGGGCAAGTCCGGCCATGCTGCCATGCCGGAGGGCACTGTCAACGCCATCGGTCTGGTGGTGAACTACCTGTTGGACAATGGCCTGTGCAACGACGCCGAGCGAGCCTATCTGGAAGCCGTCAAGAAGCTGCACGACTCCACCGCCGGTGCGGGCCTGGGCATCGACTGCGCCGACGGCCCCTTCGGCCCGCTGACCATCATCGGCGGCAAGATGTCCATGGTGGATGGCCGGATGGTCCAGACCATGGACAGCCGTTACCCCACCTGCACCGACGGCGACACCATCGCAAAGCAGATCCGTGCCGCCATCGGCACCGGCGCAGAGCTGACGGATGTGGGCAGCGCAAAGCCTTTCTACATCGAGGCTGACACCCCTGCCATCAAGGCCTGCATCGACACCTACAACGAAGTCACCGGCGAGAACGCAACGCCCTTCACCATGGGCGGCGGCACTTACGCCCGCCACTTCCCCTATGCTGTCAGCTTTGGCCCGGAGCACAGCGATATGGTGCTGCCCGAGTTCGGCGGCCCGATGCACGGCGCGAACGAGGCCGCTCCCATCGACAAGCTGCTGGAAGCCCTGAAAATTTATATCATCGCTCTGCTGCGGCTGGAGGAGATCGACTTTTGAGCCGGGTGCGCGTCTTAGTCATTGACGGGCAGGGCGGCGGTCTTGGCCGTCAGTTGACGGCGGCGCTTGCCGCCGGATGCCCGGACATTGAGCTGACCGCCGTAGGAACCAACAGCATCGCGGCTTCGGCCATGCTCAAGGCGGGCGCACACCGCGCCGCCACCGGCGAAAATGCCGTGGTGGTCAACTGCCGCCGGGCGGACATCATCGTCGGCCCCATCGGCATCGTCATCGCGGATTCGCTGCTGGGTGAGATCACCCCGGCGATGGCGGCGGCAGTCTGCCAGAGCGACGCGACCCGGGTGCTCATCCCCATCAATCACTGCGACAACATCGTGGTGGGTGTGCCGGACCAGCCCATCGGCCAGCTGGTAGCAGCAGCGGTGGAAAAGGTCAAAGAGCTGATCCGATAAAAGAAAGACGGAAGCTCTCCCGAGGGAGAGCTTCCGTTTTTTAATGGAGCTTGTCCGCTGCCGTGCGGCCACCTGCTGGGCCGTGGGGGGGAATATCGCCCTGCGCGGCCTTTTCCAGCTGGCCGATGCGGCGGTCGAGGTCGATGAGCCGCTGGGCCATGATGTCCGGCAGGTCCTGCTGGTCGAGGTCGTCGGCCGGGTTGACGGCTTTGTTGTTGATGCGCACCACCTCGGCAGGCACGCCCACGGCGGTGCAGTTGGCGGGCAGGTTCTTGAGCACCACGCTGCCTGCGCCGATGCGGGCGTTGTCGCCGATATACACCGGACCCAGCACCTTGGTGCCCGCGCCGATCAGGACGTTGTTGCCCAAGGTGGGATGGCGCTTGCCGGTGTCCTTGCCGGTGCCGCCGAGGGTCACGCCGTGGTAGATGGTGCAGTTGTCGCCGATCTCCGCCGTCTCGCCGAAGACGATGCCCATGCCGTGGTCGATGAACAGGCAGCTGCCGATCTTCGCGCCGGGGTGAATCTCGATGCCGGTCTTGTGCCGACCCCGCTGGCTGACCCATCGGGCGAGGAAGAAGTGTTTGTGCTCGAACAGCCAGTGCGCAACGCGGTGGTAGACCAGAATGTGAAAGCCCGGGTAAAGCAGTATGACCTCCAGCACGGTGCGTGCTGCGGGGTCCTTGCGCTGGATGTTCCGCGCATCCTCTAAAAGCCCCATAACAGAAAACCTCCATTTTGCCGCCCGCAATGGCGGCCCCTCTCTGATAGACTTTATAATAGCACAACGAAACTTTAATGTACAGTGAAATGGTAGGATATGAGAGCGAAAATGAGGATTTTTTTGCACAGGACCTTTGGCGGCGGGGGAGAGGCGGGATTTTTCGGTAGAGTAGCTAAAATTCGAGGCTTACGGATGCAAACCTTCTCACATGGAAATGAGGTCAAAAGCATTGACACATTTCGCGCTTCTATGCTAAAATATATCGAAAAGAACGGAACAGAAAAGGAGACGGGAGCATGAAGGCTAAGATGATGCGTGCAAAGCTGAAGAATCAGTTTGCAGCCGTTTTTGCTGTGGCTCCGGTGTTTCCTTTTCTGCGTGTTGACTTTTCCCTTTGCGGGGAAAAGTTTTTTTTTGCCCTTCTGAGGGCCGACACACCCGGACGATGAAACCAGACAAACACAGACAGGGAGGTAATCTTATGCTGCTCATCAACGCTGTCAACGCCGAGGGCCGGCCGGTGGAGCTGTATGCAAAGGACGGAAAGATCGCCGCCGTCGGTCAGGGACTGGCCGCACTGGCCGGAGAGGACGAGACGGTGCTGGACGCCGGGGGGCTGACCGTGCTGCCCGCTTTCGTGGATCTGCACTGCCACTGGCGCACACCGGGCTTCGAGTACAAAGAGGACATTGAAACGGGAAGCCGCGCCGCAGCCGCAGGCGGCTACACCTTCGTGAACCTGATGCCCAACACCAAGCCCGTCTGCTCTTCGGCAGCACAGGCCGCGATGGTGGAGCAGAAGGCCGCTGAGGTGGGCCTGTGCGACGTGAACCAGACCGTCTCCATCACCGAGGATTTCGACGGCAAGACCATCGACCACCTCAAGACCCTGCCCGCTTCGGTCCAATTCATCACCGAGGACGGCCACGGTGTGCAGGATAACGCCACCATGGCCCGGGCATTCGCCATCTGCACCCAGCGGGACATCACCGTGATGAGCCACGCCGAGGATATGGAGATCAGCCCCTGGGACTACCGGCTGGCCGAGGACCTGGAGACCGTCCGGAACTGCTGGCTGAGCGAGTACTATCAGACCAAGCTCCATATGTGCCACGTCTCCACCCGGGGAGCCATCGAGGCCATCCAGATGGCAAAGCTGCGGGGCGCGCCTGTCACCTGCGAGGTGACGCCCCACCACTTGTGGTTCACCAATGATGTCTGCGATTACCGCGTCAACCCGCCCATCCGGACCGCCGACGATGTGCAGGCATTGGTGGACGCCATCCGGGCCGGTGTGGTGGACGCCATTTCCACCGATCACGCGCCCCACTCCGAGGAAGATAAGCTCAAGGGCATGGCCGGCATGGTGGGCAGCGAGACGGCTTTCGGCGTCTGCTACACCAAGCTCTGCAAGGAGGAGGGACTTCCCCTCGAGCTGCTGAGCCACCTGATGAGCACCCGCCCGGCGGAAATTCTGGGCCTTGCCAAGGGTCAGCTGGAGCCGGGCTACGACGGCGACTTTGTGCTGGTAGACCTCGACACCCCCTATACCGTGGACAAGAACAAGCTCCACTCCAAGTCCCACAACTGCCCCTTCGACGGGGCACAGCTCTACGGCAGGGTCTGCGCCACGGTCAAGGGCGGCGAGCTGACCTATCAGGCAGAAGAATAAGCTTAGCAAATACATTTATATAAAAGAGAGACAAACAGGAGGAACCCCAAATGACGAACATGGATAAGCTTTACGAAGCAGTCGAAGCACGCGGCCCGGTGTGCGTGGGTCTGGATACCGATTTCAGCTACCTGCCCGCCGATTTTGTGGACAGCACCCTTTCCAAGGGTGAGAACATCGTCCGCTTCAATAAGAAGCTCATCGACGCCACCAAAGCCGTGGCCGGCTGCTACAAGGTGCAGATCGCTTACTACGAGTCTCTTGGTCTGGAGGGCCTGAAGGCATATGCCGACACCCTGAAGGCTGTCCGCGAGGCCGGTGTGCCCGTCATCGCTGATATCAAGCGCGGCGACATTGCCAAGACCGCCGAGATGTATGCGATGGGCCACTTCACCGGTGACTTCGAGGCCGACTTCGTCACGCTGGCTCCCTATATGGGTCTGGACTCCATCAGCCCCTATCTGCCCTACGCCGAGAAGCAGGGCAAGGGTATGTTCGTCCTCTGCCGCACCTCCAACGGCGGCGCAAAGGATTTCGAGTATGAGAAGCTGGCCGATGGCCGCCACGTCTACGACCTCGTGGGCGACAAGCTGAACGCCCTCGGCAAGGACTACATGGGTGAGCACGGCTACTCTTCCATCGGTCTGGTCATCGGCGGCACTCACATCGAAGAGGCTACCGAGATCCGTGCAAAGTATCAGGACAGCTTCTTCCTCATCCCCGGCTACGGCGCACAGGGCGGCAAGGCCGAGGACATCGCCCAGTATCTGTCGAAGGGCAACGGCGGCGTGGTCAACTCCAGCCGCGGCATCCTGCTGGCCTACAAGAAGCAGCCGGGCGTGTCTTCGACGAGGCCGCTTACAACGAGTGTGTGAACATGAAGGAGGCCATTGCCCATGCGTGCAGCCTGCTGTGAGGCCACTGTCCTGCGTCATGAGGTCATCGCGGAGGACATCCGCCTGCTGACCGTCCTCTGGCCGGACCGTGAGCACATCCCCCATGCGGGGCAGTTCTTCACCCTGCGGGCATGGGGTGCGGACGAAGCTCCCTTCCTCTCCCGACCCATCAGCGTCCACAAGTGGGACGCCGAGACCCGGACCGTCGAGTTTCTGTACGCCGTCGTGGGCGAGGGCACCCGCAAGCTGACAGCCCTGATGCCGGGTGACAGCTTCCAGCTCACCGGCCCCATGGGCAACGGCTTCGATGTGGCTGACATCCTGAGCAAGATCAGAAGATCGCCGTCGTGGGCGGCGGCATCGGCACCGCCCCCATGTATCAGCTCACCCGCGAGCTGGCAGCTGGCGGCGTCAAGCCGGACGTCTTCTTCGGCTTCCGCGATAAGCCCTACTGCATGGAAGAGTACCGCTCCATCGCGGGCATCGTCAAGGTGTCCACCGACACCGGCGCGGTGGGTTTCCACGGTTTCGTGACCCAGCTGTATGACCCGGCGGATTACGATGCGGTGCTGGTGTGCGGCCCCACGGTCATGATGCGGAATGCCGCCCGCCTCTGCGCGGAGAAGGGGACTCCCTGCTTCGTCAGTCTGGAAAAGAAGATGGCCTGCGGCATCGGTGCCTGCCTCGGCTGCACCTGCGAGACCAGGAGCGGCGAGGGCAAGAGCGTGTGCAAGAATGGCCCTGTGTTTGATGCAGCGGAGGTGTTCTGATGGCAGACTTGAAAACGAACCTGCTGGGCTTCACCATGAACAGCCCCATCATCGGGGCCTCCGGCACGGTGGGCTACGGCGTGGAATACGAAGAGCTGGCCGATTTCTGCAAGATCGGCGGCATCTCGGGCAAGGGCCTGACCCTCTACGGCCAGTACGGCAACAAGGGCGAGCGGCTCTGGGAGACGCCCTCGGGCCTTATCAACAGCATCGGTCTGCAGAACCCCGGTGTCCAGCACTTCATTGATGTGGAACTGAACGAGATGCTGGAGCTGAAGCAGAAGTATGGCACGGTGGCCATCGCCAACCTCGGCGGCCACAGCGAGGAAGAGTACGTCGAGGGCGCGGCCATGCTCAGCGAGAGCGGCGTGGACATCGTGGAGCTGAACATCTCCTGCCCCAACGTCAAGGTGGGCGGCATGGCCTACGGCGTCAAGGCGGAAGCTGCCGGTGAGGTGGTGCGGATGGTCCGCGACGCCTGCAAAAAGCCCCTGATGGTCAAGCTCAGCCCGCAGGCCGAGAACATCCCCGAGATGTGCAAGGCGGTGGAAGCTGCGGGTGCAGATGCCATCAGTCTGACCAACACCTTTCAGGCCTGCGCCATCGACCTCGAGAAGCGCCGCCCGGTGTTCGACAACATCTTTGCCGGTCTGTCCGGCCCGGCGGTGCGCCCCATCGCCCTGCGGATGGTCTGGCAGGCTATCGGCGCAGTGAACATTCCGGTGGTGGGCCTTGGCGGCATCGCCACCGGTAAGGATGCACTGGAATTCATCATGGCTGGTGCCACGGCGGTGCAGGTGGGTGCAGCAAACTTCGCCAACCCCCGCGCCATGGAGACCATCGCCGAAGAGATGGCCGCCTGGATGGACGCCCACGGCGTCAAGACGCTGGACGAGATCCGCGGCTGCGCACGCTGAGCGAATAAAACAGAGATTAAACGTATATGACTTGCAAATATTCATCAATTCTTAAAATTTATGAATAAATTTGCGTTTTGACAAAATGCGTGGTACAATACCGCATGAACGAAAACAACAGAGTATAGAGAGGGAAAAATACCATGAGTGAAGCACTTGAAATTCTGAAGAGCTGTGACGCATTTCTGGAAGGTCACTTCCTGCTGTCTTCTGGCCGCCATTCCAGCGCATACTGCCAGATGGCATATCTGCAGCAGTACCCCGACCGCTGTGCCGAGGTCATGAAGGCTGTGGCCGATAAGATCAAGGAGATGGACGTGGACGTCATCGTCGGACCTGCCATGGGCGGCATCGTCTACGCCTATGAGCTGGCCCGCCAGACCGGCAAGCGCGCTATCTTCACCGAGCGCGTGGACAACGTGATGACCCTGAAGCGCTTCGCCATCCATCCGGGTGAGAAGTGCCTCATCGCTGAGGACGTGGTGACCACCGGCATCTCCTCTCTGGAGACCAAGCGCGTCATCGAAGAGGCCGGCGGCGTCTGCCTGGGCATCACCTGCGTGGTGGACCGCACCAAGCCCGAGGCTCCGTCTCCCATCCCCATCGTGGCCAGCGCTCTCAAGCTGGATCTGCCCAACTACGCCCCCGAGGAGTGCCCCATCTGCAAGGAGGGCAAGCTGCCTCTGGTGCATCTGGGCAGCCGCAAGATGAAGCAGGAAGCCAAGCAGACCCTGTAAACGCGCAGGCGTGTTGAAGCGAGGAGTATCTAATGAACGCATATCTTCTTTTGGCAAATGGCATGGTCTTTGCCGGGCAGTCGGTGGGCGCTGAGGGCGTCACCGTGGGCGAGGTCGTTTTTGCTACCGGTATGGTGGGCTTTGAGGAAACGCTGACCGACCCCAGCTACTATGGCCAGATCATCACCCAGACTTACCCCCTTATTGGCAACTATGGAATGAATAAGGATGATATGGAGTCCGATAAAATCTGGGCCAAGGGCTATATCGTCCGCGAGGCCTGCCAGACGCCGTCCAACTGGCGCTGTGAGGAAACGCTGGACAGCTTTCTGAAGAAAAACAATACCATCGGCATCGAGGGCATCGACACCCGCCACCTGACCCGCGTCATCCGGGAGAGCGGCGTGATGAACGGCGCCATCCTGACCACCTTCGACCCTGCCGACCCTGCCAATCAGGCGGAGACGGACAAGCTCTTGGAGAGCATCGGCGCTTATGCTGTTACCGACGCCGTGAAGAGCGTGACCTGCGCAAAGCCGGAGGTTTACAACGAGAAGGGCGAGACCCACATCGTACTGATGCACTACGGCTGCAAGCGGAATATCATCCGCTGCCTCGTCAAGCGGGGCTGCAAGGTGACGGTGATGCCCGCCTTTGCCACCGCTGAGGAAGTTGCTGCCCTGGACCCGGACGGCATCATGCTCTCCAACGGCCCCGGCGACCCCGCCGAGCCGGTGGAGGTCATCGAGAACCTCAAGCACATCTTTGAGCTGAATATCCCCACCTTCGGCATCTGCCTCGGCCACCAGCTCTCCGCTCTGGCCGCCGGTGCCAAGACCATGAAGCTCAAGTACGGCCACCGCGGCGCCAATCAGCCCGTCACCGACTTCGAGTCGGGCCGCACCTTCATCACCAGCCAGAACCACGGCTATGCAGTCGTGGGCGAGGAGCTGCCCGCCGAGATGGGCGAGGTGGCACAGGTGAACGCCAACGATGGCACCTGCGAGGGCATCAGGTACAAGAAGTGGAACTGCTTCACCGTCCAGTTCCATCCCGAAGCCAACGGCGGCCCCAAGGATACCGAGTTCCTGTTCGACCGCTTCCTGAACAACGTCAAAGCAGCAAAGAAGGAGGCACGCTGAAATGCCTAAGGACCCCAGAATCAAAAAGGTACTGGTCATCGGCTCCGGCCCCATCATCATCGGTCAGGCTGCTGAATTCGACTACTCCGGCACCCAGGCGTGCCGCGCGCTGAAAGCAGAGGGCATTGAAACCGTTCTGCTCAACTCCAACCCCGCTACCATCATGACCGACCCCGATGTGGCCGACCATGTTTATATTGAACCCATGACCCTCGAAGTCGTGGAGCGCATCCTCGATCTTGAGAAGCCGGACTCCGTGCTGCCCAACCTCGGCGGCCAGATGGGCCTGAACCTCTCCATGGAGCTGGCCCGCTCCGGCTACCTCGACCGCACCGGCATCCGTCTGCTGGCCTGCAAGCCCGAGACCATCGACCGCGCCGAGGACCGCGAGCTGTTCAAGGAGACGATGGAGAAGCTGCATCAGCCCATCATCCCCTCCGAGGTCGTGGAGACGCTGGAAGACGCTCTGGCCTGCGCCGACCGCATCGGCTACCCCGTCATCGTCCGCCCCGCCTTCACCATGGGCGGCACCGGCGGCGGCATCTGCGAGACCAAGGCAAAGCTGATTGAGATCGGCACCAACGGCCTGCGTCTTTCCCCCATCCATCAGATCCTCGTGGAAAAGTGCATCGCGGGCTGGAAAGAGATCGAGTACGAGGTCATGCGCGACCACAAGGGCAACGTCATCACCGTCTGCAACATGGAGAACCTTGACCCTGTGGGCATCCACACCGGTGACTCCGTGGTCGTGGCTCCCTCCCAGACCTTGAGCGACCACGAGTACCAGATGCTGCGCACCGCCGCTCTGGACATCATCACCGAGCTGGGCATCGAGGGCGGCTGCAACTGCCAGTTTGCCCTGAAGCCCGACAGCTTCGAGTATGCGGTCATCGAGGTCAACCCCCGTGTGTCCCGTTCCTCCGCTCTGGCTTCCAAGGCCACAGGCTACCCATCGCCAAGGTGGCGACCAAGATCGCCATCGGCTACACTCTGGATGAGATCACCAACGACGTCACAGGCAAGACCTGCGCCTGCTTCGAGAGCCGCTGGACTACATCGTGGTCAAGTACCCGAAGTGGCCCTTTGATAAGTTTGTCTACGCCGATAAGTCCCTGGGTACCCAGATGATGGCGACCGGCGAGGTCATGAGCATCGGCAACAGCTTCGAGGCTGCCATGATGAAAGCGGTCTCTTCCATCGAGCTGGGCATGGACACTTTGACCCACAAGCCCTTCGAGGAGTTGGCGACGACGAGATCGTGGACCACATGCATGTGCAGGACGCAGAGCGCGTCTTCTGCGTCTATGAGGCCCTCAAGCGCGGCATTGACCACCAGACCATTACCGCATCACCAAGATCGACTGGTGGTTCCTCGACAAGATGCAGCATCTGGCAGACCTCGAAAAGGGTCTGGCCAAGTGCGAGGGCGTTCTGACCGAGGCCCAGTACAGGGAAGCCAAGAAGTACGGCTTTCAGGATAAGACCATCAAGCGTCTGGCCAAGGTGAACAAGCTCCCCGTGGAGAATTACCGTGCCGGCTTCAAAATGGTCGATACCTGTGCTGCTGAGTTTTCGGCCAACACCCCTTACTTCTACTCCACCTACGACGGCGACAACGAGGCCGCTGCATTCATCGCGGAGAAGGAGGCCAAGGCTGCTGAGCAGGGTGAGCCGAAGAAGAAGAAGGTGCTCGTCTTTGGCTCCGGCCCCATCCGCATTGGTCAGGGCATCGAGTTTGACTACTGCTCTGTCCACTGCGTCTGGACCTCAAGAAGCACGGCTGCGAGGCGATCCTCGTCAACAACAACCCCGAGACTGTCTCCACCGACTTCGACACCGGCGACCGCCTGTACTTCGACCCGCTGAACCCCGAGAGCGTGGATAACATCATCGCGACCGAGAAGCCCGACGCCTGCGTTGTTCAGTTTGGCGGTCAGACTGCCATCAAGCTGGCAAAGCATATGGACGAGATCGGTCTGCCCATCCTCGGCACCCCGGCGGATGCCATCGACGAGGCCGAAGCCGTGAGCGCTTCGACGAGCTGCTGGAGCGCTGCAACATCCCCCCGCTCCCGGCCGCACTGTCTTTAATTTGGAAGAGGCACTGGCCGCAGCCGACGAGATCGGCCTGCCCGTCCTGATGCGTCCTTCCTACGTCCTCGGCGGTCAGAACATGATCGTGGCTTACACGAAGGCCGACGTCATCGAGTATATGGGCGTCATCACCGAGCACGTCGATATGGACCACCCCGTCCTGCTGGATAAGTACATCATGGGAACCGAGTGCGAAGTGGACGCCATCTGCGACGGTGAGAACTACCTCATCCCCGGCATCATGGAGCATGTGGAGCGGGCCGGCGTCCACTCCGGCGACTCCATCTGCGTCTACCCGGCCCAGCACCTGACTCAGGCCGAGATCGACACCATGGTGGACTACACCGGCCGCTTTGCCCGTGAGCTCCACGTCACCGGTCTGGTCAACGTCCAGTATGCGGTCTCCAACGGCAAAGGTGTACGTCATCGAGGTCAACCCCCGTTCTTCCCGTACCGTGCCGTATATCTCCAAGGTCACCGGCGTGCCGATGGTCGATCTGGCCGTCCGCTGCTGCCTCGGCGAGAAGCTGACCGATATGGGCTACGGCACCGGCCTGCACCCCAATGCCCCCTATGTGGCTGTTAAGGTGCCTGTCTTCAGCTTCTGAGAAGCTGCATGGCGTCGATACCCAGTTTGGCCCCGAGATGAAGTCCACCGGCGAGGTGCTGGGCATTGCGCCCAACTACCACGATGCCCTGCTCAAGGGCCTCTTATCGGCGCGGGTTACACCTTCAAGACCCCCGGCCCGGCTTCCTGCTGCATCTTCACCGTGAAAGACAGCGATAAGCCTGAGTTTGTGGATATCGCCTGGAAGCTCAAGAGCATGGGCTATAAGCTCTACGGCACCTCCGGCACCTGTGCATGGCTCAACAAGCACATGGTGCCCTGCAATGAGGTGCGGAATATGTCCGGTGAAGCGCCGAATATCGTGGACCTTCTGCAGAGCGGTCTGGTGGACTATGTCTTCTCCACCAGCGCCAAGGGCCGCGACCCCAAGCGCGATTCCGTCCGCCTGCGCCGCAAGGCCGTGGAGCTCAGCATCCCCTGCATCACGGCCGTGGATACGGCCAATGCGCTGGTCGACTGTCTGCGCAGCGAGCACAGCATGAAGGACATCCCGCTGGTGGATATTGCAACGCTGTATCATAAAAAATAAACACGCTCCACTACTTCGTGCGCAAAAATATACCGTTTGTGCGCAGCCCCTCGTAATGAGGGGCTGCATTTGTTATACTCAACAACGCAAAATTTGCCAAAAGACGTTACTTTTGGACGTTCCAGGAGGATATAGATACATGACTCGTTCCCAGATGATCGAAACCGTGGCACGCAAGACCGGCTTTACCGAAGCTCAGGTCGAGACCACGATGGATGCACTTTGTTTGACCAGATCGCCGATTGCCTGCGTGCCGACGAAAAGGTCACCATCGCTGGCTTTGGCCGCTTCGAGATGCGTCCCCGCAAGCCAAAGGCATACACCAATCCCAAGACCAAGGTCTCCAGCCGTCTGGAGTCTACCTCTATCCCCGGCTTCAAGGCCAGTGGCCGTTTCAAGCAGAAGCTTGAGGCAGGCCGTGCCGCAAAGAGCGTCGAAGAGACCGCCTGATAGAACATAACGCGCAAGCGCTGCATCCTTGACCCGGGATGCGGCGCTTTTTTGCTGACAGAATGCGATTTTCATGGTATACTGGGCATATCATAACGAAAAGCGGCCCCCAGAGGGCATTGCGCGGAAGAGAAACGAAAAAGAACGGAGTAGAAGGATCCATGCTTTACAGCGAGTTACAGTGCAGTGAGGCCATCCACAAGGCCGTGGAGCGGATGGGCTTTGCGGAGATGACCGAGATCCAGGAAAAGACCATCCCGGTCATGCTGGCAGGCCGCGATGTCATCGCCAAAGCACCTACTGGCACGGGCAAGACCTGCGCTTTGGCATCCCGGTGGCCGAGCACATGGATGCCGCTCTCAAGGCCCCGCAGGCCGTCATCATGGCTCCTACCCGGGAGCTGGCCCAGCAGATCGCTGAAGAGCTCACAGCGCTGACCTATTTTATGCCGGAAGTGCAGGTAGTCTGCGTTTACGGCGGTGCGAATATGGAAAAGCAGGCCAAACGCCTCGCCGAGGGCTGTCAGATCGTGGTGGCGACCCCAGGCCGCCTCATGGACCACTACAAGCACCACAATATTGACCTCGGCCATGTGACACAGATCGTCCTCGACGAGGCTGACGAGATGCTGAACATGGGCTTCTACAAGGATGTCCGGCACATCATCGAGATGATGAAGGCCCGCAAGTCCCTCTCGATGTTCTCGGCCACCATCAGCCGGGAGGTCATGGACATCGGCTGGCTGTACCAGAACAACGCCGAGGAGATCACCGTCCAGCCCAAGGAAGAGAGCCAGCCGAAAATCACTCAATATATGCTGGAGACCTCCGGACGCAATAAGCTCTCGGATTTGGCCCAGATCATCATTGGCGAAGGCTATAAGCGGGTCATGGTCTTCTGCGATACTAAATTCAATACGGCGGCTCTGGCGAATCAGCTGGCCCGTCTGGGCTTCTCAGTGGATTGCCTGCACGGCGACCTCTCCCAGAATGAGCGGAACCGCATCATGCAGAACTTTCGGGAAGGCAAACTGGCCATCCTGGTCGCCACCGATGTGGCCGCCCGCGGCATTGATGTTTCGGACGTGGATGCGGTCATCAACTATGACGTCCCCGGCGATAACGAGCACTACACTCACCGTATTGGACGCACGGGCCGCGCCAAAAAAGAGGGCGTCAGCTACTTGTTCTATGTGCCAGAGGAGGAGAAAAAGCGGGTGCAGGAGCTTCTCCGCCTGACCCGCAATACCGAGCTGTGCACGCCGGTCCACTTTGATTTCAACCAGAAGATCGTTTCCAGATCAGGTGCTATTTTTAAAGGAAGGAATGCTGTACAATTTCCGGTGCGCTGCAAAAAACACGTGCCTTCCCCTTTGGAAGGTGTAAGAATATGCGTGTAAGGAGGGGGCGTGACCCATGAAGATCAACGAAGTGGAAGAAAAACCAAAAAGAACATCCGCTTTTACGAGGAGGAGGGGCTCATCGCCCCCGGCCGGGAGCCGGGCAACGGCTACCGCAGCTATGCAGGCGGATGTGGAGCGCCTGGCCGCATCAAGGCGCAAGGGATGTGCCGCTGGCAGAGATCCGGGAGATGCTGGAACAGCGCACCTGGCCGGGAATGAGGATCTGCTGGAACGTCTGCATCCGCCGCTTCTGCGAGGAGGCCATCGGTGGAGAACCGGCAGCCTCAATGAACTGAATGTGGAACAGACGCTGGCGCGCCTGACCGCAAAAAGAGGAACAGGGGGTGACCTTTGTGAACATTGAGCGGACCGACCGGAAGGCGGAGCGGATCCGCGGTGCCTGCATCGGTGCGGCGATCTTTGTGGCGCTGATGGTCTTTGCCATTGCGACCATGGCGTGGGCGTTTTATACCGACCCGCAGGATACCCCGCCGCTGCCGCTGCTCATCGTACTGTTCGGCATCCGGCGGGGTGCATCATCGGCACGGTGAAAGGTACTCATTGACCGGATCGAAGAGATCGGAAAGGGAGAAGAAGATGCTTATCGTAACTATTAACGAAGTCCCGGGCAAAAAACTGGAAGCGCTGGGTGTCGTGCGCGGCAGCACGGTGCAGAGCCGAAACTTCGGCCATGATCATGATGGCGGGCTTCCGCACCCTGGTGGGCGGCGAGGTGACCGACTATGCCGATATGCTCACCGAGGCCCGGCAGATCGCGACCGGCCGCATGGTCAAGGATGCCGAAGCACTGGGTGCGGATGCGGTCGTCGGGATGCGGTACGCCTCGGCCAGTGTCATGCAGGGCGCAGCGGAAGTGATCGCTTATGGAACGGCGGTGAAGTTTGTATGAGTACAAAAGAAAAGCAGGGCTTTTCCCTTTATTTCCTGATTGCTTTTGGTCTGGCGTGGCTGTGTCAGGTGGGCGGCTGCATGGCTCTGCTCCAGCAGAAGAATGCTGTGCTGTATCAGCTGGCGCTGATCGGCACCATGTTTTGCCCGCTGCTGGCTGTGCTGCTGGTGCAAAAGTTCTGGCTGCATCAGCCCACCGGCATCAGCTGGCGGCCCCGCCTGAAAGGCAACGGCAGGTATCTGCTGGCGGCATGGTTCGGCCCGGCGGTATTCACCGTGCTGGCAGCGGTGCTGTACTTTTGCGGTGTTCCCGTCCCGGCTGGACACCTCCGGCAGCTGGCTGGCCACGGCCTATGGCGGGCAGTGGACACCGGAAGCCCTGAAAACCGAGCTGGGGGTGACCACGACCAGTTACCTGATCCAGAACGGTCTGCTGGCGGTCACGCTGGCACCGCTCATCAATGCGGTCCCTGCCATGGGTGAGGAGGCCGGCTGGCGCGGCTATATGATGCCCCGCCTGAAGGAGCGGTTCGGTCTGCTGAATGGCCGTCTGCTGGGCGGCATTGTGTGGGGTGTCTGGCATTGGCCGCTGAT